>Ga0209342_10004622_pt1 | contig 14254 bp, 6 predicted proteins | sample RifCSP16_2_FD_184023 | JGI IMG/M metagenome (GOLD analysis project Ga0209342, IMG submission 184023) | Soil microbial communities from Rifle, Colorado - Rifle CSP2_sed 16_2 (SPAdes) (version 2) | ecosystem: Environmental > Terrestrial > Deep subsurface > Rock core/Sediment | place: Rifle... | reverse complement strand
CATGACGCTGAACGTAACACTTGCGAACCACCGGTTCGTGATCCAGGTCTCGGATAGAAGATTGACCGTCGGCGGTTGCCCGTTCGATGACGACGCCAATAAGGCCGCTATTCTTGTGTGCCGCAATGCGGTGATGTCCATAACGTACACAGGACTCGGATATTTCGGAGAATTGCCCGTCGACGACTGGATTGTGGAGCTATTGGACCAGAACAACGCCGCGCGGCGCGATGTGGGTTTCGCCGTGTCTCTGCTAAGACAAGCGGCAGCGCAGACGTTTCCAGAGCTGCCGCCACAGGACCGCAAAGTCGGACACACCTTCCTGTTGGCTGGCTGGCAGCTGCATAAGAAAAGGCAAGTCCCGTACGTTTGGCTCATTAGCAACTGCGAGGACAAGCGGGGCAGGCTCATTGAGCCGCCTGCGGGGCACTTCCGGGCTCGTTATTTCCGGCCGGAGAAGGGCGCCGAGGCCGAATCACTCTCCCTGGCCTTGATCACAGGAATGGAGCCCGCAGTGGCTCCGGGCACCGCTGAGAGACTTGGAGAGCTTTCTCGGAGCACCATGGAACCTGATGCCTTGCGGGACGAGGCAGTGTCGGTCATTCGGAAGGCCGCGGATCATCCCGATTACGGCCGATACATCGGAAGGAACTGCCTGAGCGTTGTGTTGCCACAGCCAGGGACCAGTCAAATTACGGCGGAATACTTGCCAGCAGGCTTGGGGCCAGTGGCCTACACTCCCCAAGTCATCACGCCGGGAATCGTTCTCCGTAGTTCAGAGGTGCTTGGCGGGGGGAACTGGATTTTGCATTGGGGCGGGCGCGAACTAGAGATTAGGGGAGCGGCCAAGGAATCTACCGGTTCGAACACCCTATTCGGATTGCGTTCGCAGCGACGTCGACTGCGCCCGAAGTAGCGTTGTTTGGGCTTGCCCGTCCCCTAGTACTCGTCGAACAGGGCGCCGACGGACTGGCCGGTGTGGATGCGGCGGATCGCCTCCCCCAGCAGGGGGGCGACCGAGAGCACGGTGACGATCGGCAGCCGCTTCTCCGGCGGCAGCGGGATCGTGTCCGTGACCACCAGCTCCTTGATGGGAGACGCCTCGATGCGCTGGACGGCGGGGCCGGAGAGGATCGGGTGGCTTGCGCTGGCGTGGACCTCGGTGGCGCCGTTGCGCAGCACGATCTCCGCCGTCGCCACCAGCGTGCCCGCCGTGTCCACCTCGTCGTCGACGATGAGCGCGGTCCGTCCGGCGACGTCACCGATCATGTTCACCGCCTCCACGTTGTCGTGGTTGCCCAACCGCTTCTTCTCGACGATGGCGATCGGCACGTCGAGACGGTCCGCCATGTGGCCGGCGCGCTTGGCGTCGCCGACGTCCGTGGCGACGACGGTGAGGTCGCGCAGCTTCTTGTCGCGGAAGTAGCGGGCCAGCAGGTCGAGGGCGGTCAGCTCGTCGACGGGGATGTTGAAGAACCCCTGCACTTGCCCGGCGTGCAGGTCGATGGTCAGCAGACGGTCGGCGCCGGCGGTCTCGATGAAGTTGGCGATCAGCCGCGCCGTGATCGGCACCCGCGGCTGGTCCTTCTTATCGCTGCGGCCGTAGCCGTAGTAGGGGACGACGGCGGTGATGCGGCCGGCGGAGGCCCGCTTGGCGGCGTCGATCATGATGAACAGCTCCATCAGCCGCGTGTTCACGGGCGAGGCGATGGGCTGGACGAGAAAGACGTCACGGGCGCGGATGTTCTCCATGAAGCGCACGAAGATGTTCTCGTTGCTGAACTCGAACACCTCGCACTGGCCCAGGGGCTTTTCCAGGTACTCGCAGATGTCACAGGCAAGCGCCGGATGGGCGTTGCCGGTGAAGACCTTCAGCTCCTGGTAAAGCGGTGTCTCTATCAACGATGCGGACGCGGACGGGGACCGTTCGTAGCCGTGAACACTATAGCATAGCGGCGGCGTTAGTTCGCCACGACGCCGCCGCGCCAATTGACCGTAGCTACGGCCTCGGATACGCTGTGTGCGTGAGGACTTGCGCCGGCGGAAGCGGCCGGCGGCCCCCTTTTCGCCCTATCTTGACGTGACACCGAAGGCCCTTTTCGCTCTTCTGGCGCTGGGCGCCATCTGGGGCGCCTCGTTCCTGTTCATCAAGGTGATCGTGGATGAGACGTCGCCGCTGGAGCTCGTCCAGGGGCGGCTGCTGTTCGGCGCCATCGCCGTCGGCGCCGTCATGGCGGCCCGCAGGACCGGTTTGCCGCGGCAGCGTTCCCTCTGGGCGAAGATCGCCCTCTGGTCGGTCGCCGGCGTCGCCGTGCCGTTCGTGCTCATCGCCTGGGCGGAGGAGCACATCGAGAGCGGCACGGCGTCCGTCCTGAACTCCAGCATGCCGCTGTTCACGGCGCTGTTCGCCGCCGGCTTCCTGGTGGAGGAGCGGATCACGCCGGTGCGGGCGGCCGGTCTATTCGTGGGCTTCGTGGGCGTTGTCGTCCTCACCGGCGGCGACATGTACGACCTGGGCGACTCCAGCGTCCTGGGCGAGCTGGCGGTGATTGCCGCCGCCGTCTGCTACGGCGGCTCCGCCGTGTACGCGCGGACGCTCCTGCGCCACGGCGAGCCGCTGGCGCTCTCCGGCGGCCAGCTCCTGATGGGGGTCTCGCTCATGGTCCCGGTGCTGCTCGTGGTGCGGGGCACCCCGGACTACTCGCTGAGCGTGGAGGCCTGGCTTTCCTTGCTGGCGCTGGGGGTGTTCGGGACCGGGATCGGGGTCGTCGTCTACCTCTGGCTCGTCGATAACGTGGGCAGCGTGCGCAGCTCGCTGGTGACGTACGTTATCCCCATCGTCGGGCTGCTGCTGGGCTGGGCTGTCCTCGACGAATCGATAGGCCTGAACACGGTGCTGGGCTGTGCGCTGATCATCGGTGGTGTGGCCGCGGTCATGCGCGGCGAGGCGCCCTCGAAGCAGCGTCTGGCGGTGGCGGTAGAGGCGGCGGCCGGCGACTAGTTCCGATGGAATTCCGAATACGAAGTGTTGACAGCCTCAGTACGCGGTGCTAAAGTTACAGGTTGATGGCCGGTGTGTCTCCCCCCATCATTTGTATTCCCGTCTGATCTCAACCGATAGGTATCTGTCTGTCTCCCATTCGCAAGGGGCTATCTCACCCTCTTGAGGAGTAGTTTCGCATGGTCGTAGCCAGGGATCTTTTCCAGGATAAGTTCCACGTGCCTTCGCTCCGGAAGTCATACTCGCGTATTCCGGACGTAGCCCGGCTCCCGCACCTCGTGCAAATCCAGCTTGACTCCTACGAGATCTTCAAGAAGGAAGGGCTGCGTGAGCTCCTGGACGAGATATCGCCGATCCAGGACTTCACGGGCAACCGGCTGGAGATGCGCTTCACGGACTACGCCTTCGGGGAGACGAAGTACTCCGAGGCGGAGTGCCGGGAGCGCGACGCCACGTATGCCGCCCCGCTGAAGGTGAACGTGCAGCTCCTGGTCAAGGAGACCGGGGAGGTCAAGGAGCAGGAGATCTTCATGGGGGACTTCCCCCTCATGACCGACCAGGGCACGTTCATCATCAACGGCGCCGAGCGCGTCGTCGTCTCCCAGCTGGTGCGCTCCCCCGGCGTCTACCTCACCCTGGAGCGCGACCCCACCAGCGGCCGCGACCTCTGCTACGCCAAGCTGATCCCGAACCGCGGCGCCTGGCTGGAGTTCGAGACCTCCAACAAGAACGTCATCTCCGTGAAGGTGGACCGCAAGCGCAAGATCCCTATCACCACCCTTCTCCGCGCCATCGATGAGCCGGAGCTCCTGCCGAAGCACTCCAGCGCCGCCAATTTGCGCGACCTCCAGAAGCGCATCCAGGCCGCCGGCAGCGAGCGCGAGGCCGACGCCCTTCGCCAGGAGCTGCTGCACTCCCTGGGCTCCAACGAACGCATCCTCGCCCTGTTCGAGGCCATCGATACCAACCCCGACCACCAGTACATCAAGTCCACCCTGGACCGCGACCCGTCAAGCGAGAACAAGGGAGAGGCGCTGCTGGAGTTCTACCGCCGCCTCCGCCCCGGCGACCCGCCGACTATCGAGAACGCCCGCGGGCTCATCACTTCCCTGTTCTTCAACCCCCGCCGCTACGACCTCGGCAAGGTCGGCCGCTACAAGGTGAACAAGCGCCTCGCCCACGGCCTCAACATCAGCGAACGCGTCCTCATCCCGGAGGACCTCATCGCCATCGTCCGCGAGATCGTCCGTCTCAACAACGGCACCGGTAAGCCGGACGACATCGACCACCTGGGCAACAGGCGCGTCCGCACGGTGGGTGAGCTGATCCAAAACCAGTTCCGCATCGGCCTCCTGCGCATGGAGCGCGTGATCCGGGAGCGGATGACCATCACGGACCCGCACGAGACGGCGCCCAGCCAGCTGATCAACATCCGGCCGGTAGTGGCCTCCATCAAGGAGTTCTTCGGCGGCTCCCAGCTCTCCCAGTTCATGGACCAGACGAACCCGCTGGCCGAGCTGACCCACAAGCGGCGTCTCTCCGCGCTCGGTCCCGGCGGCCTCTCCCGCGACCGTGCCGGCTTCGACGTGCGCGACGTTCACAACAGCCACTACGGCCGCATCTGCCCCATTGAGACTCCGGAAGGCCCGAACATCGGCCTCATCGGCAGCCTCGCCACCTACGGCAAGGTGAACGAATACGGGTTCATCGAGACGCCGTACCGCAAGGTGAAGCGCGAGCTCTCCGCCGACTCGCCCGAGCTCATCGGTCGCGTCCTCACAGAGGCGTTCCGCGACTCAAAGGGGAGCGTCCTGTTCCGGGCCGGCACCCAGGTGACGGAAGACGCGGCCAAGCGGATCGGCCGCTTCAGCAAGTCCGGCGTGAAAGTGAAGCCGTTCGTCTCAGCGGAGGTAGCGTACCTCTCCGCCGACGAGGAGGAGGACCACTTCGTGGCCCAGGCCAACGCCCGCCTGGACGAGCGCGGCCACTTCCTGGCGGACAGGATCGAGGCGCGCCACGGCGGCGAGCCCACGATCGCCGCGCCGGACCAGATCGACCTGATGGACCTCTCGCCGAAGCAGATCGTCTCCGTCGCCGCGTCCCTGATCCCGTTCCTGGAGCACGACGACGCGAACCGCGCCCTGATGGGCGCCAACATGCAGCGCCAGGCGGTGCCGCTGGTCCGGCCGGAGGTGCCGCTGATCGGCACCGGCATGGAACTCCAGACGGCGATGGATTCCGGCCAGGTGATCTTCGCCGAAGGCGACGGCACCGTCACCAGCGTCACCGGCGGCTCCATAACCGTGAACTACGATACCGGGATCGAGAGGACCTACAACCTGCAGAAGTTCCTCCGCTCCAACCAGGGCACCTGCATCAACCACCGCGCTATTGTCCGCCGCGGACAGCGTGTCGCCCTGGGCGAGGCGCTGGCCGACAGCTCCTCCACGGACGCCGGCGAGCTGGCGCTGGGCCAGACCCTGCTCTGCGCCTTCATGAGCTGGGACGGCTACAACTTCGAGGACGCCATCATCATCTCCGAAGCCGTGGCCAGGGAGGACAAGTTCACCTCTATCCACATCGAGAAGCACGAGGTGGAGGCCCGCGACACCAAGCTAGGTCCCGAGGAGATCACCCGTGACATCCCGAACGTCGGCGAAGAGAGCCTGGCCGACCTCGACGAGTTCGGCATCATCCGCGTCGGCGCCGAGGTACAGTCCGGTGATATTCTCGTCGGCAAGATCACGCCCAAGGGCGAAACGGAGCTGACGGCCGAAGAGAAGCTCCTCCGCGCCATCTTCGGCGAAAAGGCGCGCGAGGTGAAGGACACCTCGCTGCGAGTACCGCACGGAGAGCGCGGCAAGGTGATCGAATCGCGCTTCTTCGCCCGCCCGGACAACGATCCCGGCCGGCCCCACCACGACCAGGCGGGCCACCAGTGCCGCTGGCCGCCTTACGCCGCCATCACGGACGAGCTTTCGCCCGGCGTGCAGGCCATGGTGCGGGTCGCGATCGCCCAGCGACGCAAGATCGCCGAAGGCGACAAGATGGCCGGCCGTCACGGGAACAAGGGCGTCATCGCCCGTATCCTGCCCGTGGAGGACATGCCTCACCTGCCGGACGGCACGCCCGCGGACATCATCCTGAACCCGATCGGCGTGCCCAGCCGTATGAACATCGGCCAGGTGCTGGAGACGCACCTGGGCTGGGCGGCGCGACGCCTCGGCTTCCGCGCCGTCTCGCCCGTGTTCGACGGCGGCAACCCGGGCACGATTGAGGACGCCCTTAGCCGCACCTGGCTGTGCGAGCAGGCGGATGCCATCACCGCCGCTTCCGACGGCACCGGCCAGGATGGCATAGGCGAGAACGTCGACGCCGAAAAGGCCGCCGCCTGGCTGAAGAAGCAGGGGTACGAGGCGCGGGCGGTCTTCGACGAGCAGCGCCTGGGAGAGGCGAAGCGCGCCGCCCTGGAGCTCTGGCTGGAGCAGCAGGGCGAGAAGAAGGTGCGAGGCAAGACCCTGCACGAGCTGGACCAGCGGTCAGAGAAGCTGCTCCTGGACAAGGGGCTGGCGGCGCCCACCTACGGCAAGCAGACCCTGCTGGACGGTCGCACCGGGGAGCCGTTCGATCAGCCGGTGACCGTCGGCTACATCTACATGATGAAGCTGGTACACCTGGTGGAGGACAAGATCCACGCCCGCTCCACCGGACCGTACTCGCTGATCACGCAGCAGCCGCTGGGCGGCAAGGCCCAGTTCGGCGGCCAGCGCTTCGGCGAGATGGAGGTGTGGGCGCTGGAGGCCTACGGCGCCGCCCACATCCTCCAGGAGCTCCTCACCGTCAAGTCGGACGACGTGGTGGGGCGCGTGAAGACCTACGAGGCGATCGTGAAGGGGGAGGACATCCAGGAGCCGGGTGTGCCGGAGTCCTTCAAGGTGCTCGTGAAGGAGCTCCAGAGTCTGGGGCTGGCGGTCGAGGTACTGAACGAAGAGGAAGAACGGGTGACCCTGGCGGAGACCTCCGCGGCGGAGATCCCGGAGCTCGGAATTGACATGAGCGGCTTCGAGAAGGGAGAGGACTTCCTTGGCTCTTGAGGTCAACGATTTTAACGCCCTGCGCATATCCCTGGCCTCGCCGGAGCAGGTCCGCTCCTGGTCCTATGGCGAGGTCACCAAGCCGGAGACGATCAACTACCGGACGCTGAAGCCTGAGAAGGACGGCCTGTTCTGCGAGAAGATATTCGGGCCCACCAAGGACTTCGAGTGCTACTGCGGCAAGTACAAGCGCGTGCGCTACAAGGGGATCGTCTGCGACAAGTGCGGCGTGGAAGTGACCCGCACCAAGGTCCGCCGCGAGCGGATGGGGCACATCGACCTCGCCTCGCCGGTCGCGCACATCTGGTTCGTTAAGGGCACTCCAAGCCGCATCGGCCTCCTCCTGGACGTCTCGCCCCGCAGCCTGGAGCGCGTCCTCTACTTCGCTCAGTTCGTCGTCACCTCCGTCAACGAGGACGCCCGCCAAAAGGCGCTGGCGGCCCTCCAGCAGGAGATGGACGAGATCGCCCAGGCCAAGGATACGGAGTACGCGGAGCGCATCTCCGCCGTTGAGACCGCTGCCGCCGAGACCATGGCCCAGATGGAGGTGCGGCGGGAGGAGAAGCTGGCCGCCCTCGACGCCGAGTACGAGAAGAAGGCCAACACCCTGCGCGACAAGGCCGAGGCGCTGCAGCAGGACATCGAGAAGACGGGCGACAAGCCGGCCTCCAAGAAGCTTGCCCTGGACGCCGACTTCGTCATCGCCGAGCGGTACGCCCCGCTGCCGAAGAACGCCCCCAAGCGCCTGAACACAGAGCTCGAGAAGCGGCTCAAGGCGCTGGAGAAGGAGCGCGGCAAGAAGCGGCAGGAGATGGAGCGGGCCCTGGCCACGGAACTCAGCCGGCAGCGCGAGGCCGCCACCGCGGAGCTGGAGCCGCTGCGCAAGGCGATCATTCAGGAAAAAGAGGCGGGGCAGGCGCAGTGCCAGGAGCTCATCGCCAGCCTGGAGGAGATTAAAGACCCGGTCCGCGACGACCAGTGCACCCTCCTGCCGGAGCAGAAGCTGAGGGAGCTCACGGAGCGCTACCCGGACCTGCTGAGCGCGGGCATGGGCGCCGAGGCGATCATGAACATCCTGGACCGCCTGGACCTGGAGCCGCTGGCCATGAAGCTTCGGGAGGAGATCCAGAGCTTCAGCGGTCAGCGGCGCAAGAAGGCCACCAAGCGGCTACGCGTGGTTGAGGCGTTCCGCAAGAGCGGGAGCAAGCCGGCCTGGATGGTCATGGCCATCCTGCCCGTGCTGCCCCCGGACCTGCGGCCTATGGTCCAGCTTGACGGCGGCCGCTTTGCCACCAGCGACCTCAACGACCTCTACCGCCGCGTCATCAACCGCAACAACCGCCTTAAGAGGCTGCTGGAGTTGGGCGCCCCGGAGATCATCATCCGTAACGAGAAGCGGATGCTCCAGGAGGCCGTCGACTCGCTGATCGATAACGGCCGCCGCGGCCGCGCGGTCTCCACGGCCGGCAACCACAAGCTGAAGTCGCTGTCCGACATGCTGAAGGGGAAGCAGGGCCGCTTCCGCCAGAACCTCCTGGGCAAGCGAGTGGACTACTCCGGCCGCTCGGTCATCGTCGTCGGACCGGAGCTTCAGCTCAACCAGTGCGGCATCCCCAAGAAGATGGCGCTGGAGCTGTTCAAGCCGTTCGTGATGCACGCCCTGGTGGCGCGCAACCTCGCCCACAACATCAAGTCCGCCAAGCGCATCGTTGAGCGCGCCCGGCCCGAGGTCTGGGACATCCTGGACGACATCACCAAGGACCGCCCGGTGCTGCTCAACCGCGCCCCCACGCTGCACCGCCTGGGCATCCAGGCGTTCGAGCCGATCCTCATCGATGGCAGCGCCATCCAGATCCACCCCCTGGTCTGCACCGCCTTCAACGCCGACTTCGACGGCGACCAGATGGCCGTGCACGTGCCGCTGTCACGGGCCGCCGTCGCCGAGGCGCGCCAGGTCATGCTCTCCACCCAGAACCTCCTCCTGCCCTCCAACGGCGAGCCGGTGGTGGCGCCCACCCTGGACATCGTCTTCGGCTGCTACTACCTGACCGACATCAGGGACGGCGCCAAGGGCGAGTTCCGCCCCGCCAACGGCAACGGCGCCTTCCAGGGCATCTACGGCAGCTTCGACGAGGCCAAGATGGCCTACGACATGGGCCACCTTGACCTCCGCGCCCGCATCCGCGTGCGTGACGCCCGCACCAACCGCGAGCTGGTCGAGACGACCGTGGGCCGCGTCATCTTCAACGAAGTCCTCCCGGAGGAGCTGGGCTTCCGCAACCACGTCATGGACAAGAAGTGCCTCAAGGACCTGGTCTCTGAAGCCTCCCGGAAGCTGGACAACGTCCGCACCGCCCAGATGGTGGACCGGATGAAGAACGTCGGCTTCCAGTACGCCACCAAGTCCGGCATCACGATCGCCATGAACGACCTGAAGGTGCCGGAGAAAAAGGAGGAGCTCCTCGCCTCCGCTGACAAGACGATAACCGAGATCGACGAGCAGTTCAGCCTGGGCTTAATCACCGAGCAGGAACGAGAGAGCCAGCAGGTCGCGATCTGGCGCGAGACCACCGACGAGATGCAGGACCTGATAAAGGACAGCCTGAGTGAGTACGGCGGCGTCTACCTGATGGCGATCAGCGGCGCCAAGGGTAACATCAGCCAGATTGCCCAGATGGCGGGCATGCGCGGCCTCATGAGCGACCCGGCCGGCCGCATCATCCCTTTGCCGGTTCGCTCCTCCTTCCGTGAGGGGCTTAGCGTGCTGGAGTACTTCATCTCCACCCACGGCGCCCGCAAGGGCCTGGCCGACACCGCCCTCCGCACCGCCGACAGCGGCTACCTGACCCGCCGCCTGATCGACGTCGCGCAGGACGTGATCATCCAGGACGCGAACTGCGGCACCACCGCCGGCATCTGGATCGGCGAGCCCACGGAGAAGGGTCTGTTCGAGTCCCTGCACGAACGAATCGTCGGCCGTTGGGCCGCCACCGACCTCGCCCGTCCCGAGACCGGCGAGGTCATCGTCGAGCGGAACACGGAGATCACGGAGGGGGCGGCCGACCGGATAGTCGGCGCCGGCATCGATAGGGTCTACGTCCGCTCCGCCCTGACCTGCCAGACCAAGCGCGGTATCTGCGCGCCCTGCTACGGCCGCGACCTGGCGCGCAACCGGCTGGTGGCGCAGGGAGAGGCCGTCGGCATCATCGCCGCCCAGAGCATCGGCGAGCCGGGCACTCAGCTCACCATGCGCACGTTCCACACCGGCGGCGTCGCCGGCATCGACATCACCTCCGGTCTGCCCCGCGTCGAGGAGCTGTTCGAGGCGCGCGTCCCCAAGGGCGCCGCCCTCATCTCCGAGATCGACGGCCTGGTGGAGATCGAACGCGAAGGTGACATGCGCCGCATCAAGATCGTGAGCGCGGAGCTCTACCGCGACGACTACGCTCTGCCGGAAGGCGTCAAGGTGCTGGTGAAGGACGGCGAGGAGGTGGAGCAGGGGGCCGTGCTGGCCGAGATACCGCAGCCCAAGCCCAAGAAGGGCGACGAGCAGGCGCTGGTAGCGGCTGGGCAGGTCCTCGCCCGCACCGGCGGCACCGTCTCCATCCAGGGCAAGAGGAAGGTCAAGGCGCTCTCCATCACCTTCGAGGAGCGCGACGAGCGTGAGTACACGGTGCCGGCCACGGCCCGCCTGCGCGTCCAGGACAACGACCCGATACACGCCGGCCAGGCCCTCACCGACGGCCCCCTGAACCCGCAGGACATCCTCCGCATCCAGGGGCCGGAGGCCGTCCAGATCTACCTGGTGGAAGAAGTTCAGAAGGTCTACCGCTCCCAGGGCGTGACCATCAACGATAAGCACATCGAGGTGATCGTGCGGCAGATGCTGCGGCGCGTCCGCGTCGACTCTCCGGGCGACTCCGAGCTGCTCCCGGGCGAGCTCGTGGACCGCTTCCGCTTCGAGGCCGTGAACGCGAAGGTGCTGGCCGAAGGCGGAGAGCCCGCCACCGCCCAGCCCGTCCTCCTCGGCGTGACCAAGGCCTCGCTCAACACCGATAGCTTCCTGGCAGCCGCCTCCTTCCAGGAGACGGCCCGCGTCCTCACGGAGGCCGCCATCACCGGCTCCGTGGACCACCTGCTGGGCCTCAAGGAGAACGTCATCATCGGCAAGCTGATCCCGGCCCGCGCGCCCATCGTGGTCGAGACGCGCCCCAGGCTCTTCACCCTGCGCCTGCCTGCGGAGCTGCGGGCGGTGGAGGGCGAGGAGCCGTTCGCCGCCGGGCCGGCCAAGGAGACCGAAGACCCCGGCGAGGAAATCGAGGAGGAGGAAGAGGAGGAGGACTTCGGCGAGGAAGACTTCACGGTTGACGATGACCTGGAGGCGGAGCCGGCCAAGGAAGAGTAGCCGGCGCCGACGCTAGACGATGGAAGAGGGCCTTGGGAGGAAAACCCAAGGCCCTCCGTGACGAAAGCCGGGTGATATCTCATGGCGACTCCTGATGCCACGGCCAGGGCCGAAGCCGGCCCGCTAGAGACGGCGATCGCCCAGTTCCACGCGGCCGCCGAAAAGCTGGACCTTGACCCCGGCCTGCGCCAGGTGCTGGGCACCTGCAAGCGAGAGCTGGCCAGCAACTTCCCGGTGCAGATGGACGACGGCAGCACCAAGGTCTTCACCGGCTATCGCGTCCAGCACAACCTTGCCCGTGGGCCCGCCAAGGGCGGCATCCGCTACCACCCCGCGGTAACGCTGGACGAGGTGCGCGCGCTGGCGATGTGGATGACCTGGAAGAGCGCGGTCGTCAATCTGCCCTACGGCGGCGCCAAAGGCGGCGTCATCGTCAACCCGAAATCGCTCTCGCCCACGGAGCTGGAGAACCTCACCCGGCGCTACGCCACGGAGATAAGCATCATCATCGGCCCCGACCAGGACATCCCCGCACCCGACATGGGGACGGACGAGCGGATCATGGCCTGGATCATGGACACGATAAGCATGCACGAGGGCCACACCGTGGCGGGGGTGGTTACCGGCAAGCCGGTGAGCGTCGGCGGCAGCCTGGGGCGCAAGGAGGCCACCGGCCGCGGCATCCTCTACCTCATCCAGCAGCTCGCCCGCGATAGGGGTGTCGCGCTGGAGGGGGCGACGGTCGCCGTGCAGGGGTTCGGCAACGTCGGCGGCGTGGCCGCCACGCTGCTCGCCCGCGAGGGCGCCCGCATCGTCGCCCTTTCCGACTCCAGCGGCGGCCTCTACAACGAGAAGGGGCTGGACGTCGACGCCCTGTGGGCCCGAAAGAACGCCGGCGCCGTCATCAGCGAGCTGGGCGGCGGCGACCGGCTGCGCGGCGAAGAGCTGCTCGCCCTGCCGGTGGACTTCCTCGTCCCCGCCGCGCTGGAGGGCCAGATAACCGGCCCGGTGGCCCAAAAGGTGCGCGCCAGGTTCGTCGTCGAGGGCGCCAACGGCCCGACCACCCCGGACGGCGACGCCGTCCTCGACGACAAGGGAGTGCTGGTCGTGCCGGACATCCTCGCCAACGCCGGCGGCATCATCGTCTCCTACTTCGAATGGGTGCAGGACCTCCAGTTCTTCTTCTGGGAGGAGACCGAGGTCCGCGAGCGGCTCCAGAGGGCGATCACCCGCGCCTACCGCGAGGTGTGCGCCCGGGCGGAGAAGGAGCGCGTCTCCCTGCGGGAGGCCGCGATGCTCCTCGCCGTCTCCCGCGTGGAGGAGGCGACGCGGATGCGCGGGATCTACCCGTAGGGCGCTGCTGGTTTCCGGCGTCTACTCGACGAAAGCTTGCACGTCCACCACTTCCCAACCGCTCTCCTCGCGCGTCAGAAGGATTTTCCACGTTGCTTCCGTCGCATAGAGGCCGACCGCTACGATGGCATTGCTGGGGCCGATGTCGGCCGCGTTGGAAACAACGCAGAGCTTGCCGACTGTTCCCTGCAGGATCTCGTCAGCCTCCGGCTCGCTTGCCGCTGCGTCCACTTGGGCGGTAATCGAATCACAGTCTATGGGTTGGGTCAGGTCAAAGGTATCGCCACCCAGACCCGTGGTCCCGACGTAGGCCTGCACCGCATCGATGATCTCTTTAGGGAACGTGGCGGTTGGGGACGCCTGCTCCGGCTTCTCATCCCCGCAAGCCAGAGAGACGAGGGCAACAGCAAGGCTCACAGAGCCGACAATCTTCCACACGGTGGCCCTCCCTTTCGGACGTAAGCGCCCACAGCCTACCACCAGGAGGATAGACAACTCAAATTTTGCAGCCGGGGTGGCCGTGGGCTGTTCTACTGCCAGCGGAAGAGCCGCATGGAGAGGCCGAAGCCGCCAACCACCCAGGCGGCGAGGATCGCCCAGCTCACCCAGAGGTCGCCCAGGCCGGCGCCGTGGTTCACCACCTCGCGCAGGGCGTCGTTCAGGTGGGTCAGCGGGATCGCCTCGATGACGGGCTTCAGGGCGGGCGGCGGTTCGAGAGGGAAATAGGAGCCGCCCAAGAACATCATCGGGAACGCCACAAGGTTGATCACCGCGTTGACGGACGTCACGGACTTGAGCAGGCTGGCGACGACGTAGCCGATGGAGAGCATCGCCATGACCCCCAGGACGACGGTTACCACCAAAAGGAGGAAGCTGCCGTGGATGTCTACGCCGAACACGAAGTGGCCCATCAGCAGGACCACCGTCACCTGCGTGAGCGAGACGATGGAGAAAGACACCGCCTGGCTGGCGATGAGGCTGCCCGGCCGGAGCGGCGTCACCCCCAGCCGGCGGAGGATCCCCTGCTCCCGCCAGGTCACTAACAGGAAGCCGACGCCCAGGTTCACCCACATGACCGTCATCCCCACCATGCCGGGCGTGAGGAAGTCTATGAATCGCACGTTCTTCGTGGAGACGGACCGCTGCTGCACCGTCACCGCGCTGGTCTGGCCCACGGCCTGGTCGTTGTAGCTGTCCACCACTGCGTTGACCGTCGTGGTCACGTAGCCGATGCGAACGGGGTTCGAATTGTCGTAGTAGACGGGAAGAGTGGCCCTCCCGCTGCCGAGGTCGTCCGCGAACCCCTCCGGCACGATCACCACCGCTCCCAGGTCGCCGTCCTGCAGCGACGCCAGCTCGCCGTCCCGGGAGCCCTCCCGCGTCTCAACGCTATCGAGCCCT
>Ga0209342_10004621_pt1 | contig 14255 bp, 12 predicted proteins | sample RifCSP16_2_FD_184023 | JGI IMG/M metagenome (GOLD analysis project Ga0209342, IMG submission 184023) | Soil microbial communities from Rifle, Colorado - Rifle CSP2_sed 16_2 (SPAdes) (version 2) | ecosystem: Environmental > Terrestrial > Deep subsurface > Rock core/Sediment | place: Rifle... | reverse complement strand
CTCGATGACAAGCGCTACGCCGGCGACCGGGACCTCGAAAATCCGCTCGCTGCGGTGCAGATGGGCCTGATCTACGTCAACCCGGAAGGCCCGAACGGCAACCCGGATCCGGTCGCTGCGGCCAAGGACATCCGCGAGACCTTCGCCCGCATGGCGATGAACGACGAAGAGACGGTGGCGCTCATCGCGGGCGGCCACACCTTCGGCAAGACCCACGGCGCCGGCGATGTCAGACATGTGGGGCCGGAGCCGGAAGCGGCCAGCATCGAGGAGCAGGGGCTGGGTTGGCGGAGCAGCTTCGGCACGGGCAAAGGCGGTGACACGATCAGCAGCGGCCTGGAAGTCACCTGGACCACCACGCCCACGAAGTGGAGCAACAACTTCTTCGAGAACCTGTTCGGCTACGAATGGGAGCTGACGAAGAGCCCGGCCGGTGCGCATCAGTGGGTCGCGAAGGGTGGCGCGGGCGCCGGCACCATTCCGGATGCCCACGCTCCGTCCAAGCGTCACGCGCCCACCATGTTGACCACGGACCTCTCCCTGCGCTTCGACCCGGTCTACGAGAAGATCTCGCGGCGCTTCCTCGACCATCCGGATCAGCTCGCCGACGCGTTCGCCCGGGCGTGGTTCAAGCTGACACACCGGGACATGGGTCCGCGTGCGCGCTATCTCGGCCCGGAAGTGCCTGCGGAAGAGCTCATCTGGCAGGACCCCATCCCCGCGGTCAATCACCCGCTGATCGATGAGAAGGACACCTCCGCCCTCAAGGCCAAGATCCTGGCTTCCGGCCTGTCGATCTCGGAGCTGGTGACGACCGCCTGGGCCTCGGCGTCCACCTTCCGTGGCTCCGACAAGCGCGGCGGTGCGAACGGTGCCCGCATCCGTCTGGCACCGCAGGTGGATTGGGAAGTCAACCAGCCTGCCCAGCTGGCGCGGGTCCTCAAGACGCTGGAGGCCATCCAGAGCGCGTTCAACAGCGCCCAGTCTGGCGGCAAGAAGGTCTCGCTGGCCGACCTGATCGTGCTCGCCGGTTGCGCCGGCGTCGAGCAAGCGGCGAGGAACGCCGACCACCAGGTGGCGGTTCCCTTCACCCCGGGACGAATGGACGCCTCGCAGGAGCAAACCGACGTGGTCTCCTGCGCCGTGCTCGAACCGGTCGCGGACGGCTTCCGCAACTACCTCAAGGGCAAGTACAGCGTAACGGCCGAGGAGCTGCTGGTCGACAAGGCGCAGTTGCTGACCCTGACCGCGCCTGAGATGACGGTGCTCGTGGGCGGCATGCGCGTCCTGAAGACCAGCTTCGGTCAGACCCAGCACGGCGTCTTCACCCAGCGGCCGGAGGCGCTGACCAACGACTTCTTCGTGAACCTGCTCGACATGAGCACGGAGTGGAAGGCGGTCTCGAACGGCGCGGACGTGTTCGAAGGGCGCGATCGCAAGACGGGCAAGATCAGGTGGACCGGCACGCGCGTCGATCTCGTCTTCGGTTCGAACTCCCAGCTCCGCGCGCTGGCGGAAGTCTATGGCAGTGCGGACGCGCAGGAGAAGTTCGTCCAGGACTTCGTAGCGGCCTGGACCAAGGTGATGAACCTGGATCGCTTCGACCTTGCGTGACGAACGACTGGTGGTCGCCGCCGGGGTCGGGCTCGCTCGCGCCGAACCCAGGCCGCGAGGGCACACTCTAGGAAGGTGCTCGAGGACAACCCTGCGATGCAAGGACACCTGGAGAAGTGCCTCTCCGCCACGCTGGCGCTGTCCTGCGCGGTCCACAAGTGGGATGGGGACAATCCTCCGCCCGCGCGCGCGGCCGCCTGCAACGGTGTCAACCCGATCATCGCCCGTCTGCTCGATCCGAGCGGGGGCGGCATGCTGGACCTGGCGCTGACCTTCACCAACGAGTTCTGGGCGGCTCACACGCAGCACGGCATCGTCGAGCACCACGCGGCAGGCTTCTCCTCGGCCAGCGGGGACTACGTGTTCGCAGGCTCCGGGGCGCGCTAGCGCTGCCGAGGAGGTGTCACCGTGTCGCTGCGAAACGTGCCCCCGGCGCACGACCGTGCGGGGCACGACAGTGTGTGAGCCCGATCACATAGGCGCTCCGCGGCGCGTGCTACGCTGAGGCTCAGGCGCGAGAGCGCCGCCTCGCACGGAGAACGCGACGCTCACCAAGGGGAAGGACATGAAGACCATCGCATACTGCCTCAGCCTGGCCACGCTCCTCACCATCGCGGCGCCCGCGCGCGCCGAGACCAAGGGGCCTTTCGAGGTGAAGTCCGGCGTGTTCGAGGTCAAGATTACGACCCAGGGCCAGAGTACGGCCATGATGAAGGGGACCTTCTTCTTCGACGACTACGGCCTCGTTCTTGCCGGCGACCTCATATCCGGCGGTGGTTTCTATCCCGGGACCGACGTGCCGGTGCCGCCTGCGCACAGTCTCGGCATCGACCTCGCCGACGGGACCCGACACGACATCGATCTCGACAAGAAGACCGGCACGTCCAAGAGGATCTCTCCCAGGGAGCGGCTGGAGACGCTGGATCCCGCGCTCAAGAAGGGCGCGAAGGTCACGAGCCTGCCGCCCAGGGTCATCCTCGGCAGGACCTGCCCTGGCAAGGAGATCGTCGAGGAGTCGGGGAAGGCGCTCACGCGAGAGTGGATGTGGAAGGGCATTCCCCTGCGCGTCGAGCAGACGAGCACCGTTGCCAACTCGCCGACCGTGGTCCTCGAGACGACCAGCTTGAGCGTCGCGCCGGTGCCGGCGGAGAAGTTCCGGGTGCCGGCCGGGGTGAAGATGAAATAGCGGCCTGGGCCTAGCGCTCGAGCAACTCACTGACGCCCCACGTCGACACCAATCTGGCTGAACCTGGGCGCGCAGCCCATGGCAGGGAGGGCAGGCTTGGCCCGTGAGGAGGGATACCAGTCGCCGAACAACGCGACCGACGACACGGTCAAGAAGCTGCGCCTGTACGCGCGCGCCGGGATCACGCACTACTGGCTCGTCGATTCGCGGGACTCGACACTGACGGTGATGCGCTGGAGCGTCAACCCTGACGCGCGATAATTAGGTCGTGATCGTCGGCAAGTACGCCTCCAGGCGTTTCGCGGGTGAAGGCCCTGTAGCTCCGGCGAGGGCGGGGGCGCGGGCGAGCGCGTGCAGGTGGGCGCCGTGTGACGGCGCTCCATGCCCCGCGGGCTGCGGGCGAGCGCGACCGTGCGCCGTCACTGGTCTCCTGCGAACGGCCTGACCTCGAGGACCACCTTCTCGACCCCAGGAACCCGCTCCACGATCCCGCGCAGCTCGGCCAGCAGGAGCTCGTTCACGGCGGGGAGGAACTCCACCTGGGGAAGGCTGCCGGTGAGGGTGACCACCCCGCCGCGCACGCTCGTCTCCAGGCCGAGCCCGCGGCTGGCCGGGTGTGTCTCGAGCGAGAGCTGCACGCGGCTCGCGAGCGCGAAGTCCCGCAGGCGAACGCGAGCGGCGGCATCCAGGGAGTACTCCGGGCGCCGGGCCAGGGCGAGCACCGCCTCGCAGGCGGATTCGACGGTGGTCTTCTCCAGATTCAGGACGACGTCGTAGAGGCGCAGATCCTCGATGTCCGCGTCGTACATGAGCCGGGTCCACTTGGCGCGCTGCGCGTCCACCTTCTCGATGTAGCGCCGGGCGTCGTCGCGGCTCATGGAGCGCTCCTCCATGAGAGCACGCACTCGCATCTCGACGGGGGCGATGAGGCGCACCCGCAGGACCTCGGGGACGTCGTTGAGCAGGAGGTGTCCGGCGAGCCCGTGGTAAACGAGATCGCCCTGGACCGCGCGCTCGGCGAGGGCGGCCTGGCAGGCGATGGCGTACATCCTCCGCTCCGTCGTGAGGCGGCCGAAGAGCCCCGGCGAACGCTCCATGCGCTCCTGGAGGGACTCCTCCGAGACCCCCAGCTTCGCGGCCGCCTCGATCAGGACTTCACGCGCGATGCAAGCACAGCCGAGCGCCCTCGCGACGAGCTCCGCCAGCGCTCTTCCGCCGCTCATGGTCCCGCGGGAGATGGTGATGATCGGCATGGCTCCTCCTCGTTCTCGACCGCTCGCCCGGCGACGCGGGTCTGCGCGGGCATGTGTAGAACGCTCAGCAAAGGCGGAGACGCGGCAACCCCTGGGCGCGAAGGGCTCCACCCCGTCGACCCGTCAGCTCGCGAGCACGGGGCGAACGACCGCCTGCCCAAGAAGCAGCACCACCATCGCCCCATGACCTGGCTGGGTCCACGGCCCGGCCAGGTACAGCCCCCCGAGGGGGCCTCCCGGCGGCCGCCAGTCGGCTTGGTCAGGAACGCCTCGAGCATCCAGTAGCAGCGCTCGATGGCCAAACCCTCGAGCCATTCGCCGACCTGGTGCGCCTCCCCGCCAGGCCTCCCGGCAGGACGCGGTGACCGATCCGCTGGCCGGTAGGGTCACCGCGGCCGCAGGGTCCGGAGGAGCCCTGAACCGGTGAGCTCAGCGGAATCGCTCACGTGCTCGTCCACGCGCGCCGCTGTGACGCGTCGGCCCCTGGGTGCGAGACCACGAGACCTGCGTTCCAGGGGCGCCAGCACCATGGCCCTCCAGGCCAAGAACGCGGCCCCCGGCGGGCAGCCCATCCTCGAGCCTCCAACGGCGGCTATCACTCTCCGGCGAGATGCCTCCAAGTGCTAGGTTTCTAGTTGTCAAGGCGGTGCCCGGTTGATACCCTTCCGTGCGCATGAACGCTCGCCGCTGTCGGCCGACCCCATCACCACGGCCGCCGGGAAGGCCATCTCCTTGCACGACAGGACCGACGAATGATCGTGAAGGTCGCATCTTGTTGCTACAGGATCAGGCCGATACGTTCACTGAACGAGTTCAAGGGCCGGGTCCTCGAGAAGGTCGCCCTGGCGTCGAGTCAGGGCGCCGACTTCCTCCTGCTTCCGGAGCTCCACTCCTCCGAGCTGGCGTATCTCGACGCCCGGGCCACCTTCCCCGATTCCTGGAGGAGCACGACCGCCTACTTCGACGAGATCGACGATCTCCTGGCCTCCGCCTCGCGCGAGCACGACATCCACATCGTCGGTGGCTCGTACCTGCGTCGAGATGCACGCAGCGGGGGTGAGGAGCGCATCTACAACACGGCCACCCTCTACGCACCTTCGGGCGAGAGGAAGCGCTACGACAAGGTACACCTGTTCCCGCTGGAGGTGAATGCGGGGATATCCGACTCCCGCCGCGTCCCGCTCTTCACGACCAGGTTTGGTCCCGTGGGCGTCCAGATCTGCTTCGACATCCAGTTCCCCTTCCCCACGTGCGCCCTCGTGAAGAGCGGCGCGGAGATCATCTTCTGTCCTGCATTCACCCTGGGAGAGGCGGGGTTCCTCCGGGTCCGGAGGTGCGCCCAGGCCAGGGCCATCGAGAACGATTGCTACGTCGTCGTCAGCCACACCCTCGGCGCCGATCCGACCCTGGGCGCGCCCGAGGAGGGATTCGGGCGGGCGGCCGTCCTCGGTCCTTGCGACAGGTCCTTCTCGAGAGATGGGATCCTCGCTCAAGGCGAAGTGAACTCGGAGGACCTGGTCGTCGCCGCTCTCGACCTCCAGCGCCTTCGCCATTTCCGGGAGACGGCGGAGTCATCTCACCATGGAAAGGGCAAGGAGTGCACCTATGACATCACGTGATGAACGGCTTCACCTGCGGAGGCTCGAGGCCAGAGAGCGGGACACACTGATGGAGAGGATGAAGCGTGCCGGCCGGCAGACCCACAGCATGAAGAGGCTGCGACTCGGCAGCGTCTACATCGCCGAGGTCGGCCGCTCGATCGCTGGCTGGGGCGGATTCGACTTCCAGAGCAATCGACGTTATCCGGAGTTCTTCTCGCTCTTCGTCTACCCGGAGTTCAGGGGGCAGGGAATAGCGCTGGCGCTGGAGCTCGTGCGATACCGGGAGGCGCAGGCGCAAGGCGCGAGGCACGCGTACATCAGGGTGGGCAGCGAGGTGTCGCCAGAGCTGACGAGGAAGCGGCTCGAATCGGGCTGCTTCCGGTTCGTCGAAGTCGACGGCAGCTTCTCGGAGCTCTGCTCCGATTGCCCACAGAACGGCTCGTCCTGCGCGACGCAGCAATTCATGGTCATCGACGTGGAGAAGAGGGCGGCACAGATCGTCTCGGGCGGGCAGCGCCTTCCCCCACCCTCGACTGTTCCGGGGGGAGCGACGGCGGGGTGATCCATGGCGAACGTCGTCCTCATCGCCACCGGAGGAATCAGGGCGCCCCGCCAGGTGGAGCTGGCGAGGGCGTTCCTGGCACGCGGCCACCGCGTGAGGTGTGTGAACAGTCGCAGCTCCTATCTCTTCCTGGTTCCTCATCTCCTGAGACATCCCCGGATGGCCATCACCTTCCTGAGGACGATGCACTCTCCGCTCTCGGAGCTCTGGAGCTATGTCTTCGCCGGCTGGACGGGGAACGTAGCGCACGTACGCACGTCGCGATGGGCCGACGTGATGGTGATCGCGCCCGCCACCTGCAACACCATCGGCAAGATAGCCAACGGGATCACGGATTCCTTCGCCCTGCTGATCGTGAGGGCGTTCGAGCGAGGGAAGAAGGTCGTCGTGGCTCCGTCGATGAACCCGGAGATGTGGATCGATCCATGCAATCAGGAGAACATCCGGAAGGTCGAGGCCAGCGGGAAGTACGTGCTCGTACGACCTGTCGAAGGGAGGTCGGTGAGCGGGGAGGTGGGACTCGGGATGATGGCACCCCTCGACCAGGTCGTGGAGGAGGCTCTGCGGTGCGTTCAGTCGACCCCAGGGCCGGCTCACCGACCTACGTGAACATGCCCCGCGGGCGCCCCCAATCGAATGAAGACCGCTGCTCGGTGAGCATCACGCCTCGATGCCGCCGCCCACGGCGTACTGCGCGCCGGTGACGAAGCTCGACTGTGGCGAGGCGAGGAAGCCGACGACCGCGGCGACCTCCTCGGGCCTGCCAAACCGCCCCAGCGGGACCTGGCTCACCATGCCGTTCCCGAGCTCGTCGAGCTGCTCCCTGGGCAAGCCCGTCTTCTCGAGGATCAGCGTCTCGATGGGGCCTGGGCTCACGACGTTCACGCGGATGCCCTGGGATGCGAGCTCCTGTGCCCACGCGCGCGTGAGTGCCAGCACGGCCGCCTTGCTCGCCGAGTAGACGGACAGGTTCGCAAACGGCTGATCCGCCGCCACGCTCGCGACGTTCACGATGGTGCCGCGTGACTGCCGCAGCAGAGGCAGCGCGTGGCGCGTCACCTCGATGAGCCCGCTCACGTTCACGTCGAAGACCTGCCGCACGTGCTCGGGGGTGGCGTCGGTGAGCGACGCCATCGGGGCGATGCCGGCGTTGTTGACGAGGATGTCGAGGCGCCGGTGCCGGCACCGCACCTGGTCGAGCGTCGCGGCAGCGTCGGTGAGCCGGGCCACGTCGGCGACGACCCACGTGATCCCGGTGTGCTGCGTGGCCGTCTCGCGAAGCTCCTGCTCGTGGCGACCGGTCACCACCACCTGGGCGCCGGCCTGGGACAGCTCGAGCGCCACCGCGCGGCCGATGCCGGTGCTCCCGCCGGTGACGAGAGCGACCTTCGATTCGAGCGTTCTTCTGGACATTCGCGAACCTCCAGCAGCGGGCGCGAGACTGCCACGGCCCCGTCCGCTCAATCGTGAAAAGAAGGTGCCGCTTCAGCGGCGTCGGTGACCCATCGTGACGGTTCATCCACACGGCCCGCGGGTCGCCTGGGGTCCGGCCAGCGAGTGAAACGATCGATCGTCAGGGTCCATTCCGCGGAGCGCCCATCCCGACGGGTTGCCCCTTACTGGCCCAGCGCCTCGGTTTGTGCGCTTCACGGTGCCGCGGTACGAGGACGTGGACGGCTCGTCGCGCACCTGGACCTGGACCTCGACCTAGACCTCGACTTGGGACTAGACGTGGACGGCTCGTTGCGCGCCGTGCTCCCGGGGAAAGGCCGCCTTGGGGGGGACTCCCAACTAGCTCGCAGGGGTGGTTCCGCCGGGCGGGATACTCGGCGTCGCAGCGAGCCCGCCCCCCGGAGGCAGTGCCAGCGCGAAGGCGTCATGGAGAGAGCCATGATCGACTCGACGGTCTCGGTGGAGAGGAACACCCGGAGAAGAAGCCGCCGGAGTGGTCACAGAGCTTGGCGGAACTGAACCGGGCGCTCGCTCCTTGCCAGGAGACGGCCAGAGCCCCGACGCGGACGCACGCCACTAATTGACGAGGGGCGGACGCACTGCCCCGCAATTCCCCTTGTCGCGCGGCAAGCGACCGCCAACGTTGCCAGACGGTGGCGCGGACGCGCCCTGGCTGTGCCAAGGGAGGACCGCGATGACAGGCGCGACGCAGGCCCTGGCGATGTTGCTCTTCTCGGCGGCCACGCTGCCGCCGGTGGGCTCCGCCCCGGCGGTGGCGAATGCGGACCGGGGAGGGGCGTCCTGCGCCGGTCTCCCGGACTGGTCGGCGCTCAAGGCCGCCCTGGAGCAGGCCGTCGCGGCCGAGACGAGCGGGCTCGACAACCAGATGTGGGCGACGATCGTGGACCGGGATGGGATCGTCTGTGCCGTGGCGTTCTCGGGCGCCGACCGGGGGGCGCAGTGGCCCGGCAGCCGGGTCATCTCCGCGCAGAAGGCGAATACCGCCAACGCCTTCAGCCTCGATGGGTCCTCGCGCGGCGGCTCGCCGCCCTCCGGTCAGGCGAATGGCCTGGCGCTCTCCACCGCGAACCTGTACACGGCCACCCAGCCCGGGCAGAGCCTCTACGGCTTGCAACACAGCAATCCAGTCGACGAGGACGCGGCCTATCGGGGCCCGGCGTCCCTCCACGGCACGAAGAACGACCCCATGGTGGGCAGGCGCATCGGCGGCGTGAACGTCTTCGGGGGCGGCCTCGGTCTCTACACGCTCGCCGAGGGGCGCCACGTCATCGTCGGAGGACTCGGGGTGAGCGGCGACACCTCGTGCGCGGACCACAACATCGCCTACCGGGTCCGGCACGCGCTCGATCTCGACCGCCTGCGGGCGACCGAGTCGCTCGCCGCGGTGCCGGGGCCGGCGAGCCTCTTCGCCGGGGACGCGGCGCACCCGGACAACATCATCTTCGACATCGGACCTGGCGGGAGCGCGAGCGGCTTCGGCCACGCCACCTGCCTGAACACCGCCGGCTCCAACGCGCTTCCGGCGGTCCAGCCGTAGGCGAGCCGGCGAGCCTCAGCCGAAACGACCGGCGGCGCGGGATGAACCATCCCCCGCGCCGCCGGAATGCAAGACAGCGATACTGCCAGGCTCAGTTGGCCGGGAACGACGTCCAGCCCGCGGTCCAGTCGGTCGTGGCGTCGAACGCGCCCTTGAAGGTCGCGGTCGCGTCGAAGCCGTCGGACGGGGGCGTGGCGCCGCCGGTGAGGGGCGCAGCGGGGAGGAAGTTCGGGGCGGTGAGGTTGTAGGGATCCTGAAGCCCTGGGTTCACCGCCTCGTTGGACAGTGCGGCGGCGAAGAACTGCGCCGTCTCGTCGAAGCCGCTGTCGTTGTCGCTGTCGGGCCATGCCGTGGTCGCGTCGGTGATGTTGACGTTATCGTAGATGATGCTGTTCTTGAGGAACAGCTCGCCAGCAGTGAACTGAGCCACGCTGGGTGCTCCGTCCACGTCGATCACCTTGTCCGTGAAGCCCAGCACGACGGCGTTGTAGACCTGGCCGGCGGTGCCGCGGCGGAAGTGGATGCCGCCCTGGTTCTTGCCCGCAGTGCCCGGCTCGCTGTTCGAGCCGATGAGGGACAGGTTGTAGATGGTCGGCTTGGAGCGAGGCGTGGCGTCGGGGGCCGATCCGTTGTTGTCCGCCTCGATCCCTCTGTCGCCCACCAGGCCGTTCTGCTGGACGACCACGAACTGGACGCGGCCGGACCAGCCGTAGTCCCAGTCGAGCCCGTCGTCGTCCGGCTGGGTGATGACGGCGTGCTTCAGATCGGCCGCGCCGCCGAAGAACTCGATGCCGTCATCGGCGCCCTTGTGGACCTGGATGTAGTCGAGCACGGTGTCCGAGCCGCACGCGCCGACGGTGAGACCGTTCAGCTCGTTGTCAACTGCGAGCTGGAATCCGGCGAACTCGATCCGGGCGTACTTGATGCTGCCGCAGTTGTGGGTCGGCGCGCTGCCGCCGTAGTCGGTCCCGGTCGTGCCCGCGGGGAAGCCCTCGATCTTGTTCGTGCCGCCCGACACGTTGATCGGCGCGAGCCCGAGGAGAACGACGCCGCCCCAGTCGCCTGCCGCGCGGTAGCCCTCGGGCTGTGCGCTGGTGAAGACGATGGGCTGGGTGGCCGTGCCTTCGGCCGCGATCTTGCCCGTGCTCGTCACGACGAGGGATGAGCCGAGGAGCCCCTGGACCTTCACGCCGGGCTGGATGGTGAGGGTCGCGCCGTCCTTCACGAAGATGTGCTTGCGGAGCGTGTAGGTGCTGCCTGTGGTCCAGGTGGTGTCGGCCGTGATGTCGGCCTCCACCGAGAGGCTTCCGTCTTCTGCGGTCGTACCTCCGGATTTGTCGTCGCCGCTGCAGCCGGCGATCAAGGCCGCCGCGACGACGCCGGCGATGTATCTGTTCCGAATCATGCCTTCTCCTTCTCTCTGTGCTTGGGTTAAGTGGCTCGCCTGTCAGTGAGACCATTCGAGCGAGAGCGATCCCGCGACCCCTGGGCGGTATCGCTGGACGACGAGGTCGGCCTGCTTCAGCACCACCTCGCTGTCGAGGAGGTTCGAGACCGCCGCCTTGAGCTTCCAGCTCGTCCTGAAGACGCGGCCGATCGCGAGATCGACCCTGTGGAAGGGCTGCTCGTAGATGTCGGGCTGGCCGTCGCGGCCCGCCTCCGAGACGCGCCGCCCGTACACGTTGTAGAGCGCCGTCACCTCGAGCGCGAACGGCGCATCCCAGGTCAGGGCGGCGTTGGCGACGAAGGGCGACTGCCCCTGCAGCGGGCGCTTGTTGCTCGTCTGGGGGCCGCTCCTTCCGCCGAAGTCCACCTCGGATCGGATGAGCGAGACGTTCGCGGCGGCACGCAGCGACCGCAGGGCGGCGGCGATCCGGCCCAGGCCGACCCGCGCCTCGATCTCGGTGCCGAGGACGGTCGCGTCCGGCGCGTTCACGTAGAGGAGGTCGCCCTGGGCCGAGGAGACCACGGCCCGCTCGATCGGCTTGTCGAACCGCTTCCAGAAGACGCTGGCCGCCAGGACCTCGTCCTCGGTGGGGAACCACTCCCACCGCCCGTCGGCGTTGTGGATCCGGGTGGTCTTGAGATTGGGGTCGCCCGAGATGCTCCGGCGGCGCGCGAAGTCGAAGTAGTTGAAGGGCGCCAGTTCGCGGAACTGCGGGCGCGCCAGCGTGTAGCTGTAGGCCGCGCGCAGGTTCATGTCTGGGCGGAGCGCGTAGGTGGCGTTCACGCCCGGGAGGATGTCGCGATCGGTGCGGCTCGATCCCGCTTCGGGGGTCGGGTTGATCGCGAAGCGCGTCCCGGGCGTGAGCTCCTGCTGCGCCACCTCGTAGCGGGCGCCCGCCACGACCCGTAGGCGGGAGGTGGCCGCCCAGTCGGCGGCGAGGTAGCCGGCATAGACGGTCAGCGAGGCGTCGTACGCGTCGGACTGGAGCGTCTCCTCCTGGAGCTGGAAGTCGGGGCCGATGTGGGCCGGCGAGAGCATCTCTCCGATCGGAAGCCGGAGCACCGCCGGATCGGCGGAGTCCTGGACAGTGAAGCGGAAGCGGCGGGCATCAAAGCTTCGCGACGACGCCTGGATCGTCGCCCCGGCCTTGAGCCGCGAGTCGCCTAGCGGGAGGGAGAGGTCGGCGCCGCCGCCCCCGCTGACGTCTCTCAGATCCGAGAAGAAGCGAGTGCCGCTGCCCGGGCCGTTCTTGAACAGAGGCCCTTCGGGGAGGACGAAGTGGACGACGTCCCGCGTGTCCGGCTCGTCGCGCGTGGTGAGCGAGGCGTTCCCCTGCCACTCGAGCTCGAACGGCTTGAGGCCGTGCCGGCCCCTCACCTGTCCGAAGAGTAGGGAGCGGGTCGTGAACTGCAGGCGCGAGGAGGTGATACTCTGCGCGTCCGTCTCGCTGAACCCCTGCACGAGGCTCGTCCGCGTCTCCCCGGTGTGCGTGTACAGGGTGAGGAGAGAGATCTGGTCGTCGCGCGACAGGTCGATGCCGGCGTTCACGAGCGCGGATACGTTGGCACTCGATCCACCTTCCGCCGTCGAGAGCTGTTCCCTGAAGGAGAGCTGTCCAGTGGCGGTGTCGACGCTGATCTTGGCCACAGTTCCGGAGCGAGCGGACCACCTCGTGCCGTATCCCACCGTGGCCACGTACCCGGCGGTCCGGTTCGCGATCGCGAAGGTGTCCCCGATGGTCGCCGTCACGCCGAAGTTGGGCGGGGCGGTCCTCTTGCGGGTCGTCCAGTTGTTCGAGAAGCTCTCGCCGATCCGCTCGATGTCCGCCGGAGTGAAGCCATTCTGACCGATTCGAACGGGCCCCGCCGTAGGGACTGCGCCCGGGAGGCTGCGACCCCCGTCGTCGTACCCGAGGATGTCGAGCGACCCTCCGCGGTACGTCTGGATCTTGCGAAATGTCGCCTCGCTGTCCGCGGAGCCGGTGAGCTTCAGCTTGAGCTCGAAGGACGTAGGGTAGGGCGTGGTTTCGATCCGCAGCACGCCGCCGCCGAAGTTGCCGGGCAGGTCGGGCGTGTAGGTCTTCACCACCGTCAGGTTGGCTAGGAGCGAGGTGGGGAAGAGGTCGAGCGGGACGGTGTGCTCGTCGGGATCGGGGCTGGGGAGCGCCACGCCGTTCAAGAGCACGCCGCTGTAGCGCCCCCCGAGCCCGCGGAGGAAGACGTACTTGTTGTCGACCACGGTCGCGGAGACGACGCGCTTCACGGCGTCCGAGGCCGACGAGTCGGGTGTGCGGGCGATCTCCTGCGCCGAGACGGCGTCGGAGACCGGGACGGCCTTCTTCCGCTCCGCCAGCACCGCCGCCTCGCGCCGCGCGTCTGCGCGCGCCTCGACCACCACCTCCTCGACCGCCTCGGCGTCGGCGACGAGCGGGAAGTCCACCACGGTGCACTCGCCCTGGCGGACGAGGATGCCCCCCACGCGCCGGGGCCGGTGGAGCTCGTAGAAGGCCCGGACGTCGTACTCGCCCGGCGGAAGCGGCATGCTGTAGCGGCCGTCCACGTCGGTCCGCGCCGTCTTGGCGCCGCCCTTCACGACGCGGACCTCCGCCTCGATGAGCGGCTCCTTGCCCCCCTTCTCGACGACCTTACCGCAGATGCCGGTGACGCCCTTGCGCGTCTTGGAGAACTCCTCCTCGACTGGCGCGGTGGGGGCAGGGGGGGCGTCGGCGACGGGCGTGGCGGGGGCCTCGGCCGCGGGCGGCGTCGTTGGAGGCTGAGCGGCCTCGACGGCTGGTGTGGGAGCGGGCGCTGGCGCCGGCGCAGGCGCGGCCGGCGTCTCGGGGGCGGTCGCATCCTCCGCGACGGCGAGCCGGCCGAAGGCCGTCAGGACGGCGCAGAGCAAGGATTTCGGGCAGAGCTGTCGCATCGTTTGTCGATCTCTCAGCCCCCGGAGGGGCAATCTCTCAGTTACTCTTCGTCAGAACCGCGATGGTGAGGGCGCCGCCCCCGCGGGCGAGGTCCATCGCCTCGACCGCGCGGCCGTAGGCCGCCCCCGGCTCCGCGTCGAAGAAGAGGGTCCGGTCGCCGCGGGCCGCGAAGACGCGCTCGAGGCGTCTTCCCAGCTCGGCGGCGCCGATCGTCTCCTGGTTGAGACGGAGCGAACCGTCTGCACGAAGGGTGAGGACCACCGGCACGTGCGAAGGGTCCGGCGGCGGAGACTCGGTCGGCTCGTCCTTCACCGGCACATGGACCCAGAACCTCTTCGTCAGCAGCGGCGTGACGATCATGAAGATGATGAGCAGGACGAGCACCACGTCGACGAGCGGCGTCACGTTCATCGACGGTCGCGGCCGGCGCCCCTTCCCCGCTGCTACCTCGAAGGCCATCTATCGCTTCTCCTCGTCCGTGTCCTTCCGCTCGCCCACTTGAAGTGAAGCGCCCGGGAACCCGAGGTCCTGCACCACCTCCAGCACCGGCCGGACTCCGTCGAAGCTCGCGGAGCGATCGCCCTTCAGAAGGACGGCCCGCTCCGGGTCTGCGTCCCGGACCTCGCGCAGGCGCGCTCGCAGCGGGCCCCCTCCCG
>Ga0209342_10004620_pt1 | contig 14255 bp, 10 predicted proteins | sample RifCSP16_2_FD_184023 | JGI IMG/M metagenome (GOLD analysis project Ga0209342, IMG submission 184023) | Soil microbial communities from Rifle, Colorado - Rifle CSP2_sed 16_2 (SPAdes) (version 2) | ecosystem: Environmental > Terrestrial > Deep subsurface > Rock core/Sediment | place: Rifle... | reverse complement strand
ACCGGGCCCTCATCACCCACCACGGGCTCTCGGGCCCCGCCATCCTCCAGGTGTCGTCCTATTGGCAAGCCGGGACCCCGGTGACGCTCGACCTGCTTCCAGGCGCCGACATCGCCCGCCGGCTCTGCGACGAGCGAGAGCGCGGCTCCCGCGCCGAGTTCAAGACCCTGCTGGCCGAGGCCATGCCCAAGCGTTTGGCGGAGTGGTGGTGCCGGCGTCAGGGCCTGGCCCGACCGATCTGCCAGCTCTCCGACCGCGAGATCGGCCGGTTGGCGGAAGGCCTCCACGCCTGGCGCATCGTGCCCGAGGCCACCGAGGGGTTCGCCAAGGCCGAGGTCACGGCCGGTGGGGTCTCGACCGCCGAGCTGTCCTCCAAGACCATGGAAGCGCGGCGTGTCCCCGGCCTCTACTTCATCGGGGAGGTGGTGGACGTGACGGGCTGGCTGGGCGGCTTCAACTTCCAGTGGGCCTGGTCCTCCGCCCACGCCGCCGGGGAGGGGGTGTAGGGGGAGCGATCGAAGCGGGGGAGAGGAGCAGTCCTCGACCACAGCGACCGCCGCCCCGTCGACCGCGATGCCCCCCTGGAACCTCAAGCCCCCGAGCTTGACGCCCCGGCGGCGCCCGGCTACCATCACCCGACTCGCCTCCCCGGACCGGCTCGACCAAGCCCCCAGAGCCAACCCCGCCAAGGCCAGAACCCCGGGAGCGCGGAGCGAACATGGCTCGGCCTGGGGCCGGAGCCGAAGGAGGATCGGAGATGAGTCGAGGCGTTCTTCTTCGTGCAGGGGCGTTGGTTCTCGTGGGTGCCGTGGGTGGGTTCCCCGCCGTTGCGGCCCAGACCGGCGAGAAGCCGGTCAAACCGGCCGCCCCCGCCTTTCAACCGGTCGTCGTCCAAGCCAGTGGTTTCGCCGTCTCGCCGCCGGTCCGCAGCCTGCCGCCTGCGGCCAGCGTCGACCCCAAGGATCGCAACCCGGATCCCCCGGGCAAGCGCCGCAACCCGCCCGTGCGCCAGATCGTGGCACCCCGGCCCGAGGGCTTCCAGGATCCGCTGGTCGAGGCCAGCCGGCGCGCGCCGAATGTCATGCCGCCCGTCATCACCTCGTTCGAGGGCGTGGCGGCCGCCAGCGACCAGACCATCCTGGGGGCTGCGATCGTACCCCCCGACACCAACGGCGATGTGGGCCGGACGCAGTACGTCCAGACCGTGAACTCGCTGTTCCAGATCTGGGACAAGAACGGCACCTCGCTGGTCGGCCCCATCCGCATGAGCTCGCTGTGGTCGGTAGGCAACTGCGCCGCCAACGACGACGGCGACCCCATCGCCCTCTACGACCACCTGGCCAACCGCTGGCTGCTCTCGCAGTTCGCACTGCCCAGCTACCCGAGCGGCCCCTTCTACCAGTGCATTGCCGTCTCGCAGACGGCGGATGCCACGGGCGCCTACTGGCTGTATGAGTTCACCATGCCCGGCACCAACATCCTGAACGACTACCCCCACTTCGGCGTCTGGCCGACCGCCTACTTCATGATGGACCACCAGTTCGTGATGCCGGCGGGCTCCTGGGGTGGCAGCGGGGCCTTCGCGTTCAACCGGGCCCAGATGCTGGTCGGCAACCCGGCCGCCAGCTACATCTACTTCGACCTGAACCTCATGAATCCCAGCATCGGCGGGCTGCTCCCGGCAGACCTCGACGGACCGCCGCCGCCCGCGGGCACGCCTGGCTACTTCGCCTACCCGCTCTCGACCGTCTGGGGCGACGCCATCAATGGCGTGCGGATCTTCGAATTCCAACCCAACTTCGTGACACCCGCCAGCTCCACCTTCACCTTGCACGCGGATGTTCCCGGTGCGCCCTGGGATCCCGACATGTGCGGCTACGCCAGGAACTGCATCCCGCAGCCCCCGGCCGTGCCGCCGGCGGCCGGGACCATGAACCCGGTCGACGCCATTTCCGATCGCTTCATGAGCCGCCTCGCCTACCGCCACTTCGGGACGCATGCTTCGATGGCCGTCGCCCACACCGTTGACGCCGGCGGTGACCACGCCGCCGTTCGCTGGTACGAGCTCAGGCGCCCGCTCTCGCCAACACCGGGGCCCTTCGCCATCTACGACCAGGGCACGCACGCGCCGGACGCCACCCACCGCTGGATGGCGAGCGCCGCCATCGATGCGGTAGGCAATCTGGGGGTGGGCTACAGCGCATCGAATGCCACCACGGTCTTCCCCTCGATCTACTACGCTGGACGCCTGGTGACCGATCCGCCGGGATCGGGCCTGGCCCAGGGTGAGGCCATCGCCCGGGCCGGATCGAACTCGCAGACCACCTCCGCCTACCGCTGGGGCGACTACTCCGCCATGTCGGTGGATCCGGGGGACGAGTGCACGTTCTGGTACACCCAGGAGTACTACACCAACACGCCGCCCACCTGCACCGTCAGCAATTACAGGTGCTGGCAGACGCGGATCGTGAGCTTCCGTTTCCCGAGTTGCGACCTCATCTTCCGCGACGGGTTCTACTGAGCCCAGGCGCCGGTCGATGAGCCGTGCGGGGTGTCCCAACCGGGGCACCCCGTTTTCGTTTGGAGCCAGCTGACCGCTCCTCCAGGTGCGCTCGGAGCCGCCATTCTGCTTCCGCGCGCTCGCCGTCCCAGCCCCCACCCAGGAGCGCCCGAGCCTCCGCCTCGGTCCGCACCGAGTCCCAGTCGAGGTCGCTGGAGAGCGCCGACGGCGGAGCCCACACCAGAGGACCGAGGCGGTCCAGGGCCAGGTTATCCCCGAGGTAGACACCGGGCTCCGGACCCAGCACCGGGTTCGCCCGCAGCGGTTCCAGGAGGACGACGCTGCCGAAGCGCTCAACCGAGGGCAGATCGTCGCGAATCGGCCTGGCGCTCAGCCAGAGGACGGGGCTCCCCGGCACGCCCAAGAAGGCCAGCCGCGACTCCAGAAACGCCAGTAGCGCCTCGGCCCCCGGAAAGCGGAACAGGGTGGGGCAGGCCTCGTCTCGCGCCAGAACCCGACCTCGGAACCGCAGTCCCGGCACCGGGGCATAACTCAGGCCGGTTCGCGCCTCCCACTCACCGGGCGTCTCCCTCACCCCCCTCACCGCAACACCCATGCTACCGCTGGCTCGCCGCCGCCGGCTACCGCCACGTCGAGGTCCGCGTCGGGCTTCCTGCCGTGAAGCACTGGGCCATGAACTGGCTCGACCCGATGGCCCCGGTCAGCGCGCGACGAAGAGGGCGATGCCCCCCACGCGCTCGGCCTCTCGCATCCGGTCGCGCACCGCCCTCTCCACCCGCAGCGGGCTCTGCTGGTCCGGGGGCTCCTCGAAGACGATCACCCGCGTCAGGCTCCGGTCTTCAATCCGGGCGACCAGTTCCGCCTCACCCTGCGGGCCCAGCACCGATCGATAGGGATAATCGTAGGGCGTCGGGTTGTGAAGAGACGCCGTCAGATAGAAGAGGCCGGAGTTCCTGGCGAGAATCAGCGCCGGCCGGTTCGCCCCCAGACGGCTGACGGTGTCTCGCTGGTCGCGGAGGCGGGCCACCTCCTGGGGACGGACCACGACGGCTCGGAAGTGAGGGAGTTCGGAGAATGCCCAACCGTCTGCGCCGATCCGTGCGCCCCAGACGACGAGGCGCGCACCGGCGCCCACACCGATCCAAAGGGAGGCCAGGGCCACAGCCGCACGGACTAGCCGGGGAGGCAACAACCTGGCGAGGCGATGCCAGGCGTGGCCGGCTCCCACCAACAGAAACGGGATCGCGAAGCCCAGATGCGACGAGCCAAAGCGCGGAAACGCCACCGCCCAGGCTGCCAGGGTGAAGCTCACCACCGTCCCGTCGACACGGCGGTCCCCGCCTTTCACCACCGCAACCAGGAGACCAACGAAGACCAGGGGCGGCAGCAGGAATGCAGCTTCGTACCACGCGCGGCCGAGGCTCGGTAGGTCGAAGGGGTCGCCTAGTGCGGCGCCCAAACGCCAGAGGGCGCTCACGTAGGGCACTCCCGCGACCTCGAGGTAGGTGGTCTTGCCCACAAACCCGTACTGGAGAAGACGGGGCCCTCCGCCCTGAGCGACAACCGGCAGCAGGCAGAAGACGGCGGTGCCGGCGAAGCCGCCGATCGCCCCCAGCGCCGCTCGAAGCCGGCCGCGCCCTCGCTCGACAGCCAGCAGGCTACCCCCAACCGCCAGCAGGGCCAGCAGCCCCACGTTCTGCTTGGCCGCAAAGGCCAGGCCCGCCCAGGCGCCTGCCCACCTGAACCAGGAGGCCGGCGCCGCGGGCGCCCTGAGCGAGGCCAGGAAGCAGCCGGCGAAGAACACCATGGCCAGCGGCGTGTAGGGAGTGGCCGGCTGCACGGAGAAGGCCAGCGTCCCCAAGGCGACCAGGGCCCGAGCCGGACCGCCGAGGCCAAGCCGCCCGGCCAGGGTCGAGCCGAGCCACGCGGTGAGCGCGAAGCTGGTGAGCGTCACCATGCGAAGCGTCAGCAGCTCGTTCCCGGTCAGCGCGGCGAAGGCGCGGACGAGGTAGAGCGACAAGGGCGTGACGTTGAAATAGCAGTCCCGGTACGGCAGGTCGCCGCCGCGCACTCGTTCGACGACCTGCAGGAACCACGCTTCGTCCGCGGTCGCGAAGCCCTGGCCAACGGCGGCCAAGACCACGACCGCGGCGGCGGCCGCCAGCAAGGTGAGACCGCGCACAAGGCGTCGCACCCGGCTCACACCCGTTCGGCGCGGACCAGGAGGAAGGGCAGCAGTGAACGCCAAACCGGCACCCGCTCCAACCACGACTCGAGGCGCCGCCCCCAGCGACGGTTGGCCAGGAACGGGGGGAAGAACCCGAAGCGCGCAAGCCGAGCGCGACCCAGACCGGCGCGCTCCAGAGCCGGCAGAACCACCCCCCGGCGCATGTTCACGATGCCGCGGTCGCCCTTCCAGGTCATGCCCGGCTTCACGGCCATCTGCACGTAGAAGAGCGGGTTGAGCGCATTCGGTTCGAGGAACACCAGGCGGCCTCCGGGGCGCAGCAGCCGGCCCAGCGAACGAAAGGCCTCTTCGAGATCGCGAAGATGGTGAAGAACGAAGAGGCCGGCGACCACATCGAAGCCCCCCAGCAACGAGACGGGCGGATCGGCGATGTCGGCGCAATGCAGCGGAACCTCGGCGACGCCCCGACTGAACGAGCGAAGGCGATCCAGCAGCACCGGCGAGAGGTCCAGGCCTTCCACGGCAACGCCCCGCTCGGCGAGCAGCAGAGTGTAGCGCCCCATCCCGCAGCCGACCTCCAACACCCGCTCGCCGGGTGCGACCTCGGCGAAGCACAGCAGCTCCTCGACGTGGCGCCGCAGGTAGGGAGATCCGGAGGGCAACATGTTTCGCTTGGAAACGCTCTCGTAGTACGCGCGCTGGCGGCGATTGTGCGCCTCACGCGCATCGCCTGCGGGGGCGGCGGCGAATCCCGGGTCCCGCCCGCGCCAGCGCCAGGCCGCGGCGGTGCCCAGAGCCCGCAGCGCTGTCGCCAGGCGCTTCCTGGAACTGTAGGCCGAGCCTCCTCCCTCCCGCGCCGCCCGCTCCACCGGAATCGAGGTGAGGGGCAGGCCACTGGCACCAATCAGGGACACCACGAAGGGATGAGGCTCGCGAGCGTCCAGCAACACCTCCACCACCCGGTGGTCCATGGCCACGAACATCCCCGCGTCGGCCGGCACGCGGCAGAGCCAGTGCAGGAGCGTCTTGAAGACCCGGGAGGTCAGCAGCCGCCCGATCGATTCGTACCGTCCACGGCGTCCGGCGAAGACGGCGGCGTAGCCCTGGTCGAGCCCCCGCAGCAGACGGGGAACCGCCTCGGGAGGATCCTGGAGGTCGGCGTCCATGACGACGACCCGGCTGCCCCGGACTCGGGCCAGGCCGGCCAGCACGGCGCGGTGCTGGCCTCCGTTCCGGGCAAGAGGAACCACCGACACCTGCGGTGCGAAGTCCACCGCTAGGCGGCCCAGCACCCGCATCGATTCATCAGGCGAGGCATCGTCGACGAAGATGACCTCATAGGAGAGGACCGAGGCCGCGCAAGTCGCCGCCAACCGGTGGTAGAGATCGGCGACGGTTCCCGCGTTGCCGTAGACGGGGATCACAAAGCTGATGTCGGGGCAGGTCCCGTGGGCGGACGCGGCCGATAGCGCGCTCAACGGATCGCCTGCTGCTGCGTCGGTCGGGGGTCACGGACCGTCCACCAATCGAGGGTGCGGCGTAGCCCCTGCTCCAGACTGTGGCGCGCCTCCCAACCCAACAGCCGCCGCGTTGTCGTGAGGTCGGCCACCCAGTGGGGCCGATCGGCGGCGTGAGGAGGCACCGCGCCCAGGCGAAAGCGTGCCTCAAGCCCGAGCAGGGAGCCGATCAGATTCACCACGTCCTCGTTCGAATGCTCGATGCCGGTGCCGACGTTCAAGATGACTCCCGGCGGCAGGGATCGCTCCGCCGCCGCCAGGCAGGCCTCGACGACATCCTCGACAAACACGAAGTCGCGGCGGATCCCGGGGGGCGTGAGCGGGATCTCCCTTCCCTCGCGGAGGCCGGCGATGGCCGCCGGCACCAAACGGCGCGGGGACTCCCACGGGCCATAGACCGTGAAGGGACGCAAGATGGCGATCGGCAGGCCGTGCCGTCGCGCGTGCTGCTGGCCGATGAGGGTCGCCGCAGCTTTGGATGCTCCATAGAAGGTCGCCGGCTCGAGCGGGTCGGTCTCCCTGAGCGGCCGATCTTGCTTCGCGTACTCCGAGGCCCCGCCCAGCAGGACCACTCGAGTCCGGGGAAGGGGCACGCAGGCTTCGAGCAACCAATAGGTCCCGAGGACGTTGGTCGCCAGGATCTCCTGGCTGGCCTCCTCGGAAGAGAGCACACCGCGGGCGGCGAGGTGAAACACCGCGTCCGGCGCCACCCGCTCCACGGCGGCCAGGACGCCGGCGCGATCGGAGAGGGAGACGCGGTCGACGGCGATCCGCTGGAGAACCTCGTCAAGACGCCAGGTCGAGCCCTGGGGAGCAGCCCAAGCGTGAACGCAAGCCTCCCTTTCGAGCAAGGCTCGCACCAGGCTGGCCCCGATGAACCCGGAAGCACCGGTCACCAGCACCCGGCGGCCGCGCCAAACGCTCACAAGGTCAGGCCCACGGCCCCGAGGACCTCTTCCAGCTCCTGCCGGTCGCGCACCATGGCCGGCACATCCCGCCCTTGCGCCGAGGCCAGCGCCTGACGCAAGCGCGGGATCTCGTGAATCAAGCTCCGCCCCCTGGTGTCGCGGCGGAACGAGCGCCGCAGGAAGGAAAAGTCGCATTGCAGCCGCGCCATCTCGGCGATCAGCAGCCGGCAGGGAACCGGGTGGCCGCGCTCGGGCAAGGTTAGCCCGCCGAAACCGAAGTGGCATCCGAACCGGGGGCGAAGGCGCTCCACGGTCCGGTCCAGGACCGCCTCGAAGATGCTGTCCGCCCCGCGATCGATGGCCAGATCGTTGAGCCCCACGTAGACGCGGTGAAGGGGGAGGGTCGCCAGGCGGGCCGCCGCCGCCACCGCCGCTTCGGTCTCGATGAGGATGCCCACTCGGACCCGGTCCCTCACCAGATCGAGCAGTCGCTCCACCTCGACTGGGGTTCGCACCATCGGAAGCAGGATCTCGTCGGCCCCGGCGTCCACCGCCGCCTCCACCTCCTCCGGAGTCGTGGCGTCGAACGCATTCAGGCGGCACAGAACCCGTTGTGAGGTGGCGGCCCTCACCCGGCGCAGATCCTCGACGGTGTCGTGGTTGATCTCGGTGTCGGCGTGGAGCTGCCGCAGGGCCTTCTCGCGGCATTCCCAGTCGACGACGAAGCCGTCGACACCGGCCGCGGCCGCCTCCCCGACGCGCTCCGGGTCGGTGGCGAAGAGGAAGAGATCGAAGGAACGACTCACCGCTGACGGCGCCTGGGAATCCGAGTCGAGTCGGGCGGGCCGGGGGCCAAGATCCGGCAAGGCATGGCGCCTTATAGCACGAATGCCGGCGCCAGACACACCACGCCCTTCTCGTTCATAACGTCCATGGTCCCTTCCGGCAGCAGCTTGCCGCCCCTTGGAGAACGCGCCAGTTCGGGGCGAAAGGGCTCACCGCGCCGAAGCTGGTCGCCGGGGCACTCTTGACGCCACCACCCTCGCGGTCGTAAGGTGGCTCCGCCGTGACCGATCGCTCGCCAAACTCGCCTCGCGAGCCCGGGTTGGATACCGCCCCCTCGGGCCAGCGTCAGCTGCGTGAGATCGAGGGCCTGCGCCGGATCGGGGAAGCGCTGGCACTCATGGCTGAGCCCGAGGACACCCGCCGCCGCTTGGCGACGGTGATGGCGGAAGCGCTCGGTGCCCGGCTCTGCATCTTCGCTCAGGCTTCCCCCCAGACCGGCGCCGTCGAGCCCGAGTTGCCCGGCCATGGGGTCGAGGCCGAGATGCTGGACGCCTTCCGCTTTCCACTCGGCCGCCCGCACCAAGCCGAGGCCGGGCCGCTGATCGCGAATCAGGTCCGGGACATGCCCGCCGAGGCACGCGCGGCGGCGCAACGGGTGGGCCTCCGAAACCTCTTGGCGGCCCCCCTCTTCCTCGACGATCGTCTAGCGGGAGCCGTCCTCGCCGGCAACAAGGACCTTGGCTTCGACGCCGACGACGCGCGCCTGGCCGGGGCGCTCGGAACCCAGGCCGCCATGGCCCTCCGTCTGGTCGGCCTCTACCACGGCCTGCGCCGATCCGACGAGCTGTTCCGGGCCCTCTCCGAGAACGCGCTCTCCGGCGTGTACCTGATCCAGGACGGCGTATTCCGTTATGTGAACCCGGCGCTGGCCCGCACCTTCGGCTATTCCCCCGAGGAGATCACCGGCCGCTTGCGTCCGGAGGACCTGCTGGTCCCCGAGTACCGCCCCCAGGTCGAGGAGACCCGGCGCCGGCTGCTCCAGGAGGGCCGCACCCATCTCTACTTCGGGACCCGCGGCCTCACCAAGCTGGGCGATCCGATCGAGATCGAGGTGCGGGTCTTCCCGGTCCCCTATCGGGGGCGGACGGCGGTCATGGGCACCCTGCTCGACGTCACCGCCGAACGGCGCGCCCAACGCGCTGCCGAGGAACGTCAGGCCGAGATCGAGACGCTCTACAAGGCCTCCGAACGCCTGCTGGGGGCCGAGGACGTGAAAGCGCTGGCCGGCCGGGTGGTGCAGGTGGTGGCCGACATCTTCGGCCACGCGCTGGCCGCCGTGTACCTCCTGGACGAGGATGCCCGTGGTCTCCAGCTGGCGGCCTGCTCCGATCCCGGCCTGGGCATGCCCGAGACGCTGCGCATGAACGGTCCGGGCCTGGTGGTGCTGGCCGCCACCAGCGGCGAGACCGTGAGCGTCGACGACGTTACCGCTCACCCCCAGTTCGTGCCCGCCTCAGTGCCCCTGGGCTCCGAGCTGCTCATCCCCCTCAAGGCCGCCGAACGCGTGGTGGGCGTGCTCAGCCTGCAGCGGCGCGAGAAGGGGCTCTTCCACTCCCGGGACGTGTTGCTGCTGAAGGCGTTCGCAGAGCGCGCCGCCCTGGCCCTGGAGAAGGCGTGGATCCACGAGCGGTTGAAGGAGAGAAGCCGGCAGTTGGAGCAGCTCCATGAGCTGGCTCTGATGATGGCGGGAGCCCCCGCCCAGGCCTACGCCGCCATCGCCCGTCAGGTGTCGCAACTGCTCCGCACGCCTTACGCGAGTGTGCTGGCGCTGGAGGACGGCTTGATCCGCAGCCTGGCCATCGTGAGCCAGGTGGGGGACCGGCCGGGCGAGACCTTCCCACTGGCCCACACGCCCTGCCGGGTGGTGGTGGAGACCAAGGACAGCGCCATCTTCAACGACATCGGCCAGCGCTTCCCCGAGGATCCCTTTCTGGTGGCCCGCAACATCAAGACCTACATCGCCGTCCCCGTCCTCGACCGGGGGGGCGAGGTGGTGGGAATCGTGAACGCCATGGATCGGCGCGAGCGCAGCTTCGGAGCCGAGGACCTGCGCATCCTGAACCTGCTGGCCCGGCGCGCCGCCGAAGAGATGGAAGCAGAGCAGCGGCGCCGCGAGAAGGAGAGCACCGAACGCATGCTGCTCCAGTCGGAGAAGCTGGCGGCTCTGGGCCAGGTGGTGGCCGGAGTGGCCCACGACCTCAACAACCCCCTGGCCTCGGTGCTGGGGCTGGCCGAGCTTCTGGTACGCCGTGAGGACCTACCGGCCCCGGCCCGGGAAGCCCTGGCCACCATCGCCGCCGAGGCCGAGCGCGCGCGAAGGGTGGTGCGCAACCTGCTGGCCTTCGCCCGCGAGCACGAGCCGGAGCGGGTGCCCACCGACCTGAACGACGTCGTAAGGCGCACCCTCGCCCTGCGCGGCGCCGAGATGCACATGTCCAGCCTGGAGGTGGTCGAGGAGTTGGCCGAGCTGCCGGAGACGCTGGCCGACGGCCACCTGTTGCAGCAGGCCCTCCTCAACCTGGTCCTCAACTCGGAGCAAGCCATGCTGGAGGCTCACGGTCGGGGCCGGCTGGCGGTACGCTCCGCCTACCTCTCCGAGGGCGGCGTTCGGCGGGGCGGTCCCACCCTGCGCCTGGAGATCGAGGACGACGGCCCGGGGATTCCACCCGACAAGCTCGGCCGCATCTTCGAGCCCTTCTTCACCACCAAGCCGGTGGGCAAGGGCACCGGTCTCGGCCTGTCCCTCAGCTTCTCCATAGTGGCCCAGCACCAGGGCGTGATCTGGGCCGAGAGCCCGCCGGGGGCCGGCGCCCGCTTCATCGTGGAACTGCCCCTGGTGGCGGTGAGCGAGCAAACCGCGGCGGGCCAAACCCCACCCCCGCCGGATCGAGGCGTGTTCGCCGGCCGGCGGGTGCTGCTGGTCGACGACGAGACCCCGCTCAGGCTGATCGCTCGCGAGGTGCTGGAAGCGGAAGGTTCGCTGGTCGAAGAGGCGGCCAGCGGCCAGGCGGCGCTGGCGGTCCTGCGCGACCGCGACTTCGATCTGGTGGTGAGCGACGTCCGCATGCCGGACCTGAGCGGCTTCGACGTTTACCGTTTGGCGTGCGCCGAGCGCCCGCCCCTCAGCGGACGCTTTCTCTTCGTCACCGGCGACGTGGCCAGCGGCGAGACCGCCGATCTCCTGGCCGCTACCGGCTGCGCCTACCTGGAAAAGCCATACCACGTCGGCCAATTGCTGGAGAGGGCCGGCCAGGTGCTGGAGGCGGTCCGGCACCACCGCCAGTAGCCATCAGCCGCCCGACGCCGGCAGGAGGCGGCCACGACGGCACAGGGGGCGCGGCAGTTGGCCGGCCTTCCGCCGGAATCCGGACACACCGCCGCTGGGGACGGCTCCCCTCATCTCACTGACGGAGCGTGAGTTACGCGCTGGACCGCGGCTGGCACCTCCCTTGCTCAGGGATCAGGGCGAGGGAGGATGAAATGGCCGCCATCAAAGGGCAACCCTGGGACGACTGGTGGGACAACCTGGCCAGCCAAGGAAACTGGACGCTGCCTGCCTCCCGCACTTCTCTCGTTAGGGATCCGCAAGCGGTTCCGCCCGAGTCCGCGGGTCTGGCTCGCCTCCCGAACGCCAATCGTCCTCCCGAGCGCATCAGCGTCCCCTGGCGCGAGATCGAAGAGCTCCACACCATCGTCAACGAGCTGGATGGGGAGAGGCGGCGTTTGGCGGACCAGGTCGACCTGGCCCAGAAGGTGATGGTCGAGAGCACCCAGCTCCGGGCCAGCGTGGAGTTCCTGGAGACGGAGAACGCCGCTCTCCGCAAGCGTCTCGCCATGCTGGAGCAAGTGGGCCGGGAGTAACCTCGCCGCGGGGGACCTAGCTTCGCTGCTCCCCAAGCGGCGGTGGTTCACAGGCCGTGATGGCTGGGACCCGAATCCCCTGATAGAGATCCCGGAGCAGGTCCAGAGCCCCAACTTGAAAGAGGTACTGGAGGCAGGAGGTGTCGGCGAAGACCTCAGGCATTCCTGAGGTCTTCCTCGATCTCCTCGGCGGTCAGCCTGAAGGTGGCCACCCCGAAGTCGTTGAGCCGGGCCAAAAAGACGGTCTTGGGGAGCCCCGCCAACTGGGCGGCGGCGCCCGAGGAGAGGCGTCCAACCTCGTAGAGCTTCACAGCCGCCGCCAGCCTCAACTCCGGACCGACGAGTTCCGGCGACAGCTTGAGTGCCAGCAGGGCTTCGTCGGGGTGAGCGGAGATGAGGGAAACCACGTTGAGCTGGGTGGGATGCAGCGACCATGCAACGACCACCTGTGGGTCCCGTCCGCCCGCCCCCGGCCGTGCCCCAAAGCTGCCACAATAGCCCTCATGCGCTGGGCGACGGCCGCTTACTCGGTTCCGGTCCTGCTGGGGGGCCTGCTGGCGGCCTTCCTGGCCTGGACCGGGTGGCGGCGGCGATCGGTCCCCGGCAGCTCGTTCTTCGCCGTGATGATGGCCGGCGTCAGCCTGTGGTCGATCGCCTACACCGTGGAGCTGAACACCGGCGAGCTGGCGACCGCCCTGTTCGCCAGCAACCTGCTCTGGGCCGGCGTGTCCGTCGCCCCCGCCGCCTGGCTGCTCTTCGTGCTGGAGCATGCGGGCTATGGGCAGCGGCTGACCCGCCCGCTGATCGCCCTGCTCTCGGTCCCGGCGGCCCTCACCGTGCTGGTGGCCTTCACCAACGGTTCCCATCACCTGCTTCGGGCGCAGGTTTGGATGGAGAGCCGGGGCAGCTACCAGCTCTACACCTACACCCGGGGGCCGGCCTTCTGGTGGATCACCGGCTACTGCTACCTGCTGCTCTTGGGCGGAACCGTGCTGCTCCTCACCTCGCTGTCGCGCGCCTCACGCCCCTATCGTCGTCAGGCCAAAGCGCTAGGCGCAGCCGCCCTCCTCCCCTGGGTGGTGAACGTGATCTACGTCAGCGACCTTCTGCCCGACATGATCGACATCACGCCCTTCGGCTTCATCGGGAGCGGCGGGCTCATCGCCTGGGCCCTGTTCCGGCTGGGCCTGCTGGATCTGGTTCCGGTGGCCCACGAGGCGGTGATCGAGAGCATGGCCGACGGCGTCTTGGTCCTGGACGCGGCGAGCCGGGTGGTCGACATGAACCCGGCGGCGGCCGGCATCGTGGGGCGCGCGGCCCCCGATGCCATCGGCCATCCGGTCGCCAGCCTGCTGGCCGGGCGGCCCGACCTCCTGGAGCGCTACGGCGAGGTGCTGGAAGCGCGGGAGGAAATCAGCCTCGCCCGCGAGGGCGTCGAACGCAACTTCGAGCTGCGCATCTCGCCGCTTCGCGGGCGCAATGGACGCCCTTCGGGGCGGCTGGTCGTCTTGCGCGACGTGACCGAGAGACGGCAGGCCGAGGAGGCGGTGCGTCATGCGCAGAAGATGGAGAGCCTGGGCGTGCTGTCCCGCGGGGTGGCCCACACCTTCAACAACATCCTGGCCGTGATCATCGGCAACGCCTCCCTGGCCGAGCGCAAGCTGGACGCCGGCAGTCCACCCGCCGAGCACGTGGCCAAGATCGCCAAGGCCGCCGAACGCGCGGCCCGCATCGTGCACCAGATGATGTCCTTCTCCGGGGGGGAGCCGGTGTCGGCCAGCCTGCTCGACCTCTCCGACCTGATCGGCCAGAGCCTCGACCTGTTCCAGGCCGCGGTGCCCACCCGCATCCGGGTGGTGGCCGAGCTGGCCCCGGCCTTGCCGGGCGTGCTGGCCGACCCGCGCCATGTCCAGGAGGCGTTGATCCACCTGCTGGCGAATTCCGCCGAAGCCCTGGGTGAGCATGCGGGGACGGTGGTTCTCAAGACTTGGGTGGTCGATGGCGCCGGCACCGGTTGGCTCTTTGGCGACGAGCCGGGTCCCGGTCCCTTCGTGGCCGTGGACCTGACGGACAGCGGGCCCGGCATTCCGCCCGACATCCTGCCTCGCATCTTCGATCCCTTCTTCACCACCCACTTCGAGGGGCGAGGCCTGGGACTGGCGGCGGTCCGGGGCATCGTGAAGGCTCACGGCGGCGCCATCCGCGTGCGTACCGAACCCGGCCGAGGCACCACCGTGGGGCTGCTGTTCCCCACTCGGACAGCTCGTTCGGACGCGTCCGATTCCCCGCCACCGCGCTAAGTCGCCAGACTCGCCACCCCCTCCCAACATGCTCTCCTGCAAGGAACTACCGGCAGGAGGTCGGGCCGGCATCGGCCTTGCTGACAAGCCGTGTAGGAGTGGTTGGGATGCACC
>Ga0209342_10004619_pt1 | contig 14256 bp, 16 predicted proteins | sample RifCSP16_2_FD_184023 | JGI IMG/M metagenome (GOLD analysis project Ga0209342, IMG submission 184023) | Soil microbial communities from Rifle, Colorado - Rifle CSP2_sed 16_2 (SPAdes) (version 2) | ecosystem: Environmental > Terrestrial > Deep subsurface > Rock core/Sediment | place: Rifle... | reverse complement strand
GTCCATAACCCATCGACGAAGGACGACATCCTATGCTCGGACACTGGTTTTGCGTTGGGCTGGACGATGCAGGCGTTTCCGTTCAAGGGCGAACGCTTTCTGCATGCGTTCAATATGACGCCGATGGGTTATGGACTCCCTGCGAGTGTAGGCGCAGCGTTTGCCACTGGCCGGCGTGTGATTCTGATTACTGGCGACGGCTCACTCATGATGAGCTTGTCCGAATTGTCCACTGTGGCCAGGTGGAAGCTGCCCATCAAGATCGTGCTCTTGAACAACAAAGGCCACGGGATGTGCCGGCAGACGCAACGACAATGGCTGGGCGGGTCCTATCCAGCGACCTCGCTTGAAGGCGGCCTCGGCTTCCCCAACTTCTTAGCGACCGCGAAGGCCTTCGGCCTGGGAGATTGGGCGACGCTCGAGCATCTATTCAAGGATGACAAGCCGGGCATGTGTGTGATCCCCATTCATCCGGATGCACAGCTGATCCCGCAGGCGAAGTATGGGCAGCCGATCGAGGATGCAGACCCGCAACTGCCGCGCGAGGAGTTCATGAAGCAGATGATCGTGGATCCCATATGAGCCGTGAACGCGCGCAGGCGCTTCTTTGTGAGAACTTCGGACCATTCGGGAAGCTCAACTTCCCCTACGTCAAGATGGGCAACATCGACTCGCTGCACCTATTCGGCGATACCGAGCTGATGATCCTCGCGATGTACTGGCACAACCGTGGGCGCTGGAAGCGTTGTCTCGACATCGGTGCGAACCTGGGGTTGCATTCGATCTGCATGGCGAAGATGGGGATGCAGGTGCGCGCGTATGAGCCAGATGAAGAGCACTTCGAGCGGTTCTGCGCAAACTTGAACGCGAACAATTGCGCTGTAGATGTCGATCCTTTCCCCGTCGCCGTGCATACAAGCAACGGAACGGCGAACTTCATACGCGTGCTTAACAATCTCACAGGTAATCACCTCGCCGGCTACAAGCAAAGCTACGGCCCGCGCGAGACCGTGCAAGTGCGCACCGTGGATTGCCGCGAGCTTTGGCCACTTGCCGACTTCGCCAAGATCGACTCGGAAGGCAACGAGGCGGAACTGTTGCTTACGCTGACGAAGACCGACATGAAGCATCTGTCGCTAGTATATGGAGTCAGAAGATCGAGTGGGCGCAAGCCAAGACGTTCGACGCAATGCCCAAGCAGAATCGCGAGGGCAGTATCTTCGTGGGGCATCTAGGACCTTGGAAATGAAACTCGCCGAGGAGCGCACCAAGGTCACCATAGGATTGGCGCTATGATCCGCGTGCTCGCGCTCGGCTGCTTCGATGGTCTGCACATCGGGCACGTCGCACACTTGGAGGCAGCGCGCGCGCTTGGCGACTATCTGATCGTGGCCGTGACAGAGGACGCCTTCGTCAACAAAGGCTTCGGCCGGCCTGTGTTCCAGTTAGAGCAACGCTGCCGCATGCTGCGGGCGCTGCGCTGCGTAGACGAGGTGATAGCCCATCGCGGCGATGCCATCATCACGATCGAGCTAGTGCGTCCGGTCATCTACGTCAAAGGCAAGGAGTATCAAGGCTGTCTGCCTGAGCAGGAATGCATCGAGCAGATGGGCGTGCAAGTCGTGTTCCTCAATACGCAGCCGGTCTACTCTTCCACTCAACTACTGAACGGGAGTCATCTTGACGCGCGTGTTCGATCTGCTCGAACGTGCCAAATCTAAGCGCGTGCTCGTTTGCGGGGAGCGCATCCAAGACGTCTATCACTACGTGCGGCCACTGGCACGCCCGACGAAGGACGCTATGCTTTCGGTCGAACTCCTGAGCACTGAGACCTTCGAAGGTGGTGTCATTGCCGCTGCGATGCACGCTAAGGAGTTCTGTGTAGTTGAGACATGCTCGGGCGGCCGGGTCTATCGCAAGACGCGCTACGTCGAGGCATCGCACCTGCGTAAGTTGTTCCAGACCTACACGATGATGTCTTCTGAGCGCAGGAGTCGAATGCGCGCTTGCCTCCCTCTCGACGAATACGACGCCGTGATCGTGATGGATTACGGCCATGGGATGATCGATGAGGCCTTCCTGGCTGAACTCGCGCGGGCAAAGTACCTCGCGGTCAACGTGCAGACGAACTCGGAGAACTATGGCTTCAACCTCGCGACCAAGTACACGCGCGCAGACTACCTCTGCGTCGATGAACCCGAGGCGCGGCTCGCCACTCAGAACCGGTCTTCGGAGATCGAAGACTCACTGCCCGCCCTGGCCGAGATTGCGGACAAGGTGGTCGTCACACTGGGGCGAGACGGCGCGGTTGGGTTCTCTGATCGAGACGGTGTCCGTCGCGTACCTGCCTTCACTGAGCAGGTCGTGGATACGCTGGGCGCTGGAGATGCGTTCTTCGCGACCTCGGCCCTGGTAGCGCAAGAAGCCTCGATCGATGAGATCCTGCAGATCGGCAACGCCGCAGGGGCGCTAAAGGCGGGTATCATAGGCCATCGTCGGTCTGTGACGAAAGATGAACTCTTCGCTGAACTGCGCAGGATTTCTGGCTGATCTGGTCTGGGCACTCCAGACCGTCGTATGTGAGGGACCGCAGTTCTCGCTATCGAGAGTGATCAAAGATCAGCGAGTGTATTTGATCGGCAATGGCGGCTCTGCTGCGGTTGCCGCGCACATCGCGAATGATTTCATCAAAGCTGGTCTACGCGCTCACGCACTGACCGATCCAGCCGTGATGACCTGCATGGCGAACGACTACGGCTATGACCGGGTCTTCTCAGAGCAACTGAAGCGCCACCTGGAGCGGCGTGATTGGGTGATCGCGATCTCCAGCTCAGGCAAGTCGCGCAACATCCATGAAGCGGTGCAACTCGCCAAAGTCTACGGAGCCAAGGTGGTGACGCTATCGGGGTTCGATGCGGACAACCCCCTGCGCAGCATGGGAGACACGAACTACTGGTTGCCATCGCACAACTACGGCATCGTCGAGATCGTGCACCTGGCGATCCTGCATGGGATCGTCAACCCTGGCGAGACCTCCGCCGCTTGAACACGCGATCGATGACCGTCCAGAACAACGCACGTACATCCCAGAAGCAGACCGAGGCGGCCGTGAAGGTCCAGGTGGTGATCGCATAGACCGAGCCGACCTGCTTCGAGTTCCAGTCCCCACCCCAGAAGGCGATAATGAAGTCAGCGATCACGAAGCCGGCACCGCCGCCGACTGTAGTCGCGCTGATGCGCTTGACCCGGTTGCCGAGCTCACCCTTTCTTCGCTCGACTTGATGCTCGCTCATTTCCTGCCGTAGACCGTGATCGTACCGGTCGAGAAGTTGATCCCGCCTGTATAAATAAACCGCAATGCATTGATCGCAGCATCGGTAGTATAAGAAGCACTTCCTTGCATTGAGACAATCGTCGGAACGGAACTGCCGGTTTTATACAGAATCTTCTCTAAGTCGACGGACTTCAAATTCGACGTTACGTTAGGTGCGAATAACCGCAGGACACCTTGTAGATGACTGGCAGCTTCCTGGGTCACAGAACTGGCGGACAGGATAAGCGTGCTTTGCGTCCCTGCGAAATTCTCAATCGAAGGCCCAGAGATGATGCTACTAAGCGCAAGACGATATTCAGCAATGAAGCTCGATGCATTGTCACTACTCAGTTGACAGCGTAATGCAGCAGTGATCGAATCAGCCTGTATTTGAGAGAGATGAAACTCCAATTCGTCGTACTGATTCCAAGGGATGTCACTGCTGCGTAGCAAGATTGCACTCGTGCCGAAGCTGATTGGTAGACTCGTCAACAGAGCGTAGGTCGTGGAGATCGCAACGATCCCAGTGGAATTGATCGGGATCGTGACGATCGTGGAAGTAGGAACGGAACTCAGATCGAATTGCGCCAGCTTGGTCGGATCGGTTGGATCCATGAACAGCGGCCGGGCGCCTGGTTGCATGGGCACTGAACCGCTCGATGCGGTGAGAAAGCCATAGGATGCTGTGGTCAGCGACCCGCTTACGCTCCCACTGTCGACCAATACCTGAATCGTCGTGCTACCGGCAGCAAAGGAACGCGAAACAATGGAAGCGTAGAGAGTGCTCGCGTCCTCGAGCCGCATCCGGCGTCCGATCTCGGCTTCTCCCGCCTGGGTCTGATCGCCGGTCATCGTAAACGTGAAGGAGCTTCCGAGAATAGCCGGAGAAGCAACTACAGGCGCAGGGATCCATTCGACCCCCAGCTGGGACGAGACGTCGTTCAGACCGACCAAGTTATCCTTGGTCCAGTACGAATCGATTGGCGGATCAGTGTCCGTATAGGGTGCGAATACGACCTTGTAGGATTGGCCGCCCTGGAACCACACTGTCCCGCCATCTGGAAGATCACCACCAGAATCTAGGACGATGGGATTCGTCCATGGAATCGATCCGGCTTCGTCGCGGTAGACCGTCTGTCTGACGTTTGTTCCGCCCTGATAGAAGAACAGCTTTGCGCCGGTCGCCGGCTTATTGCTGCCAGGGACAAACTGCGTGCTGTTGATCGGATCCGGCGCGTAGTAGACGGTCATTTCCTGCCGTAGACCGTGATCCTGCCACCGGTCGAGAAATTCACGGCGGCGTAGCCGAACTTGACTGCATTGATACCTGAGCCAGTCGTGTAGGCCACACCACCTTGCATCGAAACGATAGTAGCTACGGTGCTCAAGTTCCGGTATATGACTTTGTCGATGCTCACGAACTTGAGATTCGAGGTTACGTTCGGAGCAAAGAGTCGCACGATGCCTTGCAAGTGCGCAGTCGATGTTTGACCCATCGATGAAGCGGTCAAGACGATCGTGCTTTGCGTACTACCGAAATTCTCCGTCGACGAGCCAGAGGTAACGATATGTGCCGCGATCCGGTATTGCTCAATGAAAGTCGATGCATTGTTGATACTCAACTGCATGTGCAACCCAGTAGCGTTGCCAAATGGTTGGAGCTGCTTCAGGTGGAATTCATATTCACTGAAGCTCGTCCAATCTACATCACTGCTGCGGAACTGCACAGTGCTGGTTGCACCTGCGATGATCGCCACGCTCGTCAGCATCACATAGCTGCTTGATTGACCGACGACTCCCGAGGAGTTAATGGGGATCGTAACAATCGTCGAGGTCGGAACGCCGCTCAGATCGAACTGAGCGAGCTTCGAGCGATCCGTGGGATCCATGAACAACGGGCGCCCCCCGGGCTGCATCGGGACCGATCCATTCAACGCGGTCAGGAAACCATAAGCGGCGGTACTGAGCGAAGCACTCAGCGTTCCACTATCGGGTAACACTTGAATGGTCGTGCTGCCGCTGCCGAAGGTGCGCGCCAGGATGGAGCCGTAGATCGTAGTGGCATCCTCGAGTTTGATACGGCGCCCGATGTCCGCCTGACCGGCAGCGGTCTGATTGCCAGCCATGGCGAACGAAGTCGCGGAGACGAAAGTCGGCGTCGGCGCGCCGATCCATTCCACGCCCAGTTGATCGGCTACATCGTTCATGCCGACTAGGTCATCTTTCGTCCAGTAGGGACTGGTAGGCGGATCCGTATCGGTGGCCGGCGCGAACACGACCTTATAGGACAGCCCGCTGGCGAACCAGACCTCACCGAACGATGGTAGATGACCGTCGACCAGTACGATCGGGTTGGCCCAAGGCGTCGCCCCAGCGTTGTCCTGGTAGACGGTCTGCTTGGTCGTCGTACCCGCTAGGTAGAAGAAGAGCTGGGCGCCGTTGGCGAGGGTGTTGCTACCCGGGATGAAGTGCGTGTCCTGAATCGGATCAGGCGCTAGATAAGTCGTGGCCATAGGTCCTCAACTGGTTCCACGTGGAACCATCATCGCAGCGGCGCGTACTCTTGCCACGGCCCCGCGGGTTCCTCGACTGGACGCGAGAGGGCCGGTGTCAAACCGAAGACTTCTGGCTGCCGGGTGCCGATATCGGCGAGGCTGTAGCTCAGCCCCGGGCGATAGGTCGGCTTGGGCTGCATGATCGGGCTGAGCGCGAGCGAGCGTGCGGGTCCGGATACAAGCGGGATCGCGGCCATGGCAACACCAGCCGGCCCCATCGCTGCCCCGCCGCCCAATCCCAAGCCCAGTGATGTCAGCGCCTCAAGCTTGCTCACACCAGGCGTCGGGATCCGAGAGGCCTCTCGAGCGTAACTCGGGAAGGCTTGAGCAAACCGTCCAACTGTTTCCAGGCCGCCGGAGAGAACCAGGCGTCGGGATCCGAGAGGCCTCTCGAGCGTAACTCTGGAAGGCTTGAGCAAACCGTCCAACTGTTTCCAGGCCGCCGGAGAGACGCCGACCGCGGTCGAGCATCCGGCCGAGGACCTGCGCGTCGATGTTGCCCGTCCCGACGTTCAGTGCGCGTTCGACATCATAGTTCTTCGCGATATTCTGACGGGCTTGGCGGAGGCGTCCGACGAGTTCCGGTCGCCCAGCCTTGATCGCTTCTGCCTCGATCGTCTGTTCCCAGACACTGGCTTCTCCATCCAGGCGCCGAGCCTCCAGTAGCGACTTGGGATCCCCGCTGATGTCCGAATGGCGGTGGTACTTCGTCGCCATGAAGCGCGCTTCCTTGAGCTCGGCCAGCGCGCTCTTGGCGGTCGCGGAAAGGCTCGCAACCTCCCGGTAGGGCTCGGCCATGCGATAACGGGCTTGCTCGAGCGTACCTTCGGAGATTGGCTCATCGGCTTTGAGGCCACCTTCGCGCCGGCCTATCCGATCGGCGACCTGCTGGTTGCGGATCGCGGCTTCCTGACCGGTTGCGGCCTTGCCCCCGATGCTGGTGAGGCGCCGACCGAGATAGGACTGGCTCGGTGGCACGACAAAGCCCTCGGCCTGCGCGGACAAAGCCTTCGGCCTGCGCGCGCCGGAGGGTCTCGTTAGCGACCAAATTCCTCGAGGCCTCGGCGTTCAGGGCGGCTTCTCGCCGAGCCATGGCCGATCGGGCTGCCGGGCGCGCGGCACGCGACAGGATATACGGGATGGCTTCCATGGCCACTTGCGCCTGGGTGGCCAATCCGGGACTGCCGGTCGCCTCGAGGACGTTCTCGCCGCCGCGGGTAGCAAGTTCCGAGAGTTTGGTGAACGGGTAGGAGACCATGCCCATCTGTTGCTGCCCGACCTGGGTTCTGGGGGCATAGGTCAGAGCCTCCTGAACGGCACGCGCCTGCTCGGTGGCTCGCTCGCGCCCGAAAGGCAGGTTGGTCAGCCCCACCAAGCCACCCACCGGCGCCGCGATCGCGCCGCTGGCCATGGATAGCGCCGTCTCGCCCGCCCCGACAGCGCCCTCCTTGAGCGACTCCATCGCCGTTCGGCGTTTGGGCACGTCGATCGTGAAGGTCTCGGCCGGCTCGTCCAGGGTAAAGGTCTCGGCCATCAGCGCCCCAAGTACAGCTCGTCGTACAGCTGGATCGCTCGCTTCGGATTTGCCTTTTTGATCGCGCCGAAGAGCTTTTCGCGGTGCCCGAAGAGTCGATCGAGTTCCTGCACCGCAGCATCATGGCTCTTCCGATCGCCTCGATCATGGCTCTTCCGATCGCCTCGATCGGAGGCTTTCGCCGCCCGGACACCGACGGCATGTTCCTCCTTGGCGAGTTCGCGCAGTTGGGCTTCATGGTCGACGACCGGCTTCCGCACCCGGCGAGCGCCCCTGCGGCGCAGGATCTCAGCCAGGACTTTATCTTGCCGATCACGAGACCGCTGCATCATTTGTTGCTCTGCGAGATCCTGCATTCTACGCGCGGTCCCGCCACTCGTAGCCGCGACAAGTTCGGCTAGGATGCGCCTTTGTTCTTCTATTTCAGACAGATATTGATCCTGAAGCTCGCGCGATTGCTCCATCATGGGCGCTTCGGCAATATTGGCCCCTTGGCGAGCGAATATCTGTTCCAGCATGGACCGCTGCGCTGCGGCATCTTCCTCGACGCGATTGAGCATGGCGTCCTGGCTTTCGCGCGAGGCAGCCATCATCGGCGCTTCTCCGAGGTCCTGCAGGATCTGATCCTGCCGCCCGCGCGATTCCTCGAGAGTGGCTGCTTCCCAGTCCATTTCCCAGGGCAGCAGCTCGCCGGCTGGTATCTGGACCTCGGGCGCGGCCTGCGCCCCCCAGTCCATCTCCCAGGGCGCTTGCTCGGCCATCAGAGCTTCTCCCAGGTCGACCGGTCTTTGCAGTTGCCGCCTTTGAAGCGAAAGCCTCTTGCCACTGTGCCGATTGGCGGGCAGCCCTTGATCTGGGGCTGCTCTGGCGCCTTGGGTGCGGCTGGTGCAGCTCCCGGCCGCTCGAAGACCGGCTTGCCGTCCTTGAACTGCCCCGTGAATCGGCCGGGCCCTTTGGGCGTCTGGTAGATCGTCCCGGGTTCATAGTCGGAGACGTTTCCCGGCAGTGGTTTGGCTTCTTCGGTGCCCGGCGCAGCGGCCGCACCCTTCTTGCCTTCCCAGCGTTCCTCGTAGGCTCCGCGGATCCGTTTCTTGCCCACACCGGCGAATTCGATGATGTCGCGCAGGGCTTGCTGAATCTGTTCGTAGGACTGCGCTCGCTCGAGAGAACCAAGCGAGGCTTCCAACTTGTCGCCTTCGCGCTCGGTCACGTTGCCCACCGCACCGCCAGTCTTGGAGGCTTCTCGCATCGAGGCGATCGTATTGATGAAGATTCGCGACTTCAGCGAGTTCAACTGCGTATTCGCATCCGCACCGCACCGCCAGTCTTGGAGGCTTCTCGCATCGAGGCGATCGTATTGATGAAGATTCGCGACTTCAGCGAGTTCAACTGCGTATTCGCGTCCGCTCGCGCCGAGCCAGGAATGATATACAGCATACCGCGCACTCCAGTGATTCCTTCCAATCCAGGATGCTCGAGCAACCGACGCGTGGCGGTTTCCAGACGACCGAGATCGCCCTCGACAGTTTCCACTCGTACGCGATCGGCGGTTTGCAGCGCTTCCTTCTTCTCCGTACGAATCTCCTCGCGCTCTTCGGCTTTGGTCCGCTCCGCCGCCCGACGCTCAGCACGGACCTCCACACGCTCAGCTGCGCGGGTTTTCTGTTCTTCCTGCTGCGCTTGCCGAGAAGCGATGTCCTTCATGCTCAATGTTCCGGCCTTCGCCAGACTATAGGGCGGAACCGTAGTCGCGTAATGATCGCGTTCGGACTGAGGCAGAAAGTTCAGGCGTCCGGATTGCAGCATGCGTTCCGCGTTGTTCTGCCAAGCTTCCCGGTACTGGCGCTCAGCTTCGTCATCAGATGCGCCGCCCTGCTTGGCGAGCTCATAAGCTGGCACGGAGGCCTCGCGCAGCTCCGTGAAGACTTTGTACTTGTCGTTCGCCAACTCGGAGTTGCGCTGATCGACGAGTGCCTGCTGGCCCTGAATCGCACTCATGGCCTGCATCGTCACCATGCGCTGCTTGCCGAGTTCCATCGCGGACTTTGGATCGACCTGCGCGACGCGCTGGATGTACTGCGGCGTGGGAAGACCCGTCTGCTCATCGATCATGCCAGGCGCGCGGGCGATGTCCTGTAGTGCGATCTGCGATTGCTGTGCAGAGCGCGCTTGGGCCATCTCGATGTTGCCCATGGTGAACTTCTGCACCATGTCGCGCAGCGCGAGGCCCTGCGCGGGGGTCATGAACTCCGGCTTACGGACCTGCAGAGAGATGGAAGGATCGATGGGCATATCAAACGCCCCAGACACCAGGCGCACCGCCGCCCATGCCGTACGTCGGCTGGTTCAGGATCTGGCGCATCATGTACTGGTTATAGAGATCCGCCGCGCCGCCCGTGAGGGCATTGGAGGCACCGACCAGACCGCCTGCGCGCGCCGCCGCTCCGCCGGTGATGTTCTGGCCGATCTGGCCGGCAGCTTGGGAACCGAAAGCTCCGGTCTGACCCGCCGCAGCTTGTCCGGCACCAGAGATACCAAACAGCCGGTTATACACATTGCCCTGCTGGTTGTAGTAGTTCTCCAGCGCGGTCTGGAACTCACGAGAGGCAACACCCTGGCTGTACTTCCCGAGGTCCTGCATGGTGGCCGGGGCGTAGTACATGCCGCGCGCGGCTGCAGCCTTGTTGAGTGCCTTCTCGCCTTCCTGGATGTTGAACTGGTAACTGGGTGAGGCCTGGAAGTCGGCCATGGTAAACGGCTTCACCAGCGGCGCGTTGGGATCGAAGGTCGCACCATACTGCGCTGGCGTGGTGCGGCTGACCCATTGACCGGGAGCTGTCATGCCAGGCACGGTACCCAGCTGGCGCGAAGTGACATCTCGACCGCCAAACAGACCCCCGCCTTGCGGCCGGATCTGGAAAGGACCGCCCGCCGCCATGCCGCCTGGAGTCGGTGGAGCGCCCCCGCCTTCCCAGACTCGTTGCGTGGTGCCTGGGGTAGTGACCTCTCGCCCGATGCCCATGAGCGACAGAAGATCCGCGAAGCCAAGCTTGCCTCCTTCCATCCACGGCATCAGGTCTTTGCGCGTCTGCTGGTATTGCTCGCGCGTGAGTCCGGCGGCTTGGGCGGCTGCATCGGACTGCTCGCCCGCGGCAGCAAGCGATGCCCCCGCACCCAATAGTGCCGATCCGCCAATGGCAACCGCTACCCAGGACATAACGGCAACTCCTTCACGTTATTGCGGGCATCGAACAGCGCATCGGCTTCAGGCTCGATCAGTTCCTGTTCGATCTCATCGAGATCGGTCAAGCTGGTGCGGTGCACTGTCATACAAGTGGAATCCTCGAGCGCGAGCACCGCACGCTTGGTGCCTGGCGCAGATACCAGTACCGCCGGCGCATGGATGATCTGGGTGCGATCAATGCGATCATCCATCGTCACGGCCACGCGCCCCGTCATCACGATGTAGAAGTGCTCGCGCTTGTGCACCTTGCCCACGATCAGCGTACCAGCGGGCCGGAACAGCTCGCGCGCATACATGCCGTCGGCAAAGTGATGCTTCGTTTCCAGTCCACGCGCTTGCGGCATTTCGCGCATTGCCTGCTGCAAGCGCAGGATCTTGGCTTTCATACGACCGCCCCGCTGCCGTCGTGCCAGACATCGGGATTGACCGAATGGAGGAATACGGGCTTCCCAAGGGTCGTGTCGTAGTAGGGCATACCGATCCATCGCCCGTCGAGACTCGAGGTCGGGCGAGAACCGGTCGGACCGCTGCGGCTACCATTCCAGCTGACCTGTTGCAAGGAATGCAGGAACGCAGCCCAATCCGTTTGAATCGCGCCATTCGGCGCGCTCAGTGGTTGGCGCACATTCGGGACCTGAACACTGGGGCCTGCGATTGGCATCAGAATCTCCCGAAGTGCGCTTCCATACTCGCGCCGGTGATGATGCGCTTGACCGGATCGGTGATACGAAACTTCAAAACCCAGTCACGTGCCCCGCCGAGCGAAGTCCAAATCACCCGCTGCGTGAATTCGCCGAGCTTGCCCATTTTCGAGAAGCCTACGCTGTAGAACGTATTGCCGCCGTCCTTGCTGACCTGCAAGTCGATCACTGGATCGTATCCCTGGCTGGCACTGAGCACGTCTTCGCCCTCGACGCTGATGATCTCCGCCTCGCCTGTCCCCACACCTGACTCGATGTCGATCTGGAGTTGAGTGATCCCGATGTACTTGTCGTCCTGCCAGATATGCTTGCTGATGACCTCGAGCGGGATCGTGCCATCGACGTCCTCATAGGATGTAGGGTCGAGGAATTCGATCAGGCCGTTATCTTCATTCCCAACCAAGAGACGGCCTTGCAAGGTAGCGAGTTTGTGCGGGGCGAAATGCGCACCATCGGAATCGGTCCACTCGGACCAAACGCCCGACAGGCCATCGAACACCAACGTCACGCCAGCCTGATGGAGATGGAGCAGATAGAACGGATGACCGCCGATCGTGAAAGCATACCCTTCGCCGTCCGCGACCGAGCTGTAGCTGCCGAGCAGGTTGTCGATGTCGACATCCGAGATTTTCTGCAGGTTGAAACCAGCAAGGCGAGAAATGTTGCGGGCGTTCGAGCGGTCCTGGAATAACCCGACGACCGAGTTGTCGAATTGCGCGAGCGAGAACGCAGCTGCCAAGCCGAATTGCTGCGCGGATCCAGGGATCAACGCGAACGGAAAGTCGGGCGCGCCGGTATCCTGCCAGAACTCGGTATAGACATCACCGAAGAGATGCAGGACCGAGTGATCGGTGAGGCCGTTGCGCAGATTGCCGGCACCAGAGCCGGCGAAGTTGATCTGCACGGCGGGCCAGATGGTAGGGTCGACCGGACCGATCTGCGACATCTGGAACTGGCGCGAACCGGAAGCAGTGACGATGAAGTACTGATCTTGCCAGGTCACAGTCTGTGGCGTGGTCGTGAAGTTGCCATCGACGATCTGTGTAGGCCCCACTCCTGTGCTCATGTTGTAGACGTAGCCAAAAGACCCATCGACGATCACGAGGTAGGTCCCATCATCGGCCATCGATACATCTCCGCTCGTCGTGCTGAGATTCCCAATGAACGAGATGATGCTCGAATTGTTGACCGAATACAGACCCTGATCCTTCACGACGAACAGGAGCGGCGTGGCCAGCGTATTGACCGCCCACATGCCGCGCGTGCTGCCCGCGCCCAAGTCGGCAAAGCTGCGACGCGCAGGACGCCCAACCAGCACGTATTGCGTGCGGTCTGCTTCGCGCCTGGCCTCGACGTAGCAATTGACCCGCTTCTGCGCGGTGATCGCAGGAGAGGTGGATTTGGTGCCTACGCCGAACAATTGGACCCTCATGAGGAACGCGGTGAACTGTCGCTGTAGATGTTATAGGTCGCCTGACTCCTGCTCACGATCGCCGGGTCGTATTCGGCGATGACCTCCTTCAGGTTGCGCCGTTTGATGTTGCCCTTCGCCTCGGATGCGTTCTGGATCAACATCGCGAAGGCTTTCTCGTCGAGCAGGAACGGGAACCCGACATTCATGAGCTCCAGGGCGAGGTTCATCACGAAGCCCCGCTCATAACCGGCGGGCATCGACAAAGTCTGGAACAGGTCGGTGAAGACGACCTGATTCGTGGTCGCGTTGTAGACCACCGTGTAAGCAAGCAGTGGCACCGGGAAAATGTAGATCGTCCCGTTTGGGAAATCCGAGGCATAGAAGAGCGTGTCTGGGATCTGACTCGTGATGCCCTTCTCGCCGATGTTGTCCCAAATATCGCGCGGAATGATCCGCATCGGGTAATCGTTGTTGTTATTGTCGCGGATGAACGCGGAGACGATATCGTAGGGCCGCGCAGTGTTGATGTTGGGCGACCCGCTTTCTCCGATGGTGTAGGACTGCTGTCCGACCACCATCGGAAAGCTACGCTGCAGCGTGACATACGACATCAACTCTTCGGTACTCCAGGAGTCGAGCAGAGCATTCAAGGCGGTCAAGCCGTCGTTTGCATCGCCCGCCTTGAGTGTTTCGGTACGCCCCAGATAGCCGAGCGCACGTCCGGCTCGCGTGATGAGATCGTTCGACGTAGTCATACGGCAGTGGCCTCCGGGTTGCGCAGAAAGCGGTCATAGTTCCCGAGCCATCCCTTGACCCCCGCAGAAAGCGGTCATAGTTCCCGAGCCATCCCTTGACCCCGTAGTGGCCGAAATCGATGTTCGGGTAGATCCACGATTCGATCCCGATCTTCTGCATCCGCATGCCGAAGACGCGATCCTCGCCCCAGCGCATCGGCTTGCTGTCTCCAAGAGGTTTGCGCTCGCAAGCGAAGAACTCGATGTATTCGCGCTCGGGACAGGCCGGATCCGCGCCGGCATCGTAGTAAGTCAGCTCGCTGTAGGCCGCAGCGTACTTCTCCAGGGCCGAGCGCTTGATGCGCAAGAAGCCACCCGCGAGGTACTCGGCTTTGATCAGAGCAGTTCCCTCCGGCAGCATGCGGCCGACCGGATGGAATTTGCCCTCGATCTCGTTGAGGAAAGGTCGCGCGGTCCAGACAGCCCAGGCGTTTTTTTGCGGATAGCTGCCCTGCACGATCTCCTCAGGGAAGGTGAGCAGTTGCATGAAGCCGCGCGCTTCCCATTGCATGTCGGAATCGATCATGAACAGATCGGTCGCTTCCGGGTCCTCTAGGAACTTATTGAACAATGTGTTCTTGGCGCGGTCCACGTACGAATCCCCGGAGAGTTCCCAGAACTCGTGATTGATGCCCAACTTCGTGAGCACGTTCACGGTCTGCACCATGCTCGAGATATACGGCGAGAAACCGCGCATCTCG
>Ga0209342_10004618_pt1 | contig 14257 bp, 10 predicted proteins | sample RifCSP16_2_FD_184023 | JGI IMG/M metagenome (GOLD analysis project Ga0209342, IMG submission 184023) | Soil microbial communities from Rifle, Colorado - Rifle CSP2_sed 16_2 (SPAdes) (version 2) | ecosystem: Environmental > Terrestrial > Deep subsurface > Rock core/Sediment | place: Rifle... | reverse complement strand
CGCCATGCATTCGCGGGAGCCCCGGAAATGGACGTACTGGTTGGGGCTCCCGCGAATGCATGGCGCGCGGTGATAAGGGCATGACGGGCCTGGCTGTCCATCGTCCGGAGTTGCTTACGGTCGATTCCCAGTTCATCCGCAGAAGGCTCCGACGCGCGGAAGGCACGTTGCCATGGCCAGTCATCTGGCAAGGGGAACGGCGGTTCCACAAGGCGGCGACGCCCTTCCTTCAGATCGCTCCAGAGATCCTCTACGGAATTCCCGGCGCTGCATCGCAGGGCTGTGGAGACAAGGTAGACGGGAGCTCCAATCACGGGATCACCTGCCCAGAACGAGAGCGCAGTTTTCGCCCCCGAAACCGAAAGAGAGGGACAAGACGTTGTCCATGTCATGGCGGCGTACCACGCGGACGATGTCCAGCCCTTCCGTCACGCCGTCCGGCTCCTGGAAGTTCAGAGTGGGCAGCAAGGTCTGGCGCTGCAGAGACAATACGGAAAGCACCGCCTCCAGAGCACCGCTGGCGGCCAGGGAGTGACCAAGAGCGGACTTGTTGGATGTGACGGGGAGGCTGGATAGCCGATGTCCGAAGACGCGTTTCAACGCCGCCGCTTCGCATCCATCGTTCTGCGGCGTAGACGTGCCATGGGCATTCACGTGGTGTATGTCTTCGGGAGCTAGCCCGGCGTCCTTCAGAGCAGACTCGATGCAGCGAGCGTACAGGCTGCCGTCGGGGGCACTGGCTGTCATCCGCCACGCTTCGCACTGTTTGGCAAATCCCATGACCGTCGCGAGAATGGGGGCTCCTCGACGTTCCGCGTGCTCCTTGGACTCCAGCATCATGAATGCGCTGCCTTCCCCCATGACAAATCCGCTCCGGGTCCGATCGAAGGGCCGGCTGAGGAGTTCGGGCTGGTCACTGGATTCCGCGGTCAGGGCTCCCAGCGCTCCGAAGAGGAGCATGGGCACGTAGCTACACATGGCCTCCGTGGCGCCCACGAGGGCCGCATCCAGTTCGCCATGACGGATGTGTCGGAAACCCGTCCCGATCGCTATCCCTCCCGCCGCGCAAGCGTCCCCATGGGTGCAGCACGTGGAGCGGAAGCCGTATCGCGTGCCCACCGACCAAGCTGCCATGTCCTGGCGACGGTGGAGGAAGGACGCGCTGTCATGGCCCTCATGCAATAGATAGTCGTCCAAGTCCACACGACCGGTTTCGACATCGAAGTGCCTGCCAAGGGCAAGCAGTTGATGCTCCGTCAGGGTGTTCTTGTTGGAACCCACGAATAGTCCGGCGCGGGAGGTGTCCTCGGGCGTAAAGCCGCTGGCCTCGAGCGCTTGACCTGCTGCATGCAGGGCCAGTCGAGCATGAGGCCCCAACCGTGGGTCGGGGTACGCGGTCTCCAACAGCCGCCATAACTCATGGTCGATATGGGCGCAACCCGAATAGGGGAACCCGTACTGAGCGAAGGAGGGATGAGTCCGGATCGCCGAGCGGCCCGACTCCAGGCTCTCGAAGAGCGTCGAGGCCGTGGTGGCTCTACCACAGATGGCACCCAGGCCGGTGATGACCACCGTTCTGTTCATGAGACTGTGGAGCCAAGGACCGAGGAGAGATGACGGGCATGGGCCTCGTCCCCGTGAAGTGGTTTCACGGGAGCGCGGCAGGCTTCACACACCGCGCGTCCTGCCGGCGAGATCGTTGCGGCGCCGTGACCACAATCCGGGCAGCGTTCCGGTAGATAGTTGAAGAGAGCATGGCACAAATCGACCACGTTGCCGAGGGTCGTGGCATTGAAGACGCTCAGAGCAGTCGAACCAGGTGTCAGACCTTTGTAACGATAGAAGCAGCGCTCCAGAAGAAGGACTCCATCCGACGTGAGACCAGTGCGCGGATCGTAGAAACGGCCAGGTTCGCCGGAAATGCGCTTGGCGTGATCCAGGGCGCTGGATTTGGGAAGGACGATCCCCAGGCGTTTCTCGACGGTCGTGTTCAGTTCGACGAAGTCAAGGGAATCAGCGCCTAGGTCGTTCACGATTGCGGCGGTCTCGTCAATGGGACCGGCGCCCACAACGCTCTCCAGAATTCTCTGGACCAGGCGCCCGATGTCGTCTCGGGTGTAGGGATTGTTCATAAAGGGGTCCTTGGTTGCAAAGGTCGAGTTCCGAAGTAGCGTGGAGCTCGTTCGTGATGAGGAAACGAGCGGGCCGGATGTGACACACATGAAGACAAACAAGGAGACAGCGGGCTGCGAGTAGGTAGGATTATCGGGTGCGGTTTACGGTCGATCCTCGCGAGGAGAACCGTGTGGCCGGCGGGGCGTGCGGTAGCGAGGCGGCGCGCAAGCGCGCGTGCGGTTGTCGGGGCCCCCGCACGTAGACCGGCCCGGGCATCGCGAGCGCCGCGCAGGAGGGTGAAGGCGCTACGGGCGGAGGAGATCTCTGCGCGTGTGCGGGGGAGCTCGAAGACGGACGCGGCGGTGGGGATCCCGGCGGGCCTTTCATGACGGCGCGCGCAGCCAATATGCGCCTACGGATAGGCGAACATGTAGCCGCGGAACCGACGAGGGTCGTCGCGTATGCAGGTGGCGTAGTTGCCAAGGGCCCTCCTGATTGAGTACACATGCGAGCGAATCAGAGATGTGCCGGGGTCATGCTCCAGGCCGAATACGTCGACGAGAAGACGCTGCTTGCTCGCCCATGAGTTTCGGTACGCAACCAAATAGGCAAGAAGGCGGTAAGGCGTGGCCTGGAGGCGAATCGCGGTGGCGCCTATGCAGATGGTGCAGGTCTCCGGGTCGAGGTGGATGTCCGACAAGGAGGAGCGGAGGCCGGATGCGCGGCGTGTCAGCGCAAGGAGCTTGGCGGCCAGCACGGCCGGGTGAAATGGGGACGGGAGCACTTCATCTGCGCCTGCTGCGATAATCGTGCATACATCGAGAATGGACGCTGCTGGCACGATGGCGATGAGCGGCGTGGAGACAAGGCCGGTACGCTGGACGAAAGCGACGCGCGAGTTGACCCAGGTGGGCGACCCGGCAATTAGAAGGGCGTCAGCGCGCAGTGCCGCCGTCAATGGCGCCGCGGGCTGGCGACAGTGACGCAAGTGGTCAGCGGGCCGAAGGTGGGGCGCTAGGTCGATTGCGGAGTCGACCGCGATAGCCCATGAGCGACTCGGCGGCGCGCTGCGAGGTGCCGTGGCGGAGGCGAGCGGGTGCGCGGACAGGGTGAACATGGAGACCAAGCACGGCGGGTCGGTGGTGTGTGACGGAGGGAGCATAGATGGGGTCGGGGCGGAGGTGGTGTCAATTCAGCGTGAGGAAGAGGAAGGGCCGGCGAGGGCGGAGGGACCATGGGCGGCGCACAGACGTAGGGTGGACGCAGATGAGGCAACGAGGAGGGCGAACACTGTATTCCGGTCAGTGAGGGTTGACTCGAGGAGTGGAGGGCAAGAGGGGGGGGCGGAGGGGGCGGGCGACGCGTGGATGGTTCGCGGTCCGCGGGGCGATCGACGCGGCCACCTGGCGAGCCAGCTCAGGCGCTGGCCGGTGCGGCCTGTCCGGTGTGTGGAGCGGACGTCGTTCTCGTCTGGCTCGCGCGTGAAGTACGTCACGGTGGAGCCGCGCGACTTGGAGACCAGGCACTCGACCAGCGTCGCGATGTGCGTCTGCGGGTAGGTCGGATGTCGGATGAACCGCGTTCGGTACACTGGAGCCATGAATCCGGTAGCGTGAAGGCGGCGTCATCGTACGGATGCCGATCCCTCTCGCCGCCCGACGGGGCCGGAAGTGACGAAGCGTGGGCGAGCTTCGCCGCTGTGAGCCCCCGGACGTCGGGGCTCACCCTTCGTACACGGGGTCCGCCACATCGTAGGCGGGCGCGGGGTCAACCAAGTCCGGCTGGCCACCGATTGGTGGCGGCGCCAGAGGCGGCCCGGTCCAGTCGAGCCCCGGGTGCTCGAGGATGCGGCGCGCGACAGCCTGGCGGGCGATGAAGGCGATGATCTGCAGCCGCCATCCAGTCGTTGGCGCATCACCTCGGGCTTCCGGCCATCTTGACCGGCCGGCCCCCCGGCCCACGAAGCCTGAAGTACCATTTCGAGCGCATCAGCGCACATCAACGCTAGCTCATCCCTTGGATACAGGAGACAGCCTTGAGATGGCCTTCCCGGGGATCCAGCGCCTGGATCTTCGACGTGCTTCTGCAGGATGGCAGCATACCCTCTCACAGGCGGCTTCCCAGGCTCTGGAACCATCGCCGCGTCGGATCGTGAACGCCGTCGACCCTTTCAGGCCGTGGCTGAAGAAGGCCCTGGCGAAGATCTCGCAAACCTGTTCGGGTGCACGTGGAGTCCACGATCGATCCCTCCCTTGGTCAGCACCGCACCGTCAGGCTGGTCGACGCATCGTACCCATGACCCGCGATGGTGTCCTCGTCGACGAATGCATGAGAGACATGCACCGATGCATGACCGCCTGAACTGGGACGACCTCCGCTTCTTCGTCGCAGCCGCGCGGCATCGTGGCTTCGGTGCCGCGGCGCGACGGCTTCGGACGCAGCAGTCGACAGTGAGCCGGCGGGTGGCCTCGCTCGAGGCGCAGCTGGGAAGCGCGCTCTTCGACCGCACCGCCGCGGGCCTGAGGTTGACCGCTCTCGGCTGCCGCGTGCTTCGGGAGGCGGAGGTGGTGGAGCAGGCGCTGACGCGCGTAGCCGACACAGCCTCGTCGACGGAGCGGGCGATCGAGGGCCTCGTGCGGGTCGCGCTCGAGGAGACGCTGGCCTCCGTGCACGTCATCCCCAGCGTGCTGCCGGGGCTGCTGCGCACTCACCCGAAGCTGCGCGTGGACCTCGTCGTCGCGACCGCGTCGGCTGACCTGGCCCGGCGCGAGGCGGACATCGCAGTGCGCTTCTTCCTCACGTCGAGTGGCGACCTCCTCACCCGGCGCGTGGCACGAATGAAGACGGCCGTGCTGGCCGAGCGGGAGCTCGCGAAGCGGCTCGCGCGCAAGCCGCCCGCCGCATGGCCCTTCGTCTCGGTCTGGTTACCGGTGGGCGAAGTCCCCGAGGAGTCATGGCGCGAGGCGCACGTGCGGGGAGAGGTGCGCCTCACGACGAACAGCTTCCACGCGCAGATGGAAGCAGTGCGTGCAGGGCTCGGCGTTGCCGTGTTGCCGGAGGTGCTGGGGTCGCCACTCGGACTGACGGCGTTGACGTTGCCCGAGCGCGTACCGCGGCCGCCGCCGCTGGACATGTACCTCGTGACGCCGCGCGCCTTGCGGCGGGTCCCTCGCGTGGCGGCGGTCTACGGCGCCCTCGAGACCTCCCTCGCCTCCCTGGGTGGAGAAGGCCGGGGTGAGGAGGCGAACGATCGCAAGCACTGAGGGGGTAGGACTTCCGCGCCAGGCGAAGTCGCCATCGGGCCGGAAACCGGGCGGGCAGCCGGGGCACAAGCGCCGCCGCCACCCCTCGCGCTCGGCGGGCCCACCTCGGCCAGCCGGCCACCATCGTCGAGTACACCAGGCGGGCCCAGCACCGGCTCCGCCGCCGCTACACACGCCTCGTCGGCAAGGGGAAGAAGCCCCAGCTCGCCGTCACCGCGGTGGCCCGCGAACTCCGCGGCTTCGTCTGGGGGGTCATGACCATGGCGGCCTGACGTCGCCGGGGAGGAGGAACGTCCAGGGAGAGCGCGAGCAGCGGGTGGTCGGGGCCACGATCTGAGGACCCTCGAGAACTCGGACGCCGACCCAGTCGCTTCCGAGGGAGTGATCTCGGTTCGCGGGGTTACGCGACAGGGCCATGGTCATCTCACGTGAGCGGGATTCCTGAGGCTGCGTAGCCGTCGCGATCCAGAAGGGAATGGTACACGATCCGTTCTATGTGCTCGGGTTCGCCCATGTCAACATGGCGGTCGATGACCGCAAGGACCAGCTGTGCGATGCTGGCGGGCGTGATGGAGGCGGAGCCTCGGCGAATCTGGTTCGGGTACGGCGGGTGCGTCGAGCAGCACGACGACGGCACGTTCGCCGTCTTCGTCCGAGGCGAGTTGCTGGCTCGCCACCATCCGGCCGTGGGGGATCCCCTACCTCCTGCCACTGCTGTGGCTGAGGTGGCTCACGCGGGGCGCCAGGTACGTGAGAGCGCCGCTCACGGCGTGATCCGCTCCGGCGGCTGCGCCTTCGGCGCAGAACGGGCCGCCGGCTTCGCCGACATGGACGTCGGGGGCTCCGCCCCCGATACCCCCGTCACGGCGTGATCCGCTCCATCATTCTCGCGAAGGGGATGGTCTCCCGCACGTGGTGGAGGCCGCAGATCCAGGCCACGCACCGCTCCACCCCCATGCCGAAGCCGGCGTGCGGCACCGAACCGTAGCGCCTCGCGTCGAGGTACCACTCGAACGCCTCCTTGGGCAGCGCGTGCCTCTCGATCGCCGCCTCGAGCGTGGCGAGGTCGTCCTCGCGCTGCCCGCCGCCGATGATCTCGCCGTAGCCCTCCGGCGCCAGGACGTCGCACCCCATGGCGACGCGCGGGTCGGCGGGATCCCTCTTGAAGTAGAAGGCCTTCATCTCGGCGGGGTAGCGATGGACCATGACCGGCCGGTCGTAGGCCGAGGCGACGATGGTCTCCTCGTCGCCGCCGATGTCGTCCCCCCAGGTCATCTCGTGCCCTGCCTTGCGTATGATCTCGACGGCCTCCGTGTAGGTGACCCGCGGGAAGGGCGGCCGCACGGCGTCGAGCCGCGAGAGGTCGCGCTCGAGCACCGACTGGAGCTCTCCCCGGTGCCTGGCGAGGACCGTCTGGACCACGTAGGCGACGAACTCCTCCATGAGCTGCATGTCGCCGTCGAGATCCATGTAGGCGACCTCGGGCTCCACCATCCAGAACTCGGTCAGGTGCCGCCGCGTCTTCGACTTCTCGGCGCGGAAGGTGGGGCCGAAGCAGTACACCTTGCCGAGCGCCATCGCCGCGGCCTCCATGTAGAGCTGGCCGGACTGGGTGAGGTAGGCCTTCCCAAGGTCGAAGTACGGCACCTCGAACAGCGTGGAGGTGCCCTCGCAGGCGCTGGGAGTGAAGATGGGCGCGTCCACGAGCGTGAAGCCGCGCCCGTCGAAGAAGTCCCGGATCGCCTTCTCCACGCTGTGGCGCACCCGCAGGATGGCCTGCTGCCGCGGCGAGCGGAGCCAGTTGTGCCGCTGCTCCATGAGGAACGCGACCCCGTGCTCCTTGTGGCCGATGGGGAACTCGCGCACCGCGCGCGCGAAGACGCGCAGGTCCTTGACGTCGAGCTCGAACCCCAGGGGCGAGCGCGCGTCCTTCTTGACCGTGCCCGTCACCGAGAGCGAGGTCTCCTGCGGCAGGTGGTCGGCCTCCTGGAACGCCTCGGCCGACACGTTCCCCTTGAACACGACGCACTGGATGACGCCGGTGCCGTCCCGGAGCTGCAGGAAGTGGAGCTTGCCGGACGAGCGGCGGTTGTGGAGCCAGCCGTGGAGCGTGACCTCCTTCCCCTCGTGCTGCGCGATGTCGGCGATGTAGACGGGCGGGAACATGGCGGGCGCCTCCTGGCCTGAAGGGTATAGTGCCTGCTCGAGCCCATTTCTGGTTAGGAATGACGGGACGTCGGGCGGCGCGCTAGGATGCGCCGCTCCGAGAACCAACCATGTCCATGAACGAGCGTTACGAGCCGCAGTCCATAGAGCGTAGGTGGCAGGGGCGCTGGGCCGAGGCGAGGACCTTCGCCGCGGGGAACCGCCCCTCGGCCGAGAAGCGGTACGTCCTCGAGATGTTCCCCTATCCCTCGGGCGCGATGCACATGGGGCACGCCCGCGTCTACACCATCGGCGACGCGCTGGCCCGCTACCTGCGCATGCGCGGGTACGACGTGCTCCACCCCATCGGCTTCGACGCGCTCGGGCTCCCGGCGGAGAACGCCGCCATGAAGGACGGGAAGCACCCGGCCGAGCGGACGCGCGAGAACATCGCCTCGTTCCGCGAGGAGATGAAGTCGCTCGGGTACTCGTTCGACTGGGAGCGCGAGATCGTCACCGCCGATCCCGAGTACTATCGGTGGAACCAGTGGTTCTTCCTCCAGATGCTGGAGCGCGGGATCGTGTACCGGAGGCAGGGGCAGGCCAACTGGTGCACGGGCTGCCTCACCGTCATCGCGAACGAGCAGGTCCTGGAGCAGGAGGGGCAGCGCCGCTGCGAGCGCTGCGGCTCGCCGGTGCTGGAGAAGGTGATCCCGGAGTGGGCCTTCCGCATCACCGCCTACGCCGACGCGCTGCTCGCGGGCCTCGACGATCTCACCGAGTGGCCCGAGCGCATCACGACCATGCAGCGCAACTGGATCGGGAGGAGCGAGGGCGCGGAGGTGGACTTCGGGATCGCCGGCTCGCAGGAGAAGGTGAAGGTCTTCACCACCCGGATCGACACCATCTACGGATGCACCTACGCCGTGCTCGCGCCCGAGCACCCGCTCGTCGAGAAGATCACGCGGCCGGAGCGGCAGGCCGACGTGCGCGCCTTCGTGGAGCGGATGCGCGCGGCCGACGTCGCAGAGCGGACGGGGGAGAACGCGCCCAAGGAGGGCGTCTTCACCGGCGCCGAGGCGGTGAACCCGTTCAGCGGCCAGCGCGTCCCGGTCTGGATCGCGAACTTCGTCCTCGCCGAGTACGGCACCGGGGCGGTGATGAGCGTGCCCGCCCACGACCACCGCGACTTCGAGTTCGCCCGCAAGTACGGGCTGCCGGTGCGGGTCGTCATCCAGCCGGCGAAGGGGGAGCGGCTCCCGTCCGGGGAGCGGCTCGACGCGGCGTTCGTCGAGGACGGCGTGCTCGAGGCCTCGGGGCCCTACGGCGGCCTGGCGAGCGGTGAGGCGCGCCGGCGGATGAGCGCCGACGCGAAGGCGAGGCGCTTCGGCGAGGCGACGGTCCGGTGGCACCTGCGCGACTGGGGCTTCTCGCGCCAGCGCTACTGGGGCACGCCCATCCCCATCGTCTACTGCGACGAGCACGGCGCGGTGCCCGTTCCGGAGGGCGAGCTGCCGGTGAGGCTCCCCCCTCAGGCGATCATCACCGGGACGGGCGAGCCGCCGCTGGCCAAGGTGCCGGAGTTCGTGAACACGACCTGTCCCCGCTGCGGAAAGCCGGCGCGGCGCGAGACGGAGACCATGGACACCTTCGTCGACTCGTCCTGGTACTACGCGCGCTACCTGTCGCCCCGGGACGAGAGCCAGGCCTTCGACCCCGCGCTCGCGCGGCGCTGGCTGCCCGTCGACATCTACGTCGGCGGCCCCGAGCACGCGGTGATGCACCTCCTCTACTTCCGGTTCTGGCACCGGGTCATGCGCGACCTCGGCCTCGTGCAGGAGGCGGAGCCGTGCCGCCGCCTCGTCACCCAGGGCATCGTCAACGGGCCCGACGGCCGGAAGATGTCGAAGCGCTGGGGCAACGTGGTCGCGCCAGGACCCATGGTGAATAGGTTCGGCGCCGACACGGTGCGGCTCTTCATGCTCTTCGCGGCTCCGCCGGAGAAGGACATCGACTGGTCGGACGAGCAGGTGGAGGGGCTCTTCCGCTTCCTCTCGCGCGTGTGGCGCATCTTCCACGCGCGAGAGGAGTGCTTCACGGTCGATCCCGCGCTCGCGGCCAACGCGACCGGGCCGTCGCTGGAGCTCCGCCGGCGGACGCACCGGACGATACAGAAGGTGACGCAGGGGCTGGAGGGCGACCTCAAGTTCAACACCGGGATCGCCGCGCTCATGGAGCTCGTGAACGAGCTCTACGCGCTCGAGGCCCGCGTCGACGCCGAGCGCGCTGCCGTCCGCGAGGCGCTCGTGGCTCTCGCGACGCTCCTGGCGCCGTTCGCGCCGCACGCCGCAGAGGAGCTCTGGCACGAGGTGATGGGGCCGAAGGCGCGCGAGCGCCTGCTCGCCGAGGAGCCCTGGCCGAGCTTCGATCCGGCGCTGGTGGCGGCCGAGACGGTCACGATCGCGGTCCAGGTGAACGGGAAGCTGCGCGGCGAGGTGAGGGCGCCGGCCGAGGCGGGTGAGGCCGAGGTCCGCGCGATGGCCGTGGCCGAGAGCCGGGTGCAGTCGCACCTCGCCGGCAAGTCGGTGCGCAAGGTGGTGTTCGTGCCGAAGAGGCTCATCAACTTCGTGGTGGGGTAGGGAGTCCAGGTCCAGGTCGAGGTCCAGGTCATGAGAGGTATCACCGCCGCCCTCCTCGCCCTCGCCTCCTGCGGCTACGCCTTCTCCTCCGGCGCCTCCCGCTTCCCGCCCGGGGCGGAGCGCGTCTTCGTGAGGCCCTTCGAGAACCGGACCACGGACGCGGAGATGGGCGCCCTGGTCGCCACGGCGGTGAGGCAAGAGCTCGCGCGGCGCGATGCAGACGGCACTGCGGGTGCCCGGGCGCGCATCGAGGGGGCCGTCGAGGCCTCCACGTTCGGGCTCACCTTGAGCAGCGGGGGCACGAGCGCCATCACGCTCGCCGCTTCCGCGCGCCTGTTGGTGGACGGACGGGTGGTCGCGGAAAGGCGCTCCAGTCGCACGGAGGAGTACCTGGCAGGCATGGATCCGCTCGAGAACGAGGGAAGGCGCCGCCTGGCGCTCCGGCGCGCTTCGGAGAGCGTCGCGCGGGACCTGGTGGAAGGACTCGAGAAGCCGTGAAGCGAAAGGGGCTGATCAGGTCGCGGGGGCCGCGGGCCGCTGCTGCGCCTTCGCGGCCGCCTTCGCCAGGCGACCGATGCGCCTGGACGCGGCATTCTTGTGGATGACGCCCTTCGAGGCGGCCTTGTCGAGCGTGCGCAGCGCGGCGTGCAAGGTCGCCTTCACGGCGGAAGAATCGCCCTGCGCGATGCTCTCGCGGGCCTTCTTCACGGCCGACTTGAGGGCGGTGCGGACTTGCACGTTCCTGGTGCGGCGCTTCAGCGTCTGCCTGTTGCGTTTCTCGGCGGAGCGAGTGTTCGCCAAATTCTCTCCCCCAGCGGCGTTGGCATTGGAAAGCGGCGTGTCTACCTCCCACCGACCTGCGAGTCAAGTGGCAGCCAGGGTTTGGGTGAGGTCAGAAACGGCGCAGCGCTGCCCCAGATGTGGTCCTGCTGAATACCTGACGCGCGCTCGCTAGAGCCATGCGGGTCCGCAGCGCTCGTGAACGGCAGGGCCTTGCGCTGCAAGGGTGCGCTACCCCCCCGTGTGGCGCGGCCGCACGCCGCGCGGCCGAGCGCATCGCTCGCCCGGGACGCAGTTATCCACCTTCGTGAAATGCGTGCCCGCGCACCGGGGTGCCCGAAGACAGGCGCCTGCACGGCTCCTGGGACGAATCGATGCAACATCGCGAAAAGACGACATTTAGTGCTCGGGGCAGAGGCCGCTGGGGCATCTCGAGAACGCTGGAATCGCGCCGCGCCAGAGGGTAGCCACAGACTTGTCCACGGACTTTCCACATTCGCTGTGGAGAGGCGGCCGCCGCCGGCAGACGCCCCGCTACCTAGGCTTTTTGTTCTGACGCGATAGCGACTTGGCCTCTTCCCAGAGCCCGTCCATCTGCTCCAGGGTGGCCGCGCCATGTGGGATACCGGCCCGCTCGAGCCCTCGCTCGACGTGCTCGAAGCGGTCGATGAAGCGGCCGACGGAGGCGCGCAGCGCCTCCTCCGGGGGGTGGCCCAGTTTCCGGGCGACGTTGACGAGCGCGAACAGCGCGTCCCCGAGCTCGTGCTCGATCTCGGCGCGGTCTCCGCTCTCGATCGCGGCGTCGAGCTCCGCGAGCTCCTCGCGGAGCTTGGCCCGCGCCCCGGCAGGGTCGGGCCAGTCGAACCCGACGCGGCTCGCCTTCTCGGTGAGGCGCTCGGCGCGCGCGAGCGCCGGCATCTCCCGCGGTACGCCCTCGAGGGCGCTCCGGCCGCCCCCCTTCGCGGTCTTCTCCCTCCTCTTCAGCGCCGCCCACTGCTTCAGCACACCCTCCGCGTCCTTCACCTGGGCGGTTCCGAAGACGTGCGGGTGGCGCGAGACGAGCTTGTCGGAGATCGCCTCGGCGACGTCGGCGAACGAGAACTGCCCCGCCTCGCCGGCGAGCTGCGCCTGGAACACGATCTGGAGCAAGAGGTCCCCGAGCTCCTCGCAGTGCTCCCGGGGATCGCCCGCGTCGATCGCCTCGAGCACCTCGTAGGTCTCCTCGAGGACGTACGGGCGCAACGAGGAGAGCGTCTGCTCCCGATCCCACGGGCAGCCGTCCGGGCCGCGCAGGCGGCTCATGATGGCGACGAGTCGTTCGATCGCTTCTGCTGGTGTGGGCATGGCCTACAGGTTGTACCGCGGGAGGCGCGTGCTAGCATCGGCCGGTCTTGGAGCATCTCGCGGTAACACCATGAGAAGAGGCCTCCTCGGCGCACTCCTGCTCGCCGCCGCCACCGCTGGTTCGGCGCAGATCTCGGCTCCGGAGATCATCGAGGAGGACCTGCCGCCAGATGACGCGCGCCAGCCCACCCCGGCGCCTCCCCGCGCGCCCGAGCCGCCCGCGGCCAAGCCGGCGCCTCCGCCGCCGCCACCGGAACGCGAGCCGGCCGTTCGCTCCATCGAGCCCGTCAGCGCGACCCTCGATGACCTCTTCGGGGCCTGGGACGAGCGGCGGAGAGCTCTCCGCGAGCAGGACGTGCCCCGCGCCCGCGCGGCGGAGGAGCGCCTCCTCTGGCTGAAGCGCGAGCTGGGGATAGTGAACCTGTACGAGATGGCCGAGAGCGAGGCCAGGGCAGCTGCCCGCGCGCTCGAGGCGCGCCTCCCGGCCGAGGCGATCGGGCGGGCCGAGACCGCCGTCGCGCTCGCACCCGACCTCCCGGGCGCGCACATGGCGCTGGCCCTGGCGAGGGCGCGCGCGACCCGCGAGCCCGCGCAGGCCCTGGCGGTGCTCTCCGAGGTGGGCGCGGCCGTGCTCGCCGCCTGCCGGGAACCCCACGCGGCCCGCGCCATCCTGGGTGACGTCCTCGTCGCCGCGACGGGGTCCGCCTTCGTCACGTCGGCCGTCGTCCTGGTACTGCTGTTCCTGCGGCGGGCCCGCGCCGTCCTCCACGACGTTCAACATCTCCCCGTGTTACGGCTCCTCACGCGGCTGCAGGCCGGGTTCCTGGGCGCGGTCGCGCTCGTGGCGCCCCTCGCGTTCGATCTCGGACCGGTGGTGTTCCTGGCAGGGCTCGCCCTCGTGTCCTGCGCCTATCTCGGCCGTCGGGAGCGGCTCGTCGCCACCGCCGCGCTGGCCTCGATCGCTCTCCTGCCGTGGGCCGCCGAGCGGTCGGCGGCGGTCACCGCCTGGGCCGGGACCCTGGCCGACGACGTGTACCGCCTCGAGCAGGGCGCGGACGACGGGCGGGTGTCGGCTCGGCTGGAGGCGCGCGGGAACCGGGGCGCGCTGCCCAACGCGGCGCTCGTCGCCCTCGGCCGCCATCTCAAGCGCCGTGGCGACCTGGACGGAGCGCTGCGCTGGTACGGCGCAGTCGGGTCGGTGCGGGCGGACGCGCTCGTGAACGCCGGGAACGCTCACCTGTTGCAGGGCCGCGCCGACGAGGCGAAGGCATCCTATCTGGCCGCCGCCGATCGCGCGGGCGGCGACACCGCGGCGCTCGCCGCGGCGCACTACGACCTGTCGAAGATCTACCTGCGGCAGTCCGCGCTCGACCAGGCGCGCGAGGCGCGGCGGAGGGCGGCGCTGGAAGACCCCGGGCTCATCGAGCAGTACGGTTCCGACGACGACTTCCGCGCCAATCGCTGGCTCCTCGACGTGCCGCTGGGGAGGACGGAGATCCGCGCGCTGGCGGTCGACGACGTGCCGCGAGGAGTGGGCGAGGCGGCGCGCGCCTGGCTGGCGGGGCCGTTGCCGCCCGCGACCTGGCCGTGGGCGCCCCTGGCCGTCGCGGCCGCGCTGTGGCCGCTCGCGGCCCTCGGGCGCGCTCCGCGCCGCGCGCGCCTGTGCGAGCGCTGTGGCCGTCCCGCCTGCACGCGATGTGACGGCGTGACGGGAGACCTGTGCGCGCAGTGCGTGAACGTCTTCTCGAGGAAGGGGGTCGTCGACGCGCGCGACCGGCTGCGCAAGGAGGCGGAGGTGAGGCGGCGCGCGCGCCTCCGGCGCTTCGCGATGCGCGCCTTGGCGGTGGCGGGGGGCGGCGCCGGGCAGCTCTGGGGCGGACAGCCGGTGCGGGGGGGCCTCTTCCTCTTCGGCCTCCTGTTCCTCGTCATGGTGGCGGTGTTCTGGCGCGGGATCGTGCCTCCGCCGCACCC
>Ga0209342_10004617_pt1 | contig 14259 bp, 10 predicted proteins | sample RifCSP16_2_FD_184023 | JGI IMG/M metagenome (GOLD analysis project Ga0209342, IMG submission 184023) | Soil microbial communities from Rifle, Colorado - Rifle CSP2_sed 16_2 (SPAdes) (version 2) | ecosystem: Environmental > Terrestrial > Deep subsurface > Rock core/Sediment | place: Rifle... | reverse complement strand
CTCCAACCTAATCTTCTCCAGAAAGTCGTACCCACCCAGCCCGGGCATCTCGACATCGCTGACAATCAGGTCAGGGGGATTCTGTCGAGCTTGTTGAAAGCCCTCATCGCCATCCGCTGCTTCATCGACTTCATACCCTCCGCTCTTCAGGAGCACAGCCATCGACTCCCTCATGGCATCTTCATCCTCGACAATCAGGATCCTGGGCATGCGAATTTTTCAATCGTTGATGGTGGACACACGAACAGAAGTCTTTCTTCCTGCGGACGTTTGCCTGTGTCGCTCATCCGGCGACCGGAAAGAGCCTCAAGCACAGCACGGCTTGACACGATTTCACCAGGAAGGATCTATTGTTTCCGAGACGCCCTCTTGAGCGACCGCTCCACGGCGGAGACAAGCTCAGCAGATTTGAATGGTTTTTCAAGATATTCGATATCAGGATCGGATCCCATGCGCCTGCCCCCTGAGCGTGTCCTGTCATGAGAATCAATGGAATCAGGGACGTTTCTTCATCCTCCCGAAGCAATTCGCGAAGGAGGAAGCCGCTTCCACTATCCATCACGACATCACTGATGATCAGATGCGGCTTCTGTGACCTGGCAAGGTCAAGGGCCCTCGTTCCGTTATCCGCCTCAATAATGTCGTATCCCAGCGCTTCGAGCGCCGCTCGTACCGACTCCCGAATCTGATCTTCATCGTCGGCAACCAATATTCGTTTCACAAGACCTCCAGGGTTCATGTGAAAATGCTTGGGTTTATTTTCATTTTGAATCAAGAACGGCCCGAATAGACTCCAGGAGCTTTTGTGCCGTGTATGGCTTGTTCAGGAATGCGACGCCGGTAGCTCGATCCGTGACTTGACCGTTCTGTGCCAGACCGCTGACCGCGAGAATCCTGACGTTGGGGTTCATTTTCTTGAGCGCCCTGATTGTGGCAGGGCCATCCATGTACGGCATCATCATGTCGGTTACAACGAGCGCAATACGGTTTTTTCCCAGAGCGTACTTTGAGATGGCGTCTGTTCCGTCATTGGCCGTCACGACAGCGTACCCAAAGGCCTCAAGGGTTGTTCTGGTTATCTCCCGTACTGCCTCCTCGTCGTCGACCACAAGAATCAGCTCTCCTTTTCCTACGACCGAGTCCTCATGTTCTTGCAGCTTTTCCGGAACATCAGAGGCCCGCACCGGGAGGTACACACGAAAGGTGGCTCCTTTTCCCGGTTCGCTGTAGACATTGATGAAGCCGCCGTGACTCTTCACAATGGTAAGAACCGTGGAAAGACCAAGCCCCGTTCCCTTCCCGACCTCTTTTGTAGTGTAAAAGGGGTCAAAAATCTTTGTCTTGATTTCGGGCGGAATCCCGATCCCCGTATCTGTCACACTGAGACACACGTATCGGCCGAGCTTTGCTTCAAAATGCATCGCCACATATTGTTCATCCAACTCAACATTCTCGCATTTGAGTTCAAGTCTGCCACCGGTCGGCATGGCGTCCCGGGCATTCACACAAAGGTTCATGAGTACCTGGTGGAGCTGCGTGGCATCTCCCGAGACAGTCCAGAGGTTTTTCGGTGCTTTTATTGCAACATCTACGGATTTGGGAAATGTCTCCTTCATGATCGATTCGACTTCGCCAACGAGATGCCTGATTTGGACGGTAACATGTTCTCCATGCACGCCCCGTGCAAATGAAAGAACTTGTTTGATCAGGTCGGCCCCGCGGCGGCCGCTCGATTCAATGGTGTCGATCATTCTTAGAAGGCCGGGATCCGCAACCTTGCTGCGCATGACCTCGAGCGAAAGAAGAATCGGGCCCAGGACGTTGTTCAGATCATGCGCAATGCCGCCTGCGAGTGTTCCGATCCCCTCCAGGCGTTGTGCCCGCAGGAACTGCTCCTGAAGAAGCTTTTTTTCGGTGATATCGCTGAACGTTGCAACGTAGCCGATGACCGCGCCGCTCGCATCGATGATGGGAGATGCGCCAATTTCCATCCAGAGAGAATGGCCATCCTTATGCAAACACCGGATTTCGTATTGTTCGCTGATCCCCCTCCGCAGTACGAGATTCTTCTCCACGATTTGCGCCTGGTCATCCTCGGATACAAGCAGTCTATGAACGACATGGCCCAGAAGCTCGTCGCGCTGGTATCCAAGTGACACACAGAGCTGGTCATTCACAAATTGAATGACGTCGTCATTGTCCGCTTCGAGCAGGCCTTCCCGCAAGCTGGAGACAAGTGTTCTATATCTCTCTTCTGACTTAACGAGGGCCGTTTCGGACTGCAATCGTTGCCGCCGTTCCTCTGCCTGCTGAAGAGCCCGTTGAACAGCCGGAACCAACCGCGCAGGCTTATCTTTGAGGATGTAGTCTGTCGCGCCCCTCTTCAGGGACTCGATTGCGACTTCTTCCCCAATCGTGCCCGAGATGATAATAAACGGAATATGAGGATCCCTTTCCCGGACAAGTTGTAAGGCAGCAAACCCGTCAAACCCAGGAACGTTGAAGTCGGACAGAATAAGATCCCAGCGATCGCCAAGCGCTTTCACAAAGCTGGCCCTATTTTGCACGAGGGAAACATCGCATTGAATGCCCCCTGACTCAAGATGCTCCCTGATGAGTAACGCATCTTCCTGGCTGTCCTCGAAATGCAGTATTGTCAAACGAGGCTCCATTTTCAATCCTTGAGCGGTTTGTCATGATTGGAACATGGCATGCGTCTTTTCCTCTACAACTTTCTTTTTTTCTCGATCCCATGAGGCGGTTCATTGACCAGCGCCCAGAAGACGCCAAGGGTTTTGACGGCGGTGTGGAATTCACCGAAGTCCACAGGTTTCACAACATAAGCGTTCACGCCGAGTCCATAGGCACCGACAAGATCACGTTCCTCCCTTGAAGACGTGAGAATGACCACCGGCAACTCCTTGAGCCTCGCATCACCGCGGATCGTTCTCAGAACCTGCATACCGTCCACTTTCGGCATTTTTAGATCCAGGAGCACAACGGCGGGTAATCCGTTCATCCGATTTGCGAATTCCCCACGGACATAGAGATAGTCAAGCGCCTGTTCTCCATCGCGAACAACGACGACATCGTTCGCAAGGTTGTTTTCACGGAGTGCCTCCAGAGTGAGTTCGATATCCTGCTCACTGTCCTCAGCCAGAAGAATGTTTTTTACGTCCGTGGTCATGATTGGTCCCTTTCTTCGCTGTCCAACGGAATTGTAAAGTAGAACGTTGCTCCCTCATTCACCTTCCCTTCCGCCCATGTGCGTCCCCCATGCCGATGAATAATCCGCCGCACATTTGCCAGCCCGATGCCTGTTCCTTCGAATTCCTCGGCATTATGAAGCCGTTGAAAGACGCCAAAGAGTTTGTCCGCATACTTCATGTCAAATCCCGCGCCGTTGTCTCTGACCAAGCCGACAATTTCCTTCTCTTGAACTTCACACCTGACATCAATGACTGCTTTCTCTTTCTTGGTCGTAAACTTGACGGCATTGTAGAGGAGATTGACCATCGCCAGATGAAGCATAGAGCGATCGCCCTTAACCAGCGGAAAAGGCCCGATATTCCACACCACCTGCCTCTCTTTCGTCTGGGTTTTGAGCTCCGCCAGGATTTCAGCGATCATGGCATTCACATCCACCGTGGTCTTCTGCATTTCCTGCCGACCCATTCGCGAAAACGAGAGGAGGTCGTCAATGAGGGCTCCCATTCTGAGGGCAGCTTGGGAAAGCGTTTTCAGAAAACGTGTGCTCTTCTCATCAAGGGACTTGCCGGTGTGCTTTTGCAGCAGCTCAACGAATCCGGTGATATGGCGCAGCGGGGCACGAAGATCATGCGATACCGAATAGCTGAAAGCCTCAAGCTCTTTGTTGGCAGCCTGGAGTTGAGCCGTTCGTTCCTCGACGCGCTGCTCCAACTCTTCATTCAATTTGCGGACACCTTCTTCCGCCCGCTTGCGCTCGGTGATATCCATGGAAAGAACAAAAACCCCTTCAGGTACCGGCTGAATGCTAAGGTCGAACCACCCTGGGGTTCCATCGGGGAAAACAAATTCATTCTCCATATGACGCCCAATCCGTTCCTCCATGCATTGCTTGATAATAGCAAACACTGTTGTTGCTTCAATGCCGGGCCACATATCCATGTATCTATTGCCCAATAATTCTTCTTTGGGCCGACGGTTATGCCTGTCCGCAGCATCGTTCAGATAGAGATAACGCCAGTCGAATCCAAGTATTTGGCATCCCTCCAACATATTGTCCAACGTTGAACGGAAGCGCTCCTCACTTGCCCGCGTCAAAGCGACTGTCTTCGTCAGTTCCGTGGTACGTTCGCGCACGCGTGATTCAAGCTGCTCATTGGCAAGGCGTGCGGTCTCTAAAGCCTCCACGGTCTGGCGATTTGCTTTCTTTAGACGTTCCTGGGTGTAACCAAAGAGACATCCCATGGATATGAACACTCCAACCGAAAGGAGGACCTTTGGGTCTTTCACCGCAAACGAGAACTGCGGCGGCATGAAAACAAACAAGACAAGCGTGGCAGAGATAAGAGTGGCAACAATTCCCCCGCGCATGCCGTCAATCCATGAACTAAAGAATACTGCGGGATAGAAAAGAAACCACACAAAAGGTTGAAGAAACGGCCAAAACATCCATTGGAGAATTAGCGCTGCCAGCGGCAGCAGTGTGGCTAGCATGGGACGACGTAACCCAGCCAGGTTATGATTTTTCATCGGCAATCGCTTCCTTCGGTTTCAACAACAGCAACACTCGGAAGTTCTTGAGTTTCGAACGGCGCTTCATCCGCCCCCTTGCTATCAAAGAAGCAGAGTGTCCATTGTTCTCCCATTTTTCGAGCATCCAGAGTGAACGGAGATTCGCTCGCGGCTGATCTGATCTAGCGCAATTGAAGGACGTGCGATGTCTTAGGAATAGTCCCCAGATAGAACCCACAGTAATGAAGACCTGCAGAGTCTATCCGTGACTACGCTTTAGATCCTGGAAGGCAAGATTGCATTAGGCATCCCCATCCCCGTTGGTAAGAGTCAACTCCAATATAGCGTGCTTGAAGGAAGGTGTCAAGAAAGGATACCAGGGAGGACCGGCGGCTGCAACGTCCGGGGCAAATCCCGCAGATAATTCGGGTCCATACGGTTCGACCCTCGGGGTCGAGATCTCCTCCAACCGGCTTGTCCCATTCATCTTGCGGGACAAATTCTTCAGGCCGTTGCCCTAAAAGAAAAAATTGGCGACACACGGCTTTTCAGGAGTCAGCCAACGACATACCTCAAGCCACTGAACTTCCTCCTCCGCCGCTTCGCGTCGGAAATCCGACCTCGTGGTAACCAAATGGCAACCAGTCAACCTCATGTGAGAAGAAACGGTGAGTTGTTGTCGAACCTAGAGAATTGAAATGAGGTAAGCAAGCATTGGGGTCAAACGGAATGCGGTGGGGCAGGCCAGCTACAGCAATGAACTGGAAAACCACGGACAATTCCGACGCGGTGGCCTGGAGGGCGCGTCCGGAAGGGAGCATATGTCCGACGATATTCTCAAGAAGTCACCCCGCACTGCCCCCGTCATCTTGCCATCGACGTTCCTCATCCGATCTCTCCGCAGGGGCGGAGCTGGTGTCTTTTTCTTCGTTTGACCGCATCACCCAGTGGACGAACCCATCCCGCATTTCCCCCTGAGGTGAGCTTCCCCTTCGCAGTTTCAGCCTGTGATGAATATCCCTCATTGTAAGCCTCTCCTTTTCTTCCGTGCTTCAAAAAACCATATGCTCGCGTTCCATCTTTTTTGCAAATGCGAGAGCCTGTGATCCGTCGATAAACCAGTTGGATGAAATCCGCTTCTTAAACCAGAACGTCTTCTCCCAACGCTGCACAATCCATACACCGGGGTCCGAGTCGCGGTGAAGAAGCTCAATGAAGCATTTTCGATTCTTCGACACTATCGTTCTCCTTTTCATGGTTCGTTCCTCATTTGCCCTGTGGTCGCATTTCGAGTGGAACGTGGCTGTTTTGTCGAAACCACATGAGCTCTACCCAGCGTTTCAAGGTCCACCATCCCGGTCTGGCGAGTGGCAGGAGGCGCTCAAGGAAACGCCATACGTGCTCCATGAAGTCGATTTTGGTCATTGCGCCGCCTTTACAAACCTCAGTGGTGTTCTTGATTGAGGATTCCGTAGTTCATCTTTTCATTTTTCTTCAAAGAAGCGATTTGCTCTCGGCACTATGTTGATCAAGCCATTCGAGCATCCTTCGAATGCTTCCGGTTGCCAAGGCAATGCTTGTATCTGCGGCACCATAGTAGACATTGACGGTATCACCGTCGCCTGCAATCGTGTATCCACATGGAAACACGACATTCCCGACGTTGCCATGGAGCTCGTATGGTTCTTCGGGTGCAAAAAACCATTCTTGACTTCTTTTCAACAAACGCTGGGGTTTGTTCAAATCAAAGAGAGCAAGCCCCAGCCTGTAAATACATCCGTCACACGATTGCTTCACACCGTGATAGATGACCAGCCACCCCAGGGGTGTCTCGATCGGCGGCGGAGAAAGGCCGATTTTGTTCGCATCCCACCAGGCACCCTTTCGGGCTTGCATCATCAGCGTATGACCGCCCCAGTTCCTTAGATCCGGCGAATGGGAAATCCACATATGCGCCCTGGGTGCACTGACAGGACGGTGAATCATGACCCATTGGCCGTCGATTCGACGCGGCAAGAGTGCCGCATCCTTGTCTTCAGGCGGCATGATCACACCAAAGCGTTCAAATGTGTGGAAGTCTTCTGTTAACGCCAACGCAACACCCGGGCCGTCACGCGTGAAGGAAGTATAGACGACTGCATACCGTTTCAATTCAGGGACAAACGTGATCCGTGGATCTTCAATCCCCCACATTTCTTCCGGAAATCTCTCGGGATCGGAGAGCAATGTCGGTTCCCGGTCAATCTTCCAGTCATCGATGCCGTTTGCAGATCGGGCCGCACTCAGGTGGGACAGACCCCGCCGGTCCTCCACGCGACACAACAGCAGTGTCGTTCCATCCTGCAGCAGCACCGCACCTGCGTTGAACACACTGTTGACCGGATACGGCCAATCAGCAGCCGTCAGGAGAGGATTCAGATGATGGCGGTGAAACAACTCTAAATGATGATTGCTGTTTTTGATGTCGTCTCCAGAGAGAGAGATGTTTGTTCAGCTATGCGCAATTCCAGCAGCGATTGGAGAAATGCGAGCGTGGATTCAGCACCCTGATTTTCGTTCGGCCGATCGGGATGCAAACCGTCACGGCAGCCGCCCGTTGTGGCATCATACAAGGCAAGCTTCAAATCGTTCCGCCCGAGGAACCACTCAAATGCCCGACGGGCCTCTTTATTCCAGCGTTTTTCCCCGGTGACCCTGAATGCCTCGAGACAGGCCGAGACCATTGCCTGGGCTTCCACCGGTTGTTGATCAAAGCGAGCGCGTTCATTTCCGTACTCATAGAAACCGTTCGACCCAATGGGAACAAAATGCCCGTCACTCGAACATTGCAGACTGGCCAGCCACTGCAGCGACTCCAGTCCGACCTCGGTTATTGCGCTGCTGGAGAGCGATCGGCCACAGATGAGAAGGGCATGAGGAAGAGCTGCGTTGCAGTACGTGAGCTTTCGCTCAAACCATCGCCAGTCATCCGAGCGGTTATCTTGGTACAATCTCAAGAGTCGGCCCGCAAGCTCCTCGCTCACCTGGCTGGCCATCCGATCACCGCGGTACTTCTGGGAATACTCTGAAATACCGATGAGCGCAAATGCCCATGCGCGTGGGCTGGTCGTGGTGAGAATGGAAGGAAGGGCCTGTTCAAACAACCATCCTGCCATGCTGTTCAATGACGGCGTCTTCGAATGATTCAACACAGTTCCGAGCGCCCAAATCGCCCGGCCGTGGCTGTCATCCGAGCCCACGTCCTCCAACCAATTGCGCTGATAATCCATGAAATTTCGAAAGCGTTTGTTTTGAGTATTGAAGGCAAAGCCGAGGAATGCGAGATATCGGGACGAAAGATCCATGCTCTCACTGTTATCCAGTTCTCCCAGGAGAATGCCGACCAGGAGGGCACGCGTGTTGTCGTCGGTAGTGTACCCGTGAGAATAGTCAGGCACGGTAAAGTGAGCATGCTGCAGAACGCCAGTCTCATCCGACATCGCCCGCAGGTGATCTAATATGAGCGGCGGCAATTCACTCGGATATTTGTCGAGGGCTTTCGCTATAAAGCCCGGCGGCACATAGTTGCGACGCTCTGCCCGTGCCCGTTCAAAGCTCTCCATGTAGCGTTTCGCAACTTCAGACCAAATCATTGTTCGCCCAAACACATATGCGCGTTTGCGCATTGCATGCCTCTCCGCCTCATTGCCCAGCAGACGGATCACCTGCTCAGCCAATGCAGGGGGGTCACGGAAAGGGACAAGCACTCCCCGCTTCTCTGCCAGCATCTCCTGAGCATACCAATAGGGTGTCGAGACGATGGCCTTGCCTGCACCGAGCGTGGCCGCCAGCGTGCCGGATACGATCTGCGCCTCATTGTGGTACGGGGTGATATAGATATCTGCGGCTCCGATGAACTTCACAAGTTCTTCGGGATCGACGAAACGGTTGTAGAAGATGACATGGCTTTCCACGGCCTCCTGCTGGGCCAACCACTGAAGTGAGAGACGGTACGTTTCCCCTTCGTGCCGAAGGACGTGGGGATGTGTCGCTCCGACAACGATGTACACGACATCCGGATAGCGGGCGATGATCTTGGGGAGGGCAGAGATGACGGTCTCAATTCCTTTATTCTCTGAGAGTAAGCCAAAACTGAGCAGGACCGTCTTACCCTCAACCCCAAAGAGATCCTTGTTGAAACTCGGATCAACGAACGCCACATCCGTGATACCGTGCGGAATCAGGTCTATCTTTCCCGGCAACACATGATAGATTCTTTGCAGATATTCTGAGCCTCGCTGACTCATCACAACCAGCCTGTCCGAAAGAGCGGCAACTTCCTCCAAAACCCGTCGTTGATCGGGAGTCGGTGAGTCAAGAATGGTGTGGAGTGTCGTGACAATCGGCATTCGCAGGTCGCGCATCAAGGTCAGAACGTGGCTCCCCGATTTTCCCCCGAAAATTCCGTATTCGAATTGCAGACTTACCAGATCAACATTATTGACATTGAGAAAATCGGCTGCGCGCCTGTAGGAATGAATGTCTTTTTCCGCGATTTCAAAGCGTACACGCGCCGGATAGTCATAGCCGGCTTCGACATCGTTGACGGGCAACGAGATGCACGACGTTTCATCGTATGCCGCCGCAACGGACTCGCAAAGATCTGTAGTAAACGTGGCAATACCACATTGCCTGGGGAGATAATTTCCAATAAACGCGATTCGGCTGGTTGATTGATGTGGTACTCTTCGTTTCAAGAAGAGTCTCCTTTTTGGGTTCGTTTGCGAAGAGAGGCAGTTCGGTGGAACTGGAGCTCTTTTCAATGAGCTCGATTGATCAGGCTCTTGACACCTGGAAGATCAGTGGCTGGTTACCGGGCAAAAGGCAGCGTGGATGTGGGACATCGAGGCAGGCTTACGATGTGCGCTGTTTGGCTGGAACGACCCCTGAGAGCCTAAAGAACCTCACCATTCAAAACGATGGTGAGCACAGGGGCAAGAGACCCCACATATCAGTGTAGCCCGAATCCTCTTGAATAGCAAGGCATTCTCACGAGGGGGATCAATTCAAACGGAGCTAGTTGACCTTTCAGGGTGTTTGGACCACTTCTCCGATTTGAGGAGGCACCATTGACATGAACCGAGGACGTTTCTTCATCTGGGTACTCGGACAAAGAAGCAGAGCAGTTGTCAAGCATTCTGAAAACGAAAATGCAGGCCATAACTTTGACCTGCATTCTCTGAAAGATTCAATTGAAGGTTCTACTTCACCACCACCATCCTCTTCTGAGCCACGACATCGTTCCCTGCCTGATCTTTTGTGACAAGCCTGTAGACATAGGTCCCACTCGCCATTGAAGAGGCATTCCATGCTGTCTCGTGAAAGCCTGCCATTTGATCGCCATCTAACAAAGTCGCCACCTCCTGACCGAGAAGGTTGAATATTTTGAGACTCACTTTACTGTCCACTGTCAACTGATAACTGATGACTGTCACCGGATTAAAGGGATTCGGATAATTCTGAAATAGTTCAAATCTTTCAGGGGGAGCAACTGAAACGGTGATCTCCTTTGTCCAACTCTGATTGTTGGGACCTGTGATTACAAAAGTGAGTTTCTGATCCCTCCTGACCGGTGCCTTTTTGTCGACCGAAAAGATGAATGAAGCCGTCTTCTCCTCCCCATTTGAAAGGCCGTCGATGATAGTCTCGGTCGATCTGAAGCTGATCCAATCAGGCTGCCCCTCGACCTTAACCTTGACCTGTTTTACCTGAATCGACGCTGTGTTCTCAATTCCCAGATCAATAGTATTGTCCTTCGAAGCAAAGGGCAGTTCGTAGACCGATTGAGCTACCAGTGCATTCGTCAGAACAAAGGCAAACGCGAATGAAATAAGTACTTTCAAAGAGAGATCCCCTTTAGAAAACCGATTTGTGCCAGATTTTGACACCAATTCCGACATCAACATCCTTGCCGATGAATGCTCCTGTTGCTTTGCTGTTCTGTCTAATCCATAATGTTCCGTTTGGCACATAGAAATTCGCCTTCACCGTGTTGCTCAGCCCGATTTGTGCTGCCTTGGGAGTAGCGCCCAAATTGCCGTTGCTGCCATTGATCCCGCCTATGTAGAACACGATCTGATTCGCACTGAGACTTGTGGTGTCTTCCGGACCAACACTGGTGCCTTGGTCCGTATCGAACCTCCCGGCTATGCGCACTTCTGACGGCGCCTGGAACAGAATCTGGACGTTATCACCTGTGTTGAGAGAACCCAGATGATAGACTCCCCCGGTGAGGGTGAGTTTACCGTTTCTTCTTACCAGTATATCCCCGTAGCTTCCCGGCGAAAGCGTCTGAGTGCCGTTCTGTGGAATGGTGATGTTCTGAGAGCCTGGAGTGGCTGTTTTGAACTCTGGCAAGATCGAGACCAGGGGCAAGGTTAAGGGAGTGTGCTGGGTCCCTGTGATTGTCCCATTGTTCTCCAGCTCATTGTAATAGACATCGCTTCTCACAGTTGCTCCCTGCTTGACCTTGATCCGATTAGCCTTGATGGAGAATCCAGAAGCTGTGGATGTGCCAATCCCCACGGATAGCTCCACTTGAGAATCAAGGAATGGGGCTGATCCCGCTTCATTAGCACCGATATCGCCTGAATGGACATCGCTGTTCTGTTCGAGCCACAGGCTGTGCGTGGCAAAGAGGGAATAGGTAGAAACTGGGCTTCCTGCGGAAAGGTGATTTAACAGATATTCCGTGTTGTATTGTAGCAACGCCCAACCCTCGGATGAAAGCGCCTCAATCCTGTCACTTACAAGGTCGGCAAGGACGCGATCCAAGTCCGCACGAGCCGACAATAAGTTGTTTTCCTGCACGTTGGTTTTGGCGGAGGCCAGATAATTCATATATTTGGCGGCAGTTGTCTCATTTGTGCACCAGCCGACACTGAACAACCTCGCTGCAAATGAAGCAATAGTATCAATGAACGCTACTCCAGCAAGGGGTCTTGGAGGGTCAGCGGGGCCGATGGTGGGACCTGTGACCGAATTCGAGAACAGGTCATTCAAGTTCAGCCGACCGTTATTCCCCTGAGCGTAGAATGAAGTTATCGTGGGAAGTCCCGCGGTACGTATTGTGAACGTTGATTCCCTTTCGCCAGGAACCATCAGGTTCGTTCGAAATCTGTCCATCCAGAGTATCGACGGGACTTTTTGCCGATTCATTGGTCTCCATCCGCGGCGTGTTGTTCCTGCCTGCGTACTGTCTGTTCGTCTGAGCACCGAAAAGTTCTCCAACTTCTGAAGGCTTGCCGGTCTGTTTTCGACAACATATTGGAAAAAAAGCTGACCGATCGAAGGTCGACTTACAGAAGCAGTAACAGTCACTACCGCCAGATTCTTCGGGAGGGAGCCACTGGGACTCGGACTGGGAGGGGTCAACAGATTCACATAAAGTTGACCATTCCAACCGAACGTTACCCTCTGGTAGTCTGTCGGATCGGTGGGGCTGATCCATTCCCCCGTGATTTCCATGATTCCATCACCATCGACATCAACAATGTGCAGTGAATGAGCAATGGAGACGATCGCTGAACGATTTCCGTCAACCTCATTGATGACTGTTCCAGCAGTCCCGTCCCAGGCAAATACCCAGACAGAGGCGTCGTCCCCTCGGTTTCCTTCACGCCAGACACTGACAATATCGACCTTGCCGTCTCTATTGAGGTCCCGGATACTTTCAATGTTCACCTCGATGACCCTCGTGTTGTCAATCGCTGGTTCTGACCTCCACACGATTTGCTGTTCTTTCCAAACTCCGATAAAACCCTTTGGAAAACCGCCAGCCAGATCCGACGGTTTCATTCCGACAGCCAAAAACACGTAGCATCGGCTGAGCGTCCCATACGGATCTTCTATTCCTTCTGGACTTCCGGGTTCTTTGGTGCTATCGACGTTCATGACGTCGTACACACTGTAGACCCCCGGGCCGAAGATGTCATCGACCTGCGCTTTGATGGCAGAGAAATCATTTTGGGTCACGCCGCGCCTGTATTGCCCATGCACAAGGCCCGTGGCAAACAATACGACCGCCAACAGAATTAAAAGTCGCACATTTGTTTTCATTTAACGACCCCTTTTAGCGTTGAGGCAAGTATGAACGTGATTTCTTGAAGACCTCGGCAGGATAACTCCCGATCACATTCCATTCCGGATAGACCAGAAGATAGAAGCCGTTCTCATACCCTTCCGGCCAATTGTTAGCAGACTCCACCGCCGGGGTGAGTCGTCTCTTCAGGATGTCTTTTTGATACACCATGCAAAGATCGATGATTGGATACGTCATGTTGAGATTCTCTGGCAGATGGTTCACGTCATCAGGATAAGTTCTGCTCAGGGCCAATGGATAGGTCATTTGGAGAAGCCCGTACGAGCTAGCAATCCTCGTCTGCGCTTTGATATTTTTAAGCCCTTTGGTTCCTCCTTTTACTCCCCCGTCCCAAGTATCCCTCAGGAATTCGATCATGTCCTCATTGGCATTGGCTGCCGCTTCAACAATCGGAACATCATCGTCAAGGTAGACATCCAAAAACTCATTATAAATCGAGTCAACCCTTTTGTAGGGCGAGAAGTTCATTGTGCCGTTTGTTCTCCTGATTCCGTAGACTCTATGTTCATCGTCCAAAACCTCATTCACCAATTGGGAATGATCATAGACCATATCCCAAACGCTCTTATTGGGAAATGGGTATGGATAAACTTGTACGTGGTTGTGGGCGGGGACTGCAGGGACGTTGATGTTTGTCTCCGACACATAGAACGGTTTACTCGACCTCAGCGCTGTCCAATTCCAAAATTGAATCGTGTAAGGTTCATACCGATAAGAGGGCGCAAAGCCCTTACCTATTGTACCCCCAAAGTCGTATTTTCCCGATTCTTGGTCCATTTGTCCTTTTATCAATTGGGGGGGCACCCCATATTTTCCGGCATACACCATGCACGTATCGTCGATGTTAATTTCATCATCAATGACATTTTTCGATTTCCGATACGTCGTGCCCAGGTTCCCGGGTTTCTTCACAACTATTTCAATTGAGGCCTCTTTGTCAGGAGGCGCGCTGGCCGTTAGTCGGACCCTGTACAGCGGCTTTTCTTCTTCCCAGTACCGACCAACAAGCCTGATGACGCCCCGGGGAAGGTCCATCGTGCCGGCAAATGTGTTGTTTGGAGTCCACAGAGGGTATTTATTTTCCCAGTAAACTCCCAGTTTTTCTGTGGCGGCCGATCCGGTGATAACGGAATTCTGGAAAGCTGGCAAACGAGTCGTGGCGGGCAGGGCAGGACCAATTGGATCCACACTGAATTCTGCCGCAATCGCAGGAGCATCTGTGATGGGAGCAGAAGATTCCCGTATGAGCAACGCTGACGGATCAGAGGGATCGTCCACGGCATAGTAGTATTTGCTCTCCCCCAAAAGAATGTCATGCTTTTCCTTGATGACCTTCAGTCTCGCTACTCCACTCAACCCGAAGAAAAAGGCGGTCGAGTTTGCGAGACTGAAGGTCATCA
>Ga0209342_10004616_pt1 | contig 14263 bp, 37 predicted proteins | sample RifCSP16_2_FD_184023 | JGI IMG/M metagenome (GOLD analysis project Ga0209342, IMG submission 184023) | Soil microbial communities from Rifle, Colorado - Rifle CSP2_sed 16_2 (SPAdes) (version 2) | ecosystem: Environmental > Terrestrial > Deep subsurface > Rock core/Sediment | place: Rifle... | reverse complement strand
CGCAGGCGTACCAGATTCCGGTCGGCTTGAGCTGCGTACGTTGTTGCGTGACACGTCGCGCAAGCCCCAGCGGCTTGGCCGACAAGTGGATCCGATCACCGCGCCAGCTCATGACTTCCGCCTCTCGACCCGGAACGTCGGCGCCGGCGGCTCCGTCGGTTTCGGCAGCACCCAGACGACCTGCGAGGGGAGACCGAACGATGCGGTCGGGCCGGCGCGCCGGAAGACCGCGACCGTGTTGTAGCGGGTGGGCGTCTGCACGCGGACGGGAACGCGCGGGTCGGTGTGGGCGTACAGTTCCAGCCCCGCGAACCCGTTACGCGCCGCCCAGCGCATGAGCATCCCGGCCGGGACGTACCACGGTTTCTGCGCGCCGAGCGCGTAGATCCGGTCCTGCTCGAACGTGTACGGCCGCCCCGCGGGCACGTACGCGTCGGCCTCCTGCGCGGTCGCCGGGCGGTCCATCAGCAGGTCTCCATCCAGCTCTCGCCGGCCGTACCGCTTGACCCCTTTACGGGCTCGATGCGGTCGTCGTCGATGTGCGTGACCAGGACGGGCGTTTTCGGCAGCAGGCTGACTTCCCACTGGTCCTCGCCGTAGTAGACGAAGGAGGCGAATCCGTACTCCCAGTCGATGTCGTACGGGTTGACGATGCCAGTCAGGACCACCGTCTGCCCATTGCCGACCGCTGGCGTGGGGTTGTAGACGCCGGCGCCTTCGTACACACGCGACCAGGCCTTGCCCAGGCAGTCGAACCGGATGTGCGGCCGGCCGTTCTGGCGGATCAAGATCGCCCGGTAGATCTGAACTCGGCCGGCGTTGTAAGCGTCGTGCGCGAAGTCGCTGTAGAGAGCGGCGCGATCCTCGGTGTCCATCGCGTACTCGTCGAGGTCGAGGTGTCGCTTCGCCCACCGGAAGGCCGCGCTGCCGTCCCGGAGGAACGGCGGAACGTCCCGATACCGTTTCGCCCTCGGCATCACCCGAGCGTACTACGCGAGCCGGCGCTGCGTCTCAGCGTACGCGGCCGCGTAGCGCGGGAAGTGGTCGGCGACCGGCTCGGTGTAGTAGCCCGCCCGGCCCAGTTCCGCGAACCAGTTCACGTCGCCGGCCTGCAGCAGGGCCCAGGCCGTCCGGTAGCGGCTGCGCGTCGAGAGCAGCCGCAGGACGTCGGCGGCCGAGTCAGCCAGCGAGTCGTACACGCGCCACTTCGCGCCCGCATCGACGAAGTGCTCGCCGCTGACGCCGGCCTCGATGGTCGATCGGATGATCCAGGGCTTGCCCGCGGCGATCCAGCCCGGCGTCGCCCGGATCACGCCCATGTTGTGGTTCCACAGGCACCGGCCGAACCCGACCGCCAAGCCCGAGTGCGCGGTCAGGAAGGTCGCCATCGGCTCGGGCGCACCAGCGGCCAGGTAGGCGGCGTGGACTTGTTCGATGAACGCCTCCCGGCACGGCCCGCTGCACGCGATCCCGCAGCGCGCACGCGGATCGACCGTCCAGCCGGGGAACCGCGTGAGACTTGCCCGCCGGCGGCCGCCCCGTGCGAGCAAGAGCCCCCCGAGGACGAGGATACCGGAGCCGATGAGGACCGGCGTCTTGTGGTCGCGGAGCCAGCGGATCACGTCGAAGCGGATCGGCACGGCACGTGCCTAGCCGAAGATCACTTCGTCGAAGATCGCCATCTGAAGCCAAGCGTCCGCGTCCCCCGCGTCGTAGCCCTCCTCCCTGATCCGCTTGTAGATGTGCGGGTGTGCCTTCGCGAGCTTGGGTGCGGCCTCGCGCATGCCCTTGGGCGTGAGGTAGTAGACCTCGCCCTTTCCCTTGATGACCTCGTTCGGCTCGAATGCGATCCGCCACTTCACGCTGGGCGGCAGGTACGCCAGCATGGCGTAGAGCGGCACGCCCTGCGGCGTCTTCCAGAGGTCTTTCTCGTCCGGCGGGAGCGCGTCCCAGGCAATCTGCTTGAGTTCCACCTTCGACATGCCTGCCGGCGGTTTGTACTCGGCCACCTCGACCCAGTAGTTCGAGCCACCTTCCCAGGCCGTGATGAGGAGGTCGGACATGTCACGCTTGCTGAGAAAGACTCCCATTTTCATTCCTCCTCTGCCGGCCGGACGAGGAAGAGCGGCGTGCCCTCGCCCATCCATGCGCCCACCACGTTGAACTCGAAGAACTCGCTCGCCTCCTCGTACGACATCCCGTCGCGCTTCATCAGGATGTCGACGCACTGGTCGTAGTCGTAAACCGCGAGCGGCTGCTTGGAACACCGAAAGGCTACACCGGCGAACGCGTCCTCGAATCCGTCCGCGAGCAGCGCATCCGGGTACTCGGCGAACAGGTCGGCAATCGCATTGCGCTTCATCGGCGCCTCCGTTTGCGCAGGTCGCCGAGCCGCAGCTTGACCTCGGCGGCCTTGACAATGAGGAACGCCTGCTCGGACGTCAACCCCATCTCGCGCAGGTCGTCGATCGGGTCGGCTCCGAAGGCCAGCCGCTGGGCCGCCGCCTGGATCAGCCGCTCGACGACGGCGTCGGGGTCGAGTTCCATGCTACCGCTTCCGGCGCTCGCGCCAGACGACCCACCCCGTGCCGCTCAGGATGGCGCCGAGCGCGAGCCACGCCCAGATCGACTGCTCGGGCGCGACGCCCGCGCGCACGGGCGGCGCCGGCGGCGGGACCTCCGGCCCGGGGGCGGGGCCGGGCGGCGGCGGCTCGGGTTCGGGCGCTACCGGCTCGGCCGTCGTGGTCGGCCCGAAGCCGACGCGGCGGGCCAGCTCGTGGACGGCGCCGAGCACCTCGTCGCAGAGCCGGACGAACCGGCCGTCCGGCGAGACTTCGGCCTGCGTGGTGACCCAGCCGACGATCGCGGACACGACGCCCGCATCGGCCAGGTACTGTTCGAGCGCCCGCTCGTCGCGCGGACCCCACACGCCCGACAGCGGGTCGTCCAGGTAGTCGCCCGCCCGCAGCACCTTCTGGACGTCGCCGGTCGAGAAGACCTCGCAGGCCATGCGCTACCCCCGGCCGCGCGACAGTGCCCAGACACCGCCGACGACGACCGTGCCGACGAGCGGCACGATCCACCAGGGCAGCGGGCGCGGCGCGGTCACGATCACCGGCCCAATCGCGAACTGCTTACGCTCGCGCGTCGCCGCCTCGTCGTTCATCTGGTCGGCCGTGACCGCGGCCTCGTCCACGATCGCCTGCCAGCTGTCCACCTGGCGGTTGTACTCCGCCTCGGCTGCACTCCCGATCAGGCAGCCGCCGTCGGCCAGGCAGCGGGCGCGCGCGGCCGCCGACTCCTTCTGCGCGAGTGCGATCGCGTCGGCGTAGATCACCTCCGCGTCCGCTGCGACGGCCGCGAGGTACGCGCCCCAGGCCGTCCGCTCGGCGTCCGTGTACGCAGCTTCGGTGACCGCGCCCTTGGCGACCTGCGCCTGCAGCGGCGTGACCGTGTCGACGTACGCTTGGTAGTGCGGATCGACGTTGATGTCCTGGCCGAATGCCCGCAGGGTCAGGCCGGCGAGGCCCTTGGGGTTGTAGAGCCACTGCTTGCCGTTGCCCTCGATCCAGAACGTTCGGCGCAGGCGCGGCGCACCCTCGCGCATGGGCGGGATGGGCGGCGCGAGCGTCACGGTCGGCATCAGCGTCTCCTCCTCATGAACCGGTCCACGAGCCCGTAAGCCAGCGCGCCGGTCGCTGCCGCCAGCGTAGCCCAGAACAGCCCGGACAGGGGAGTCTGCCCGACCGCGCGCACGTCCGCGACGAGCAGGTCGAAGACCGCGGCCGGGGAGACGGTCGCCGCGACGTCGGACACGACGAGGCTGTACGGGCGCAGGTCGGCCGGCACGCTGATCACCGCCCAGCGGTCGAACGCGTCGGTCAGCTCGCCGCGGTAGCCGAGCCGGCTGAGCATGCGTCCGAGCGCCGCGATCGCGATCTCGACCTCGTCGGGGTCGGGCTCCTGGCCGAACATGGACTACCTCGCCCGCAGCGCGCGCGTCAGTCGCCGGCGGGCGGCCTGGAACTCGGCGACCGTCACGTGCCCCATCGCGACGCCCCAGGTCAGCGCGTCCTGCGCGTCGAGCGCGAGCGTCGCGGCGCGGGACAGATCGCCCAGGCTCGCAGCGCGATCGACCGCAGCGAGCTTCTGCAGCACCTGCTTGCGGTCGCCGAACTCGGTCATCCTACGGCCCTCCGGGCCGGCTAGTTGCCTCACCCCAGGTCGGCGACCGGCCCCTTCTTCTTGCCCATCATCTTCGAGACGAGGAACAGCGTTGCGATGCCGCCCGTCAGAATCGCCGGCCAGAACCACCACGGGCGTGCCTTGCCTCCGCCGTTCGTCGCGACGGCGCGCTCGGCGTCGACCTGCAGGGCGTTGAAGACCTGCAGCCGGAACCCCACGGTCTGCGGGTCGCCGGCCTTGGGGATGACCGTGAGCGTGAACCGCGCGGCCCCGTTCGGATCCGGCTGGTTCCACCGGCGCAGCCCCTCCATGACGGCGTCGCTCCAGTTGCCGTCCTTCGGCCCGGAGTACGCGCCGACGATCGTCAGCATGTCCTGCAGGGCGAAGACCGAGACGTCCACCATCTCGCCGATGTCGGGCACCTCCGCGCCCTGGCCGAAGTGCCCCAGCTGCCCGCGGTCGATCGAGCCCATCCAGCCCAGCCGTTCGGCGAGCGCCATCGCCCCGCCGCCCTCCATCGTCGTCCGCTGCTTCATCGGCTAGCTCCTTTTCTTCCTGCGCAGGATGACCCAGAACACGACCGCCAGTCCACCGGCCGCCGCGTACGGGATCCAGCCGGGCATCGCCTTGTGCGGTAGCTCCCCCTCGGGCGGCGGCGGCAGGATCGGCGTCTCCTCGTCGGCCGGAGGCGGCGGCGGCATGTCGGGCCCGGGCGAAACGTCCGCCGCCGGCGCCTTGTAGGTGATCGCCGCCTTCTGCTGTGCGACCCGAGCCGTGACGACCGACGGCTGGGTGATGACCCGGTCGGGAACCGGCTGGAAAACCCGGTTGACGACGGCCCGACGGGCACGCGCCTGGCGACGGGTGGTTCGCGAGGTCGCCGGCGGCGGGCAGGGGATCGCGTACCCGAAGCCGCCCAGGCCCTGCAACAGCGGATCGCAGAAGCACTGGCCCGCTGCGGTGCGGAACGTGTGTCCCGCGGGGCAGGGGCCCGCCCCGAGACCCTGCAGGGGCAGATCCGGGCCACTGTCGGGCAGGACGACATCGCCGTGCATGCCCTGCAGCCAGGCGGGGCGCCGCAGGCGGGGCTGGGGGTCGACCCGCCCGTCCGTGTAGCCCGACTCGCCGTACGTCCGGCCGGCGGCTTCGACGACGGTCGTGGCCATCTGGGGCCTCCTAGAGGATGATCGCCGCGATGACCATGCCGGCCCCGGTCAGGAAGCCCAGGATGCTCATGCCAGGAGCGGGGCCGGGACCGGGCCCCGGCCCGGGCCCAGGACCAGGGCCAGGCCCCGGCGGCGGCGGCACAGCCTGCTGCCAGGCGCGCGGGGCATCCGGCTTCGGGTCGACCGGCGCGGGCGTCCCGGTCGCGGTCCGCGCACGCGTGATCGCGCGCTGCATCGCCCCCCAGATCCGTTCGGCCTCGTCGTGGTCGCTGGCACCGGCCATGTGCGCGAAGATCACGACCTCGCCATCCAGCTCGTGAACGATCGGCGCGAAGCCCAGATACTTGTTCGCCTGGAGCTTGAACTCGCGGGCCAACTGAGGCTCCCAGACGTACTGCTCGAACGGCTTGGTCGCGACCGCGCCGTACGTCAGCCCGGTGTCGTAGAGCATCAGCGCGTGCAGCCCGGACGCGAGCCGCGGCACGTACAGCCGGATCGAGTTCGGCGTGTCGTCGCCCAGCCCGCGCAGCCCGTGCCCGAGCGTGTACGACCACTGCGTGGGCGACAGGCCCGGCTCCTGGCCGAAGCCGCGCAGCACGAACGGTGCCGGCCGACCACGGCTCGGCGCGCGAGTCGCCGCCGGCCAACCCCGGCTGGGTGCGCGCGTCGGCACGGGCGGACCGGGCCACGGAGACGGAACCGGCGCGTGGTACTGGCCGAGCGGGTAGTGGCCGTTCGGGAACTGCGCGAGCACACGAGCCATAGGCGATCCGTACCAGAGCCGCTCGGCAGTGTCCAGAAAGCCCTAGCGGCGGGTCTCCGGGTCCGCCTCGGCCGGGGGGTCGGAGTCGCGCATGCGCTGCTTGAGGCGCTCCGCACTCTCCTCCAGCCGCTGCTTCGCCCGCTCGTGCTCGGCGAGTACCTGCTGGATGGCCGTCTCGATCGACTCGTCGGTCCGCCTCGGCTTCTTCATCTTCATCGCCGCTCCTTGCCCGCGATCCAGCTCGGCAGACGGTTCGCGAACTCCTCGAAGATGTCGGCGTACCGGTCGTTCGAGGCGGTCGCATGCTGGACGAGCTGCGTCAGAACCGCGATGTCCGCCTCGCGCTTGTCCCGCAGCGTCTCGATCTTGCGGTAGAGGTGGACGACGACGTAGGACAGCCCGGCCACGGCGATGCCGAGCGGGCCGTGCGAGAGCAGAGCGTCCTCCATCGGTTGCAGCGGGCCGAATCGAACGACCGTGGTCGAGGGTATGAACCTCGACGGGGAGCCAACACCCTCGCTGCGACCATCATCCTAGCGAGGGCGCCGCCAGCTGTCCAGGCTCGCGGGCTCGGAGTCGCTCATGCGCGCCCGCCCTTGCGGATCCAGTCGACCGCGGCCTCGGCGCTCGCCTGGGTCGCCTCGAACCGGCGGAACCGTTCCTCGATGGAACTCCCATGCGCGACCAACAGCTGCGCGTTCAGCTCGACGACGATCAGCTCCCGGCGCGGGATCGCCGAGCCGACCGCGCGCAGGAACGCGCGGACCATGCCGAACGTCGGCTCGGTGCAGCCCGCGAACGCGATCATCACCTGCTTGTCGGACTTGCGGACGAGCGCCGTCCAGTTCGGCCCGCCGCCCACGACCTTCAGCGGTTCGCTCATTTCTCCTCCAACGCGCGCCGCGCCGCCATACCGTCCTCCTTCCGTACCTCGACTACGTCACCCGGATGGATGACGGTGTCCTTCGTCGCCGCTTGCCCGTTCACGTAGACCTGGCCGCCGAGCGGGCAGCCCGCACCCTTCACGTACCCCTGCAGGTACGTCGTGACGAGCGTCGGGCCGCACAACGGTTCCGTCTTCACTCTCATCACCCGTGCCCCTTGATGATCTGCATCTCGTGCGGCAACAGGAACGCGAGCTGCGCGACGTGCTCGGGCGGATCCTCCCACTCCTCGCCGCAGTCCAGCGCCCACTCGACCGCGTCGCCGGTCATGACCGGGCTGTCCGCATCGAACCAGAGCGCGTCCAGGATCGCCCAGCAGCGCAGGCAGTGCCGGTTCGTGGTCCACTTGCCCTCGAAGAGCGTGCCGGTCCGGCAGTAGACGTCGCCGACCCGGATCGTCTCGCCGCACGCGCAGCACCGGTGCGGCTTGCGTGCCCGCACATCCTTCGTCTCCGCGACAACCGCGACATCGACCTGGGGGTCACCGCACATCGCATCCTCTCCCTTTCGGACCTCGGTCCGAGGCGGCAGTCGAGCGAAAGGAGGCCGCCGCACGATGGTTTTGGAGACCCACTCAGGGAAGCAGGCCACCATCGCGCGGTTTCCGAAAGCTCGACCGCCGCCTCGGGGCGGGGTCCCACCCATTCAACGCTTCGCGGCCGCCACCTCCTTCCCCGATCCGGGGCGCAAACAGCACGGAAGCCAGTGGGGCTTCTTGTAGGGCTTCCCCATCGGCCGTTTCGCGAGAGGCAACCGCATCGAGCCCCCGTCAACCAGATACGTCAACCGAGACGCCGGCACCAGATGAATTCTGCCGGCGCGGATTAGCTCATCGAGCGCCTCGCCCAGTTCGTCACTCATTCCACCCCACAAAACGAGGTCTTCTCGGCCGGGTATCTCCAGACCGCAATCACCGCGCAGCGCCCCCCTGCCGCGCAGATTTTGAATCTCGACGAACGTCACGTAATCGCGCTGCTTTACGAACGCCTCGATGTCATCCGTAAGACTCACCGCGGCACCTCCTTCCCGCGCAGGGCGACCAGCACCTCGTCGACCGTGAGCGCAATCGTATCGCACAGCCCGTACATCAGCTCGGGCTCCTCGGCCACCTCCATCAGCACGATGGTCTGCTTGCCGGTGCCCGCCATCCAGCCCAGCTCCAGGTGCGCGCTGCGGCCGCACGGCAGCAGCAGCACGCACGCATCCGCCCACTTCATCGCGGCGACGTCGGAGGCGAACCCAGCCCGCGCGATCGGGTGGTGGAGCGCCTCGCGGAAGTCGGCGCGCGACCACGTCCCCCACTCCCGATCGATCGAGTCCCAGGAGAACCCGAGCTGGTCGCCGCCCCACGGGTGCCGGAAGTCGTAGACGTAGTGCCCGTCCGCCCGCAGCGCCTCGACGACGGCCGGCTGCCGCACGTTTCGCCAGGACGACGCTAGGTAGATCTTGCGCTCGATCACGAAGCCCTCCGCACGAGGTATCCGAATCGTTCAAAGCTAACCAAAAGACCATCGGCGACCGCGCGATTCCGAAACACGTCGGTTTCACGATGCTCCTGGCCACATGCGCACCAGGCTCCGATGTACCAACCAGCGGCCGACGAGACAACCTGAAAGGGCACGATCGCCCTGCATATGCCGCACACCCACCCCTCGCGCTCGATCATTTTTCGCTCCTGCAGATGGTAGTGAGGTCGTGTCCACACTCGCAGAGCATTCCCGTCCACGGGGTCGTGACGATGACGACCTCCCCGCCGCAGCCGGGGCAGTACCGGTCCTCCCGCACGTCGTGGACGTGGGTCTTGAGCTTGTCTACGTCCCTGCGGAGCGCGTCGACCTCCGCGGCCAACGCGTCGATCGACACCCCGGACCGGTACGGCGAGTCGCTCATCATCGCTCCCACTCGTCTCCGAACGCGACGATCTCGCGGATCTGCTTCATCACCCTGCGCCGCCACTCCACTTCCTTGATGAGCCGCTCCTCTCGCAGGTACGTCGCGCAGAGCGGGCAGTCCGGCTGGCCGGCAATCAGGTGGGAGCCCTGCCACTCGACATGAATCAACGGATGCTTGTCGCAGATCACGTCGAGTAGCCCTTCAGCGACTCGTAGGCGCGGAGCATCTCGACGACGTCGCCCTCGGCCAGCGCCTTCGTCGCGCGGTCGAGATCCGCACGCATGAAGGCGAGCGCGAACTGCCCGGCCGGGCCGATCTTGATGTAGGCCGGCATGACCTCGTCGCGGACCCTCGCCATCTCGCGCGGCAGCGCGTCTCCCAGCGTATCCATCGGTCGTTCTTCCCTCCTCATGCCCGTTCGAGATACCCATTCCCCACGATTTTCAGCATGACCCTTCCGATCGCCGGGTGCGTGCGCTCCCCGAGCGGCCGGACGACGACGCCCTCGCGCACGTGGTCCGCGCCGGGCACGAGGCTCGGCCCCTCCGCGAGCGCGAGGACAGCATCCAGATCGAAGCTGAAGCCGAACCGCGGGTCGCCCGCGACGACGGGGACCGTAGGGACGCCGTGCTGCCTGCAGAGCGCATGGACGACCGCCGGCCGCTGCCACTCGTCCCCGCAGAGCAGGTCGAACGCCGCAAACCGCACGCCCTTCACGCCGTACTTCAGATCCTGCACCTGGCCGTAGACCTCGCCGTAGAGCGTCCAGCCGACGTGCGCTCGGCAGAACGCCTCGATCTCGGGGTGGACCGCGACGGCCTTCCACCAGATCGACTTCTCGTTCTGCTTCTTCCAGCTCGTCCGGCTGCCGACGTGCAGCGTCTCGCCGTCGAACGTGTAGCGCGCGTTCGCGCCGTGGATCTTCTCCGAGATCCAGACCGGCTCGCCCGGCTCGAACACGTCGGCGTACCGGCGCAACGAGTCCACGTCGTAGCACGGGTGGTGCCCCTTCGGCGCGGGCGCGTCCTCGCCGCCGGTCGACATCGACTCGGGCGGCTCGTAGTGCAGGACGCCGAAGTAGTCCGCGAGGTCCATGCCCTCGACGACCTCGACCGGGCCCGCGAGCTGCACGTACTTCGGCACGGCCACGAGCAACCCCATCGACACGATGCCGCGCAGCTTCTTGACCCGGATCCGCACGTACCCCGGGGTCGCCGGGCCGGGCGGGATCTTGTACGGCAGGCCCGCCAGGAACGCGAACGGGCCCGTCTCGCTGCCGTCCGGGTGCTCGGGGCAGACGAGCGAATCGGGCGGCACGTACGCGACCAGATCGCCCTCGTGGAACTGGTCGAGCGCGACCACACAGGTGTAGCCGGAAAAAATTCGGACCACGCCCAGCCGGTCGGCGTTTGGGTGCTTGTCGATCGGCCCGAGGCGCAGCACCTCGACCCGGTGTGTGCTCTTCACGTCGCTCATCGGACCTCCAGCGTGCCGTCGTCCTTCTCGCGCACGAGAAGGAGCTTGCCGTCGCGGCTGCAAACTACGTTCGGCCCGTGCCGGACGTAGGCCGCGTTCAGTCCTTTGCAGACACGCTCCGCAGCAGCGCGCGTTTCACGCGCCCGGTGCTCGTCGGAGCGGACGCCGAAGAAGATCGCGGTGGCGACGACGGCGGCGAGCACGACGATCAGGAGAACCGGGACATGCTCCTCGATCCACTCCATGAGGCTGCGGCGCGGCCGGGCCGGCGTCTTGTTCAGCTTGCCGACGGTCTTCTCCAGGTTCGCGACGGCCGCTTCGAGCCGGTGGAGGCGGTCGCCGTAGTCGGGCGTGCGGAACGGGCTGTCAGTCATGAGTTCTTTCCTCGGTCTTTCCTCGGATGGCGGCGGCGATGGCTGCCGGTGCCCCGTCGTGCTGCATCCTGTAGCCCTTCCCGCCCGTCTCCGCGATCTTCGCGCATGCCTCGCGCTCCTCCAGGACCGCCGTCCGGGCCGCCGCCCTGCCCTCCCGGTAGACGGTCTCGATCTGCTCGTGCAGCCGATCGATCTCGGCGCGGAGCACGGTGACCAGATACTCGCTCACTGGGCCTTCTCGTTCTCGGGCCTCGGTTTGCTGTGCGCCTCGCACCAGGCCGACGCCTCGTTCGAGCCGACCGCCGGCTGCCCGCACTGGGCGAACCGGTAGTGCGTCTCCCAGCGCGCCGAGTCGCGCGCCGTCGCCGGCTGGACGCAGACCCGCTCGGGGATCCGCACGAGCTTAGTGCAGCGCATCGCTCACCGGTTCCGGCTCGGGCACCGGCGGCTCGGGGTCGGGCGGCGCGTTTGCGCGGGTCGCGCACGGCGCGCATGCGGCGACCTCCCGCGCGATCTCCCAGCCGACGCCGCCCGGGTCGACGATCGACGTGCCGCGCAGGACGTACGTCCGCGACGGGTAGGTCTTGTCGCGCCGCTCGACGACGACCGGGATCGCCGGCAGCCCGTAGTCGACCAGCTGCTTGCAGATGCCGCATCGGAACATCAGGGCCTCCTCTTCATGACACGTCCCGGCGGACCGCCTCGGCGGCGGCGACCGCGGCCCGCTCCAGCCGAGCGAGCACAGGCTTGAACTTCGCGCGCAGCTCGAACAGCCCCATCGCCCGGATGTCGCGCGCGCAGTTCGCGATCTCGTCGAACGCGGCCGCGATCCGGTCGGTCGTCTCCTTCTTCATTTGGCGACCTCCAGCGTGCTCCCGAGTTCGTGGCCGAACGATACCCAGCCGGCGCGTGGCCGCCGCGCGAACAGCTCGCAGTAGGGTCCCGGCGACAGGCTCTCGACGATCTCGTAGAAGACGTCGGGCTTGCCCGAGTGCAGCGTGTACGGCGCCTCGAACACGCTGCGGACGCTCTTCGAGAGGATCGGCGGGCGACCACGCGCGCCGACGAGGCAGACCTCGTGCTCCATTCGCACCGTCCGACCCATCCCGAACCACCGCTTGCCCGTCGAGGTCTTCTTCACCCAGACGATCTCCGCCTTCGGCACGAAGCCCCAGGCCCGCATAACGGCGAGCGCCTCCTCCTGCATCGACGCGACGCGCCAGAGGAACAGGCGCGCGTTGCCCGCGATCGGCGGAAGCATGACCCGCTGCAGATCCAGAGCCGTCATCGTCGCGTAGTTCTTCTCCGCCCCCCGTGACGGACCCGGGAGCTTGTCTCCAAACCTCCAGGGAGGATCCGCGAGCAAGGTCACCATCTCCGTCACCGCGATCCTCCCTTCAGGGTCGCCTCGATGGCGGCACGCAGGATGACGCGGATCGCCTCCTGCGGCGTCCAGTCGTCGCTCCCCCACATCTCCCAGGCAGCGTCCTGCGCGGCCTCGACCACCGCGTCGTCCTCGTGCATGTGCCGGAGGCGGTGTGCAGATGCCTCCTTGGCCCGCGGGCACGGATCGCCCGGCCTCCACGTCAGAAGCTGCGGAACCGCATCCACGGTCCAGAACTGCTCCGGCCCCGCAACGCGATTGAAGACCCGGTGGATCTGCAGGCCGCAGCCCGCGCAGATCCACAGGCTCACCTTCTCGTGCTCCGCCTCGGCGGGCGAGGTCAGCCAGTGCGAAGAGTGCATCAGCCGTCGTCCTTCTGCGCGAGCCGGGCCGCTTTCTCGAACGCGCGGAGCACCTGGGCCTTCGTCCGCCCCGGGGCATCGTTCCAGCGAGAGACCGCTTCGTCGCCGATCGCCCTCGCCAGGAAGTCGTGGGCCAGCAAGTAGCGCCTCAAGCCCACGTCCCCGGTAAACGGATGTCCCCAGACGGCGTACCGGAGGGCGCCCAGCGCGCAGACCGCGGTGGGGTCCTCGACCGGCCCCTGCTGGTAGCTCGCCTTGCACAGCTGCCGCGCGCGGAGAAAGCCTGCCGCCCGCTGCAGCAGGGCGACAATTCCAGGATTCGGCTTGCGCTTCGTCGGCCGTTTCATCGGACTGCCTCCAGCTGGCCGTAGATCCGCACGTACGCGTCGTCGAGGACCGCGCGCGCCAGCTCGATGTGCTCGCACCGAGCAGCAAGCGTCACGATCGCCTGCTCGACCGCCGGCCGGTTCGACGAATCCGCCGTGAAGTACGCCTCACGCAGATGCGCGAGCGCGGCGAGCACCTTCGTCTCGAACCCACCGGGGTAGACGCTCTCCGGGTGGTCCTGCAGGCGGCGGAACGTCTGCTCGCAGTGCGGCGGCCGGCGCATCAGTTCGCCTCCGCGTCGGCCGGCTCGTCGGCCGGCTCGACGTCCTCGTCGCTCCAGGCGTGCCGGGCGGCGATCAGGAAATCGACCACCGTCATCGGCGTGCCGCCGCGCCGCAGCAGCGACCCCCGCCCGCCGTCCGCGGCCTCCAGCAGGAGCGCGGCGAAGATCACGCGGGGCTCGACGCCGATGCTGTTGAGCGCGCAGCACAGGCTGCTGATCGCGGTGCGCACGCCCGCCAGCTCGGATGCCACCGCGGTGCTGCAGGCCCCGCAGAGCGGGCTGGCCGCGGGCCCGTCACACCGCTCGCAGGTGATCGGCTCGGGCGTCACAGGCCACGCGCCTTGCGGCAGGCCGGGCAGTAGGCGTTGTCGTTCGGCAGGACGAACCAGCCGGCCGGCGGCTGGTCCTCGGGCCCCTCGCCGCCGTCCCCGCCGCAAGCGAGGCAGAGCCACACCCTCCCATACGGGTCGTCCTGGTCCTGGTCGTCGTCCTCGCCGATCCCGTCGGCGTCCGCCCCCGCGAGCGCGGCGGCGTCGTCCGTATCGCGCTGCGCGTCCTGCATCGCCTCGGGCATGTCCTCCAGCTCGTCGTCGTCCGCCTCGCGGAAGTCCGGCAGGACGTGCGCCGGGCAGATGTCGAAGTAGCGCGACGTGTCGTCCTCCATCTCGTCCTCGCGCCGGCGCCGGCCGACGATCTCCACGCTCATCCAGGTGAGCGGCAGGATCCACTGCTCGCCCGGGTCCCACTGCAGGGGCTCCTTGCGCCTGCAGCCCAGGATGTCGCACACGGCCTCCCAGCGCGTGGTCAGCTCGCCCGTACCACGGATCGTCGTCTGCTTCTTGCTCATCGCCGGCCTCCTTCCTTCTCGAATTCCTTCGACCGCTCGTACAGGATCTTCGGGTCCAGCCACTGGTTCTGCAGCACGTGGCCGATCGCCGAGATGCTGCTGTGCGTCGCGCGCGTGCGGACCAGCTGGCCCTCCAGAGCCTCCCACTTCTCGACGCCGACGACCTCCAGGATCGCCTTGATCATCTCCACGCCGTACGCCGTCCCGACCCGCCGGCCCTCTTTCTCGTCCCAGCTGTCCAGGCCGTACTGTCCGAACC
>Ga0209342_10004613_pt1 | contig 14273 bp, 10 predicted proteins | sample RifCSP16_2_FD_184023 | JGI IMG/M metagenome (GOLD analysis project Ga0209342, IMG submission 184023) | Soil microbial communities from Rifle, Colorado - Rifle CSP2_sed 16_2 (SPAdes) (version 2) | ecosystem: Environmental > Terrestrial > Deep subsurface > Rock core/Sediment | place: Rifle... | reverse complement strand
GGCGGTGCGATCGCCCGGCGTTTCGCGCGCGAAGGCTATGTCGCCTGCGTGACGCGGCGGCACGCGGACAAGCTGCAGCCTCTGGTGGAGAGAATCGAGGCCGCGGGCGGCCGGGCGCGCGCTTTCGGCTCCGATGCCCGCAAGGAAGACGAAGCGGTCGCGCTCGTCGAAACCATCGAGCGCGAGGTCGGGCCGATCGAGGTCGCCGTGTACAACATCGGCGCCAACGTGCGCTTTCCGATCCGGGAGCTGACCAGCCGCGTTTACTTCAAGGTCTGGGAGATGGGCGCCTTCGGCGGCTTCCTCATGGGGCGCGAGATGGCCAGGGTGATGGCGCCGCGCGGCCGCGGAACGATTCTCTTCACTGGCGCCACCGCGAGCGTGCGCGGCGGCGCGGGCTACGCCGCATTTGCCGGCGCCAAGCATGCGCTGCGGGCGCTCGCGCAGAGCATGGCGCGCGAGCTGGGGCCGCTGGGCATTCACGTGGCGCATGTCGTGATCGACGGCGCCATCGACACGCCGTTCATCCGCGAGAACTTTCCCGAGCGCTACGCGCTGAAGCAGAAGGACGGGATACTCGACCCCGAGGCGATCGCGGAGAACTACTGGCAGCTGCATAGCCAGTCGCGCAGCGCCTGGACCCACGAACTCGATCTCAGGCCCTGGATCGAGAAGTGGTGAGCGTCTCGCGTTTCCGCACGCCGAGTCGTACACTCCTCCGATTGCTGCGTCAGGGCACCGACCGTCACGGCTTATGCCGCGACACGCCTGATGGCGCTGCAACCCGAAACCCTCGCCATCGAGATGCGCGTGCCGGAAGTGATTGCGGCCGGACTACGACGCGCTGTATTTCGAACTTGCGCGTCGCTTGGGGGTTGCCATCGCTTCGGTTGATGGCGGCATCCGGACAGCCTGCCGGAATCACAAGGTTCGGCTGCTTGAAGCCGAATCGACGGCCACCCGAAACCGAGCGATCGCGGAGCAAACTTGTCTGGCAGGAAGACGCCGCGGACTGATCCACGCGCGGCCCCGGGTTGAATAGCGGTGACCGGTCAGTCTTTCTCCGTCACCACTGCAGGCTGCGGCCGTTCATTGACGATCAGCCGAAACACGTCCGGCCGGGCGTAGTGCCCCACGACGTCGAAGTCGTACTTGCCGCGCGCGATTTCTCCAGGATCGATGTCCGCGGTGAGGATGCATTCGCCGCTGTAGTCCGGTCCCGCGAGCAGCTCGCCCAAGGGGCTGACGATGCAACTCCCGCCTTCCGAAATCACGGTCTCCGGATCGTCGCCCTGGATCGCGCGGTAGTCGGCCGGAAAGTCGCGCCGGCGCGTGAACTGGTTGCAGGAAAAGACGAAGCAGCGGCCCTCCAGCGCGACGTGCTGCATCGTCGGGATCCAGGTCTTGCGGCCGTCGGCGGTCGGCGCGCACCAGAGCTGGATGTTCTTGGCATACATCGCGGTGCGCAGCAGGGGCATGTAGTTTTCCCAGCAGATCACGGCGCCGAGCCGCCCGAGCGGCGTATCGAATACGGGCAGGGTGGAGCCGTCGCCGAAGCCCCACACCAGGCGCTCCATCGCGGTCGGCATCAGCTTGCGATGCTTGCCCAGATAACTGCCATCGGGGGCGAAGAACAGCACCGTGCAGTAGAGCGTGCCGATCTCGCGCTCGATCACCCCGACGACGAGATGCAGGCGGTTCTCGCGCGCCACGCGCCCCAGAAAATCGACTGCCGGGCCGGGCACGTCCACCGCGGAATCGAAATAGCGCCGGAAATCCTCGCGGCCTTCGCGCGTGCGCATGCCCACGCGGGCGCCGAAATCGAGCCCCTTGGGATAGGCGGAGACGAAGGCTTCCGGAAACAGCGCGAGCTTCGCGCCGCGACGCGCCGCGTCGGCGGCGAGCTGGCGCAGCTTGTCGAGCGTGCGCTCGCGATCGAACGGCACGGGCGCGGCCTGGACCACGGCGGCGACGAAGGTTTCGCTCATGACGGCCAACGCAGAATAAAGCCGGGGCACGCGCCGGAACAGGGACCGCGATCAACTTTTCCGCGATGGCCGAACGCGCTACACTAGCTGCGGCTGCGGGAGAGCGCGGCATCGAGCCGCCGCCGAAGGCGTAATCTCCCATGATCGCTCAGGTCTAGACACCGCAGCCGCGTAAACGCCGAACTGGAGAGCGGCGCGCCGCGCGGATGCCTGGCGCGCCCACCGAAGGGGCAACACGGGCGCGGCCCGTGGAAACTCTCAGGTCACAGGACAGGGGGAGCGGCACGGGGCGCTGCGGCGCTCCGCTGCGCCCGCACCGTGACCTGAGAGAAGGCATTGACCGACGCTCCGCTGGCCCGCACGCCGCTTCATGCGCTCCACCTCGAACTCGGCGCGCGCCTGGTGGCGTTCGCCGGCTACGAGATGCCGGTCCAGTATCCGGCCGGGATCCTCGCCGAGCATCTGCACACGCGCAGCGCCGCGAGCCTGTTCGACGTCTCGCACATGGGGCAGGCGCGGCTGCCGATGTCGGCGGCCGCGGCGGTCGAAACGCTTGTTCCGGTTGACGTGCTCGGCCTCGCGCCGGGCCGGCAGCGCTACGCCTTCTTCACCAACGAGGCGGGCGGCATTCTCGACGACCTGATGTTCTCGAACGCAAGCGATCATTATTTCGTGGTGGTCAACGCGGCGCGCAAAGAGCACGATTTCGCATTGCTCGCGAAACATTGCAGCGCCGAGGTGCTCGCCGGCCGCGCGCTGCTCGCGCTGCAGGGACCGCTCGCGGCTCAGGTCATGCAGCGGCTCGCCCCCGCCGCGACACAACTCGGGTTCATGCAGACGACGACCGTCACGATGAACGGGAACGCATGTTTCGTCTCGCGCTCCGGTTACACGGGCGAGGACGGTTTCGAGATCTCGGTTTGTGCGGCCGATGCGGACCGCCTCGCCAGGCTGCTGCTTGCGCAGCCCGGCGTCGCTGCGGCGGGTCTCGGCGCGCGCGATTCGCTGCGCCTCGAGGCGGGGCTGTGCCTGTATGGCCACGACATGGACGACGCCACGACGCCGGTCGAGGCCGGCCTCGAATGGGCGATCCAGAAGGTCCGGCGGCGAGGGGGCGCGCGCGAAGGCGGATTTCCCGGCGCCAGCGTGATCCTCGAGCAGCTCGAGCGCGGCACGGCGCGGCGCCGCGTCGGCCTCGTCCCCGAGGGCCGCGCGCCGGTGCGCGAAGGCGCGCTGCTGCAGGATGCCGCGGGGCGCGCCGTGGGCCGGGTCACGAGCGGCGGTTTCGGCGCCAGCGCGAACGCTCCCCTTGCCATGGGCTACGTCGATTCGCCGCTCGCCGCGCCCGGCGTCCAGCTGAACGCAGTGGTACGCGGCAAACTGCGCCATTGCCGCGTGAGCGCGCTGCCGTTCATTCCCCATCGCTACCACAGAAGGAAATCGCAATGACGACGCTGCGCATGACCGAGGACCACGAATGGATCCGCATGGATTCGTCCGATTCCGGCACCGTGGGCATCACGCAATTCGCGCAGGAGCAGCTGGGCGACATCGTGTTCGTGGAACTGCCCGCAATCGGCCGCCGGCTGGCCAGGGGCGAAGATGCCGCGGTGATCGAGTCGGTCAAGGCCGCGGCCGAATGCAAGGCGCCCGTGTCCGGCACCGTGACCGAGGTCAATGCGGCGCTCGCCGACGCACCCGGCAAGGTCAACCAGGACCCCACCGGCGCCGGCTGGTTCTTCAAGCTCAGGCTCGACGACGTGAAGCAGCTCGAGGCGCTGATGGACGACGCGGCCTACCGGGCGAAGACGGCGAAATGAGCGCCCCGGAGGGGTTCGCGCGCCGCCACATCGGGCCCGATGCCGGCGAGCAGCGCCGGATGCTCGAGGCGCTGGGCCTAAGCGATCTCGATGCGCTGGTCGGGCGCGCCGTGCCGGGCGCGATCCGGCGCGAGCAGCCGCTCGCGCTGCCGGCGCCGCGCGGCGAGGCCGGGACGCTCGCCGCATTGCGTGCGCTGGCGGCGCAGAACCGCGTCCTGCGCTCGTTCATCGGCATGGGCTACTACAACTGCCACACGCCATCGGTGATCCTGCGCAACGTGCTCGAAAACCCGGCCTGGTACACGGCCTATACGCCGTACCAGCCGGAGATTTCGCAGGGGCGGCTCGAAGCCCTGATCACGTTCCAGACCGTGGTGGCGGATCTCACCGGGATGGCCATTGCCAATGCCTCGATGCTCGACGAGCCGACCGCGGCGGCCGAGGCGATGGCGCTCGCCGCGCGCGTCAGCAAGTCGAAGAGCGGGCGCTTTTTCGTCGATGCCGACTGCCATCCGCAGACGATCGAGGTCGTGCGCACGCGCGCCGAAGCAGCTGGGGTCACGATCGTCACGGGCGATGCGCTCGGCGATCTTGCCGGCGCCGACGTTTTCGGTGCGCTGCTGCAATACCCCGGCACGCGCGGCGAGATCCGCGACTTGCGCGCCACGATCGCGGCCGCGCGCGCGCGCGGCGTGGTGGTCGCGGTGGCCTGCGATCTTCTCGCCCTGTGCCTGCTCGTGCCGCCGGGCGAACTCGGTGCGGATATCGCCCTCGGCTCGGCGCAGCGCTTCGGCGTGCCGCTCGGCTACGGTGGGCCGCACGCAGGGTTTCTTGCGACGCGCGAGGCGCACCTGCGCATGCTGCCCGGTCGCCTCGTGGGCGTGACGCTGGACGCCTCCGGCAACATCGCCTACCGGCTTGCGCTGCAGACGCGCGAGCAGCATATCCGGCGCGAGAAGGCGACGAGCAACATCTGCACCGCTCAGGTGCTGCTCGCCGTGATTTCGGCGATGTACGCGGTGTACCATGGCCCGGCGGGCCTCACGGCGATTGCCCACCGCGTGCACCGCCTCGCGGCGATCCTTGCGGCGGGCCTCGAGCGCTCGGAACTCGAGCTCCCGGCGCAAGGATTCTTCGACACGGTCGCGATCTACACCGGCGAACGGACGCAGCGGGTGCTCGCCGCGGCGCGCGAGCGCGGCTACAACCTGCGCCCGGTGGACGGCGAAACGATCGGCATCTCGCTCGACGAAACGGCGACCCGCGCGGACGTCGAGGCGATCTGGGCGGCGTTCGGCTGCAGGCCGCGTTTCGAGGACCTCGAAGAGGTGCCGGACCGCCTGCCGGATGCGCTGCGGTGGACTTCTTCTTTCCTCGCCCATCCGGTGTTCCACCGCCACCGCTCGGAAACGCAGCTGCTGCGCTACCTGCGCAGCCTCGCCTGCAAGGACATCGCGCTCGACCGATCGATGATTGCGCTCGGCTCCTGCACCATGAAGCTGAACGCCGCGACCGAGATGATGCCGGTCACCTGGGACGGATTCAGCGCAATCCATCCGTTCGCGCCCGAGGATCAGGCGCAAGGCTACCGGCGGCTGATCGGGGAGCTCGAATCCTGGCTTGCGGAGATCACCGGCTACGACGCGGTGTCGGTGCAGCCGAATGCGGGCTCGCAGGGTGAATTTGCCGGCCTGCTCGCAATCCGCGCGTATCACGCTTCGCGCGGCGAGGCCCATCGCGACATCTGCCTGATCCCGAGCTCGGCACATGGCACCAACCCGGCTTCCGCGCATCTCGCCGGGTTGCGCGTCGTGGTGGTCGCTTGCGATGCCGACGGCAACGTCGACCTCGCCGACCTGGAACGCAAGGCGGCCGAGCAGGCGAATTCGCTCGCGGCGCTGATGGTGACCTATCCATCGACGCACGGCGTGTTCGAAGCCGGAATTCGCGAGATCTGCACCATCGTGCACCGGCACGGCGGACAGGTCTATCTCGACGGCGCCAACCTCAATGCGCTGGTCGGCCTTGCCGCGCCGGGGCGCTTCGGCGCCGACGTCTCGCACCTCAACCTGCACAAGACGTTCTGCATTCCGCACGGCGGTGGCGGGCCCGGGGTCGGTCCCATCGCGGTGCGCGCGCACCTCGCGCCCTTCCTGCCGGGCAGGGGCAAGGCCGGGGCGGTATCCGGCGCGCCCTATGGGAGCGCGGGCATCCTGCCGATCTCCTGGGCCTACATTGCGATGATGGGGGCCGACGGACTGACCGAGGCGACCAAGGTCGCGATCCTCAACGCCAACTACGTCGCACAGCGCCTGGCACCGCACTACCCGGTGCTCTACACCGGCGCTCATGGACTGGTCGCGCACGAATGCATCATCGATCTGCGGCCGTTGAAGGAGACTTCCGGAGTCCTCGTGGACGACGTTGCCAAGCGCCTCATGGACTTCGGCTTTCACGCGCCGACCATGTCGTTCCCGGTGCCGGGCACGCTGATGATCGAGCCTACGGAGTCGGAGTCGAAGGACGAACTCGATCGTTTCTGCGACGCGATGATCGCGATCCGCGAAGAGATCCGCGCGGTGGAAGAGGGGCGTCTACCGCGCGACGACAATCCGCTGAAGAACGCGCCGCACGCCGCGGCGTCGCTCCTCGGCGCGACCTGGACGCATGCGTATTCGCGCGAGCGGGCGGCTTATCCGCTGCCGTGGGTGCGCATCAACAAGTACTGGCCGCCGGTCGGGCGCGTCGACCACGTCTACGGCGACCGGCACGTGTTCTGCACCTGCCCGCCGGTGGAGCCGGGGCAGGGCTCTAGCTAGCTAGCCTTCCTTGAAGAAGGCAAGCTTGATGCCAAGGAAGACGAAGACGCTCCCCACGGAGCGATTGAACCATTTCGTCAACGAGATGCTTCGCCGCAGTCCACCGGTCAACCGGGCGGACGACCAGGCGACGAACAGGTTCCAGATCGTGCCGTTGAGGTCGAAGATCGCGCCCAGAAACAGGAATGCGAACGTCTTGGACGGCGCATCCGCCGCAACGAACTGCGGCAGGAAGGCGAGGAAGAACAAGGCGACCTTGGGGTTGAGCACGTTGGTGAGGAACCCTTGGAGAAAGACCGTGCGCAACGGGGCCAGCGCGAAGTCGACGGCAGCTGCCGACGCGGACGGAGTCCCCGCAGCGCGAAGCAGACACAAGCCTACATAGACCAGGTAAACCGCACCTGCGATCTTCACCACCGTAAACGCGGCGGACGAAGCGGCGAGGATGGCCGAGAGACCCAGCGCGGCCGCCATAATATGGACCAGGGTACCCGCGCCGATGCCGAGGGCCGCAACGGTACCGGCTCGCAAGCCTTGCGTCGAACTGCGCCCGACGATGTACAGCGTGTCGGGACCGGGTGTTATGTTCAGCAGCAGGCCCGAGACGACGAAAAGCCAGAGATCGTGTGTGCCCAGCATGGGCGTCAGCCTGCCACTACCACTTCGGCGCGATGCGCTCGCCGGGCAGGATGTCATACGGCGCGGCCCAACCGGGAAGGGCCTTGACGCGCGCAAGCCACGCTGCAATGTTGGGAAAGCGACCCTGCACGTCATAGCCGCTTTCCTCGACCGGGTAGTAAAGGTAGCCGCAAAGCGAGAAGTCGGCGATCGTCGGCGCCGAGCCGACAACGAAGTGACGTGAAGCCAGGTGCTTGTCCACGATGCTGTAGGCGCTATCGATCCTTCCCTTCAGCCACGCCATCACTGCGGGGTCGGGTGCCGCGGGGCCGAACGCCTTGGCGAAGCGGTAGCTCGCAAAGTAGCTGGTGAATTTGTGGTTGTCGAAGAGCAGCCAGCGGAGCACTTCCTGCCGCTCCTCTGGAGTGTCCCCGGCGTAAGCGCCGTGCTTCTCGGCCAGATGGGTGAGGATTGCCCCCGACTGAGTCAACCGTCGCGGGCCGTCTTCCAGCACCGGGACTTCGCCCATCTCGTTCGAGCGCGCGCGCCAGGCGTCATCGCGCGTGAGGCCATGCATGAAATCGACGAACACCGTCTCGAACGGCTGGGCGAGTGCACGCAGCAGGAACGCGACCTTGTAGCTGTTTCCGGACTGGCTGAAGCAGTGCAGGCGGACCATGTGGATTGCGGGCCTTGTAGACGAATCGTGACGGACGTCAAATGGCGACGTTATCATGCGCCTCGCCATGAATGCATCCGCAGAATCGCTGCAGGAAATCTTCGGGCGCCTGCAGGCGGCGCAGCAGGCCGACCCCTATCCGGACCTCGCGTCGCGCCGCCGGCGCCTCCTGGCGCTCGAAGCGCTGGTGACGGAGAATCTCGAGCGCATCGCGCGGGCCATCAACGAGGATTTCGGCCGGCGGCCGGAGCGCGAGACGCGGCTGCTCGAGGGATTCCCCGTGCTCGCCGCCATCCGGCACGCGAGGCGTCACGTGGCGAAGTGGATGCGGCCGCAACGCCGTTTTGCCTCGCGCTGGCTGCTGCCCGGCCGGGCGCAGCTGCTGCCGCAGCCGCTCGGCGTGGTCGGCATCGTGTCGCCCTGGAACTACCCGTTGTTGCTGTCGTTGTCGCCGCTCGCGGCGGCGCTGGCGGCAGGCAATCGAGCCATGCTGAAGCTCTCCGAAGTCACGCCGCGCACCTCCGCCGAACTGGCGGCCCTGCTGGCGAAGTATTTCCGCGACGACGAGGTCGGCGCGTGGCAGGGCGACGCCGCCGCCGGTGCGGCATTCACGCGCCTGCCGTTCGGGCACCTGCTGTTCACCGGCGCCGGCCGCATCGGGCGCGAGGTGATGCACGCGGCAGCCGAGAACCTGACGCCGGTGACTCTGGAGCTGGGCGGCAAGTCGCCGGCGATCGTCGCGCCCGATTACCCGTTGCGCCACGCCGCGGAGCGCATCACGCTCGGCAAGTGCCTGAATGCCGGCCAGACCTGCGTCGCTCCGGATTACGTGCTGGTGCCGGGCGGCAGCGAACGCGCGATGCTCGACGCGCTGCGCGCCGCGACCGACCGCATGTATCCCGACCTGCCGTTCAACAAGGATTACGCGCACCTGGTCTCGGAGCGGCACTTCCAGCGCCTTGCCGCCATGCTCGAGGAAGCGCGCGCCGCGGGCGTCGAGTGCGTGCCGCTCGCCTCCTCGATGGGCGTGCCGGACCCCGAGCGGCGCCGCTTCCCGCCGATTGCCATCCTGAATCCGCCGGACGGGCTCAAGGTGATGCGCGACGAGATATTCGGGCCGCTGCTGCCCGTGCTGGGGTACCGCGATCTCGACCAGGCGATCGAATTCGTCAATCTCCGCGAACGGCCGCTCGCGCTCTACCTGTTCGACCGCGATGCCGAGCGCGTCCAGCGCGTCCTCGAGCGCACCCTGTCGGGCGGCGTGACGGTGAACGACGTGTTTCTGCATGTCGCCGAGGAATCGTTGCCCTTCGGCGGCGTCGGCGCAAGCGGCACCGGCGCCTATCACGGCCGGGCGGGGTTCGAGACCTTTTCCAAGCTGCGCCCGGTGTTCCTGCAGTCGCGCTGGGCGTCGACCTGGATGCTCAATCCGCCGTACGGCAGCCGCTTCGATCGGGTGCTGCGCTGGATGCTGAGGGGGTGAGCGGTTCGTACGCTGACTTCAGCGTCTTACCGGATTTTGAAGTTCCCATATCTCGGGTTTTCCGGAAAGGCACCGGAAAACCCGAGAGCGGTGAAAAACGTGATGCGTCAGCGCATCTTGCCAGGCGCTGACGATCCTGCAGTTCCCATCTCTCGGGTTTTCCGGAGCAGCCCCGGAAAACCCGAGACCGGACGATAGTCCCAAGCCAGTCAAACTTGTCCGCGCCGGTTTACGCCCAGCCGAACTTCACGATCACGAAATCATCGCCCGAATCGCGCTGCGCACCGAGCTTGATGAGGCGCGTCCTTTCCCCGAGGAGCGCCTCGCACATCATGTCCGGTACGTATTCCTTCGGGTCGATCGCGATGGCGGAGCCGCTCGCCTGCGTATCGCCTTCGGATTCGAGCATCACCGCATTGACGTAGTCGTAGCGGTGCGACCCCGTCGAAGTCGCCCAGTTGGACGCCATCTGGCCCTCCTTGCCGACCAGCTTGAGCCACATGGAGGAGGGGTGCTTCGAGAGGATCTCGATGCCGGCGGCAACGCTCGACCCGCCCCTCGCGTCGAGCCGCCGGATGACCCCCACCCACCAGTAGTCCGAATCGGCGCGCTTCACCGCGCAGAGCCGGCCGATCTTGACCCAGTCGCCGTGCTTCTGCGGCACCTCGACGCCGACGCCGTTTTCGCTCACGTCCTTCTCCGGCCAGACTTCGGGCACGACGTCGAGTTCCTCGGCCGCCAGCGACAGCGCGTGTCCGCGCTCGGCGTAGGTGGCCTCGATCGCGGCGAACTGGTCGGTGCCGACCTGGATCACGACGCGCCGGATCGCATCGAGCGAGTGCAGGATGTAGATCTTGCCCTGCGCGCGCGTGCGCTTGTTGAGCCGGAACGGCCGGTCGCTGCCCCAGTAAAGCACCAAGTGCTTGAGCACGCGGACCACGTCCCAGCGCGAGAATTCCTGGCCCTCCTTGCGATCGCCGGGCAGAGGGTTGGCGGCCTCCCGGTCGAGCATCTCCTTGAGGCGGTCGATTCCGCTGCCGGGACCGAAAAAGCGCGCCGTAGGCACTGCGGGGGGCGCGTCGCCATACTGGAACGGGCTCACCGCCTGGCCCAGGTCGATGCAGTACTGGTGTGCCGCGGAAGACGTGCTGGCGATGCTGAAGGATCCGGCGTTGCGCGCCACCATGCGCGAGGCGAGCTCGACATGCTCCGGTGCGAGCGATTCGAGCGCGCTGATCTCCAGCATCAGCGGCCGCAGCAGCTCCTGCTGGGGGGTGGTGGGCTGCTGCTCTGCCCGGTAAGGTTTGGCGCTGCGGTTCTCGAGTTTGGCCATTTCGGCCGCGCGGTAATAGCGGTACAGCCGGCCCCAGACCTGGTTGTCTACGCCCTGGTAGCTCAGGTGCCGGACCTTTTCCTGCATCGCGGTCGAGCGCATGCCACGGCACAGGACCGACATCAGCTCCTCTTCATCGCCCGTGCGCGCTTCGCCTTCGACGCCGAAATCGTCCACCAGGCAGGTGAGATAAGCCTCGGACAGCGCAGCCCGGAAGGCAAAGGATTTCTGGCACCGGTCGCGCGAGCGGTGGTCGTGGATGCGCGCACCGCTCAGATACTGGCTGAGCAGCGCGTCCTCGAAGCGCAGCCCGGTGTCTTCCAGCACGCGCAGCACGGCCGCCCGCAGCTCGGGGCGGTAGCCCGGCGTCAGGCTCACCGATTCGATCCACGTGACGATCTCGTCGAGCGCCTGCCCGGGATTCGTTTCCGGCAGGTCGGCGAGCAGTTTCTCCGTCTCGCGCACGCTGTACATCGGATGGTCGGGTTTTTCCCCGCCGCCGCTGAACCCCTTCAGCCACTTGAGCATGATCCGTCCCCTGATGCCTTCTTTGCGCTCAATTCTACGGCAGCCCGGCGCCTCCGCGAGCGCCCGGCGCATGCACGCCGGGCGCGGCCATCCGCCGCCCGCGCCTGGCCGAATAGATGACGCAAGTCAAAGCACCGGGGTATTCGACTAAACTAGTCTTCCAAGATCCAGAATCTTCCAGGAGGAGACCATGAACGATTCCAAGGCGTTGGCATCGCGCCGCCGTTTTCTGAAAACTGCCGCCGGAGGGGCCGCCGCAGCCGCGGGCGTTCTGCATGCGCCATTCATCATCGCGCAGCCGGCGAAAATCAAGGTCGGACTGATGCTGCCCTACACCGGCACCTACGCCGCGCTCGGCACCGCGATCACCAACGCCTTCAAGCTCTACATTGCGGAGAAGGGTGGCAAGCTGGCCGGTCGCGAGCTCGAATACGTGGTGCTCGACGACGAATCGGATCCCGCCAAGGGGGTGGACAACGCGAGCCGCATCGTCAACCGGGACAAGGTCGATGTGCTGGTCGGCACCGTGCATTCGGGGGTGCAGGCCGGGATGGTCAAGGTGTCGCGCGAGTCCGGCGTGCTGTCGATCATCCCGAACGCGGGCTTTGGCGCGGCGACCGGCGCCCTTTGCGCGCCGAACATCTTCCGCACCTCGTTCTCCAACTGGCAGACCATCCACGCGCTCGGCAAAGTGATGATGGAGAAGGGTCACAAGACCTGCGCCTGGATCACCCACAAGTACGCCGCGGGCCAGGAAATGTTCGAAGGTTTCAAGGAAGGCTACGAGAAAGTCGGCGGCAGGATCGTCAAGGACCTGTGGCTGCCGTTCCCGAACGTCGAGTTCCAGGCGCTGCTCACCGAGATCGCGGCGGCCAAGCCCAGCGCGACGGCGTGTTTCTTCGCGGGCGGCGGGGCGGTGAAATTCGTCAAGGACTACGATGCGGCCGGCCTGAAGAAGAACATCCCGCTGTACGGCAACGGTTTCCTCACCGACGGCACGCTGCAGGCGCAGGGTGCATCGGCGCAGGGCATTCTCACCACGCTGCACTACGCCGACAGCCTGAATGTCCCGAAGGACAGGGAATTCCGCCTCAACTACGCCAAGGCCTACAAGCTGCAGCCGGACGTCTACGCCGTGCAGGGCTATGACGCCGCGCAGCTGCTCGACATCGGCCTGAAGGCGGTCAAGGGCGACATGAAGAACACCAAAGGCATGATCAAGGCGATGGAGGGCGTCACCATCGACAGCCCGCGCGGCAAGTGGAAGATGTCGAAGGCGCACAATCCGATCCAGGACAGCTACCTGCGCCAGGTCGTCGGCGAGCAGAACAAGTTCGTCGGCGTCGCGTGGAAGGCGCTGGAAGACCCGGCGCGCGGCTGCAAGATGGGTTAATCCGCTACCATTGGCAGACGGAGCCGGTTGCCGCGAGGTGCCGGCTCTTTGTTTATGGACACCGCGATTTTCTTCATCCAGGTATTGAACAGCGTGCAGTACGGGCTGCTGCTGTTCCTCGTGGCGAGCGGCCTCACCCTGATCTTCGGCATCATGGGAATCATCAACCTCGCGCACGGCAGCTTCTACATGATCGGTGCCTACCTGGCGTTCTCGCTCACCGGCCTGATCGGCGATTTCTGGCTGGCGCTCGCGGCCGGGGTGGTGGTCGCGGTGCTCATCGGCCTCGCGCTCGAGTGGCTGGTGATCCGTTTCCTCTACGAGCGCGATCACCTCTACCAGGTGCTGCTCACCTACGGTCTGATCCTGATCTTCGAGGAATGCCGCAGCCTGCTGTGGGGCGACGACGTGCACGGAGTGCCGGTGCCTCCGGCGCTCGATTTCTCGATTCCGCTGACCGAAAACCTGTCTTACCAGGTGTTCCGCGTGGCGATGTCGGCGATCTGCCTTGCGATCGCCGCCGGCATGTACTGGCTGATCCAGAAAACGCGCCTCGGCATGATGATCCGCGCCGGCAGCGTCAACCGCGAGATGGTGCAGTCGCTCGGCATCAACATCGGGCTGCTCTACCGCGTGGTGTTCGCGCTGGGCGTGGCGCTGGCGGCGTTCGCCGGCATGCTCGGCTCGCCGGTATCGTCGGTCTTTCCGGGCATGGGCAACCAGGTGCTGATCGTCTCCTTCGTGGTGGTGGTGATCGGCGGCATCGGCTCGGTCAAGGGGGCACTGGTGGCGGCGCTGGCAATCGGTTTCGCAGACACCTTCGGCAAGGTGCTGCTGCCGCAGATCGCGGGCATGGTGGTCTACCTGCTGATGGCCGCCATCCTGCTGTGGCGCCCGCAGGGCATTTTCGGCAAGGCCTGACATGGAGCGCCAGCCTCGCGCCCTCCAGGTGCTGCTCGCGATCGGCCTCGTCGCGCTGGCCGCCTTTCCGCTCGTCGGCGAAAAGTTCTACCTCCAGTTCATCACCAAGCTCATGATCATGGGGATCTTCGCCATGAGCCTGGACCTGCTGGTGGGCCATACGGGGCTGGTGAGCCTGGGGCACGCGCTGTTCTTCGGGGTCGCCGCGTATGCGCTGATGCTGCTCACGCCCGAGTACCAGGCGGCCGGGTTCTGGACCAGCCTCGGCGCCTCGCTCGGCGTCGCCGCGCTGGCCGCGCTCATCGTCGGATTCTTCGTGCTGCGCACGACCGGGATCTACTTCATCATGGTGACGCTGGCTTTCGGCCAGATGACGTACTTTTACGTGCATGACTCCAGCCACCTCGGCGGCTCCGACGGCAAGTACATCTACGTGCGCCCGGTGCTGGAGATCGCGGGCTGGAGCCCGTTCGACCTGGAGCGGCCCGCGCACTTCTACTACGTTGCGCTCGCCATGATGGTGTTCGTGTACCTGATGCTGCGCGTGCTGCTCGCTTCCCCTTTCGGGCGCGTGATCTCGGGGATCAAGGAGAACGAGCACCGCATGCGCATGCTCGGTTTCGCGACTTTCCGCTACAAGCTGGTGTGCTTCGTGCTTGCCGGCACGCTTGCCGGACTGGCGGGCTGGCTC
>Ga0209342_10004611_pt1 | contig 14282 bp, 15 predicted proteins | sample RifCSP16_2_FD_184023 | JGI IMG/M metagenome (GOLD analysis project Ga0209342, IMG submission 184023) | Soil microbial communities from Rifle, Colorado - Rifle CSP2_sed 16_2 (SPAdes) (version 2) | ecosystem: Environmental > Terrestrial > Deep subsurface > Rock core/Sediment | place: Rifle... | reverse complement strand
GGCCCGGCTGGCCAACGCCCAGGCCCAGTTGGAGGCGGCTCAGGCCACGCTGGCGGACCTGGAAATCGCCGCCCCGATCTCCGGCACGGTGACCCGGCTTTCGGTCAAGGAAGGCGAACTGGCGACACCCGGGCAGGTGGCGGCGGAGTTGGCCGATCTCTCGGGCTGGAAGATCACCACCGAAAACCTGACCGAGATCGATCTGCCTCAGATCGCCCTGGACCAGCCGGTGCAGCTGACCTTCGACGCGCTGCCGGAGGTGACCCTGCCGGGCGTGGTTCACACCATCAGCCCGGGATTCGAGATGAAGAGCGGGGACGTGGTCTATACCGTCGAGATCGACCTGTTGGACATCGACCCGGGCCTGCAGTGGGGCATGACCACCGTCGTGACCTTCGGGGTGCAAGATGCGACGACGGCCATGTCGGAGACGGCCGGCCAGTAAGGCTGGCAAATCGGGGAGCGGGAATCCGCCGGCGGGCGTAGCTCACCCGCAGGTGGACTAGCTCCGGTACTGCCGCACTTGCTTCATCCCGCGGCGCACCATATCCTGCGCGTGGCTTTCGGCCTCGCGCAGGATATTTTCTTCATCCAGGGTCTGCAGCTCCCGATCCCGCATCAGCCAGCGACCCTCGACCATCACGTCGGTGACGTCGGCGCCCTTGGCCGAATGCACCAGGTTGGCCACCAGGCTGTGCAGCGGGCGCATGTGGGGCGCGTCCAGGTTCACCAGGATCAGGTCCGCCGGCGCCCCGATCTCCAGGGCCCCGCTCTCTTCGAAGCCCAACGCAGCCTTGCGGGTCGCCAGCCGCAGCGCGGTGTCGCCGGGGATGGCCTCCGGGTCCAGCGCCTGGTACTTGTGAATCAAGGCAGTCTGGCGGATGGCGGCAAACATGTCCAGATCGCTGTTGGAGGCCGGTCCGTCGGTGCCCAGCGCCACCTGCACGCCGGCCGCCAGCCGGTCCGGCAGAGGAGGAAAGGGCATGGCCAACTTCATGTAGGTGATAGGGCAGTGGGGCACGTGCACGCCCTTCTCGACCAAGATGGCGGTGTCCGTTTCATCGATGGCCAGGCAGTGGGCAGCCACGCAACCCCCGGGGACATCGAAGACGCCCAGCGCATCCACATGCTGTACCGGCCGGGCAGCGTAGCGTTCCAGCGACTGCTGCGCCTGCTGCTCGGTCTCCGCCAGGTGCAGGTGGATCCCGACTCCCAGCTCGTGGGCCAGTTCGACCGCCCGCCTCAGGACCTCCTCTGAGCAGACATAAGGTGAGTGTGGGCCGACAAAGGTGCGGATGCGACCCTCGGCGGAGCCATGCGCCTGGCGGATCCACTCGGCGGTTCCCTGCAGGTCACGGCCGGTGAACTCCCGGTCGTTGTCCAGGCCGAAGACGGTCCAGGTCAGCCCGGCCTTGAGGCCGCTCTGCGCAACCACCTCCGCCACCCGGTCCATGTGAAAGTACTTGTCGTTGAAGGCCACCGTTCCCGAGCGGATCATCTCGCAGGCCGCCAGGGCCGCGCCCCAGTAGACGTCGTCGGAGGTCAGCACGCTCTCCTGGACCCAGATCTTCTCGTTCAGCCAGCGCTCGAAGGGCAGGTCTTCCGCCCAGCCGCGCTCAAAGGTCATCGGGCTGTGGCAGTGGGCATTGACCAGGCCGGGTAGGGCGGCCTTCCCGCGGCCGTCCACCACCTCGTCTGCCTGCAGGTCCGCTGGCGCCGTGCCCAGATGGCTGAGGCGGCCGTCGCGGACCACCAGATCGGCGCCGTGGTGCAGCGTGCCGCCCTCGTCCAGGGTGACGATCTCCAGGTTGCGAATGTGGAGGGTGGTCATGGGCGGCCTTCACCGCGGATCGTGTATAGTACCGTAGATGCCCGGAGGCGACGGCGGCATGGGCGCCAGCCCCACTCCCAGATCCGAGTTCGAGCCGAACTGCCTGGCCACCACCATCGGCAGCCTGCCGCACACCGACGTGGCGCGCGGCACCGAGCTGGTGCTGCGGCACACCCCGGAGATCCCCGCCTGGGTCCAATTCCCCAAGCGGGACTTCCGCGAGAACATGATGCATCAATTCACCGAGGGCATGCCGGCGCTGATGCGGCGGGAGGATCGGGTCTACTTCGACACCGAATCCCGCGACTACACCGACCAGCTGGGCGACTTCTACCAGCGCTACCTGGCTGCCACCGAACAGGCGGACGGCCGGGCGTTGGACAGCTTCGGCCTGAGCCGGGACTTCGCCCCCGGCTTCCAGCTCTTCCTGGAGCGACTGCCGGGCTTGGGGCGGCGGCCCGTCATGGTGAAGGGGCATGTCACCGGCCCCTTCACCCTGGGGGTCAACCTGCTGGACCAGAACCGCCGCTGCGCCTACTACGACGATCAGCTGCGGGACGTGGTGGTCAAGACGGTGGCCATGAAGGCCCGCTGGCAGATCAGTAGGCTGAGCCGGCTGGCACCGGCGGTGATGATCTTCCTGGACGAGCCCTCCCTGCTGGGATACGGCTCGCAGACCTTCATCACGGTCAGCCGGGAAGACATCTTGCACGACCTCAATGAGGTGGTGGCGGACATCCACGCCCTGGGTGCGTTGGCCGGGGTGCACTGCGAGGCCGACACGGACTGGTCGCTGCTGATGGCCAGCGAGCTGGACGTGCTGGACTTCGATGCCTACGACCACCTGCAGGCCATGACCCTTTACCCGGCCGAGCTGCAGCGGTTCCTGGAGCGCGGCGGAAGCCTGGGCTGGGGGATCGTGCCCACTCTGGACCCGCGGGCGGCGGCGGAGGAGACGGTCGCCTCGCTGAGGAAGCTCTTCGAAGAAGGACTGCGCCTGTTCGAGAAGAAGGGGATCGACCGGCAGCTGCTGCTGCGCCGGGCATTGCTCACCCCCAGCTGCGGCGCCGGCGGGGTGCTGAGCGAGGAACTGGCCGAGCGGGTGCTGGGGCTGCTCAGCGAGCTGTCGCAGGCGCTGCGCAAGCGGTACCGGCTGGACTAGACCCGTAGGCATGCCCCCAAGCCCCACGGCGCGCACGCAACCGGACGAGACGGCCTTCAGCCGCGAGCAGCGTTCCGTGCTCCGCCGGCTCGACTCGCCCCTCAAGATCCAGGCCTACCTGGACTCGCTGCGCTACCCCGCCGATGACTTCAACCGTTCCCCGCTGCGGGTTATGGTCGATCAGAAGGCCAACTGTTTCGATGGAGCCTTGTTTGCCGCGTTCGCCCTCTGGCGGCTGGGACACCCGCCCAGGATCGTCGACTTGTTCGCCGATAACGACGATGATCACCTGCTGGCGCTTTTCAAGGTGCGCGGCGCCTGGGGTGCGGTAGCCAAGTCCAACTACGTCGGCCTGCGCTTCCGCGACCCGGTCTACCGGTCGCTGCGCGAGCTGGTGATGTCCTACTTCGAGCCGTTCTACAACACGCTGGGGGAGAAGACCCTGCGGTGCTACACCCGCCCCATTTCGCTGCGGCAGTTCGACCGGCTGGGCTGGGTCACCGAGCAGGCCGCTCTGGGGGTCGTGGCCGAGCACACCGAGCAGGTGACCCGCATCCCGGTGCTGACGAACGCCATGGTGCGGGGCCTAACCCCGGTGGATGGGCGGTCCTACAAGGCCGGCCGGTTGGGGGTGGTAGAGGCGGGTCTGTTCCAGGCGAAGAGGCGGAGGCGGAAAGGGTAGGCGGCGGAGGGGCTGAGCCGCGGTCGGCGGTAGGGCCGCGGCGCCAGGATTGCTTAGGTCGAACGGGGCCGGAGGTTCTGCAAGCTGTGCCTAGGGGGCCGACACATCGATATCAACAGATGTCCCGCCGATGAAATCCAGACAGAACCTCATCCCAAAAAGCGCGTAGATACCGACTTCTTCAAATCGAGAAGTTGCATTGAGAGGACATTGTCAACTGAGCCTGTGTTCAGAGGGTTCTGTGTCGGCGATGTGACAACGCCCTCTCGCGAGAGGGCGAATGCTTGCTTGAAGTCTCTGAGTTGGAGGCTGGTCCCGACGACGCCCCAATCGCTGGTCCATTAAGGTATCCCGAGATAGCCGGGATTCCCTGCACTCCGCTAGTTCTGTTCGGCCAGCAAGTCCCTCAAAGCAATTTAGGTAGTCGCGGCGGTATCAGGGGCTCTGCACAAAGGTAGAAGCAAGTCCCCAGAATCCACGCTATCTCAGGACTGACTGGTGCGGCGGGTACATCCGGCACGACTCCCCCGTCTATGGCTCAACTCGGCAGGGATCCTGACCCTGTTCGGCTACTGACACCGAAGTGACACCACAGATAGCAGGAATCAGCGCGATCTTCTATGCGTAGGATCGAGCGAACTATCGACTGAACGGAGAATGATGCCATGAGGCCAAAGGTCGTGTCCGCACTTGCAGTCATGTTCCTGGGATCCTCGATCGTGGTATTCGCACTCGCCAACTCCAAAGAAGGTGCCGCATCAGTGGAATTGCAGCGCGTTGATGATGACGAGAGTCCCCCGGGTCATCAGTTGAAGCTTGCGACCCCTGGTCCAGGCGACGCAGAGAAGGCGGCAGAGATCACTTCGCTCATAAGCAGATGGACACAGCCACTCATATATAACCAGGGCTGGCTTCACGTGAAGGAGCAAGTTGATCAGGATGACCTCGGGCTTGGGAATCCGCCGAACGGCGTGCCGATTCCCCAGGACTACATTTCCGAATCGTGGTATCTCCTGGACAGTTCAGGCGTGGTGGTAGCTGCGGTCTCCATAATCTCTGACCTCGAAGGACGTGAGGTCCAGAAGAGCCTGTTCGAAGAGGGGGCCTGGAGGAATCTCACCTTTGACTTCAAGTCGCCAGAGGAGTCATTCACGCCGAAGCTTGACCACGGGGTTTCCAGAGACATAGCGTCGGTTGGGAGCTCGGGAATCACCAGCTTCGATAGCAGGGAAGCTACTGCCTCAGGACGCCCTGTGCTTGAGGTTACGACCTCTGAGGAGTTTGAACCATCGACCAAGTTCGAGGGCTTCCCATCAGAGGTGAGTGTCGTTCTCAAACGTGCGGTTTTCGACCGGAGTACGGGGGAGCTTATTAGCTATGAGACTGTCTTGAGGACGATTGATGGCCAGGACAAGGTCGTCAGCCGAGTCACACTCCTGGTCGTGGAGAGGGTCGAAGCGGCACCCGAACAGGTGCTCTCACTTTTCAAGGAGGAGCCCAAATGAGCCCGGCTCGCGTACAACTTATCTCGTTGGGACCCGCGTTGATCGTAGCAGTCGCCCTGACGTTCGACACGGCTTATGCAGGATCGTCGGAGTCATGTCAATCGTATGCCGATTCCAACGCTTGCAGGAAGAAGGGGGTCGTCAACGTTAGCTCATCCGAGTGGAACGCCAGGGTCTGGAGCACGATGAAGAATCCGACGATCAGTATTGACACAATCGGAGAATCCTGGTGGACTGCGCGTGAGACTTGTAATGGGAACATAACCGGTCAGGTCGAGTACGATGGTGAGGTGGAGTACAACGACTCGGAGTTCTGGGACGTGAGCGTTCATCTCAAGCATTCCTGCGGAGGAACCAGGCTCGGATGGTCGATGGGGAACCACGATTTCCACGAGTCGGGCTACACACACATCTACCCGTATAAAGAGTATCCGATGGCAATCTGATGTTCAAAGCCTGACCCAGGCATCTGGAGCAGGGGCCTCAGATGCCCCTCCCCCGTTTCCCGAGGATTAGACATCTTCGCCACCATGCAACCATTCGGCATCGCAGTTGGGCTTGCGCTCGCGGCTCCGCGCCATACCGCCCCTTGATCGTGGTGAAACCATTGAGGTTGATGTGGCCGCGAAGCTGCTGGCGCCCGCTGCCACCTCGCTGGAGGAGCTTGAGGTCGAACCTGGCAAAGTTGACCCGGTCTCGCCCGCCCGCAACAAGCTCGGCAGCGGCGAAGCCAGTCGCCATCTGATAGCACAGGTGACACACGGCAAGTCAACGATCACGATATCCGGATAGGCCTACTTTTCCCCTGTGAAGGACCAGGGTCGATGAGCATCATCACTTCGGGGAACCGCTTGCGGCAGGCATCCGGACTGTATTGTGGAGCATCCCAGAGCCTGCATGGACGGGGCCTGCCTACGAACACATAACCCGAGATTGCCATCCTAATCTCGCGATTGAGGATCTCCAGGCCTGTGTCGAATGCGAGCGGTGCCCTCCAATGACGTGTTGCTACACCTCCGGAACGAAGATGGTCGCGCCGATTGGATCATCCTGACCGATGAGACAAGCAGTGGAGAGGCGGTCGTCGACGCCGGCACAGGCGATGGCTGCGGAATCAGCAATCGCTGTCTGGAAGCGCGTGATCCGGACAGGTTACTGTAGCGGTTGAAGGCCATAGGCGTGCAGCTCATCAGCCTCTAGCCGCCTCAGCGAAAGGCGCATCGCCTTTACGCGGCCCGAGAACTCCATGGGCGTGCTGGTGGAGCATTGTAGTCCAGCCAGCCGAGGTGGTGGACTGCCTGGGCGGCGCCGTGAGGGTGAGCCCCTAGGGGCGCCAAGATGCTGCCATCCAGTCCTCCTCAGACTGGGGCGCGAGTTGCCCGGGCAGTGACAGCGGCGACGCCGCACCCTCGGGGACAGAGGCCAGCCACAAGCGGAAATGACCCTCTTCCAGGGTCTCGAAAATCAGGCTCCTGCCGTCAGGCAACCAGACCGGGGCCCAGGCTGGCACATCAGCAATTCTGCGCAGATCCTTTCCATCATGCCTAACGGCATATAGCGCTGGATCGGCCTGGCCCTGCTGAGGGTCAACCACGAAGGCAATCCATTGTCCATCCGGAGACCAGAGAGGATTACTCGCTGCTCCGTTCGGCACCGAGGCAGCGAGCGCTCCAGCGGCCCCATCGGAGTTCGCAAGGAACAGTGATGTCTGGCCCAGGTCTCCGGCTACAAAGGCAATACGGGTTCCATCTGGGGAGGCTGCTGGATCACGGACGTTGCGTGCATCGAGGGCCAGGGGTGTCGGGAGAGCGCTATTGATGTCAACCGAATAGAGAAGGCTCTCACTCCCCACCACCCGCACAAAGGCCAGGGTTGTCGCGTTGATCCAGGATGGACTCTCCATCACCCCGCTCAGGCCTGAGGTGAGCGATCTGGTCTCGAAGCCATCGGCGCGCACTACGACGATATCTGTCCTGCTTGCTTCCCAGCCCACAAACGCGATCCAGTGACCATCTGGAGACCAGGCTGGATCAGAGGCCTCCTGCGCCCCGTCATTCCCAAGCGTGAGCGGATCAAACCCGGGACCATCCGCATGGAAAAGAACAAGCTGTTGGACTTGATCCGGGCTCGGTCGCGAGACCAACACGGCCAGGTGGCCATCTGGCGACCAGACGAGGGGTGCGACAACGTCACTGGTAGGATAGTCGGGGATTTCCTCTAGGCGGTCTGGACATTCCGAGCCTGCCATCACACACGAGAGGGGAAGGTGAACGAGCGTCCTTCTCCCAAGTCTGTCGACGATGAAGAAAAGTTCTGCTGAAACGCCCGTGGGAGCGCGCGCAGACAATATCGGGCCAGGTGTGGTGATCACGCGCGCGATCGTTGGACTCGGGGAAAGGGAAATCAAACGAGACGCGGGGGGAATGCTCCTTGAGAATGCAGCGCATCCCCCCGCGCTCAACAGCAGGGTCACGCCAATCAGGCTGCGGCCGATGAGGCTACCGCCTCTCAGTCCCTAGTACGTATACCTCGCGTGATCCCAGTAGACCCGCAACCCGCCGCACCAGAAACCGCTAAGGCACCGATTCCCCATCTTGGTGTAGGACAATGTCGGCGGTCCAGTGACATCTCCAAGCTAGACCCAAGCCCCCTTGTGGTTTCCCTGGATGACGGTAAGGTAGAAGTTGTCGGAGTCCCCGTTTGTCACGAAGTACTCAACCGCTGCGTAGCTACTCCCTGAGACGTTGGGGATGAATACATACCAGTAGTAATGCGTCGAAGAGGGGTTGCCGTTGTAGGACTTCCACTTCCCGGTCGCAGTGTCTTGGTAAAAGGAGCCGGACTGCAGTTGCCACCTAGTCCGGCCGCCGTAGCAGCCTGAGCAATTAAGACTGTTCATGCTTCCGGTCTTGGTGAAGTAGCTTCCGAATTCGTCGACATAGTTCGTCACAGCGTAAGCGATGATCGGGAGCAGGCTGGCGACGACGGCTATGCCAAGAGAGACCAGGGCACATCTGAGAATTCGCATCTTGATCCTCCACGCGATACGAGGCTATGGGGTTGGTGCCGCCATGGATGTCAGGTACTCATGGCGAGTTGTGGAATTCAGCGACATCAACGTATTTCCAGTCAGCCTCGGGTGTCCATTCGAATGTGCCTTCTGTGATCAAGGAGTCGAATACAACATCCCCAAGCAACACTTCTCCGAACAGCTCGTCAGGTTCTTCGGAGCTGTAGATGAGGGCCTTAAGGATCACACCTGTTCGAGTGTCGATCCACAGCCGTTGGAGATCACCTGTGTCTTCACGTGTCCAATCGACGAGCCACGTCTGACGATCCCCGATCCTCTCCTCGCCCTCGCGCTGGAACCGGCCACCAGACTGGGCCAAGGCAACAGGGAAGATGTAGTCCGCCAGCGGCGTCGGCATGAGCATTGCCATCGGATGCCGGTATACGGTGTCGGCATCGATATCGTCAGGCGTTTGGGGCAGCTGGTAGCTCTCGAGGTCAAGGGCGAACGCCGGCATTGGGGATTCCGTGTACAGCCGTCGCTCATCCGCCTCGTAAATCGTCTCACCGTTTGACATCCATACGCGGAATAACCCGTCATACTCCTTGAGGCCCTCCAACTCCAGAGAGACCTTGTATGGCTGCTGAATAGCGAATGTTTCGGTCCACTCCTGAGTCGCCCCCTCCCGGTGCCACGCTATTGTTGCCTGGCCGCTCAACGTTTCCCAAGTCGTATGGCTCTCCAGGAGGAGCTGGACGACCTCCTTCTCGTCCTCTCCGAAACTGGGACCCTGCTTCGCAGCCTCTGCGCCCCATAAGGAAGGCAAAGCAAGTCGCCCAACGGCGGTCCATGCAATGACAACCACTCCGGTTACGGAAAGCGTCAAGATCACGTATCCAAGAGTTCTTCTACCCATTGCAGGTTTCCTTTCGTGTGCTTTGATGGCCTCTAACCCATAATCCTAGTCGCGGACCCTGAAACTGAGATCAGGTACGAAAGACTGTCGGGAACGGGGACACCCAAAGCCGAACATGCTCCGTGCGATCCATCGGACGCCACATTTCGCCTCCCAGATTAGCACATGACGTCAAAGGCGTAGGTGTCACCCGGGTGTCGAGTGAGTGTCAGCCCTCAAAAAGGAAAGGTCACCTAAACTGACTCGGATGCGGTGCCCGCAAGGGATCCTGGAGAAGATAGCCTTTCTCGCGGACGGTGAACAGATAGCGAGGGTGCTTCGGGTGCGGTTCGATCTTCCTTCGCAAGCGCTTGATGCAGGACTTGACTTGGTCGACGGTTCCACCCCTCTCCGGGGTGGTTCTCCACACATCCTTGAGCAGCTGGGTGGGGGTAACGGGATCCGGGTGGCTCTGCGCCAGGTATGCAAGCACGTCGAACTGTAATGTGGTCAGCTCGATTGGGGTGCTCCAACGCCTCAGTTCGCGCGACTCGAGGTCAATTTCTAGACCACCTATCCAAATCAGAGATTCGACCGGCGGGCCCATAAGAGCCAGCCTGGCACGTTCTGCCAGGGCAGGATCGAAATCCACTTCACCCCGAGCTGCGCGCTTCACCGCTCGCACAAGCGCCTCGGGGCTAAGATCGGGCGGATGCAGTCCGTTCACGCCTACCCCAAGCACGTTTTCCAGCACACACCGATCCGCTCCCCTAGTCAGAGCGACGATTTGAACGGCGGGCCAGAGAAGCGCCTTGATGGTCGCCCAGAACTTCATATCTCTCATTTCCGGTTGATCGACACCGATCAGGAGGACTTCCAGATTTCCAATTCCGTGGGCAAGCGCAAGCGCATCTTGAAGGGTTCCGAACGCGGCTACGAGTTGGACATCTTCCGCTCGGGAGAGCATTCCAGCCAGTTGATTGCGTCGGGCCGCATCGTATTCAATCACGAGGACTCTTGTGCCCATGGGTTACCCCCTGGCATCGCAGGATCGAGATACATGGCCCCCGCCAAGACAAGAACGCCCAACCGGTGGCATGGTCGGGCGTGCGGTGATGATCAGCTCGATCCCCGAGGCCAACGCGCTCTCGGCCAATCGTACGCTGATTCCTACTCTATACCGCTTTGGCAGGTATGTCATGAGGCACCGGTCATGTCTTCGATGTGACTTCGACCCTAGACCTGCCGACTCCCAGCACTCGAGAGCGCCTACGGCATGCGCGTCTGCCATAGAACCTGCGGATAATGAGATCCCTTCAGGCACTTGGCCGCAATGCACCTATTGGTGGCTACGATGGCCAGGATCGTCACGCCGTGCCGGATGATCTCCACCCGGGGCTGCCACGCGGCGATTCGATGCAGATGCGGGCGCGGGAATCTCCCACGCTACCGCTTTGCTCCCCTACCTAGCCGTTCAGGTGCCGTGTCATGCGCTCGTGGGCCAGGATCCGGTTGACCAGGTCCCGCTGCAGGCGCTGCGGGTTGTCGAGCCCGGTCAAGGTCGCCGAGTTGAGCTTGTCGCCTCGCTCACCTGAGAAGTGGAGTTTGACACAGTGATTGGTTGTGCCAGCTTGTGCAAGGCCGTGCAGTCCGGCGCGATACAGTCTCCCTCTTCGCTTCTCATCCTCAACATTGACACATCAGGAGTGCTTGAGATGGGAACATGGGCAAGCCTGCGGGCACATCTTGGGAGTCATGTCCACATATTGGCCCTGTCAAAGGGAGAATCCGAGCGCACGCTTGAGACCGCAGAGGCCGTGGGTGTCGCTGGACTGTATCCACCAGATGTCGATTTCCGAAGACTCCGTCAGTGCATCAGCCAGAGTCTCCAGGGTGAGGCTGACTTCGATCCCGGGCTGGCTGACCGGGCCAAAGAGATTCTCATAGGCATGCATGACGAAGACACTCGGATACGAGTCGGTGGATTGAGTATCGACGTGAGAACCCGAACATTGAGCCGCTGGGGCAAAGCAATTCGGCTGACTCCACTTGAGTTCGGCCTCCTGTTGTACCCTGCCCGTAATAAAGGGCGAGTGGTATCCCCGTCTGAGCTGCTAGAAGCTAAATGGGGCGATTCCGCGCGAAAGGGAGGCACCGTCGATCAAGTCAAAGGCTGCATCAAGCGCCTCTGTAAGAAGATCGAACCAATTCCAGGGAATCCACGCTACCTAAGGTCCGTCCGGGGCCGCGGGGACTTTCTGCATGACTTCCTGGCCGATGGTCCATCAAACCGGGAAGCATGACCACTTCCACAATTTGACACCGAACTGACACCACACTTGCGCCGAACTGATGCTAACCTGAGATCGGCCTCGGCTCCGCTATGATCTGCGAAGGGCCAGTTCTGGACACTGGAGACGGCCGGAAGGACGCGGTACCCGGAAACGCCGCAGGTGACACAAGGAGGTCGCACACATGTTTGTGTCTGTAGGACGGACGGTCAAGATCGTGATTCTCGCGATCGCCCTCGCGCTTTCCTTCTTGCTCCCTTTGCCTACACCAAGAGCCGAGGCGGCCAGCTGTTACGGGAGCTCATGCACGGGGCTGTATCCAGGCGATGCTACCGGATGTCAGGCCAGCAGCAGCACCTCGTACTACTACAATGGCTCCGCAAAATGGCATGGTCGGATCTCGGGCCTGCAGCCCGGCTCGGATCGCTGCAACGCCGGATGGACCGGAGTCTTTAACAACGGCACAGTCTATGCCTATGTGGCCGGCAGCACACGTTACGGTGGCAATAATTACGGCAACCATCAGAGCGAAGAATCCGGTGGTCCCCCTCCAGGCTCCGACAAGATCGCTCCTGGGCAGCTGATTTACACTCGAATGGTGGGGCCGTGGAACACGACCTATTTGCTCCCTTGCGGGAGGGTCAACAGCAGTAGCATGATTTCCTTGCCCGTGGGTGGGTCACAGCCAGCGACCAGCCCGCATTGCGGTTACGCGTTCTGATGAAATGGAGACGATGAAGATGCCTCCGCAGAGAAAGAACCGCATTCCTCCTGTTCTGACACTCACTGTCGCCGCGTTGGCGGTATTTGCCGTCGGTCTTGCCTTAAGGTTGGCGGCGCAGCGCTATGTCGCCCCTACGATTGTGGTTGACCCCGTCGAGGTTGCTCTGGCTGGGGAGCTGCCAACGCCCGTTGCCACTCCCCCTGAGCGAATTGAAGCAGAAGCTGGCAAAGTTGCCCAGATCTCCCCCGCCGGAGGAGAGCTCCTCTTCAATAGCGAGATCCAGTCGCACCTTGAGAATGTAGCTGACGCCAAACGAGTCAACGATGTGGAGATGACGGTCTCGGATTTCTATCAATCCAACGGTCATCTATATGTAGGCGTCTGCTTTGAAGGACAAGGGGTTGAGGGTTGGCAGATGGGGCCGGCGACCCTGGCTTTCGCGAATGGTGAGGCTTCACGGTTTGCTGTGCATCCCACCCTCGACGAACGAGGCGGGAGCGTGGGTGAGAAAGGTCGACACTGTGAGACGCTTGAATTCGACGCCCTCCCCGCGGTCGCCGACCTCTCCAAAGTCAGCTTGCGTGTTGAGAGTGTCCTGCTCGCATACCCTGAGGAATTCAAGGAATGCGACGCGTACGGCGCCCGCTGGGAGCTGTCTGTCCGGATGAAGGAGTTGGGTGTCGTTGCGGAATGCAGCCAGGAGGCTGGCTACATCAACTTCACCCTTCTGTCGAAACCGGAGGGGATGACCGAGGAGGAGGCCCTTACTATAGCCGGTCAAGAGGCCATGGGGATGGTCATCGGCCCCTGGATCTTCGAGGACGTCAAGCTGATCGTGGAGGAATAGAGCGCCCGGCTTGCCTACCGGGATGCGGCCGTCGCTCCTCCCATGTAAGTCAGCGACGGAGTTGGTGCTGGCCCGTTCGTGCTGCTCCGATCTGAGGATTTGGCGCGCGCACGGGCCGGTTTGCTTGCGCCTAGGCCTCGGACGGAGCTCCCGTCGCTCGGCTTGGGGAAGCTACTAGGGATCTCCCTCACACATGTCTCCCAGATGCGCTCTCGATAGCCGCCATGGGCCTTCCGAGGTGTATTGGAGGCATCTTCCATGCTCCATGCGAGGAGCGACTCAGCATCTGCGGCAGGGTAGGGGACTGGCGCGGCAGTCTGTGGCCTGAACCGCGGAACCAGCCCGAATTGGCAGGCGACCGCGCTGGTCGACTTGGAGTGAGGGGCGGTTGACAGGCGGTCAGCCGCGGCTGCGCAGCGGGCTCGGGCCCAGGGCCCGGATGCGGCCGGCCATGCCGCGGGCGATCTCGGCGAAGGTGGCCCCCATGCCCCCAGAGACAAAGAACATGTCCAGCCGCTCGGGCTCCAGGCCGATCGCTTCCAGGAGCGCCTTTGCCCGCTGCACCCGCGCCCGCCCGCGCTCGTTGCCGCGCTCGTGGTGGCAGTTACCCAGGCCGCAGGCCACCACGTACACTCCGTCCGCTCCCTGTTCGAAGGCGTCCAACAGGTACTGCAGGTCGGTCTTGCCGGTGCACGGCAGCCGAACCAGCTTGATGTCGGCCGGGTAGGAGGCTCGCAAGGCGCCGGCGGTGTCGGCGGCCATGTAGCCGCAGTAGTTGCAGGTGAAGGCGGTGATCTCGGGCTGGAAGTCCCCGGCCGGGGGGGCCTCCGGCGGACGGGGGATCCCGCGGGGCTCCGGCGCTGGGGCGTCGGGAAGGCCGTTGATTCCGCGACGCTCCTGCGTGGCATTGGGAAGGCCGCTCATTCGGCGGGGCTCCGGCGCGGCGGTCTCGACCGGGAGATTGCGCCCGTCGTCGCTCATACCGCCTCCACCTCGACCGGCCGCGGCGCGCTCCAGGCCCCCAAGCGGATCCGCAGCTGCTCATCCCGGTAGTGCTTCAATTCAATCGCCCGAGCCGGACACTCGGCGGTGCAGGTGCCGCAGCCCTGGCAGCGGGCCGGATCGATCCAGGCCGCGCCGCCCAGCCCGCCCACGCCGACCAGGTCAGTGCGCATCTGAGGGATGCCGAAGGGGCAGGTGCGCACACAGGTCAGGCAGCCGGTGCAGCGCTGGGCGTCCACCTCCGCCACCACGCCGCCCAACTGCAGCGCCGGGCGGCTGAGCACGGTGAGCGCCCGGCCGGCGCAGGCCATGGCGTGGGTGATGCTCTCCTCG
>Ga0209342_10004607_pt1 | contig 14290 bp, 11 predicted proteins | sample RifCSP16_2_FD_184023 | JGI IMG/M metagenome (GOLD analysis project Ga0209342, IMG submission 184023) | Soil microbial communities from Rifle, Colorado - Rifle CSP2_sed 16_2 (SPAdes) (version 2) | ecosystem: Environmental > Terrestrial > Deep subsurface > Rock core/Sediment | place: Rifle... | reverse complement strand
CGGCAGCAACCGCACCACCGAGGTCGTCGATTCCACGCAACTCAAGGCCTCGATCAGCACCACGGATATTGTTAGCGCCGGAGAGTTTCAGATTCGCGTCATGTCGCCCGGGACCAACGACGGCAACAATTATTCCAATATTCTGAGGTTTCTAGTCTGCAGCGGTGCCTGCCCGCAAAGCGTGAGCGCCACGTCGAAAGCGGTCTCGGCGGCGCCTGCCGGTGATGCGTACTCGCCTGCCATCAGCGCGGATGGCCGTTACGTTGCCTTTGCCGCCGCGAGCGCCGATCCTGCCGCGAACGGCAGCGCCGGCCTGCGCAAGATTTTCCTTCGCGATACCTGCGAAGGCGCTCCCGCCGGATGCCTGCCGGCCACGACGCTGGTGTCCCGCGGCTGGCACGGCGGCGAGCCCAACGCCGAAAGCCGCTCGCCCGCCATCAGCGCCGACGGACGCTTCGTGGCGTTCGCGTCGGACGCTTCGGACGTCGTCGAGAACGATGCCAACAACGTGAGCGATGTGTTTGTGCGGGATACCTGCACCGGCGCGCCGGAAGGGTGCACGCCGGTTACGACGCGCGTCTCGATCGGCGATCCCGGGGGCGTCGAAGCCAACGGCGCCAGCCGCTCGCCCGCCATCAGCGCCGACGGGCGCTTTGTGGCCTTCGATTCCGAAGCGCGCAACCTGGTCGCCGACGGCGCCTCGGCTCCCACCGGAGCGTTCATGCGCGACACCTGCCGCGGCGCCGCCGCGGATTGCGTGCCGTCCACCCGGCGGCTGGCCATTTCATCCGGGCCCGCGCGCTGAGCGCGCCGCGCTAATCCGCAAGCAGGAAAAGTCTGTCCGGGTCCAGCCGCGCGATCCACGGAAGCGGATGCGATCGCAGCGTCGCCCATCGTTCCCGCGTCACTTCCGCCTGCAGCTGATAGTCGGCGCCGCCGGACAGGCGCTCGTTGAACCGCAAGTAGACGGTCACCCGAAACGGCCCCTCGGTCGCCGCCGACATCCACACCGGAAAACAATTGTGTTCGGACGCCGGAATCCGGTTGGGCTCGGCGAGTCCCACGTGATTGGCGCGAATGGCGATGTGCGCGAGTCCGGACGGCACCGGCTGCGTCACCCGCAGCCCGCAGCCCCAGTCGGCCGCTTCCACCAGGCCTGTGCCATCCATCGTTCGTGCCCGTGAAAAATTCCTGCAACCGGTCAGTCGTGCGGTGGCGCGATTGGGAGGACGGGTGAAAATCTCGTCGCGGCCGCCGCGCGCGATGACGCCGCCCTTTTCCAGCACGACGAATTCCCCGCACAGCCGATAGAGCTCCTCGAGGTTGTGGCTCACCACCAGGGTCACGCCCGAGTAACTTTGCAGGGTTTCCCGAAGCTGCCGTTCCAGTTCGCTGCGCAGGTGCGCATCGAGCGCGGAGAACGGCTCATCGAGCAGCAGCGCGGCGGGCGTCGGCGCCAGCGCCCGGGCCAGGGCCACGCGCTGCTGCTGGCCTCCGGAAAGCTCCGTCGGGTAGCGCTGCTCGAAGCCGGCCAGGTGCATCGCCGCGATCTGCTCGCTGGCGCGGGCCGCCTGCTCCTGCGCCGCCAGATGCTTCAGGCCGAAGGCGATGTTCTGCCGCACGGTGAGGTGCGGGAAGAGCGCGTAATTCTGAAAAAGCAATCCGATGCGCCGCGAACGCACCGGTTCGTCGTGCCCGTCCGCGGAATCAAAGAGCACGCGGCCGTCGAGCGCGATGCGTCCGGCATCGGGCCGCACCAGGCCCGCGATCGTGCGCAGCACCATGCTCTTGCCGGCTCCGGAAGCGCCCAGCAGCCCGACCGACGTGCTGCCCGCGCTGAAACTTACGTTCAGCGTGAAGCCCGGCAGGTGCTTGGTGACGGCTACTTCCAGTGACGGTGTCATGGGGCGGCTTCAGCGGTGCAGCCAGGCCGTCATGGCTTTCGGATTCAGGGAGTACACGCAGGACAAAACCGCAAAGGAAAACAGCAGCAGGACGAGCGCAGTTTGGTTGGCTTGAGCGTGGTTTGCCGCCTGCACCTGGTCGTAGATGTCGATCGAAACGGTGCGCGTGACGCCGGGAATATTTCCGCCCACCATCAGCACCACGCCGAATTCGCCGAGCGTGTGCGCAAAACTCAGCACCATGCCGCTGATCACTCCCGCGAAGGAAAGCGGCAGCGCCACCTGAAAAAACGTTCTGGACCGGGAAGCGCCCAGGGTCTGCGCGGCGTCTATCAGGTTGCGGTCAATGCCGCTGAACGCCGCGGTAAACGGCTGAACCGCGAAAGGCAGGCTGTACAGCACCGAGGCGACCAGCAATCCTGCGAACGAGAACGGCAGCGTGTGGCCGATGGTCGCCTCAATCCATGCGCCCACCGGGCTGCGTGGTCCCAGCCCCACGAGAATGTAAAAGCCCAGCACCGTCGGCGGCAGCACCAGAGGCAGCGCCACCACCGCTTCCACCAGGAACTTCCCCCGCCAGCGCGTCTGCGAAAGCCACCAGGCAATCGGCAGGCCCAGGACCAGCAGGATGAGCGAGACGCAGCCGGCCAGCTTCAGCGTCAACGCGATGGCTTCCCAGTTCATGGCCGGGAAGCCGCTGCGGCGCGCGGCGCTTCGCTCAAGCCGTGGCGTTGCAGAATCGCGCGGCCTTCCGCCGATTGCAGGTAGGCCAGAAACGCCCGCGCCACGTCCTGGTTCCGTGACGACCGCAGCACCACGGCCGCCTGCTCCAGGCGCGGGTAGGAGTTTTCCGGGATCGGCCACCACCGCCCGCGATTTTTCATATTGGCGGCCGAAGCCAGCGAAAGAGCCAGGATGCCGATATCGGCGTTGCCGGAATCCACGAACTGCGCGGCCTGCGAAATATTTTCGCCCAGCACCAGCTTGCCGGCGACGCGGTCATACACGCCGGCGCTGCGCATCGCGGCTTCGGCCGCGCGGCCGTAGGGCGCATGCGCCGGATTGGCGATGGCGATCTTCCGCACGCGCGCATCGGTCACCGCTGCCCAGCCCTGGCTTACGTCCAGCGGCGAATCGCTCGGCGCCCACACGGTGATCCGCCCAATGGCATACACGTACAGCGATCCCGGCTCGATCAAGCCGGCCGCCTCGAGCTGCCGTGGATAGTCCACATCGGCGGAAAGAAAGACGTCAAACGGCGCTCCGTTCTGAATCTGCGCGAAGAAATTGCCCGACGAGCCGGTGCTTACCTTGATCTTGTGCCCCGTCGCCCGCTCGAATCCCGGAGCCAGTTCGCCCATGGCAGACGTCAGGTCCGAAGCGGCCGCGACGGTGATCTGCTGCCCCCGGACCGCTCCCGGCAGGGCCAGCGCGCACAGCGCCAGTAGGCATGCGGCGATTCGTTTCATCGGGTGAACCGTGGATACTATTCCATACGATTTAATCGGATAAGTCAATATGGTTTGCTACTGATAGGAAGGGCCGCTATCTGGATGCCTGCGCCGATTGCGTCTGCTCAAAGGCGTGATACGACGAGCGCACCAGCGGCCCGGCCTCCACGTGCCGGAAGCCCATCTGCTCGCCCGCGCGCTTGTACTCCGCGAATTCCCGCGGGTGCGCAAAACGCACCACCGGCAGATGCTCCCGCGTGGGCTGGAGGTATTGCCCGAGCGTCAGGATGCCGGCGCCGTGACTGCGTATCTCCGCCATTGCGGCCAGCACCTCTTCGCGGCTCTCGCCGAGGCCCAGCATCATCCCCGTCTTTACCGGCATTGCCGGGGCCATGTCTCCCGCGCGCCGCAGCAACTCGAGCGACCGCTCGTACACCGCTCCCGCGCGCACCTGCCGGTAGAGCCGTGGCACGGTTTCGAGATTGTGGTTCAGCACGTCCGGTCGCGCCTCGATCACCGTTCGCAGCGCCGCCCAATCCCCGCGGAAGTCCGGGATCAGCACCTCCACCTTGCAGCCCGGCACTGCTCGCCGGATCGCATCGATGGTGCGCGCGAATAGGGCCGATCCGCCGTCGGGTTGATCGTCGCGATTCACCGACGTCACTACCACGTAGCGCAGGCCCATGCGCCGTGCCGCTTCCGCCACCCGCTCCGGCTCATCCTGGTCCGGCGGCCCGGCGGGACGCCCGGAAGGCACGGCGCAGAATCCACAGGTCCGCGTGCAGACGTTACCCAGAATCATGAACGTGGCCGTGCGATGCTCCCAGCACTCGGCCTGATTGGGACACCGCGCGCTTTCGCACACCGTGTGCAGGTCCAGGTCGCGCATGATTCGCTTCAGGTCCTGGTAGTTGTCGCCGCTGAAAAATCGCACCTTCAGCCATTCCGGACGCGGATGGGCGCTCGGGGGCTCTGCTGCCGGCAAGATGTGAAATGGAGACGCCATAGCGCGACGCTATCTTACGCCGCCGATGTGCCCGGGACAACGCGCCCGTAGGAACTTGCTCGCAACGCCCACAGCGGCTACATTCGAAGTGAAAAGTGTGTCTTTATTACCACATTCGATATCGGAAACGATGGCAACAAACCACGCTAACTTGTTGATTACAAGTATCATATTTATGCAACACCATTTCGGCCAACGGAATGCTATCCTTTATCCGAATGTCGTATCAGACGACCATTTGCAGGGCCGTGGAGACCTCCGGCATCGGACTCCACACCGCCGTTCCGGGCCATGTCCGACTGCTTCCCGCTCCTGCCGGCACGGGCATCGTCTTCCGCCGCGTGGATCTGGACAATTTTGAAATCGAGGCCCACGGCCGCAACGTGGCTCGTGTGAGCTACGCCACCAGCCTGATGAAGAAGGGCGTGCTGCTCTCTACCACCGAGCACCTCCTGGCCGCCATCTACGCCTCCGGCATCGACAACATCTACATCGATATCGACTCCATCGAGGTGCCCATTCTCGACGGCTCGGCTCAACCCTGGGTCGAGATGATCGAGCGTGCCGGTCTGCGCCAGTTGCGCCGCCGCCGCCGTTATCTGAAGGTGCTCCGCCCGCTGGAATTTGCCGACGGCGACAAGCGCATTGGCATCTATCCCGCCGACGAATTTAGTGTGCACTGCCTGGTGGACTACGCGCATCCTTCCATCGGCCGCCAGGAGATCGAAATGACCGTCAACCGAGCCACCTTCAGCGAAACGCTGGCTCGTGCCCGCACCTTCGGTTTTCTCGATGAACTGGAAAGCTTGCGCGCGGTGGATCTGATTCGCGGCGGCTCGCTCGAGAACGCCATCGTGCTCACGCGCGACGGTATCCTCAACGGCGAGCTGCGCTATCCCAACGAGTTCGGTCGCCACAAGACGCTGGACCTCATCGGCGACCTGGCCCTGATCGGCCAGCCGCTGCTGGCGCGTGTGGTGGCCCACAAGGCCGGCCACGCCCTGCACACGCAACTGGTCTCGCGCCTGCTCGCCGATCCGTCTCTCTGGACCGAAACGTCCGAGGACTCGTTCTCCGCGCACGCAGGCGAAGAAGCAATCGCAACCGCCGCCGGCAACGGCAACGGCAGCGTGCCCGCCATTTCCTGAACCCCTGTAACGCCGCCCAGATGAAGGCCATCGAATATCGCAAGAAAAACGCCTCCTGAGCGGCGCCTCCGGCGAGTCGCCTCTTAGGAAACAGGGCCGCCATCCGCTCTCGCCGCCGGTTGTAAATCGCTATCGAACCGGAGACAATCGAGGACCGCGCGCCGCAGCGATGGGCCGCGAAACCGGGCGCTTCATGGCACTTTCCGACTTCGTCATCGTCATTCTGGCAGCGGGCCAGGGCACGCGCCTGCGCTCCAATCTGGCCAAGGTGCTGCATCGCGCCGGCGGACGCACCCTCGTCGAGCACGTCGTGCGCGCCTGCCAGCCGCTCAAGCCGCGCGCCATCGTCGCCGTGGTCGGCCATCAGGCCGAGCGGGTCTCCGCCGTGCTCGATCCGCTGGGCGTCGCCACAGTGCTGCAGCAGCCGCAGCGCGGCACCGGCCACGCCATGCTGGTCGCGCGCCGCGCCCTTGGCAGCCGCGCCAAGGTCGCCATCGTCATGCCGGGCGATGCGCCTCTGGTGCGGACGGAGACGCTGGCCGCGCTGGCAAGACTCCACCGCGAAGGCAACGCTGCCGCGACGATTCTCTCCGCGGAAGTCGCGCAGCCCGCCGGCTACGGCCGCATCATTCGCCGCCCGGATGACACCGTCTCCGCCATCGTCGAGGATTCCGCGCTTACCGACGACCAGCGCTCCATCAGCGAAATCAACTCCAGCATCTACGCCTTTACGCTCGATAAGCTCTGGCCGGTGCTGGCCAAGGTCCGCCCGGAGAACAGGCATCGCGAGCTGTATCTCACCGACGCCATCGCGCTGCTTCGCCAGCAGGGCGAGACGGTCCTCGCCCAGATCGCCCCCGATCCCGACGAAGTCCTCGGCTGCAACACGCGCGATGACCTGGCCACCGTGGACGCTGTCTTCCGCCGCCGCAAGCGCGCTGCGCTGATGGCGGACGGCGTCACCATCGAGATGCCGGCAACGGTGCGCGTCGATCCCGACGTCGTCGTCGGCGCCGATACCGTTCTCGAACCCGGCGTGCAATTGCTCGGAAAGACCCGCATCGGAGCGAACTGCACGATTCGCACCGGCAGCATCCTCACGGACGCCGTGCTCGCCGACAACGTCACCGTGAAGCCCTATTCGGTGATTACCGCCAGCCAGCTTGACGAAGGCGCGCAGGTTGGCCCCTTCGCCCATCTGCGCGATTCCGCGCGGATGATGAAGGATGCGCGCGTCGGCAATTTCGTCGAGGTGAAAAGGAGCGTGCTCGGCGAGGGCGTGAAGTCCATGCACCTCACCTACCTGGGCGACGCCCGCATCGGCGAGCGCAGCAACATCGGCGCCGGCACCATCACCTGCAATTACGACGGCGCGAACAAGCACCAGACCACCATCGGCCGCCGCGTCTTCATCGGCAGCGATAGCGCCTTGGTCGCGCCCATCCGCATCGGCGATGGCGCCTACGTCGGCGCCGGCTCCACCGTCACCGAAAACGTCCCGGCCGGCGCCCTGGCCCTGGCCCGCGGACGCCAGGTCAATAAACCCGGCTGGGCCGCCGCCCGCCGCCGCGCTTTGGCCGCCGCGCACAAACCCGCGAAGAAAGCGCGCCCCCGCAAACGCTCGCGGCCTGCCGCCAAGCGCCGCACTGGCAAGCGCATGTCAAAACGCTTCCGCCGCTGAGTTTTTCCCGTGGGAATCGCGCTGGAAACCGCCCGGATCAGCCGCGCGTGTTCCCACTGAGCTCGCGCACAATATCGCCCACGAAGGCCTTGGCGTCTCCAAACAGCATTAGCGTCTTGTCGAGGTAGTAGAGCGGATTGTCAATGCCGGCGAACCCGGGGCTCATGCTTCTCTTGATGACCATTACGGTTCGGGCCTTGTCCACATCGAGAATCGGCATGCCATAGATGGGGCTGGTCGTATCGTTGCGAGCGGCCGGATTGGTCACGTCATTGGCGCCGATGATCAGCGCCACGTCGGTCTGGGGGAACTCGCCGTTGATCTCATCCATGTCGAATAGCTTGTCGTAGGGAATGTCGGCCTCGGCCAGCAGCACGTTCATGTGGCCCGGCATGCGTCCCGCGACCGGATGAATCCCGAATCGCACGTCGACGCCGCGCTTGGTCAACCCGTCGAAAAGCTCCCGCACCTTGTGTTGCGCCTGGGCCACGGCCATTCCATAGCCCGGCACGATGATGACCCGGTTCGCCGCGGCCAGGATTGCCGCGGCCTCCTCCGGGATCGCGCTGCGCACCGCGCGCGTTTCCTGCGTGCTCGCCACCGCGGCCTGCTCCTGCCCAAACGCGCCGAAGAGCACATTGGAGAAGGAGCGATTCATGGCCTTGGACATGTTGACCGAGAGGATGAAACCGGAGGCCCCATCCAGCGCGCCGGCAATAATCAGCAGCTTGCTCCCGATGACGAAACCCATGGCCGCAGCGGAAAGACCGGCATAAGAATTCAGCAGCGAAATCACCGTCGGCATGTCCGCGCCGCCGATCGGTACGATCATCAGCACGCCGAACACCAGCGGAACTATCAGGATGACCCAGAACAGTGCCGTCTGCTCGGGATGAACGACCAGATAGGCCGCGACGCAGAGCGCCACGGCCAGCAGGGAAAGATTGACGAAGTTCTGCCCCTTATAGGTGATGGGACGCTGTGGCAAGATTTCCTGCAGCTTGCCTGCGGCCATCAGGCTGCCCGTGAACGTCAACGCGCCGAGAATGACCTCCAACGAAAGCACCGCCATCGTGAATCGGGGCACTGCCGGAGCCTGAAGATAGTATTCGCCGGCCCCTACCAGCGTGACGCAAAGCGCGCCAAACGCATGGCTGAGCGCTGTTCGCTGCGGCACGGCCGTCATCTGCACCAGCCCGAGCGGTACGCCGATCATTGAGCCGAGAACCAGCCCGGTAGCGATCCATCGGTAGTCCACGATCTCCTGGTGGATCAGCGTTCCCACGATGGCCAGGAGCATCCCCAGTTCGCCCGCGCGCACGCCGCGCCGGGCCGTGGCCGGTGAACTCATCCATTTCAGCGACAGAATAAAGAGCGCCGTCGCGCACAGATAGGCAATTTCAATCAGAGTTTCCTGGCCGGGGATCATGGTTACTTTTTCGGGCCGCTGGCGCGAAACATCTTCAACATGCGGTCCGTGATCAGAAAGCCGCCCACGACGTTGCTGGTGGCCGCGACGATGGCAACCGTGCCGATCACCGTGGTGAACGTGCTCTTGTGTTCACCCACCAGGAGAATGGCCCCGACGACGGAGATGGCGTCCAGCGCATTGGTCAAGGACATCAGCGGAGTGTGCAGCAGCGGCGTGATTCGGCGCACCAGCTCGAACCCGATGAAACACGCCAGCATGAAAATGTACAGACTGGTCAGAAGATCGAATTCCATTACGCGGTTCCTCCCGGGGCCGTCTGGGCCGGAACCGGCAGCGAAAAGAACTCCCGTACGCGGCGATGCACGATTTCGCCTCCTTGTGTGACGAGCGTCTCTCGAATGATTTCGTCGTCGCCCAGATGCAGCTTCCCGTCCTTCACCACATGCAGCAGGAACGCCGTCAGGTTGCGCGAGTACAACTGGCTGGCGTGATACGGTACGGAGCTGGCCAGATTGAAACGGCCGATGATCGTTACTCCGTGTGTGACGATGTCTTCGCCCGCCCGCGTCAACTCGCAATTGCCTCCGCGTTCGGCCGCCAGGTCCACGATCACCGAACCCGGGCTCATCGTCTTTACCATCTCCGCGGTGATCAGGACCGGTGATTTCTTGCCGGGAATGACGGCGGCGGTGATGACCACTTCGCTTTCCGCCACCACCTTCCCCAGCACCTCCCGCTGCCGCTGGTAGAACGTTTCGTCCTGCGCCCGGGCATACCCGCGGGCATCCTCGGCGTCCTTGGTTTCGAGGGGCAGATCTACGAAACGCCCGCCCAGGCTTTGCACCTGTTCCTTGACGGCGGGGCGCAGATCGTACGCCGAAACCAGAGCGCCCAGCCGGCGTGCGGTGGCGATGGCCTGCAGGCCCGCGACCCCCGCCCCGATGATAAAAACCCGCGACGGCACGATGGTCCCCGCCGCCGTGGTCAGCATCGGAAACATGCGCGGCAGCGTGTCGGCGGCGATCAACACGGCTTTGTAGCCGCAGATGGTGGCCATCGAAGAAAGGACGTCCATGCTTTGGGCGCGTGTGGTGCGCGGCATCAATTCCACCGCAAACGAGGTCACGTTCCTTCCCGCGATATTTTGCAGGACCTCGAGACTGCCGAACGGCCGAAGAAAGCCGGCCAATGTCTGGTTCGGCCGCATAAGGGGCAGGTCAGCCTCTCCCGTCAAGTCGTTCGATCCGTAACAGAGAACTTGCACCACGATATCCGCCAGGCCAAAGACTTCCGCCCGTTGCGGGACTACCTTGGCGCCTTTCCCGGCATATTCCGCATCCGGGTAGCCTGCCGCCGCACCCGCGCCCGCCTCGATCACCACCTCCATGCCGCTCTTCGCCAGGATGGGAATCGCCGAAGGCGCCAGGGCCACGCGCCGTTCTCCGGGATAGCTTTCTTTGGGAACCCCTACGATCATGTACCCCCCTCGGACATTCGCCCGGAACCGGTCCCCCTCCATTGGGCATTATCCCCACGCGGCGGAGACAAGTTCCAGAAACCAGACGGTACACGAACACGGGAAAATCCGCACGGCCTAAGATTGCCCTCACGCATTCGGGATTCCCCGGCACAGCCGCCCGACTCCGGCTATAATAGCTGCTCCCCAGGGAGTTGCCAGAGCGATGAAATTCGGCGTTGTCGTATTTCCCGGTTCCAACTGCGATCACGACGCATACCACGCCGTCGGCGGCGTCCTTGAAAAGCCGGTCGAATTCATCTGGCATCAGTCGGAAAACCTTTCCGGCTTCGACGCCGTAATCCTCCCCGGCGGCTTCTCCTACGGCGATTACCTGCGCACCGGCGCCATCGCGCGCTTCTCGCCCGTGATGCGCGCCCTCGAAAAATTCGCGCGCGCCGGCGGCCTGGTCCTGGGCATCTGCAACGGCTTCCAGATTCTCTGCGAAGCTGGCCTGCTGCCCGGCGCGCTGATGCGCAATACCGGCCTGCGCTTCATCTGCCGTCACGTGCATATCCGCGTCGAGACCACGGCGACGCCTTTCACCTCCGCCGCGCGAACCGGCCAGGTGCTGCGCATTCCCATCGCCCATGCCGACGGCAACTACCGCTGCGACGACGCCACGCTCGCCGAGCTCAAGCGCAATGACCAGATCGTATTCCGCTACTGCGCCCCAACGGGCGAACTCGATCCCACCGCCAACCCCAATGGCGCGCTCGACGCCATCGCCGGCATCTGCAATCGTGGCCGCAACGTCCTGGGCATGATGCCGCATCCCGAGCGCGCCATTGAATCCGCCCTCGGTTCGACCGACGGGTTGACAGTCTTCCAGTCCCTGATCGCCGAGCTTTCGCGCCTGCCCGCCGCCAGGGCCAAGGTGAGCTGACGGTGGCCCACGCCGCGCAGCCCTCGCCCATGCTGCACACCGAAATCAAGATCACGCCCGAACTCGTCGCCGAGCACGGCCTCACCCCCGACGAATACCAGCGCATCCTGAAAATCCTCGGCCGCGAGCCCAATTTCACCGAGCTCGGCGTCTTCAGCGTCATGTGGAGCGAGCACTGCTCCTACAAATCCAGCCGCATCCATCTCAAGCGCCTGCCCACGCAGGCCCCGCAGGTGCTGCAAGGCCCCGGCGAAAACGCCGGCGTGGTGGACGTCGGCGACGGCTTCGCCGCCGCCTTCAAGATGGAATCGCACAATCATCCCAGCTACGTCGAGCCGTTTCAGGGCGCGGCCACGGGTGTCGGCGGCATCCTGCGCGACGTTTTCACCATGGGCGCGCGCCCCATCGCCGTGCTGGATTCGCTGCGCTTCGGGCCCATTACTCCGAATGCGGGAGTTTCAGCGGAAACGGTCGCCCGCAATCAACGCCTCCTCGACGGCGTCGTGCGCGGCATCGCGCACTACGGCAACTGTTTCGGCGTGCCCACCGCCGGCGGCGAAATTGCCTTCGAGCCCGGTTACTCCGGCAATCCGCTGGTCAACGTGTTGGCGCTCGGCGTGGCGCCGAAAGACAAACTATTTTTCGCCCGCGCCCGCGGAGCCGGCAATCCGGTCATCTACGTCGGCGCAAAGACCGGCCGCGACGGCATCCACGGCGCCTCGCTTCTGGCGTCCGCGGAATTCACCGAGGAATCGCAGCAGAAGCGGCCGAACGTGCAGGTCGGCGATCCCTTCCTTGAAAAATTGCTGCTGGAAGCGTGCCTGGAAGCCATGGCCACCGGCGCCATCGTCGCCATTCAGGATATGGGCGCCGCCGGGCTTACCAGCACCTCCTGCGAAATGGCCTCGCGCGGCAAGGTCGGCATCGAAATGGACCTCGATAAGGTCCCGCAGCGCGAAACCGGCATGACCGCTTACGAAATGCTGCTCAGCGAATCGCAGGAGCGCATGTTGCTCGTGGCCGAGCGCGGTCGCGAGCAGGAAATCTTCGCCGTCTTCGGCAAGTGGGGCCTCGACGCCATGGAAATCGGCCGCGTCACCGATGACGGCCTGCTGCGCATCCGCCATCAAGGCCGCGTCGCCGCCGAAATTCCCGCGCAGGCCCTGGCCGATCAGGCGCCTGTGTACGACCGCCCGCGCGCCAAGCCGGCAGCAGCGCCCGCAACGGCCGCCGCCCGCGTCTCGCTCGCGCCCGCCGGCGCCAATCTCACCGAAAATTTCCGGCGCCTGCTCGCCGCGCCCGCCATCGCTTCCAAGCGCTGGGTCTTCGAGCAATACGATCACATGGTGCGCACCAATACGCTGGCCGTTCCCGGAGCCGCCGATGCCGCCCTCATCCGTCTGAAGGGAACAAAACGCGCCCTGGCGCTTTCCACCGACGGCAACGGCCGCTGGTGCGCCCTCGATCCTCGCGCCGGCGCCATGCACGCCGTCGCCGAGGCTGCCCGCAACGTCACCGCCGTCGGCGCGCGTCCCTGGGCCGCCACCAATTGCCTCAATTTCGGCAATCCCGAAAAGCCGGAAGTGATGTGGCAGTTCAGCGAAGCCATTGACGGCATCGCCGAAGCCTGCCGCGCGCTGAAAATCCCCATCACCGGCGGCAACGTCAGCTTCTACAACGACACGCTCGGCCAGTCCATCGATCCCACGCCGATTCTCGGCGTCCTCGGCCTGATGGAAGACGCTTCGCGCGCCCTCACCATGGCTTTCCGCAACGAAGGCGACGCCATCGTGCTGCTCGACGCCGCGGCAAGCGGCACCGGCAACAACGCCGCGGCAAGCGGCGCCGTGAAAGACGACACGCGACTCGAGGAATTTTCTTCCTCCGAATACGCCCGCACCGTGCACGGCATCGTGGGCGGCAAGCCACCCGCGATTGATCTGGCCGCCGAATCTCGCCTGATCGAGACGCTCCTTGCGCTTGCCGCGCAAGGCCTCGCTGCCTCGGCCCACGACCTCAGCGACGGCGGCCTCGCCGTCGCCGCCGCCGAATGCGCCTTCGCCAGCGCCGGCGCCGCGGCAAGCGGCGCCGATGGCCACGACGCCCTCTCCGCCGACATCGCCCTGCGCGGCGATGCCCGGCACGCCGAGCTCGCCCTGTTCTCCGAACAGGGCGCCCGCGCCATCGTATCCACTCCGCAAGCTACGCTTGCCCCGCTCCTCCAGATTGCGGCACAATGGGGTGTGGCTGCGCTAGTGATCGGCAAGGTCACACGCGGGCCGTTCCTGCTCAGCTTCAACGGCGCCTCGGTGCTCAGCGACTCCCCCGCGTCGCTCCGCGCCATCTGGGCCGGAGCCATCGAACGGGCCGTTCTCGGGCGCACAGCGGAAAAACCATGACGTATCTCGAAGACGATCACTTCCACGACCATTGTGGTGTCTGCGGCGTATTCGGCCATCCCGAAGCATCCAAGCTCGCCTATCTCGGCCTCTATTCCCTCCAGCATCGCGGCCAGGAATCCGCCGGCATCGTCTCCTCCGACACCGCCACCCTCCATCTGCAAAAGTCCATGGGCCTGGTCCAGGAAATCTTTCAGCCCTCGGTGCTCGCGCGCCTGCCCGGCAATTCCGCCGTGGGCCACACGCGCTACTCCACCGCCGGCGATACCTCGCTGATCAACGCCCAGCCCATGCTCATCGATTGCAACAAGGGCCAGTTGGCCATCGCGCACAACGGCAATCTCACCAACGCCGCCAAGTGCCGCCGCGCACTCGAGCATCGCGGCTCCATCTTTCAGACCACCAGCGACACCGAAGTCATCGTGCACCTGGTCGCCCGCAGCGCCGCCCGCAATCTCCAGGGCGCGCTCGGCGACGCGCTCAATCAGGTCGAGGGCGCCTACTCCCTCGTCGTGCTCACGCGCGATGACCTCTACGCCATGCGCGACCCGCGCGGCTTCCGCCCGCTGGCTCTCGGCCGCCTCGGCGAAAGCTGGATCGTCGCTTCCGAAACGTGCGCCTTCGATCTCCTCGGCGCCGAATACGTCCGCGACATCGAGCCCGGCGAAATGCTGCGCATCTCCAAGGCCGGCCTGGAATCCGTCCGTTTCGCCCCGCCCAAGGAACACCAGCACTGCATCTTCGAGCACGTCTATTTCGCCCGGCCCGACAGCCTGGTCTTCGGCCGCTCCGTCGAGCAGAGCCGCGAGATGCTCGGCCGCCTCCTGGCCCGCGAGCAGCCCGCCGACGCCGACGTCGTCGTGCCCG
>Ga0209342_10004606_pt1 | contig 14292 bp, 9 predicted proteins | sample RifCSP16_2_FD_184023 | JGI IMG/M metagenome (GOLD analysis project Ga0209342, IMG submission 184023) | Soil microbial communities from Rifle, Colorado - Rifle CSP2_sed 16_2 (SPAdes) (version 2) | ecosystem: Environmental > Terrestrial > Deep subsurface > Rock core/Sediment | place: Rifle... | reverse complement strand
AGGCGAGCCCGGCGAGCGCGAGCAAAGTCAGTACGCGGCCAACTCGATTTGGCGTTTTCATGGTTGCCTCCAAGAGGAATCTTGAGCGAGGAGGAGATCGAGGCCGTCCGGTTGCTCGAGGACGGTCAGGTCGGTGAAACGGCCGGCGGAGGAGCGGGCCCGGAGCGTGAAGCCGAAGCCGTTCCACGCCCAGACGGTGACCGTCCTCGCCCGCCCGTCCGGATCGTCGTACCGGCCCTCGAGGGCGGCGAGCTCCTGGGAGCCATCGGCATCCACATCCACCGCTTCGAACGCCGCCAGCGGCCTGGCAAGCGCCGAGCCGGCCCAGAGCTCTGCAAATCGCCCTCGCTGCCATCCGATCAAGATGAGGTGGCAGGAGCGTCCCGCCGAGTCGTGGAACGCGGCAATGCGGCCGGGGCTCGGGATGTAGGCATCGATCGGCCAGGGCTCGAAGTCGCGCCAGATCAGGAGGGCGATCTCCACCGCTTCGTCCTGATCGAGATCCGTGAGCCTCGCTTCCCTCACCTCCCACTCCGCCGGGCTGGACCAGACCGTCACCGTCTCTCGGCGCAAGGAGGCACGGCCACTCTCGACCTCGAGCACCTCGGCCTGGCCGTCTCCGTCCAGGTCGGCGGCCATGGGCTGAGGCGGCCGATGCCCGAGCCCCGGCATCGGCCGCGTCGCCAGGTCCCCATCCTGCATGGTTAGGACGACGAGACGGGCGGGGGAAACCTGCGTGAGGCCAAGGAGCGCGAGGGCCGCAGCCATCGGTAGACGCAAGGCGCGCCTCCCAGAAAGCTCAAGGCGGCCAACCGGGACCGCCGCCTAAGGATTATAGGCCCCTCCCGCAAGCCGAGCAATCGAGGCCGGGACCGACGGCGCACAGCCGCTGCTTGTGTGGCCCTCAGTTCGGACGTAGACTGACGCGTGGGGAAGCTGCCACAGAGCAGGCAAGTTCCTGGGACCGACCCGCGCGCAACGGATGCTCAAGAGCAGGACCGATCGCCGATGAAAGGCTCGCTTGTAGGCCTCACTCTGGCGCTCACCATCGCGGCTTGCGGCCTCCGCCTGCCGCCGGCTGCCGATGGAGGGCCGACGGAGATCCCCCAACCACCAAGCCCGTCGGCGACGTCCAGCGCCAGCTCGGCCGAGCCTGTTCCCACAGCTCCGACGCCCCTGATCCCGACGGCGGAAACCCTTCCGGTCGTGGAGGGCTGCGGGCCGCGCCCCCAAACGCACTACAGCCTCAACGTCACGTTCGACTTCGACACGCACCGGCTGCAGGTGAACCAGAGGATCTTCTACTTCAACGCGGCTCCCGAGGCCCTGGAAAGCCTCGTCCTCGTCGTCGATGCGAACCGAAGGGAGGGAGTCTTTTCGCTTGGAGAGGTCCGGCTGGCCGATGGGCGGCCGTTGGATGGATCCGATCTTCAGGGGGGGCGATTGGATCTTCCGCTCCTCGAGCCCGTCCCACCTGGCGAGGGAATCGAGCTGACCCTCTCGTACGGTCTCGAGATCCCCCCTCGCCGAGGGCCGCTTGGATACACGCCGCTCCAGACAAACCTGGGAGATTGGTACCCGTTCGTGGCCCCCTACAGCCCGGAGGAGCGGTGGATCGTGCACGAGCCGGGGCAGGTCGGTGAGTACCTCGTCGAGGAGAGCGCTGATTTCTCGGTGCACATCGAGTTGGTCGATCCGCCGCAGGGGCTGACGATTGCGGCTTCGGCGCCCGAGGCGGGCACGGACGGCGCGGAATTTCTGTTGTGCGATGCCCGCAGCTTCGCCTGGTCGGCAAGCACGGAGTACGAGCGCCTGCGCGCAACGGCCGGCGACACGTTGGTCACCGCGTATGTGTTTCAACACGACGCGCCGGCAGGGCCAAGCGCTCTGAGCGCGGCGGCCGCCGCGGTCGACGCCTTCTCCGGCCTCTTCGCGGCCTATCCGCACTCATCGCTGGCGGTCGTAGAGGCCGATTTCTATGACGGCATGGAATACGACGGGCTCGTGTTCATCGGAAGCGAATACTTCCAGGACGATCGGACCTCGCCAGCGAACTACCTGACAACCCTCACCGCTCACGAGGTGGCACATCAATGGTGGTATGGCCTGGCAGGCAACGATCCCGCGGCGGAGCCGTGGCTGGATGAGGCCTTGGCCACCTACAGCGAGCTGCTCTTCTACGAGCGGGCCCGTCCGGAGCTCACGGATTGGTGGTGGGACTTTCGCGTCGCACGTTTCGAGCCCCAGGGCTGGGTCGATAGCCGCATATACGAACAGGCCGCCTTCCGGCCCTATGTCGACGCCGTCTACCTCCGCGGAGCGCTTTTCCTGCATGAAGTGCGGGGTGCGATGGGCGACGAGGCATTCTTCGCATTCCTGCGTGACTACCTGGCGCACGCTGCCTTTCGCTTGGCGACGGGCGCGGATTTCTTCGCCGCCATGGACCGCTGGGGCGGGGAGGAGTTGGAGGGCATCCGTTCGAGGTACTTCCGGTCTGTACCTTGAAACCGCCGCCGCTGCTCCCTCTGCCAACATCGCCCCCTGAGCGGAGCGAGGAGCTGAGCGACGAGCGCAGTCGAAGGGCGGCTGCAATCTCCAAGAGACCCGCAGGCGCGACGAAGCCTCGGTCGCCCCTGCGGCCGCTTTACGCGCGTCTGTCGCAAGGACCTCCGCGACGGGCGCGGGGGTGGGGCGGTGCCGAAGCTCCGAACAGCGCCCGCGGAATACAGCACCTCATGGGCAGTTGTGCCCTCAACTCAACAGAACGCGCGTGCCCGGCTGACTTCACAGAGGCAAGACGGGGAGGGGGATTGACAACCGATGGCTGAATGGCATACAATAGCTATGCTTATGATAAGTACCATTATCATAAACAAGAACCGGACCGAAGACGAGCCCACCCAGCAGCCTCTTCCGGCCAGCGAGGATCAAAATGACTTCGCCTGAACAACCGTCGGCGGCCTCCACCGCCCCCGAGAACGACGGCGGCAAGCGTCCACGAGGTCCCCGCCGCCAGACAAGGCCGGCTACGGTGCGAGCCTCCGTGGACGCCTTCCTGGCCGCCGTGGCCCTCGCCCGAAGCGCCAACACCACCCGTGCCTACAAGAACGGCCTGCAGGCCTTCCTGGAAGCCCTGCGGGCCGAAGGCATCGATCCCGCCGCCGTCTCGCCAGCGCGTGCTGAGGAGGACTGGCTCCTCCCCTTCGCCTCCGCGTTGAAGGGCCTGGCGCCCGCCTCAGAACGCCTCTACCTTACGGCGGTCACCGGATGGTATGAATACCTCGCCGCCGAGCGGCTGGCGCCGGTGAACCTCGCTCGCGTTCGGCTCCTGATCCGCCAGCGGGCCCGTCGGCCCGGCGTCCGCCTGCCTCAGTTCCCCCGAGCCGCAATTGAGGAAGTCATAGATTACGCAATGAATCTTGCTCAACGACCGGCCAAGACATCGGCGGCGCGCCTGCGAGACCTGCGCGACCGGGCCTTCCTGGTGACGCTGGCCGATACCGGCCTGCGCGTCCACGAAGCCTGCCGTCTGCGGCGGGGCGACGTCGATTGGGCGGAGGGCCGCGGGACTCTCATCGGCAAGGGAGACCGGGAGGCCGTCGTGCGGTTTTCGCGCCGTTCGCTGCGCGCGCTTCAAGACTACTTCAAGGCCCGCGCCGCCCTCGACGGCGCCTCGCACAAACCGCTCGCCTCCCTGCCCCTCTTCGCCCGCCACGATCGCGGCGCGGGCAAGAAGGTCCTCCCCATGACGACGACGACGGGACGGGCCATTGTCCACATTCGATCCCGGGAGGCGCTCGGCGACGAGGCGGCCGGGATCACCCCCCACTCGTTCCGCCATTATTTCGTCACCATCGTTCTGCGCGCCTCCGGAGGCAACCTCAAGCTGGCCCAGGAGCTGGCCCGCCACCGCAACATCGCCGTCACCCAGCGTTACGCGCATCTCTCCGACGACGAGCTCGACCGCGGGTACTATGAGATCTTCGACGAGGGCCCGAAAGCTCGGTGAACGCCAATCCGGGGGATGATCCGCTTCTTCTGTCCTCCGTCCTGCCGACTTCTCCGAAAATGCCCTGACCCCAACGTCGGCTTGGAGGATGCCCCCGAGCCAGCCGTCGAGCACCTATCAGACGCCAACCAGAGCGCCCGCGGCCTGAGAACCATTGCAGGAAACCGGAGGGAGCGCTCGCTCGCTGCGGGAAACGCGGCCCAATTCATTCCGGCAAATGATCGCACCCTACCCTCACCCCCTCCGCATCCGTTGGTGAGGTGTGGGTGCGCCTCCCGCATGGAGGCGGCCTTCACGGTCTGAGCTCGGGGATGATCTATGCCGGACTGACAGCGATGCGATGGATCCGCCGGGCGTCGCTGTGACGGTACTCGAGGACTTGCGCCGATGCATCCAGCCGATAGGACCCGTCACTCAGTTCGACGCGGCACCCCTCGCCAAACTGGATCGACGGAAGGTAGATCTCCGTGGGAGCGTCGCAGGCTGGATCGTGCCGGAACTCGAACGTGAATCGCCTGGAGCCCCGGTCGAACTCCATCCTCAAAGGGGCGCCGGCCACAGCGCGCGCGTAGGGGCGGATGGCGGCTTCGAGCGCCCGGCCGCCGGAATCGAGATCATGCGGGTTCGCCTGTTGATCCCGAGAGAAGAGGGATAGGTCCTCATCGTTCCACTGGTCGCCGCGGGCGTTGGTGTTGTCGGCAGTGTAGTTCCACAGGGTGACGCTCAGAAGGTTGTCCTCGATCGCCCGGAACGTCCGGTCCAGGGCCTTCGTCTGCGCCCGGTAATCGCCCGTTCGATAGGCGCGCTTGCCCTGCATGTCAAAGGGGATCCCCACTTCTCCAATGATCGTGGGCACGCCGCCCAGATCCCTCATCGCCACGCGCTGGAGCGAAGCCAGCTGCTCGCGGAACGATTTGCGGATGGCAGCCGGGCCGATCACCACCCGGGCTTTGCTCGCGTCGAAGGCGAGGAAGGGGGTGAAGGACTTCAGCACGAGCACGAAATCATCGTACCAGTGCGGCGCATAGACGATGCGATCCGGATCGCCGGCCTGCCAATGCGGCGCGCCCTCGAATGGGGAGGCCTCGACGAAAAGGATCGCTTGGGGATCGGCCGACCGGATCGCCTCGGCGAAACGCCGGACGAACGGGCGATAGTAGTCCTGGCCGAAATCCACCACACGCGAGCCACGGATGGCAAAGTAGCCCGGCTGCAGGAGACTCGGCGCGCCGTCTGGCCCCGGCTCCCAAATCCCATGCTCGCGCCAGATGCAGCCTCGCCCCGGCAGCCAGGCTCGAGTGCCTTTGGGATCGAGCCGCCATACGCCGGCGCGCCGCGGCCCAAGCATGGTCAGCTTCCACTCCTCGATTTCCGCGGGAAATCCCTCGCCCAAGGCCATCGACTGAAGCGGCGTGGGCGTGGGGCCGATCCGCAGGAGCCGTGGAGGCCGGTTGAGATCTTCCCAGCCGATGTATCCCGGAAGAGGCTCGTTCATCGTGTCGTAGCCGACCACAAACGGGAGGCCGCGCAGCCGCAGCGCTACCTGGCGAATGGCCTCGATGTAGTGTCGCTGCAGGAACCCCTGGATCGGCTCGCCGTCGAGGCGCGTCTGCGGGGCGAAGTCGTCCCCGCCGAAGAACAGCGTGAACATCGTCGCAGCAGCCAGCTTGACCGCGTTGGTGGGCCAGATCATCCGGGGAAACGGATCGCCGGCGACCTGATGGACGATGGCCGCGCCGGTCGGGTGGAACTTTGTCATGTCGAAGCCCGCCGCCTCGAGCGTCCAACCCGGCGCGCCGTCCCCGCCTGTGAAACGGCTCCAGACGTCCTGATGCGGGTCGATGAACAGCCTCATCCCGTGCTCGCCGGCCTTGCGGATGACGGCTTCCAGGTAGTCCAGATACTCGAGGTCGTAGATCCCCGGTCCCTGGTGCTCGATCGCCTCCCAGGTCACCAGGAAGCGGAGAAAGGTAAGGCCCCACCGGCGCAGGCGGGCGAAGTGCTCGTCCGCCTCTTCCAGGGGGAAGGGCCGGCCGACGAAAGAGACCTGCCGGTGGTCGAAGAACCCCTCGCTCCGATAGGTCGCTCCATCGGGGCGCCTCGGCACCTTCGAGGATCCGCCAAGGTTCACTCCGCGAAGCATGAGCGTGCGGCCGGCCTCATCCTTGAAGGCCGGCCCATCGAGCCGGATCATTCCCCCTCCGCTTCCAGCGCCTGGGCGAGGATTTGCACGGGGTGCCGTGCCTGCGCGCCCGTGCCATCGAGGATCTGAGCGCGGCAGGATGCGCCGGCGGCCACGATGGCCGCGCCCTCGGCCTGGCCCTGGCGGACCGCCGGGAAGAGCCTCAGCCCCCCAATCTGCATCGACACCGGATAGTGCTCCGCTTCATAGCCGAACGACCCAGCCATTCCGCAGCATCCCGAGTCGATCTCCCGGACCGTTGCGCCCGTGGCGTTCAACATCTCGAGGAGAGGCGCCGTCCCGACGATCGCCTTGGCCTGGCAATGACCATGAACCAGCAGCTTCGCCTCAGGTGTTCTAAACCGCAGGCGATCGATCGGCCTGTGGCCCTTCTCGTCCGGCGTCGTGAGGAACTCTTCGATCAGGAAGGACGACCGAGCCAGGGAATGGGCGCGCGGGTCATCGGGGAAGAACTCAAGATACTCGTCGCGCAGCGTAACCAGGCACGACGGCTCGAGGCCGATGATCGGCACACCAGCCTCAACATACGGCGTAAGGGCTTCCAGATTGCGTTTCGCCTGTCCCCGTGCCCGGTGGAGCAGGCCCTTGGAGATCATCGCCCGGCCGCAACACGTCTGCCGTTGGGCGAGCTCCACCTGGCAGCCGGCAGCCTCCAAAACGGCCACCGCGGCCAGGCCGATCTCGGGGTGATTGAAGTTGACGAACGTGTCAACGAACAAGACGACCCGACGGCCCGACGGCCCATGGCGCAGGCGGGCAAACTGCCGGCGAAAAGGCTGCGAGGCAAAGGGCGGCATCGTCCGATGGCGCGAGATCGCCAGCGTCTTCTCCAACAGCCAGCGGGTGATCCCGACGCGGGCCACCCGGTTCACCGCCCCCGCGAACGGCGGCACAAATCGCGAGACGGATGCGATCTCCCCAAAGAGGCGAGAGCGCAGGGGCACGCCGTGCTCGGCCTGGTAGAGGGAGAGGAACTCGGATTTCACCCTCGCCATATCGACGGCCGAGGGGCACTCTGCCTTGCAGCCTTTGCACTCGAGGCAGAGCTCCAACACCTGATACATCTCGCGGCTCGTGAGCGAGCCGGGCGGGAGCCGGCCCGAGAGAGCGGCCCGCAGGGCATTGGCGCGGCCGCGCGTCGTGTGCATCTCCTCCCGCGTCGCCTGGTACGACGGGCACATCACACCGCCCGTCTGCAGGCACACGCCGGCCCCATTGCACTCCTCGATTGCATGGGCCAGGTCGCCCTCGCGCCGATGCGCGAAGATGGTCGGGACCGGCGCGGCGCGATAGCCAGCCCCGAAGCGAAGGTCCTCGTCCAGCCTCGATCCCGCCTCGCCGTCGGCCGGCACCACCTTCCCCGGATTGAGAATGCCGTCGGGGTCGAAGGCGCCTTTGATCTCCCGAAAGGCGCGCATCAGCTCGCCGCCGAAGAGCCGCTCGTTGAACTCAGTGTGCGTCAGCCCGTCGCCATGCTCTCCCGAGAGCACCCCTCGCATTTCCAGGACGATCCCCAGGATTCCTTCGGCGATCGCCCGCATCTGCCCCACCCCACGCGCCGTGCGCAGGTTGAGGAGCGGGCGGAGATGGAGGCAGCCGCCCGAGGCGTGGGCATACCACTCCGCCGTCGTCCCATTCTCCGCCATCAGCCGATCGACGCGCCGGACATAGTCGCCAAGATGCTCCACGGGCACGGTGACGTCCTCGATGAACGACACCGGCTTGACGTCACCCGGCACCGAGAGCAGGAGCCCCAGCCCCACTTTCCGCACCGCCCACAGATTCGCCTGGGCCTCAGCGGATTCCAGCAGCCTGCCTTTTCCGCGCAAGGGCGCCGAGGCTGCGAGCGCGGCTGCCGGCGTCGGGCCTTCATACTCGACGACCAGGAGCGCCTCAGCCGATTCTCCGAGATCGCCGAGCATTCGGGAATACAGCGGGACTCCTCGGGCTCGCTCGAGCAGGGACCGCGGGATGAGCTCGACCGCCGCCGGGCGAGTGAGCAGGACCTCCGGCGTGGCGTCACAGGCCTCCGGGATGCTGCGATAGGCCAGCACGACAAGCACCGTCGCTGCGGGCCGCGGGACCAGGCTCACCGTCGCTCGTCGGATGATGGCGAGCGTGCCCTCCGAGCCGCAGAGGAGCGGAGCCAGGCTGAAGCCGCGCGGAGGCGGATAGGGCTCGGGATCGAGGTACCATCCCGACGGCTGGCTGGGAGAGAAGCCGGTGAGGTAGTCCAGCGAGTAGCCGGAGGCCCGCCGCCAGACCCGAGGCCAATCCCGGCGGACCTGGTCCGCCGCGCTCGCCCGCACATCGAACGCGCGGCGATAGATGCGCCCCTCGAGCGTCGAGGCCTCCGCCTTGTGCCGGGCCGCCTCTTCTCCCACCGGGCCCAGGCGCGCCGTCGACCCGTCGCTCAGTACGACCTCCGCCTCAAGCAGATGGTCGGCGGTCATCCCGTAGCGAATCGAATGGGCCCCCGTGGCGTTCGTTGCGATCATGCCTCCGAACGTGGCCCGGTCGGCGGAAGCGGGATCGGGGCCGAACATCAGGCCATGAGGTCTTGCCGCGGCGTTCAGCGCCGCCCCCACAACGCCTGGCCCCACCTCGGCGAGGGCCTCCTCGGGGACGAGCCTGTGGATCTTGTCAAGGTGGCGGGCACAATCCAGGATGAGAGCCCGGCCGACTGCCTGCCCCGCCAGGCTGGTCCCGGCGCCGCGGGGCAGGAGGGGGACGCCAACTTCCCGGGCCACCTCGACTGCCCGCGATAGGTCGTCCTCGCGGCGGGGGTAGTACACGCCGATTGGCTCGATCTGGTAGTTGGAGGCGTCGGTGCTGTAGAGGATTCGGGTGTACGGGTCGAAGCGGGCATTCTCCCCGAGGCGAGATTGGAGGGCACGCTGGAGGTCGGTCAATTCCTTGGTCGAGGAGAGTGTCATGGCGATGTTGGCCCGCGGACGCTTGTGTTCAAGCGGGGAGGCCGACGTATCACTCCGGAGAGGGATGTTTGGTCAAGATCAGAGGTCTTCGTCGAAGGCGGGATCCTCCTCCAACGGGCTCTCTTCCTCCTGGTTCACCGGACGGCTCTTCAGCCACGGCCGCAAGTCGCCGACCAGCGTGCCCGGAAGCCGGCCGGTCAGCCGCACCCCCTCCGGGGTATGCTCCACCCGCTCGACGATCCCATGCTCGTGGAAGAGGCTGATGAGGCGGCCCTCCTGGTAGGGCAGGAAGACGTCACACCAGACCATATTCCCCTGCAACTCTTGTTCGACAACCGACAGGAGCGCTGCGATCCCCTCCCCCGTCGTCGCCGAGATCGGCACGGCGCGCTCAAACTCGTCGATCCGGTCGACGGCGGCCTCGGGGGTCTCAAGGAGGTCGATCTTGTTCAGGGCAGTGACCATGGCAATATCGACAACGCCGATTTCATCGAGGGTGTCGCGCACGGCCTGGGCCTGGGCCGGAGCATCCAGATGTGTGATGTCGACGACATGGAGCAGGAGATCGGCCTCCAGGATCTCTTCGAGAGTAGCGCGGAACGCCGCCACAAGCGCAGCCGGGAGCTTCTGGATGAAACCCACGGTGTCGGTGATGAGCGCTTGCCGACCGGCGGGGAGCTGGATGCGACGGGTCGTCGGGTCGAGCGTGGCGAAAAGCTGATCGGCCACGTAGACGCCGGCGCCGGTCAATCGATTCAGCAGGGTCGACTTGCCTGCGTTGGTGTAGCCCACGAGGGCGATCGTGGGGACCGCCGCCCGGCGCCGCCGTGCCCGGTGGCGGCCGCGATGGGCGCGCACCTTCTCGAGCTCCTTTCGCAGGTGCGCGATGCGCCGGCCGATGTCGCGACGATCCACCTCCAGCTGCATCTCGCCGGGGCCGCGCAGGCCCACCCCGCCCACGGAGCCGGCCCGCCCTCCCCCGCCGCCGGCCTGGCGAGCGAGGTGCGTCCAGGCCCCCGTCAGCCGAGGCAGGCGGTATTCATATTGCGCGAGCTCCACCTGGAGAGCGCCCTCGCGAGAGCGGGCATGCTGGGCAAAGACATCGAGGATCAGGGCCGTGCGGTCGAGCACTCGAACATCATCGCCGAAGGCCCTCTCCAGCTCGCGCTGGTGACGAGGCGAGAGCTCATTGTCGAACAAGAGGAGATCGGCCGCCGTCTCCTCGACCTGCTCGCGGATCTCCTCCAGCTTTCCCGAGCCGATCAGGGTCTTGGGGTCGGGGGAGCGGACCTTCTGTGTCGCCCGGCCGACGACCGAAAGCCGAGCGGTTCTGGCCAGCAATGCAAGCTCCTCCAGCGAAGAGAGGAGGGGCAAGAGCTGGCCTTCATCGCCGGCCACCTCCACCCCCACAAGGAAGGCTCGCTCCTGCGGGGGAGTTGTCGGTAGGGGAATGCCGCTCACAAGAGGGATTATACCGCCCAGCCTTGCGTGGCCTGCGCCCGCTACGGCCGCGAGAGAAGCCAGGCTTCGAGCGTCTGGCCGACCTGCTCCAGGCTCTCGGCCGACACCTTGTCGAGCGTATCCTGAGTCGTGTGGTAGTAGGGATAGTTGAAATCGATGATCAGCACAGAGGGGATGCCGAGCTCAAGAAAGGGGATGTGGTCATCGAGCATCGAGTGCCGAGGCATGGCGATGAACGATTCGAATCCCAGCGAGGTGGCCGTCGCCCAAATGGATTCGCGCAGAATTGGATCGCTGTTCATCTCGTAGTGGATCTGAAGGTCGGCATCGCCGATCATGTCCACGATGATCGCGGCGGCCGGCATCGAAGGCAGCCCGGCGGCGAAAGCCCTGGAGCCCTGGATCCAATCGCCGCCAGCGGCGCCGCCGCCATCCTCCAGGTCGAAGAAGGCCAGCCAGAGAGGACGGTTCAGGCCGGTCTCGGGCAGGACGCGTGCCAGCTCAAGAAGGACGGCCACGCCGGAGGCGCCGTCGTTCGCGCCGGGCACCGGGCTCTCCGGAGAAGCCTCGTCGCGGTCGGCCACGGGCCGGCTGTCGTAGTGCGCGCCCAGGAGAATCGGGGGGCTGCCGTCTTCGCCAAGAGCGCCCAGGACGTTGGTGCCGGCCTGGCCCTGGGCAGTGAAGCCTTGCGTCTCGGCCTCCCACCCTGACTCCTCCAGCGAGGCGACGATCCAGGCGATGACCTCGTCGTGCGCCGCCGTCCCTGGCACGCGAGGCCCCATCGTAAGCTGCTCCTCCACCAGGCCCAGCGCCCTCCCGCCGTCGAACCGCGCTGCCTGAACCGTGTCGGTAGGCCCGGCCGGCGAGCAGGAGGCGGCTGCCGCCGCCAGCAGCGCGAGCGCCATGCCCAATTTAGCCACAGCGGTGCGCATAGCCTCGCCGCGTTTGGCGGGGAGATGTTTGGGCTTGGTGTGACTCATGGTGTGGCTATGCGCATTGTAGGCTCGCCGGCTTCCGCCCACGCACGCGCCAAGTCCTCCAGCGCCCTCCCAGCGTGCCGCCGCGCACGCTCCCGCCGCTCCAGTCGGCCGGCGAAAGGCGGCAGCAGTCCAAGGTTCGCCTTCATGGGCTGGAAATGCTTCGCCTCCGCGTGGGTGACGTAGTGAATCAGCGCTCCCAGCATCGTCGTCGCGGGAAGCGACGCCGGCTCTGCCCCGCCCGCCAGGCGAGCCGCGTTGACGCCCGCCAGCAGACCGGTGGCGATGTTGCCAAGGTACCCCTCGACGCCCGTGATCTGGCCCGCGAAAAGCATCCGCCGGTGGTCACGGTGTTGTAGGGTCGAATGGAGGATGCGGGGTGAGTTGAGGAATGTGTTTCGGTGCATCTGGCCGAAGCGCGCAAACCGCGCCCGCTCCAGGCCGGGGATCATCCGGAAGACTCGCTGCTGCTCGGCGTAAGTGAGATTCGTCTGGAAGCCAACCAGGTTGTACAGGTCGCCCGCCAGGTTGTCCTGGCGAAGCTGGACCACAGCGTAAGGGCGCTTGCCCGTGCGCGGGTGGCGGATCCCCACCGGGCGCATCGGCCCGTAGGCGAGGGCCAGTTCGCCGCGCTCGGCGATCACCTCCACGGGGAGGCAGCCTTCAAAGAAGTGATCCGGGCCTGCGCGTACGCCCTGGCGGATCGCCTCTTCAAACTCCCGCAGAGGGATCCGCTGCGCGGCCGCCAACTCGCGAACAAAGGAGCGATATTCGTCCTCCGACATCGGGGCATTCAGGTAGTCGCCCACCGGGGATTCGCCGCGATCGTAGCGGGAAGCGCGAAAGACGATGGAGGGATCGAGGGACTCGCCCTCCACAATCGGAGATAGCGCGTCGAAGAAGTAGAGATGTTCCTCTCCGGTGAGATCTTGCAGCGAGCGGGAGAGCGCCGGCGATGTGAGGGGCCCCGAAGCGATGACGACGATCCCCTCCGAAGGGATCGCCTGCACCTCCTCCCGAAGAATCCGGATTCGGGGATGCGCCTCCAGGCGGGCCGTAACCGCATGGGCAAACTTCTCCCGGTCTACCGCCAGCGCCCCTCCGGCGGGGAGCGCCGCCTGCCTGGCCTCTTCGAGGAGCAGGCTGCCCATCAGCTCCATCTCGCTCATCAGGATTCCGGAGGCTCGATCCGGCAGGTGGGAGCCGAGCGAGTTGGAGCAAACGAGCTCGGCCAGGTCGCCGCTGCGGTGCGCGCCGGTCGTCGTGGCCGGGCGCATCTCGTAAAGCCGGACCTGAAGCCCGCGCTCAGCCGCCTGCCAGGCTGCCTCGCTCCCCGCCAGACCCCCTCCGATGACGGTCATCTCGTGGGCCATGGACGCATTCTATCATGTCCCTCAGATGGCATAGAACTTGCACCCTGCTTGCGCACCGGGCTTGCCTGATCTATACTCTCCGGCCGAGGCGGATCCCATGCTTCAGTCCCAGGACCAGTCCCTCCGTCCACTCACGACCGCCCACCTGGCTCAGACGATGAGCCTGCTCACGCTGCCCAATCAGGAGCTCCGCGACCGGATCCTGGCCGAGCTGGCGGCCAACCCCGCGCTGGAGCTGGTTGAGGAGCGGGTTTGCCCCACCTGCAAGCGGCGCCTGGCCAATCCCGGCCCTTGCCCGGCATGCTCCAGGCCGGCGAACGACGACGGCCCGATTGTCTTTCTCTCCGCCCGCGATTCCGCCCGCCCGGCTCGCTCGTCGGACCTCGATGAGGCTCCCCTGGATCGTGAGCCGGCCGCCCCCGAGAGCCTGGGCGAATACGTCCTCGCTCAGCTGGCCGCCGATCTTCGGGCCGAAGATCGGCGCCTTGCCGCCTATATCCTGGCCAGCCTCGATGACGACGGCTTCATTCAAGACCCTCCCGCGTTCATCGCCCGGGCCACCCACAGCACCCTGGAACAGGTGGACCAGGTGCTCAAGATGATCGCCCGCGCCGATCCACCTGGTCTTGCCACTCCGGGGCCGCGTGAGGCATTTATGGTTTAGTTGGACGTGCTGGGCTCCGACGACCCGCGCCTGGCGCTGGCGCGCCGGATCCTCAACGAGGCCTTCGCCGAGCTCGGGCGCCGCGAATTCGAGCGCATCGCCGACCGCCTGCAGGCCCGTGCGGAGGCAGTTCGTCAGGCGGCTGAGTACATCCGGGACAACCTCAACCCCTACCCGGGCCGCGCCTTCTGGGGCTCCGGACGCCACCCGGTTTCGGCAGACCCGAACGTCTATCACAATCCCGACATCCAGATCTCCCTCAACCCCAATGGAGGCCCCGCCTCGTTGATCGTGGAAGTGTTTGCGGCTGTCTCGGGATGGCTGCGCGTGAACCCTCTCTTCCGCCAGGCGATGGCGCAGGCGGGGGAAGGCCGATCCGAAGATTGGTCTGGCGACTTGGACCGGGCTTCGCTGTTTGTGAAGTGCCTGCAACAGCGTAACAACACGGTCCGGCGATTGATGGAGATCCTCGTGGCAGGGCAGGCCGAGTTCATCCTTCGCGGCGACCGATTCCTGCAGCCACTCACCCGAGCGCGGGTGGCAGCCGAGATCGGGGTCCACGAGTCGACGGTTTCTCGGGCCGTCGCCCACAAATCGATCGCCCTCCCCGATGGGCGCATCATCCCCCTCTCGAAGTTCTTTGATCGGAGCCTGTCGGTGCGCGACCGA
>Ga0209342_10004604_pt1 | contig 14293 bp, 11 predicted proteins | sample RifCSP16_2_FD_184023 | JGI IMG/M metagenome (GOLD analysis project Ga0209342, IMG submission 184023) | Soil microbial communities from Rifle, Colorado - Rifle CSP2_sed 16_2 (SPAdes) (version 2) | ecosystem: Environmental > Terrestrial > Deep subsurface > Rock core/Sediment | place: Rifle... | reverse complement strand
CCGGGCTCGCGGCCATCCTCGCCTCCTGCGGCGGCGGCGGGTCCACTCCGGGCGCCGCGACGAGGCCGGACGGGGGAGGATCGCCGCTCACGCTCCCCGCTGACTTCCCTCAATACCGCGGCCTGGAAATCGTCAAAGGTTTCGTCCTGGGCGATTGGTACATCGTCGAGGCTACTTCGCAAGACCCACCGGAGGACGTGCAAGCATTCTATGCCCAGGAGCTCGCCAAGGGCCGCTGGCGTCTTCGGGACACACGCACCTCCGATCAGCAGGGCACTATCTTCTTCACGGCCCCAGGCTCTTCCACGGACGGCAGAGTCGTGGTGACCGAGGGTACAGCTGGCAGCGCCGGGCAGACAATCGTCGCGATCGCTATGCCCGTCGACAGCGTCGAGAGCGAGCAGTGACGCCGCGTCGGCCCGAACCGCCTCGACGACAGCGGCCTAACAGGGTGCCGGCTACTCGGGCCGGATTGCTTCTCGTCTTCGTCGTTCCAACCCTCCTGACCATAGCCTGCGACGGCAGCGGTCCGTCCACGCCGACCCCGCTTACCCCCGAAAAGCCGACCGCAGCCGCGACGGCCACGCCAACGCCGGAGGCGACGCCGGAAGCGGGCGGCCTGGATGGCTTTCGCGCCTTCGCGGCCGGGATAGCGGCGGCGGTGGACGCCGCCGAACCCGCCTACTTCGCCGACCGCTCGATGGAGGCCGAGATCGCCTGTTCCGGCGACGAGACGACCGGTATCTGCTATGGTCAACCGGCGGGTGCCGTTCTGCGGGGAATACCGAGCGCCGTCGCTCAGTCGGACGCCTTCGCCCTCATGTCAGCCGACGAATACGTCGAGATGCTCCGCAGTTGGTTCGCCGACGCCTCTCCGCAGGAAGCACCGACGCTCTACGCTATCGCTCGCCGCCCGGCCGGCGAGGGCGGCGAAGAGACCTTCCGGGCGATCGTCAGCGGCACGTTCCTCGTGGGCCCGGCCGACTCCAGGGTCCTGCGCCAGCAGGCACGCATATTCGACTTCCAGTTCCTCGACGGTCGCTGGCGCTTCACCGGCGAGGTCTACGCATCCGTGCCCGAATCGGCCCAGCCCTGGTCCTCCGGCCACTGCGATGAATGCTTCGACCTCTGGGAGCGCTGGACCGAAGCCGCACCCTGAATGGAAGTCATCCGCCAGGTGTGCCCGACGCCCCGCGAGCCGCCGCACATAGGCAAGGCGCGGCAAGGCGAGCCAGATTGGCTCGCACGGCCGCGTGAATCTTTCCGAGCGGAGGCGAAAAGGGGCTTCCGTTCCCCTGCCGATGTCGTGTAGAGTTGGCGGATGTTGGGAGTGGGCCGGCGGACGGTGGGCGGCAGGTAGCGCGCCCGTTAATAGTCAGGCCGGGCGGCGGGTTGGGCCGGAGGGGGAGCCCTGCGAGCCGCAGGCACGTCATCGGGAGGTGCCTGCGGCGAACGCGAGGGTCAGTGCGGCGTTGAGCGTGGGCGGAGGCTACCCAGCGAGGCCTCGCGCTACGCGACACCACGATCTCCGGGGAGTGAGCCCACGTGGGGACGAAGTGATGCGAGGAATGTACGCACGCCCAGAACACTGCGTCCACGGGCGGGCCGCGAGAGGAGGCACGACGGTTGACGAACCCCTTGGCCATCAAGTTGCTCTCCGGAGGCGCCGTCACCCTTGTCCTTGCTGTCCTGCTCCTCGCCGGCCCCGTCCCGACCGATCGGCCCCAGCCAGCGCCCAAGGACGATATAGTCCCCGGGCGCTACATCGTCGTGCTGCGCGACGGGAGGGACCCCGACCGCTACGCCGGCATTCTGGGCCAGCGCTACGGCTTCGTTGCTGACCTAGTCTACCGTCATGCCCTGAAGGGTTTCGCCGCCGACCTCTCGCACGAAGCGGCATCCGCGCTCAGCAGCGAATCTGCCGTTCGCATGGTGGAACCGGACCGTATCGTCGCGGTGTCCGACCAAGAACTGCCCACCGGCATCGACCGTACGGATGCCGAGCTGATGCTAACCGGCACGGACCCGGCGCCAGACGTGGATATCGCCATCATCGATACCGGGGTCGATATTGACCATCCAGACTTGCGAGTGGTAGGCGGCGTCAGCTTCAATCAGTACTGCACCGGCATCGCCGGCTCATACGACGACGACCACGGCCACGGCACCCACGTGGCCGGGACCGCCGCCGCCCGCGACAACGAGATCGGCGTGGTGGGGATGGCTCCCGGCGCCCGCATCTGGGCGGTGAAGGTGCTGCACTACACTGCGGGGGCAATGACCTGCGCCATCGCCGGCGTGGACTGGGTCACCGCCCACGCCGACGTCATTGACGTAGCCAACATGAGCATCAGAGCCGGGCTGGTTGATGCGGACAACCCGCTCTGCGCCGCCATCTCCAACTCAGTGGCGGCCGGAGTGGTCTACATCGCCGCGGCAGGCAACGGAACAACCGACGAGGGAGTAGACGCCACAACCACCACGCCTGCCAACTGCCCGGACGTCATCACCGTCTCCGCCATCGTGGATTCCGATGGCGCTCCGGGTGGCGTTGGCCCTCCCACGGGCTGCGGCCCCGATGACAGTCTTGCCAACTTCAGCAATCGCGGTCCCCTCGTGGAAATCGCCGCGCCGGGCTGCCTCATCCGCTCCACCTGGCCGGGTGGAGGCTCCAATTACGACAGCGGCACCAGCATGGCCGCCGGTCACGCCTCCGGTGCGGCCGCGCTCTACATGACCACCAGGAACGTGAACCCCGCCAATGCGGCCGAGGTGGCTTCCTTCCGCACCGCCTTCTTGAGCGATTGCACTGTTCCTCAAAGCGATCCGAATCTCGGCTTCAGCGGCGACCCTGACGGATTCCCCGAGCCATTGCTGTACCTGGGAACGAACTGTGTCGCCTCGCCGGTCGTCACGCCGACACCGACACCCATCCCGACTGCCACCCCTGCTGCCACACCCACTCCCGCTGCCACACCCGCGCCCGCTGACTACGATGGCGATGGCGTCCCCGACAGCTCAGATAACTGCCCAGCCTCGCCCAACGCCGACCAGTCGCAACCGCCCTGGCCCATCAAGGCAGATGACCCTGACTGCGATGGCTGGGCCACTGACGGCGAGGCGGCGATCGGCACCGATCCCATGGATCCCTGCCCGGACGACCAACTGGATGACGCCTGGCCGCCGGATTTGGACAACAGCAAGAGGGTGAACACGATCGACGTCCTCGCCGTCGCGCCCATGATGCAGCAGCAGCCCGGCGATCCAGGATACGACCAGCGCTTCGACCTCGGTGGCGGTGTCGGAATCAACATCATCGACGTGCTCCTTTTCGCGAACGTGATCCAGAGATCTTGCCAGAACCCATAAGAGCAAGGCTCGACAGAGCTGTAGGGAGGGGTCAGCGAAGGGGCTCGACCCGGCGGGAAGGCCCCGGGGTCAGAAAGTCGGCGTGAGAGAGCGGGTCGCTCACCCGGAGCCAGGCCTTGTCGTCAGCACATTTCGGGGGCGCAACTCCCTTTCTATGGTAGGATTAGGCGCTTAGCCGCCGACGCCAGGACGCTCCTTTGTGAAGCCAGCAGCAACGGTGACTTCGATAGTGACGGCGGCCGCATTGCTGCTCGTGAATTGGTCGCCGGCCGGTGCCCAGCCGAAAGTGACCTTCCTCTTCCCCAAGGACGGGGACACCCTGTCTGAGCCGCCCTCCGCCATTCACATGTGCTTCGCGAGCGCAGTCAACGTCAAGGACCTAGACGAGGGCGGCGACTTCCGCTTCAGGGTCTTTGAGCCCACCGGCCGCGGCCTGGGGCTGCGAATAGTGTTCCAGCCTGACGGCTTCGGCGTCGACATCTACCCTGGCGCCCCCGAAGAGCCCGAGGGCGAGTGGACGTTCGAGTGGCGCGCCACGGACCCGGACACCCTGGAGCCCGCCGAAGGCGCGATCCGCTACACGGTCGGTCCCGGCGGCGACCCGCCGCCCGACAAACCGTTCTCACGATGCGGTGGCGGCAGCTCGCCCTCTACGACGAGCCCCACGCCAGCCTCGGCCGACGATGGGGCCGCCGAAGGCTCGGACGGCCTGTGGATCGGGCTCATCGCGGCCGCCGCTCTGGCTGGGGCCGCTGTCCTCGGCCTCGCGCTCTACCTGGTCCGGCGCCGGATCGGACCCTGGACACAGCGACCGCCTCAACAGGGCGACCACTAGGACTCAGCTCCAGAGCTGAGGAAGCACCAAACAACCTAGCCGCCGCCGACGGGACCGGCCGTCGGCCCGGTCAGGCGGGCCAGTTCGGAGCCGTCGCCGTTCATCCGATAGATCTCGCTGCGGTCCTCCCGGAAGGACTCGAAGGCGATCCGGGTGCCGTCGGGCGACCACACGGGACCCCTGTCGGGCGCGCCATCGTCGGTGAGGCGAGTCTGGCCAGACCCGTCGGCATTGGATATATACACCTCGTCGTTGTGATCCCGGGAGGAGACGAAGGCGATGCGGGTGCCGTCGGGTGACCAGGCAGGCGAGCGATCCTCGCGGGCGACACGGGTGACGCGGGTAAGGTGAGAATAGGTGACATCGATAATGTAGATCTCCCCATCGCCGTCACGCCGAGACACGAAGGCGATGCGCTCCCCATCGGGCGACCACGCGGGGGAGCTGTCACGGAGGGGCCGTACGGTGAGGTTGATCTGGCGGGAGCCGTCGGCGTTCATGACGAACACGTCGCGGTTGCCGTCGCGCTCGGACTCGAAGGCGATGCGCGAGCCATCGGGCGACCACGTGGGCCGCACGTCATCACCTGGGTTGCTGGTGAGGCGAGCCTGGCCGGAGCCATCTGCTCTCATGACGTATATCTCGAGGTTTCCGTCGCGCAGCGTCCCGAAGGCGATGCGGGAGCCATCGGGCGACCAGGCGTAGGGAAAGTCCAGGGCAGGACTGTCGGTGAGACGGACGACGTCCGAGCCGTCCGCGCTCATGCTGTAGACATCGCCATTGCCGTCCCGGTCCGAGTAGAAGGCGATTCGGGAGCCATCGGGCGACCAGGCGGGCAACGCCTCCTCAGCTGGGCTATCGGTGAGGTTGTTTACGCCGGAGCCATCTGCCGCGGCGAGGTAGACGTCACGCTGGCCGTCGTCCTCCGCGTAGAAGGCGATGCGGGTGCCGTCAGGTGACCAGACCGGGAAGGCCTCCCAAGGCAAGCTGTCCCCGAGGTGGGCAACGACCGAGCCGCTCTGGTCCAAGATGTAGATGTCGCGGCCGCCGGAGCGGTCGGCATAGAAGGCCAGCCCCGCCGGTGGCGCCGTCGCTTCAGCGCAGGCCACAGCGAGGATCAGGCCCAGCACGAGAGCGGTCACGGGCCGGATGTAGCGGCTCGCGCGGCCCTGGGGGCGCATCGGAGTCCGCTTCGCGGTCGCCGATCTAGCAGCCAGCCGGCGATCCCTGGCGGGGCGAAGTATCCAGACGGCGAACAGCGTCGATGTGCTGAGCGCCCTGATCCGCCGAGCGAATGGCCGCACAGACCCTATCCCATGTCTCCATCCAGCGGTGTCGATTCTGAGCCTCAGTGGTCCATGTGTCAAACGGGGTGCAAGCAAGGAACGTCGAGCGCCGACGCCCGTGGCGGACGGCAACGCTCTGGCTCTCTCCGTCGGCCCGTCGCCCCGGCCGCAGCACTGTACCCAACGGCCATTTTCCCCTAGACTGAAGGGCACTCCCATGACTAGATGGCTGCTCCTGCTCCCGCTTCTCGGCGCTGCCGTCCTAGCCGCCGGCTGCGCCGGCGGCGGCTCCCCCGCCCTCACCCCCAACCCCGACGGCGGAGAGACGCCGACCATCCAGCTTTCGGAGACGGTAGAGGCGACAACCGTTGGCTCTCCCGAGGCGGAAGGATCAACGCCTGCCCCCGCCGGAACCCCGCTTCGGGCAGGCACGCCTACGGTCGAGCCAGCCTCTGACGTGACCGCGACGTGGACCGAATGCACGTTGAATCCAGCCACATCCGCCGTCGACTGCGATGAACTGGGAACGTTTACGCTTGACCCGCCCCTCGTCGGTGACTACACCGACTGTAACCTGGCCTTGATCCAGGACGAGCCCGTTCTGCTTGTCTGCTCCGGCGGTGAGCGCCTGTCCCCGGCCTACTACCCCGTCCAGTGAGGATGCTGTCCAGCTAGCCCGCTGCCGCCCCTCGGCGCCCGGTCGGATCCGCGGACCAGACTGACTTCTCGGCGTTCGTCCTCCGGAATGCACCCCACTACCGAAGGACTCTCGTAGGGCTTGCCAACACGCGCAGGACGCGTCTCAAACCGGCCAACTTTGCCCTCCTTGGGGGTTGACAAATTACCATGGATGGAGAATAATCCTCGGAAGTAGGGGTGCGGCTATGTTGTTTTCGACAGCGCGGCTCGTTCGAGTTATCGTCTTCCCTGGACTAATCCTGTCGCTGCTCGTCGCCATATCCTTGCTCCTCGCCACAGGGATACTGACACGGGGGCCCCAGTCGCTTGCCTTCAGCGTCAGCAACGGTGACGGGACCGGCACCGGCACCGGCACAACGCTGGGCACGCCGGTCCCGCTCGCTCAGTCGTTTAGCACGGAGCTCAAGGGAGACTACGTGGCCGCCGGGGTCGGCATGCGCGGCACCGGGCCACCGGGAGGCGGCACCATTGCATTGCCGGCGCTCCCCGGAGGCTCCACGGTACAGAAGGCCTTCCTCTACTGGGCGGTGATGAACGACACCACCATCCCGTCCCTCGCAAACGGGAATATCAACGGAAACGCGATAACCGGAAGCCTGATAGGCAAGACCGCCAACCCGTGCTGGAGCGGCGAGATACATAACTACGTGGCTGACGTCACGAGCTTCGCCCTGCCCGGCGCCAACAACGTCCTTACGGGCTTCGCCTCCGGGGGGCTGCCAATCAACACGCAACCCATACTGGAAGGAGCCTCGCTGGTCCTAATCTACAGCAACCCCGCCTCTTCAAACAGGACGATAATCATTCACGAGGGGGCGGTTTCATTCATACTGCCGCCGCCGGAATCCACCACGTTTGGCGGCTTCTCGGCGGCAGCAGGGACATCCAGCACCACCTACATCGTTGCCGATGGCCAGCAGCCCGGCGGCCTGGGGCTGAACAACAGAACTCTGGTCGATGGCGTCGAGACCGCCAACCACACCCTCAACGGCGCCGGCCCCGGCACGCAGTACTGGGACACCCTTACGCAGAACATTTCGGCCTTCATCCCTCCCAGCGATACGAGCGTGATGATACAAGTAGAGAGTGCCGCCGATTTCGGCGTCGCCGACTGTATCACCTGGGTGGCCCAGGTCCTCGCTGTGCCGGCTGTCGAGCCCACTCCCACCCCCACTCCAACGCCTTCACCCACGGCGACACCCACGCCAGGGATCGGGGTCGGCGGGATCGTGCAAATCAACACGGGCTCAGACGCGCCTGTTGAGCAGTCCCTCCCCGCCGATAGCCCTGCTTCGCCGATAGCCGCGGCCGTGGGCGGCGCGATGATCGCCGTGGCGGCGGGCGGCTGGTACGCCAGCAGGCGCTGGCCACGGTAGCCCGCACTCTCCCAAGCCCAGCGCCCGACTGTCACCCCCCAGTTTGGCAGGCCGATTCCCCATCAGGCTGAGCGGCGAGAGAGCACCCCAAGGCCGCTGGCGCCGGTCCACACCGCCGCCGGCATTGGTGGCTGACGATCCGGGCGCGACTGTATAATTGCCGCTGATGAGTCGACCACCGGCGCCTTCGCCCCGGCTCGGCAGAGGCCTGAAGGCGGCGCTCGCCACCCTCCTCACTGCTTCGCTGGCGATTGCCGTAGCCGGCTGCGGCGGAGGAGAAGCCCAACCCTCCGTACACCTCCTCCTAGAGGCGGACACCACCGAACTGCCCCCGGAGGCGAACCTCGACGAGGCGATGACGGCTCTCCAGGAGGTGCTAGAGCGCCGGGCCCGGGCGTTCGGCATCGACAGCGCCCAAATCGAACGCGAGGACGCCATTCGCGTGTCCGTAGACCTCCGAGCGCCTATCTCGGTGGGGGACGTTCGCGAGCTCATGGAGAGGAGGGGCATACTGCAGCTGCGCCAGGCTGTCCTCGATGAAAACGGCGACATCGTCTGTGAGGCGCCGGACTCTACTCGGTTCTCCGTCTCCAGAGAAGAGATTTCGTACACCCCGGAGGCTCCGGGCGACCGACCCGCTCCGCGTTGCCTCGCCAGCGGAGGGCAGACCGGCCAGATCGTCTGGCAGCCCGCCGCCGCCGAAGCCGCGGACGGGGCTGAGGAAGCGCCGCCGGTGATGGTCCAGCCTCTGGGCGCGGCCGTGGACAGGACCCGCGAGCCTGTCGTCGTCATCACCCTGACGCCCGTCGATGGCCAGGTCCTCCGGGCCGCCAGCGAGCGACTGGTCGGCCTCCCCCTGGGATTCTTCCTCGACGATGAACTGCTCGCCGGGCCCACTATCCAGGAGCCGTTGACAACTGACAGCGTGCCCATCGCCGGCCGGAGCCTGCTCGAGGCCGAGATGCTGGTCGCTCAGCTAAGCGCCGGGTGGCTTCCCGTGCCGGTGAAGGAGATCAGCCTGGAGGAGGCATCCGAGTAAGGACCCGCCTGACTCCCCTGCGGACACCCACTTCCCAAGACGCCGATCAACCACGCCGCTCTCAAGCGATAGCGCCCACCCGGGGTCAGAGGCCCCGATGGCGCTTACGGGCGCCTGGCGGGTCCACCTTTTCTCACCGAAATGTTACCGCCCTCTAACCGATCCTTAACCCAAGGCCGGCGGCCGTGCACTAGGTTAACGGCAAACCACACGGGCGGAGCGGCCTTACAATGTCGCACCCCCCCTCCCAGCCGTCAGTGTGGAGACGGACGAGTCGGTCGTGTCGGGCGACCGACTCGCGCTTTTTGCAGCGCCGCCGCAGCCATCGATGGGCCCGCCGGCCACTGTTCTGCGGCCCCCCACGGGCACCCGCACAGACCAACGGATATCCCCCACGGTGAACTTTCGCTGTGATATGCTGGTGCAACCAACCTATGCGATGGCTTTGGCTCCCACTGCTGGCGGCGCTGGTCGCCCTTTCTGGCTGCGGCGACGACAGCGGCGTCGCCACGGCTGAAGAGTTGCCCCGCGTGTACCATCAGGCTATGGCCGACGAAGACTGGTCCAGAGTCTGGCGCCTCTTCTCCGCCCAAGCCAAAGAGATCTGCCCCTCCGATCTCTTCATCCAGTCGAGGGAGTGGTTTAAGGAGCAGTCAGGCAATAGCTACGACTTCTGGCTGGAGAAGTTCACCCAGATGAGTGAGGCCGACTGGGAAGTCGAGGTCTCCGACGATACCGCCAGCCTGCGCTTCCCAGCGGAAAACCGCACGATCAAGGCGGTGCTTGAGGACGGCAGCTGGCACGTCGCGCACAGCGGCGAGTACGATACCTGCCTCCCCTTCCGGCCCTAGGCACCGGAGCGGCGGCGCACGGTGAACGCGACCGCCAGCCTCAGTCCACTCGATCTCGTATTTCGTCGCCTGTAGGCTGCCAGACGAAGGAGCCCCTGGATTATATCGCATGTATAATCCAGGGTAACGGCTTGGCCGCGGCCAGTGTCCATGCGGGGAGCGCGAAGGCCGGGGGATCGCGCGGGTGGCCACGGCGCCCGCGACCCGGCCCACCGTCCCCGAGTTGGGTGGTCCGATCCATCGCTGGCCCCCGGGCCGCGGTTTGGTATGTGTGGTCACAGTGCCAGGATAGAGAGGGGACGGAATGGGTGTTAGATTTCCCATGTGGCGGTACTGGCTGCCGCTGTTGGCCGCCTTGCTCTTGGCCTTCAGCGCCTGCGATGGCGGGGGTGGCGGGAACGATAGCGTTTCCGATCCGCGCGAGCAGCTCCCTCGGATGGTGCTGACGACCGACGACCTGCCAGAGGGGTACGTCCAGGATGAGCCGTCATTCTCCACGAACGACGACGTAGCGCTGGGCGACGAGGAGAAGCTGGCCAAGCTGGAAGAGCAGGGCCGCATGCTGGGTTACAGCGCTCCCTTCACCAGAGGAGACGTAGCGGCCACCGAGGCGCCCTACTTTGGGGTGGAGAGCACGGCCAGCCTGTACGAAGCCGAGGCCGGGGCGAGCGATTCGTTCGCTGAGGCCGTGGAGGAGGCACGCGCCACGGATTGGGAGGCTATCCTCGGCTTCGGCGAGATGCAGACCGAGGAGCTCGACCTGTCCATCGCGGACGAGGCGCTATGGCTCCGCATCACGGGGGTCGTGGAGAGCGGGGAGGGTCAGACGGCGGTGGTCGTCATCGACGACCAGATACTCATACGCCAGGGCCGTGCCCGCGGCTTCCTGCGGGTCTCGAGCGCGCTGGAGGGTTCGTCCGACCGAAGCGCCCTCATTGACGAGGTCAAGGCCCTGGCAGAGGAGCAAGCCAGCCGGATGGACGACGTGCTCCATTAGCCTGCGCGGACAGCTGGCGTATACCCTACCGGCGAGTCCGAGCCCGGCTATCAAGGACGCGAGCGTGGCACGATTACTGTTCGGCCGCCCAGGAAGGCTCCCGATCGGCGGCGGGGTCCGCCGTGAGGTTGGCCTGCCCTGAGCCGTCGGCGTCCATGACGTAGATCTCAAAGTTGCCGTCGTCACGATCTGAAACGAAGGCCAGGCGCTCACCATCGGGTGACCAGACGGCCAGGCCGTCGTTGTGGTCCGCGTCCTCGGTCAGGCGGGCGACGCCGGAGCCGTCGGGGGTCATGGTGTAGACGTCAGACTTGCCACCGCGGGTGGAGTGAAAGGCTATGGCTGAGCCGTCGGGGGACCAGGCGGGGCCGTTGTCGGACTCCTCATCGTTGGTCAAGTTCGTCTGCCCGGAGCCGCCGGCGTTCATGACGTAGATCTCGGGGTTGCCGTCGCGCTGGGAGACGAAGGCGATCTGCTCACCGTCAGAGGACCAGGTCGGTTCCGAGTCATCCCCCGCGTCGTCCGTGAGGCGCGTGAGCTCCGAGCCGTCGTCGTTCATCACATAAATGTCGAGGTTGCCCTCGCGGTTGGAGTGGAATGCTATGCGGGAACCATCTGGGGACCAGGAAGGGCCGCCGTCCACCGACCCGTCGTCGGTGAGGCGGGCGAGGCCGGACCCATCGGCGTTCATCAGATAGATCTCCGTGTTCCCATCTCGGTCGGACTGGAAGGCAATGCGAGAGCCGTCTGGGGACCAGTCGGGGCCGCCGTCAGAGGCCGGATTGTTGGTGAGGTTGGACGGGCCACTGTCGGCATTCGTGGCGTAGATCTCACTGTTGCCGTCGCGGAGTGAGACGAAAGCGATGGTTCCCGCCAGCTCGGAGACGGTGGCGGTGGCAGTGGCGGCGTGGCCGGGATCGACGGTGGCGGCGGCGCCGGGGCTGGCCTCGGCCGTGACGGTGACCTCTGCGCCATCAGCCGGGCTGGATGTAGCCTCAGGCGCCTTTCCCCCGTCGTCGCCGCAGGCGGCCAAGAGAATAGCCAGACCAATTGCCGCGGCCAGAAGTCCCTCACGCATACCTAGCCTCATTTCGTTCGAAATGCCGTAGGCGTTCCAGATGGGCGCGCCCATTCTACCCTTTCAAACGACCCTCCCGCAATGACTGGGCGAGGCAGAGGATAGAGTCTTCGTCCGCGATTTGCTACCATTGCCAACACCATGGCGCGGCTTCCAACTGACCTCCACGACCGGGTCGGTGCGCGGGGCCGTTCCTCCCCTACCGCTCTCTTCAGGCCCGCGGCGCTGCTGACGGCAATCTGCGCGAGCATCACCTTGGCGAGCTGCGGCGGTAGCAGCGTCTCGCCCGGCCCCACCCCTATCGCCACGACGCCGTCGACCCCGAGACCCATAGCCGCAGTCACGCCCACACCGGTGGAGACGGCGGCGGCGAAGACCGTAGGCCTGGGCAAGCGCGCGACCCTCTACGGTGCTAGCGCCGGCGACAGCGCTGCCGCCGTCGCCGCCGGTGACTTCAACGGGGATGGCATTGCCGATCTCGCCCTCGCCGCCGCGAGGGCCGACGGGCCCGACAGCGGTCGGCCCGACGCGGGAGAGGTCTATGTGTTCTTCGGTCCGTTCTCCGGGGGTGAGACGCGGGACGCCTCGGCTGAAGACCAGGACCTGACCATATACGGTGCGAATGAGGGCGACGAGGCAGGGCGCTCCCTGGGCGCCGGGGACCTCAACGGCGACGAGATCGACGACCTCGTGATCGGGTCGCCCTTCGCGGACGGCCCTGATCGGACGCGCCTGGACGCCGGCGGGGCACACGTGCTGTACGGCTCGCCTACCCTGCCTCCGACCATCGACCTGGCAGCGCAGGGGGGGGACACGATGATACATGGCGCGGACGCTCAAGACCTGGCGGGCTTCTCCGTGGCGGTGGCTGACGTTAGCGGCGACGGCGTGGGCGACGTGGTGCTGGGCTCCTTGGGGGCAGCCGGCCCCGATAACGCCCGCGAGGGGGCGGGCGAGGTCCACGTGGTGTTCGGCGCCGACGCACCGCTGACCACGACCGACCTGGCGGCGGGCGAGCAGGACGTGACGGTGTACGGCGCCGAAGTCGGAGACGGCCTGGGCGAGATCGTCGCTGCCGGCGATCTCAACGGCGATGGCCCCGCCGAGCTCGTCCTTCCCGCACCGTTCGCCAGCCAAGCTGCAGGCGAGACGTACATCATCCCCGGCGGTCGTTCGATCCCACCAATCATCGATATCGCCGAAGGGCGACCTGCCACCGTCTTGGGACCGGACGCAGGCGACCAGGCCGGCCATTCCCTGGCGATCGGCGACGTGGATGGCGACGGGATCGGCGACCTGTTGCTCGGGGCGGTCAGCGCCGACGGGCCGGACAACCGGCGCAGTTTGGCCGGCGAGGCGCTTCTGGTGCCGGGGCGCCGGCTCTCGGCTGGTACGGTTGGGGCGGTGGCCGCAGATCAGGGGATGCGCCTGTACGGGGCCGATAGCGGCGACCGCCTAGGGCGCGCCGTGGCGCTGGCAGACCTGAATGGTGACCGCCTGGCCGACCTGACGCTAGTGGCAGCAGGGGGCGACGGCCCCCAGGAGAGGCGGGAGAACGCCGGCGAGCTATACGTCTACTTCGGGCCGGGCAACCCGGGTGAGATGCTTGACGTGGCCTCTGAGGCTGCGCGCCTGACGCTCGCGGGTGATGATGCGGACGACGTCCTGGGCACCAGCACTTTCGGCAAGCCGGCCCTGCTCCTGACGGACATGAACGGCGATGGGCTGAACGATATCGTAGCCTCGGCGCCGGGTGGCGACGGCCCCGCGAATGATCGAGTGGACGCGGGCGAGGCCATCATCATATTCCTCGTAGAGCGTTGACGCGATACGCGCCAGCGCTGCGGCTGCATGACATTGACGGTCTTCGTCCCGGCAGTTGAGTCCGCAAGAGGGTACCGCTACGAGGCGACGGCCGTCCGCCCGCCCGCCTGACCCCGACCTACGGGTTGGCGCAGGACTGCATTATGACGGGACCCAGCATCAGGACGTCGATGACGTTGATATACCCGGCGGCGTCCAGGTTGAATCGCTGGTCATATTGGTCGTCGCCGGGCCTTGAGGAAATCACCGGCCCAAAGTGGAGCGCGTCAATGATGTTCACGCTGGTATTGTTGTCGAAGTCCGGAGGCCAGGCGGCGTCCAGGGCGTCGTCCGCGCAGGGGTCCACGGGATCGGTGCCCACGAAGGCCTCATCGCTGGTGGTCCAGCCGTCGGCGTCGGTGTCGCCGCAGGTGGCACCCACGACGACCTCGCCGTCCAGCACCGATCCGACCGCGTAGCGGTTTCCGACATTGTCAGCGATAAGGGGCAGGCCGTCACCGTACTGGTTGAACGTGTCCTGGATATGCAGGACGCCGACGCCGCTGCCGACGGCCTGGAGCGAGATGCGGATGAGGACGCCGTCGCCGGATTCTGCGGTGCCGCTGAGCTCGACTATGTCCAGCCGGAAGTCGCCGTCGTTATCGGGCGCGCTATCGCTGAAGCTGAGAAGGATCGGCGCGGTCCCATCGGCGGTGAGCATCATGGCGGCGTCCGCGGCGGTGACCGTTACCACTGCGGGGTCGTAGATGAAGTCGAAGCCGAAGCCGCCCAGGCCGCCGGCGCTCCCCACGTAGGGCGGCACGCCTTTGACCGTCACGTCGATCTCCAGCAGATCGCCGACGGCGGCGATGCTGTTGCACGCCTCCCGCGTATCCAGAGAGTTCGCGGCGTTGCCCGCCGTGTCCATGTCGATGGCGACCTCGAGCTCCACAGGCGTGG
>Ga0209342_10004602_pt1 | contig 14294 bp, 25 predicted proteins | sample RifCSP16_2_FD_184023 | JGI IMG/M metagenome (GOLD analysis project Ga0209342, IMG submission 184023) | Soil microbial communities from Rifle, Colorado - Rifle CSP2_sed 16_2 (SPAdes) (version 2) | ecosystem: Environmental > Terrestrial > Deep subsurface > Rock core/Sediment | place: Rifle... | reverse complement strand
TCCGTCCCCTGCGCGTGGCGGAAGAACCCGTGGGCCCCGAAGTGGTCCGGGTCGTTGATAATCATCCACTTGAACTTGTGTTTGTGCAACCCGGCATTCCCAGACCCGCCCCGGCATCCCTTTCCGCGACCGTGCTTCTTTCCGCGGCCGTGGGTCCGGGAGCCTCGCAGCTTCTTCGTCCTCGACGGCATCACGAGGCCTCCTCTGCGATCATCGAATCGAGAAGCGGGTTGATCGCCTCCCCCCGGTACCCGAGGTCTCCGAAATCGCGGAACGGGCGCTTGATGGCCTTGAAGCCGCCTCGGGGCGGGTGGAGCCGGAGGACGGGCCTCAGGCCTCGGATGTCGTTCACGTTCGCCTCGCCCTTGGTCAATGCCTGTGCAAAATCCCAGATGCTCTTGAACTTCGAGTTCGACTTGACGTAGGCGTCGTCGATCCGACCGTTGCCGTCGCTCCGGCCGCGTTTCAGGAGAAGCTTTGCGACTGTTTCCGCGGAGATGTCACCCCACGTCACGAAGTCCTTCACCTTCCGCACCATCCCGCGTGTCGCGTCGTTCTGCGACAGGATGACGCAATGGTTTGTGCGGGTCAGGCGGAGCATCCGCAACGTATCCTCAACGGCGGCGCTCCGCCGAACGTGTCCCCGGATCCGCACGATGGCCCACGTCATCCCTCGTCCTCCCCTTCCTTGGCTTTCCCTTCCTCGGGTCCTTTCGCCGCAAGGTCCTCGCCCTCGACCTGAACTTCCTCCGGGAGCTCAGTGGTCGGCTCTTCAGCTGGTGAGGCGGAGACGCCGCCGGGCGAGACGACGTACGCCTTCTCCGCCCCCGCCCGGATCTTCAACCGCTCCGCCTGTTCGGGTCGAACCTTGACGAGCGAGGTCTTCCGAAGTGCGTCGAATGCGGCAAGCGCGTAGTTGACGGTCGTCTTCGTATGGCCGCGTGTGAAGCCCCATGCATCCGTGAAGCCACCGAGCCGGAGGACCGACTTTGCGATATCCCCAACGGCGAGGCCGACGCCCCGCGGGGCGGGTTTGAGGGTGATCTCGACGGATCCGCTCTTTCCGAGGACTTTGAATGGGAAGGAGTGGGACCGGTAGCACCCGCACTCCCACGAGCCGCACCCGCGCTTCACGCGGATCATGTTGATCTTCGCATTATCGATTGCCCGCCGGATCGCGGGACCGACTTCCTTTCCGCGCGCGCGGCCGAGGCCCACAAAGCCATCCCGATTCCCGATGACGCACGTGATCGCGAAGTTCACGCGCCGGCCCGAGTCGGTCATCCGCTGGACCATGTTCACGTCCAGCACTTCGTCCTCGAGCTCCGGGAGCAGGATATCGACAATCTCCGGCTCCCGCAACGGGTACCCGGTTGCGAGCGCGTCGTCCAGGGTCGTGACGTCACCCTTCAAGACAAGCTTCCCGAGCTTCGTCTTCGGAGCCCAATCCGACGCCGGCCTCGCCTGCTGCATCAGCCCGCCACCATCCTCGCTTTCGCGGCCTCGAACATCGCCTTCACGTCCTTCGAGAGGTGCGCCCCGGCAATCCGGTCCTCGCTTGGCAGGATGGCAGGGTCGTGTGGAATCGAGACGCCCGCGTCGAGGAGACCTTTCAGCACAGCGAACACGCGGCCGCCCTTCGTCGGCACGTGCCGTCCGATGTCAAGGACGCCGGATGCAATTCCCTTCCCCTTTGCGCGATGGCCCGCGAGAAGGCCTGCGAGGTATGCGGCGGGAACGCTCCCCGTCGATGCGGTCCATCCGAGCCTCTTGAGATCGCGTCCGACGGCGGAGGCGACGACCCGGTCGCCGCGTTCCGTGAATTCGACGACTTGGATGATGATCGACGCGTTCGTCTTCCGGACGACGACCCTGGGCAGTCCCGACCGGACGAGGTGAAGCCGGGTCCGGTAGTCCGTGCGCCCTTCCCGACGCCGCCGAAGCGGAACGCGGTAGTGCGGTCCCTGCCTCACGCGGTTCCCTCCCGGAGGTGGCCGGCCGCCCGGAGCTGCTGCTCGAGGTGCGCCCGGCTGTGGAACACTCCGCCCTTCGCCTGGGCGAGGAATGTACGATACGTTCGGATGTCGATCTGACCCTGCCCTTTCAGTTCCCGCAGCCGACGCCGGATCGCACGGATCCGCAGGATCCATCGACGTTTCCGCGGGAACCGGGCGTTCGCCGTGCCCTTCCGACTCCCGATGCCTCGCCTTCGGCCCTTCTCTCGCTGCGCGGTGCGTGCCCTCGCGCGTCCCCGGGAGACACCCTGGACATGTCGCTTCCGGACGATGTTGTGGTTGATCAACTCCCGAACGGCCTCCCGTGTGATCGCGTCGCCGAGCGACTCTTCGTGCGCGGGATCGCTGCTGATATAGATGCGATTCTCCCCGCATTTGAGGATATCCGCGGCCATCCGGCGGATGAACGTGAGCCTCATCCCTCTTCCCTCCGGTTCAACACACGAATTCCCAGTTCGTCGGCCTGCTTCTGAATCATCTCTCGCTTCCGATCGCCCACGGTCGCGGCAATCCGGACGGCCTGGCGCTTCGAATCGATCCGCGTCAGGTCGCGCAATGTATGAACGATGACCTCTGCGAACCCGCTCGGGTGCAGCCCGCGGGCAGCCCTCGGGCCGCGATACCCGATCGAAGGGACGGGAGGTCGGTATCCCAAATGGCGTCGGAGCTTCGACTGCCCGCCCTGCGGCTTCCGCCATATGGAGCCGAGTCGCTTGTGCCGGAACCACTCCTGGCGGAGGAACCGGGTGCGTTTTGCGGCCATCTCCCGGCGAATTCGAAGGACGGCACGGAGCTCCCCGATTCGTTCTGGTTTCGAACGCGCGACGTGAGTTTTCTCTTCTTCCTCCTCCTCGGCCTCTTCTGTCTTCTTCCGCGGCTTCCTCTCGGCTGCGGCGGGGGGTTTCCTCGTCACCGGTTTCTTCTCCTCCCCCTCACGCTTCCCGAGCTCGGAAAGAATCCGAGAGCGCAACTCATCGACCTTGCCGACCGTCTCAAGCCCGAGGGTTTTCGCCCACGCGATGAGGTCCGCCTTCTTTGCCTTCTTTACGTCCGCACTCGAAGGGAGCGCCTGAGGGGGCGCGGACGCCTCCTCTGGGACCGCCTTCTTCGTTCGACGTCCGGTTCTCTTGGATTCCGGGGCCGCGGCATCTTCCTCTGCCATCTCACGCCTCCTCTCCCTTGCTCACGATATAGATACCGTCCTGGAAGACGCGCGGGTCGAAGCGCTTGATCCGCGTGAGCTGTTCGATGTTCGCGGCGGTCTGCCCGACCTCCTCGACATTTGGCCCTCTGAGGGTCACCTGATCGCCGTCGACGCTCACTTTCGTCTCGCCGATGATGGTCGTGCGTCGCGGAGCCCTCTCGCCGAGGAAGTTCTCCACGATGAACTCATTCCCTTTGGCCGAGGCTTTCATCGGGAAGTGGGAGTACACGATTTTCATCCGGTACGTGAAGCCCTTCATCACGCCCTCGATCATGTTCCGCACATGGGCGGCGAAAGTTCCGACAATCGCTTTCTCGCGGCGGCCCGCGAGGGTGCACGAAATTCGCACCTCCCCGGTGTCGAGCGCCATTGAAATCCGTGGGTGGGAAAGGGTCCTCCGAACCGTATGGCCCTTCGCAGCGACGACAACCTCGGGACCACGGAGCTCGAGCTGGACACCCTCTGGAATCTTTACCCGTTCCTCCGCAACTCCTGTGCGTGCCATCGTTCCCCTCAATACACGTATGCGAGCAGCTTGCCGCCAACGCCCGCTTGTTTCGCGCGGGCGTTCGACATAACGCCCTCCGTCGTCGTAAGGATCAGCAGCCCGAACTCTTGTGCAGGGAGGAACCGCGCCTCCCATTTCTCGAGGTCGATCCGGCGGACCGCGAACCGCGGCTTGATCACGCCGCAATCATTGATGTTTCCTTTCAGGACAATGCGATACACGCCGCCGCGTCCGTCCTCGACTCTTTCGTATGCGGAGATGTAGTCGGCCTCCTTCATCACGTCGAGCACGCGTCCAATGAGCTTCGACGCAGGGCGGATGAGGCATTCACCCTTGCCCACGGCCTCCGCGTTTCGGATTGTCGCCAATGCATCGTTTAGCGGGTCCTGGAGCATGGTTCACCTTAGCTATACTTCCGGAAGCCCAACTCGTACGCCACCTCGCGGAAGCACTGGCGGCACAAGTGAATACCGTAACGCCGGACGATCCCCCGCTTCCGCCCGCACCGCAGGCAGCCCTTCTTGCGGCCGAATTCCTTTCTGGGCTTCATTCGACGACCTCCGCGCCGAATCTTGACCGAACGAACGCGATGCCCTCATCCTTCGTAATCGCATGGGATGTCGGGATCCGTCGGGGGGCGATGCGACGCCGTGCGATCCGGTATCCGGGCCGCCGCAAGACGACGGCGATGTCCATTCCAAACACTCCGATCTCCGGGTCGTACTTCATCCCCTCAAAGTCTGTGTAGTCTGCCACGCCGAAGCTGAAGTTCCCGCGCGGGTCGAAGCTGTAAGCCGCGATGCGGTTGTTCCGAATCGCGAACGCCTTTCGCAGGAACTCCTCGGCGTTTTTTCCGCGGAGTGTGGCCCGGGCTCCAATCGGCATGCCCTGCCGGATGCCCCAGTCCCGAATCGTCCGGCGGCTCAGGGTCTGGACGGGCTTCCGGCCCGTCACGAGTTCGAGCACTTTCGTCGCCTTGAGGAGCTTCTCTCCGGCCTCTCCGACGCCGATGTTCACAACGACTCTGTCGACGGAGATCGACCGCATCGGGGTGCTCATCACTTCGCCTCCACGGCCGCAACTTCGGGAATCGGGATCTCCGGTGTGTCCCGACCAATCACGAAGACCTTGTCGATGTCCGTTGAAAATCCCTCACGGAAGTGCACGACATTCGCGCGGGGATTCCGAGTTCGCTCGACCCGGTCCACATGGACGATCTCCCCGACATGTTGGCCTCCGATCAGGAGCGCCAAGGCGCCGGCGGCGAGTGGGAATTCCGTGAGGACCTTCTGTTTTGGAATCGCGATCTTCAGGGTCGTGCCCGTCGCGTACGCGTTCGAAGTCAAGAGGATGTTTCGGCCATCATGGAGGTTCAACTGGACTTTTCCACCGCCTACCGTCGTCTTGTCCTCGATTCGGCAGAGCTTCCAGTCTGCGTCCTCCGGCCGGATTGAGACGAGGCGGAGCCGCCCGAGTCTGTCGACGACCATCCGGTAGCTCTCCTTTGTGGCTCGAACTGCGAGCACATCCATTATCCCGACGCTGGACTTGGGGTTCGTAACGATCCGGCCATCGACCTCCACGGTCCGGCTCGACAGGATCGCACGGGCCTCACGAGCCGAGTCGCAGTGATGGAGCATGTCGCGTAGGATGTTCCCGAGCGGGACGCTTTCGTCCGCAGGGTGCGGACCCGGCGACGGCTTCGTCGCCCATACCGCGGTCTTCCGCTCGATCCTCCACGTCCGCGGCGCCGATAGCCTCTTGAGATGCTTCTTCATCGAGCGCTCCCCCGGATCCGCGCCCGACGGCGGGGATCGGTTTCGTCAAACGAGATAATGATGAGATTCGAGGCGTGGACGGGGCGACCGACCTCCTTCTCGTCACGCTTCTTGATCTTAACGCCCTCCAAGATCACGGTTCCATCACCGATGTCGATGGAGATCACCTTGCCCTTGCGGCCGCGGAAGCTGCCTCGGGAAACGACGACTTCGTCGCCTTTTCGCACGGGGACCGCGCGAGGGATCTTCCAATCGCCTTTTTTCCGGAGCGCGGGGTCGACGTGGGCGGCGAGCATCCGGTGCCGTTGGTGCCACGGCGCCGTCGCCGCACGTTTCCGTTGTTTCCTCGGCTGCGTGCTTGTCATTTCGCTCCCTCACACGATTGAGCTCGCCGTTGCGGCAATTCGGGGCCACCGTTCGGCGGCCTCTTTCGCGACGGGCCCTTTGATGTCCGAACCTTTCGTCTCACCTTCTGGCGTCATAAGCACGCATGCGTTGTCCTCGAACCGAACCATCAGCCCTTCGGCTCGTCGGAACGGACGACGTTGTCGAACGATCACCGCGTTCACGACTTGTTTCCGCATTTCGGGCGTTCCCTTCTTCACGGTTACGACGAGAAGGTCACCGATTCCTCCGGCCGCCCGGCGACGCCGGACGCCCTTGTATGTCTTCACGGAGATGATCTCGACAATCTTCGCGCCGCTGTTATCGATGCACTCGAGGCGTGCGCCCGTCGGAAGGCCCCGCGTCATTCTTCCCGGGAGGCCCTTCATCCGGCGACCCCCCGGGTGTGGATCACGACGAATGAGACGGTCTTGCTGAGGGGCCGGCACTCCATGAGAGCAACCTTGTGGCCTGGAGCGAGGCCGAGACACGGCGGGGCGTGCGCCAGCATCCGCCGTGTCCGCCGCTCATACCTTTCGAATTTCGGCACGTAGTGAAGGGACTCGCGCTCGACGACAACCGTCCTCTGCATTCGCGCCGATACGACGACGGCTTGCAGGGTCTGCCCTCGGACTCGGAGCGAACCGTGGAACGGGCAGTTCCGATCGTCGCACGTTCGTGTCGGGAGTGGAACGTCAATGCCAATATCGCGAGCCGTCGTGCTCCGCGGTTCCCCCGGTCCCTTCACTTTCGCCATCGCTCACCTCGCCTTCTTGATCCGGTCTTCTGGCCGGTACTGGATGTCGCGGCCGTCGAGCTCAACGCCGCCCTCGACCTCAAAGCGGAATCGGGTGCCCCTCTTCGGAACCCTCTTCTCCCGGCCGCTGGACTCCACGACGAGTGTGTTCCGCGTTTCATCGATAACCTTCCCGCGAACCCCCACGAGACTCGGGTCCGTGGATCGAATGATTGCGACCTCGAGACCGATGAGCTCGTGCTTCTGCAAGCCCATCCGCGTGCCTCCATCCACCCCGCGCATCCGCACTCAACCCTCCCTCTTCTTCGGCGCGGCGGTCGCCGCGGACTTCGACTTCGCGAGCTCGTCCTCTCGGTTGATCGTGAGAACGCGAGCGATGTTCCTCCGGATCGCGCGAATCTTGCCCGGGGAGTGCGGCGCCCCTCCCATCGCGGCAACGCCCCGCTCATGCATGAGCTCGGAACGGAGTTCCTTGAGCTTTTCCTCGCGGGCATTCGCGTCCATCCCGCGGATCTCCTTCGTCCTCAGGAGCGCCAACTACTTCTTCCCTCCCTTCTTGAGGTCGACGTCGACCTCCACGCCTGGCTCTTTGACCTCCTTGAGGACTTTCTTCAGCTTCTTCTCGGCGACCTTCGACATCTTCACTTTCTCCGTCACTTCCTCCGCCACCAACCCCGAGCCGGGCTGTTCCGCTCCCGCCTCGACCCTTGCTGGCGCCGCGGTTTCCTCGGTTGCGTCGGCCGGGGGCGTGCGGGTTTCCGCGGCCTCAACGACGGCGGGCCCCGCCTCTGCGGGGGTTAGGACCTTGATCGTAATATCATCCGGCAGCTTCGCCTCGGGGACCATGACCCGGACGGTGACGCCGATCACACCGGGCTTCATTCGGGCAATGGCAAAGCCTGTCCGCATCCAGGTGTTGCGCGGTTCTCCGCAATACTTGATGTGTCCAGCCGGGAATTTCTGCCGGCGGTGCCTGTGGCCGGTCAGCTTCCCCGCGATTACAACGATGCAACCCCTCGCGCCCGCCTCCATGATTCGGCGAACCGTCGAGTGCCCTGCGCGTCGGAAGTGCCACCCGCGCTCCAAGGCGTTCGCGAGCTTCTCGGCCATGATCTGAGCGTTCAACGCGGGGTTCGCGACCTCCTGGACCTCGATTTGTGGATTGTCGAGGTTGAACTTTCGCTCCACGGCATCGGTGAGGGCCTTGATCGCGCCGCCCTTACGGCCAATCACGAGCCCCGGCCTCTCGGCGATGAGCGTGACTCGGGTGCCCATTGGTGTGCGCTGGATATCGAGACCGCCGAATCCAGCACGTCGCGTTTCGCCGAGAAGGTACTCCTTGAGGAGAAGGCGGCGGACGTTTTCCACAACAATCCGCTTGTCCTTTCGGCGCTCCGCCTTCGCAGATGTCGCCACGTTACTGCACCTCCTCCAGCACGACCTCGAGGTTCACCGTGTCCTTGTCCCAGGGCGTGCTGCGCCCGTGCGCACGAGGCCGCATCGCTTTCACGGGCTTTCCTTTGTGGGCGTTGATCACCCGAATGACCATCGCCTCCGGATCGCCTCGCCCCAGGTATTCTGCGTTCGACACCGCGGTTTCGAGGACCCGCTTGAAGTACCTCGCCGTCTTCGCTGGATACCGCGCAGGGCCATGCCCGCTCTTGTGGGCGACCCATCGGTTATACCGGCGATAGGGAACGGGCTGCTTGAGCGCCACGACGTTGTCGAGGTACACAAGCGCCCTCTCCACCTTCTTCCCGCGGAGCTGGCGGGCGAGCTCGACGGATTTTTTCCATGGGATCGGCAACTCGCGTCCGTAGGCGCGCGCCTGTGTTTCCGTTTTGAATTCCGTCGTGTACCCGAGTTTCGCCATGGCCCACCTATTTCAATGGCATGAATTTCGAGGACCGGGTCGCACCGACTCCAGGACCGCTATGGGACACGGTCCCACGGGTCATCGCGAACTCTCCGAGGTAATGCCCGATCATCTCGGGCTTGATCTCCACCGTGAGGAACGCTTTTCCATTGTGGATCGCCACCTTCTTTCCGACGAAGTCCGGAAGAATAGGGACGTCGCGGCAGTGGGTGCGGAGAGCAGACTGCGTCCACTCGCCTGCGCGGAAGCGGTCCACGAAAATCGTCTGCTGCTCGTCGAGGCCTCGGATGTAGGTCCGCCGCGCCCGCGATGGCAGGAGCTCAATGACCTCCTGGAGGGTCATCGCCTTGAGCTCCTCGAGTGAATACCCGCGGTACGTGAACTCCCGCTTGCGACGGACCTCGATGCCCGCCGCGCGCTTCCGCATCTTTCGCCGTGCCGCCTTGGCCAGCCCTCCTGTCTTCTTCGCCATGTACGCCTACCTCCGCCGTCCCCGGAGTCGCTTCGGTTTGGGGGACATTCGGCCGACCTTTCGCCCGGGCGGCGCCCGCCACGAAACCGTCGACGGACGCCCCACGTGCTGATGCGCGCCGCCGCCGTGGGGATGGTCAACCGGGTTCATCGCAACGCCCCGCACCTTCAACGACGGCTTGCTGAACGACCGGTACGCGAGAGCCTTCTTTCCCGCCTTCCCGAACGGCTTATCGAGCCGGCCGGCCCCCGCAACGACTCCGATTGTCGCGCGGCAGCGAGGGTCGAACCCCTTGAACTGGCCGCTTGGAAGCTGAACGACGGCCTTCTCCCCGTGGCTCACGACGACCGCGCTCGTCCCCGCTGCGCGTACGTATTTTCCGCCATCACCGGGCAGGCCCTCGATGTTGTAGACGAGCGTGCCCTCCGGGATTTGGCCGAGCGGAAGCGTGTTCCCGCGGTCGATGTTTGCAGCGCCGACTGTAACGACCTGGCCCTCCTGGAGGCCGTCCGGCGCAATCATCAGGACCTCCCGCCCGCCGAACTGCACGCGCGCGAGCGGGGCCGTCCGACCCGCTGCATGGTCGATGCTCACGACGACACCTTCCCCCGCGAAGCTCGGGTGTCCCGGGACCCCGGGATGCCGATGGCTCGGCGAACGATAGGTCGGCGATGTTCCCCGCCCGCGGCGCTGCGATGGCAGATTCTTTCCCATCAGTACACCCCAATTCGCATCGCAACGTCCTCCGCGCGGTATTCCTTGCGAAGCTTGATGATCGCGTGCTTGCCATCCTTCGCAATGAACGTGTCGACCTTCACCTCGAAGAGCTTCTCAAACGCCTCCCTGACTTGAGGCTTCGTCGCAGTACGCTTCACGATGAACTCGAGCCGGTTCCCGTCCTTCAGGCCTTGGACCGGCGTCCCCTCGAGGAAGTTCATCGTTTTCTCCGTCACGTATGGGTGCAGAAGAATTGCGTACGGGTCGACGGTCATAGTGACCACGCTCGCAGTGCCTCAAGCGCGCTCTCCGTAAAGATCGCGAGTCGACCGGGATCTCCGCCCGGAGCAAGGTCTTCCGCGTTCAGTTGAGACGGCGGGACGACGTCCACGCCGGGAAGGTTTGCGAAACGTCGGGCCACCGACTCCGGCTTCGCGGCGACGACGAGAATCGACTTCGGGTTACGGTACCGACGGCCGCGCATCTTGCCCCGCCCCGCCCGAATTCGTGCCCTTCGCGCCGCACGCTCGACGTCGCCCCAGACCCCGAGGGCCTTCAGAATCTCCGCGCCCCGCGCGGCCCGACTATCCTTTCCTCCCTCTTCGAGGTCATCGACCACGACCAGGGGCAGGGTGCGGCCTTCTTCGAAGACGTGACCTCGGCGCGAGACGAGTTCCGGATGGTGGAGGGCGACGAGGGCCGCATTCCGCGCCTTCAAGCGCTCCTTCTCGTTGATTTTCTTCGAGTAATCCCTCCATGGCCGCGGCGGATGCGCCCGCCGGCCACCGACCGTCCCTGGCGCTTGGGCGCCGATCATGGTTCCCCGGATCCGTGGAACGCGGGACACGCCATGGCCCTTCCCGGACCACCGGACGGAGTGCCGCATCCCCGCCCTCGGGGCGGGGCCATACGCCTGTCGGCGATTCGCCTGGGACGCGGTGACTGCGCGACGGATGAGATCCGGCCGGAGGGGCAAGCCGAATACGGACGGGAGGTCGACGTCCTTCACGACTTTGCCCGCGAGGTCGTACACGTGAACCTCGTTCGGACGCACCGGCTCCGCCTCTTTCCTCCGCTTCGCCTTCTCCACAGGAGCTTTCTTTCCCCGCGCGCGCGTTGGCGATGCCACCTTCTTCGCGGGCTTCGCCTTGGCGGTCTCCTCGGGACCGGTTTCGGCCTGCTCGTCCGCATCCTGGAGCTTCTTCTTCGCCATCCTCATGCTCCTTGCTTCGACGCCTTCGAGAGATACGAGAGTTCCGGCGGCTTCTCCAATCGCACGTACCCGCCGCGGGCCGCGTCGCGGAATCGGATGAGGCGCTTCGTGGGTCCCGGAATCGAGCCGTGCAAGACGATGAAGGAGGTGCGGACGACGCCATAGTGGAGGAACCCTCCGTTGGGCGTCACATCGGTTCCATTTTCGCCGATTCGAAGGACCCGCTTGTTGTACTCCGTGCGTTGATGATACCCAAGTTGCCCCGCCTGCGGGACGCTGGGTCGGACGTACCCGGGCTGGAAATTACCGAGCGTGCCGATGCCCCGGCGGTGCTTCGAGTTTTTGTGGCTCAGCAGCTTCGTGCCCCACCGGGTGTGGTGGCCCTGCCAACCTTTCCCCTTCGTAACCGCCGCGACGTCGACCATGGCGCCTTCCTTGCAGAAATCCGAGACCCTGACCTCTTTCCCGAGAATCGACCTCGCGTATTCGACCCGTTCCGGAATCGTCCCCCCTCCGATGCGTTGCTCCATGATCTCCGGTACTTTCTTCGGGACGCCGGTGACAAGGGAGGGCTGTGTGTGCGTGATCACTCGAACGTCTTCGGTGAGGACAGAGTCAATCGCGGCCCACGCATTCCCATCGGGGGGCTTCTTCGGAATCGGGAATGCCCGCCCCAGGTCCTTGTCGACCTTTTCCGACCAGATCTCCGCGTATGCCTGGAGACCTCCCGAGCTCCTCTTGTAGAACCGAACCGCCGCAACCCTCATTGGCGGCGTCTCGACGACCGTGACCGGAATCTGGACTTCTTGTCCTGACGTCGTTGACGTCGGCCGGTAGTCGACGACAAGCGCGTGGGTCATTCCAGCCTTGTACCCAGCGAAGCCTTGAAGCTTCGGACCCCCGTCAATCTCCGGCCAGCTCGAAAAGTGTGGAATCGGGCTCTCGCTCCTCTTGCGGGGCGAGAAGCCCATCGAACCGTGACGTGGTCTGTGCTCCTTCGGCATCGACGCAGTCCTCCAAAGAGGGCCTCCTCTCGACCGCGGCACTTGCGCCGCGCGTCGCACGTCCCGCCCGTGACGCAGCCTGCGGGGCTAGAAGGCTAGGCCCGCGTTCGTGGGATCCAAACGGAGAGCCCAGAGGCGTCTGGTTCGGGTCGCAGGCCGACTCAATAAGGGGAGCCTATTTCAACTCTTCGGAGTACTGAGCCACCTCGATACGAACGGGCGAAATCATTGCTGCAACATGGTCAGCGAATCAACGCGCGCGCGCCGCGCCGCTTCTCCTCGATGGATGGGAGCGCTGCAACGATGATCGGCGCGACCGTCTCGGAATGCGAGTCAATCTCCAGCGAGTCGAGCCACACGATTTCATCCTCCGAGGCAAGCGGCCGGGTTCGCCGTCCAAATTCCCGCTCCGAATATTTGTCGCACATTGCGGTCTCTCGCACGCAATCGCGCTCCTGGGATAAAGCAAGTTCGGAACGGACGAGCACGAGCGCTTTCACCGCGCGACTCCATTGACTGCCATGGTTGATAACGAACCGCCAACGTTTATAAGAAGCCCGCCAAGTGCAACTCGAAATCGGTGGGGAGCTTCCATGGACGCCAAGCGGATGAAGATGAAAATCTGCCTCGTGGGAGAGGCGGCGGTCGGGAAGACGTCCCTGATCCGACGATTTGTCCTGGACGACTTCGACGACAAGTACATCCAGACGCTTGGCACGAAGGTGTCGAAGAAAGAGATCAACACGATTCATCCCGACGGTGGCGCCCCGCTCAAGGTCGACATGACGATTTGGGACATCATGGGGCAGAAGGGGTTCCGGGAGCTTCTGAAAGAGGCCTACTTCTACGGAGCGAAGGGGATCATCGCAGTCTGCGACGTCACGCGACGGTCAACGCTCGACGACCTCGACGACTGGATTGAGGGCGTGTATAGTGTAACCGGGAGGATTCCGATTCAATTCCTTGCAAACAAGTCCGACCTGAAAGACCGAGGGGAGTTCGGAGAATCGGAGATCCGGCAGGCGGCGCGCGCCTACGATTCACCTTTCAATTTTACAAGCGCGAAGACGGGCGAGGACGTCGAGTCGGGTTTCCAGAGCCTGGCGGAGCGAATCGCGAAGGAACGGCTCACTAGGGCCGTGGTCGTCGCAGAGGAATAGACGCCCAGACAGTCGCCATTTCGGACGCGGAAGCAGCCGAGACGAATTCTACCACACTCACGAATCGCGTCGTCTCCGTAGCATAGGTTGCTTTTTCACAGGGGAAATCAGTGGCAGGTTCTCGAAAAAGATAACCGGGAGGATATTCATTTATAGCATTCAAAGGGTGCGATTCTCCAGCCCTGCGAACGAGTGTGTCGTGTATGATGGACCGTCAGAGGATGAAGGTAAAGGTGTGCCTTGTCGGGGAGGGCGCCGTCGGGAAGACCTGTCTCATACGCCGGTTCATTCACGACCAGTTCGATGACCGATACATTTCCACCCTCGGCGCGAAGGTCTCGAAGAAGGAAGTCGTCGTCAGGGACCCAAGAGGAATCGGTGAGATCGCAATCGACATGACGATTTGGGACATCATGGGGGAAAAGGGTTTCCGCGAACTCCTGAAGGAAGCGTACTTCCACGGTGCGCAGGGGATTCTCGCGGTGTGCGACATCACTCGAAAGGATACGCTCCACGAGCTCCACGACTGGATTGCCGCCGTGCACCGCGTCACCGGTGCGATCCCCGCACAGTTCCTCGCAAACAAATCGGACCTGCGGGACAAGGCCACCGCGACGGACGACGACGTGAAGAAGGTCGCGGAGTCCCACAAATCCCCATTTCTGTTCACGAGCGCGAAGACGGGCGAGAACGTCGAAGCTGGCTTCCTCAAACTCGCAGAAATGATTGCTTCCCGCGCGGCGTGAGCGGCGAGAGCCGTGACATCGGCATCTCGCGTCGCGGCGGGTTGTGTGTGTATATGGCGCAAAGGCTTTATTAGCGGAAGCTCGTATTTAACTCGATAGCGCAGAAGGGATTGTGAGCAGGAGAATGGCGGAACCGTATGCGCAGCGGGATGAACTCGAGTCCCTCGACATTTGGATGCGCACGGTCGATTTCCGGAGCACAGTGGAAATCAAGATTCCAGAAAGGCTTGTCGACCAGGTGGTTGGCCAGGAAGCGGGCGTCGAGGTAATTCGGAAGGCGGCAGAGCAGAGGCGGCACGTTCTCCTGATCGGGGACCCCGGCACCGGGAAGTCAATGCTCGCCCGCTCGATGACGGAACTGCTCCCCAAGGACGATCTGCAGGACATCATCGTATACCACAATCCAGAGGACCCGAACGAGCCCCGCATCCGTGTCGTCCCTGCGGGGAAGGGACGCGAG
>Ga0209342_10004601_pt1 | contig 14295 bp, 16 predicted proteins | sample RifCSP16_2_FD_184023 | JGI IMG/M metagenome (GOLD analysis project Ga0209342, IMG submission 184023) | Soil microbial communities from Rifle, Colorado - Rifle CSP2_sed 16_2 (SPAdes) (version 2) | ecosystem: Environmental > Terrestrial > Deep subsurface > Rock core/Sediment | place: Rifle... | reverse complement strand
ACCGACATACGCGCCGAGCGCGTCGCCCACGAGGTGGAGGAAAAAGATCGTCCCGAAGATCGTCGCGATGGCCCTCTTCCCCCACAGGTCGCCGGTGAACGCTGACGTGAGCGGGAACGGGGCGGCCCAGCAGAACCCGAGCAGGATCACAGGGAGCCAGAAGTCGCCCAGCGTCTGGGCGCGACCGAGGAGCATGAAGGCAACGACCCGCACGAGGTAGACGCCGGCGAGAGGCAGGCGCCGCCCGACCCGATCGGAGAGCCAGCCGGTGCTGAGGCTGCCGAGGATGCTCATGATACCCATGAGCCCGAACAGCCGGCCCGCGACCTCGCGGCTGAGCCCCGCGTCTGTCGCGTACGGAATGAAGTGGGTGGACATGAGCGAGATCGCGAAGCCGCACGTGAGAAAGGCGCCGCCGAGCTGCCAGAATGCGGCCGTGCGCATTGCGGCCAGTGGCCTGACATCGTGGCGGGCCAATGCCTGCCCCGGGCCGGCGCCCGTGACAGTCCCCGCGGGCGGCTGATCCCGCACCACCAGGGCCACGACCAGCGTGAGTGCGATCGCCGTCAGCGATCCGAGGATCAAGAAGCCTTGCCGCCACCCCCACTCGACGAGCACGACCGTGGTCAGGGGAATGACGATGGCCTGCCCGGCCGAGACCCCGGCGGAGGCAATCCCGAGCGCGATTCCACGATTGCGATCGAACCAGCGGCTGATCAACGCCGAGTTGACGGTGATGGTGGTTGCGCCGAAGCCGAGGCCAACCAGGATCGCGTACGTGATGACGATCCCGAGAAAGCTCTGGCTCATGGACACGGCGGCGAGACCACCGCCGAGCACCACCGAGCCGATCGCCAGCACGCGGCGTGGCCCGAACCGGTCGACGAGCTGGCCGATGAGCGGCTGCGAGAGGCCGAACACCAGCATGTTCAGCGCGACGACCAGCGAGAGCGTGGCCCGGTCCCAGCCAAACTCGCCGGCCATAGACTTGAAGAAGACGCCGAAGGAGTAGCGCCAGCCCATGCTCAAAAGGAGGATGAAGCAGGAGGCCGCGAGTATGGTCCAGGGGCTGGGGGATGCACGCCAGTGTCGGATCGCCCGCGCGCTCATCGTCGCCTCCGCTATCCGCAGCATCCGGACGTTGAGGGCCCGGTCGGCCGTCCTTCCCCGGTCGCCTCCGCGGGCGCGCACCGGCGCACGCCCCGGCCATCCTCATAGAAGTGACATCCCGGGCACTGGTGCACACCCCGGGCGTCTTTATAGAAATGACATCCCTGGTGGAGCTGTTCGCGGAGCTTCTTCCTGGCCCTGTGCGTGCGCACCTTGACTGCGCCCACCGAGCAGCCGAGGATCTCGGCCACCGGCTTCTCTCCCAGCCCCTCCACATCGCGCAAGGTGAGGCAGGCACGCAGCGGCTCGGGCAGCTCGCGAACTTGAAGCCGGACGCACTCCGCCATCTCCTGCTGCTCCAGGCGCTCCTCGACCGACAGATCTTCCGACGAGATCGCGGCGCTATAAGCCTCGTCGTTGATGCCCTCGCTCTCCTGGATCACGTGCCACTGAGCATCGGCCCCTCGCCGTCGGCGCAGGTGGTCAAGGGCGAGATTGGACGCGATCTTATAAATCCAGGCCGTGCGGGCCCTGGGGTTCCGGAGTTGCTCATTCGCCTTGTGGGCTCTCAGGAACGTCTCTTGGGTCAGGTCCTGGGCCAGCGCCGCGTCACCGAGAAAGCCAGTCAAGTAACGGACAATCCGTCCCTCGTACTCCTCAACGATCCGATCAAAGTCAAGCGCAGCATCCATGTGTGGGCCCTTCACTTTTCAAGACGAGAGAATCGGCGAAGACGTTACGGAGGAGTTCATGACGCCGGCTCCTTCCACACCCTTGGGCTTGAATGCCCGAATGAAGGCGCTTCGGAATTTGCCATCCACCTCCGCCAGCAGTTCATCTGGATTCAGGCCCCGTCTTTTGATCTCCTCAAGGAGCGATGGGAAATTCTCAAGCATGCCTCGGGCCTCTGCGGCCCCATAGATTCGAGTTGGCTCGATCTCGACAGCCTCAAAGCCCGCAGCCTCGAGAAAAGCGCGGTACTGGTCTTCCTCAAGCGCGCCTGCGATGCAGCCTGTCCATGCCTCCATGCTCTTTCGAATCAGCTCGGGAACGTCGCCTTTGATCACAATGTCCGAGACCGCAAAACGGCCACCCGGCTTGAGCACCCTGAACGCCTCGGCAAAAACCCGAGGCTTGTTGGCCGACAGATTGATAACACAGTTGGAGATGATGATGTCCACAGAGGCGTCCGGAAGCGGGATGGCCTCGATCTCGCCCTTGAGGAACTCCACGTTCTTGATTCCGGCCTTGGCTTGGTTCTCCCGAGCCAGGGTGAGCATTGCATCGGTCATGTCGAGGCCATAGGCTTTCCCTGTTGGGCCGACACGCTTTGCCGAAAGGAGCACATCGATCCCGCCACCCGAGCCCAGATCCAGCACGGTCTCGCCCGGCTTGAGCTCGGCCAGCATCACCGGATTGCCGCACCCGAGCGACGCCTGCACTGCCTCATCGGGGATGCCGCTCAGCTCAGAGAGCCCGTAGAGATTTCCGGTGATTGGGTCGCATGCCAACAATTCGTCACGAGGGCTGGGGCCGCAACATGACCCGGTCTGCTTTTCCCTGACTCGCGCGGCGATACCCCCGTACTTCTCGATCACTCTCGTCTTGATGCTCTCTTCGCTCATAGTGTCCTCCTTTAAGATTTGGCAGCAGGTAGTCGGAAGCCTGACTAATTCTGAGGTCAGAAAAAAATCGCCATCCAGGCTCTCGACTACCCGCGGTTGACCTTCGCGCGGTTTGGACCCACGCTCTCGAGGCGATTCAGGATCTTGTTTTTCAAGAACTGTCTCACGCCGTCGCGCCCGGTAAGGTGGAACCAGATCGGTCCACCATCATGCTGGACATCGAGTGTGAACGTAAAGAATGGACAGCACAGGCGTTCGAGCGCGATGAATTCCGCAGCAGCCAGCAGAATTGAGGAGTCCGAGGGGAGGCGGAACGCATACCCGTCAGGCAGTTCTCGAATCTCCGCGAACGCTCCGCTAACCTGCTTCGCGACAGTCTCGCGACGTGCGCGCTGTTCGGGATTGAGCGGGGTGACATCGCATACAATCGGGGCTTGACGCTGAGTCTCCGTCGGCTTCATGAAGTTCCTCCTCTCCTGGTTTGGTCAGCAGCAGGCGGTCAGGAGCCGGACCAGCTCCGAGGTCATCTCCCGCCTGACCGAGTAGTAGATGTAGCGCTCTTCCTTTCGGCTCTGAATCAGGCCGGCCCGTCGCAACAGGTCCAGGTGATGGGACAGGGTCGGGCCGGGGATCCCGAGGGCCTCCTGGATCGCTCCCGCCGGCGCCTCGCCGCGCGCGCGAACCAGGAAGAAGAAAATTTGAAGGCGGGTCAGGTGGGCCAGCGCCTTCAGCGCCTCCACGTGACTCTCGTTTGCCTCCAGCTTTGCTAATGGGAGCGGTTTCATCGTTTTCATACTTTCATATTTATCAAAATATAGAACATTGTCAAGGGGAAAAATTGGCCCCGATGGGGCGAGGCGCTCGATCGTCGCATGGCGGCCCCGGTACCTGGGGAGTGAGGCCCGGACGATGAAGTGAGGCAGCGCTGCCTCACTCTCTCGGCTTTGGCTCCCGGCTCGGATGTCGCTATCGTAAAGAAATCGCTAGCTTACCTCACCATTTCCTCTGGCATTGCGATTGCTCACTGGATTTCAAGTAAGGGGAATTCTGCATTGATGCGGGACATAGAGTGAGGAGGAAAAAGCTATGAATCCTTGGATCGTCGTTGCTGCCATCATTGCCTTGGGTGTTGTCTACGTGATGCTTCCTACCGGCCTGTCCGCGTTCCTTCGCTATCGGTTGAAGAGGCTGCTCTATTGCCCTCTCGAGGGGGAGAGCGCGGTCCTGCAGATTGATGCGCGTCGGGCCGGCCTCTCGGCAGCGGCCCGTGGCTACGCGTCGTTGAGGGTTAAAGCCTGTTCCTTCTGGCCAAAGCGGGCGGGATGCGCCCAGAAGTGCCTCAGCGTGCCGGGCAACGAGACTGCAGAGGAGGAGAGCGCGGTGAGCGCCTCTCCAAGCCGCTGAGAGGAAAAGGGAGGGAAGGCCATGTTTGGGATCGCTGGGTTCATCATCATCGCTCTGGCCATCGCGGTCGCGCTCGGGCTGACGCTTGCGAGCGCATTTGGCTCAATGCCCGGGGCGATCAGGGCCGTGAGACGCACATTCTGGTGTCCATTTAAAGGCCGGAATGCGACGGCTGAGATTCAGGAGCAGGTCTGGGATGGAACGCCTGTCGATGTGACCCAATGCTCTCTGTTCGCCCCGCCCTCGGCCGTCACCTGTGAAAGGCTCTGCCTTACGCTGAGAAAACTTCCTCCGGCCAAAGAAAAGGCCGCGTGAGCGCGCTCAACGGGACACGGCGCAGCGGGGGAACCGCAGGCATATGATCAGGATTCGGTTTCACGGTCGGGGCGGCCAGGGGATGAAGACCGCCAGCCGCGTTGTCGGCACCGCCGCGCTCCTCGACGGATTTATCGCGCAGGATTCCCCGGTCTATGGCGCGGAGCGACGCGGCGCGCCGATGACCGCCCACACGCGAATCGCGCGCGAGACGATCTTGGAGCGCGGCGTCATCGCCAACCCTGACCTCGTGGTGGTCGCCGACGATACCCTCCTCGATGATCCCTCAGTGGAGCCGCTCACCGGTACCTCGTCGGAAGGTGTGCTCCTGCTCTCCAGCGCTCACTCACCCGATGAGCTCCGGGAGCACACCGGGTATCAGGGAGTGATCGAAGCCCGTGACCTTCTCGCTCTCGCGCTCGAACACGTGGGAAGCGCAGCCGGCGTCTCGACCGCACTTGCTGCCGCGGCGTGCAAGCTGCTCGGCCTCTCCGACGGGTCAACCGAGGAGGCGCTCAAGAAAGAGCTTCCTCAGATCGGGCTTGATCCCCAAGTGGTCAAAGCCAGCCTTCGCTTGGCCGAGCGCGCACGGGTGGGGTTTGAGCCAATCGAGATTTCGCCGCCAACCCGGTCCGGCCGTCCCCCGAGATCAACGGTCGTGGATGTGACGTATGCGCCCCCGGAGATCGGCACGCCGTCGGTGGCCGCGCCCGCCAACACGCCGCTGCGAAGGACCGGCAACTGGCGGGTCTTCACACCGGTGATCGACCTCAGCAAGTGCACCCAGTGCTGGATCTGCTTCGTCCGTTGCCCGGATGGAGCGATTCTGCTCGATTCGTTCGAGAACCCGCACGTGGATTACGGGGTCTGCAAGGGGTGCCTCATCTGCGTGGAGGAGTGCCCCACCCACGCGATTGCCAAGGTGCGCGAGGTCCGCGAATGGGTCGAGGCGGGGTTTGACCGATGAGCGAAGCAGCAACGACGATGCTGACCGGCAACGCGGCAGCGGCGTGGGGCGCTCGCCTCGCTGACGTGGATTACGTCCCGGCGTTTCCCATCACGCCCCAGACCGAGATCATCGAAACACTCGCCCGATGGTCAGCAGCGGGGGAGATGGCAGGCCGTTTCGTCTCGATGGACTCGGAGCACTCCATGCTCACCGCAGCGGGCGCCGCCGCGGCAACAGGCGCGCGCGTCTTCACCGCCACGTCGAGTCAGGGACTCCTCTACGGGTTCGAGCTGCTCTACACGGTGGCGGGATGGCGGGTTCCGTTGGTGCTGGTCAACGTCTCACGTGGCCTCGCGTCACCCATCACGCTCGAGCCCGATCACAACGACGTGTTGGCCGCCCGCGACTGCGGCTTTCTCCAGATTCACGCCGAGACCTGCCAGGAGGTGCTGGACTCAGTGCTGATGGCGTACAAGATCGCTGAGGATCCTCGCGTGCTCCTCCCGGTGATCGTGAACCTCGATGGCTTCAGCCTCTCGTTCACCCGAGAGCCCGTGACGCTGCCCGAGCCGTCCTCGGTCTCTGGATACCTTGGAACCTACAACCCCCGGCACGCCTTCATTCGTGGAAAGCGGCCGATGGCCCAGGGCGTCTCAGTGCTGGGCGGGTCCGTCTACTCATACTTCAGATACCAGATGCAGCTCGCAGCCGAGAACGCGCCGAAGGTCCACGAAGAAGCCGCGGCCGAGTTCGAGCGACTCTTCGGGCGACGATATGGGTTGGTGGATGACTACCGCCTCGATGATGCGGAGCTGGTCTTGGTGATGTCCAACTCGTTCGCCACCAAAGGGCGCGCGGCCGTGAACCGCTGGCGCGCGAGAGGACTGCGGGTGGGCCTGCTCAGGCTTCGAGTGCTGAGGCCGTTTCCCCGGGACGCGATCCGGCTGGCGCTCGCCGGACGAAAAGCCGTGGCGGTCATTGATCAGAACCTCTCGGTCGGATTCGGCGGGATCACGGTGGGCGAGATTGCCCACGCGCTCTATGATGACCCTCATCGGCCGCCGCTCCTCTCCTATGTCGGCGGGCTTGGAGGGAAGGAGATCAGCGAGGGCGAGTTCGAGCAGATCCTCGACGATCTCCAATTCGCTGCCTCAACCGGAGTGACACCACCGCCGCGGCTTCTCTATACAGAGGCCGAGGCCGGGCAGATGCGCACGCTCCTCACGATCGCGGGGAAGGAGATTGACCGATGAGCCGGGAGCTCACGGCGTACAAAAACCTGAAAGACCTCGCGCTCAAGGAGTTCATCCTGCCGGGGACCACGGCCTGTGGCGGCTGCGGCGGATTGGAGGCACTGCGCCTGGCCGCCAAGGTGTTGGGTGATCGCGTCGTCTACGTCAACGCGGCGGGCTGCTTTACGCTCCTCTCCGTCTTCCCGTACACGCCGTTTCGCGGCTCATGGCTCTACACCACGATGGGGAGCGCCCCGGCCGGCGCTCAGGGAGTGCGCGACGCCCTCGACGCGCTGATCGCGCGCGGCAAGGTCAAGCCGGAAGACGACGTTCAGGTGGTCGTGGTCGCCGGTGACGGCGCGACATAGGACATGGCGCTCTCCTCCACCTCCGGCGCGATCTGGCGCAACCTCGACTTCTGGTACTTCTGCTACGACAACGAATCGTACGGAAACACCGGGATGCAGATGTCGAGCGCCACGCCCTACGCGGCGCGCACCCAGACCACTCCGATCACCGTGAGGACGCCGGAGGGGATGGAGCAGCAGCGGAAAGACCTCTTCGAGATCTGGCGCGCCCACAGGCCGGCGTATCTGGCCACGGTCTCGCCGCGCTACCCGGTGGACCTCTCGCGAAAGTTCGAGAAGGCCAAGTCGATCCGCGGCCCAAAACTCTTCCTCGCTGCTGCGCCATGCCCGACCGGGTGGGAGTTCGACCCGGCAAAGACGATCGACTACGCCCGCCTTCAGGTCGAGACCGGGCTCTTTCCTCTCAAGGAAGCCGTGGGTGACGGGCCAGCGGTGTACACCTATGCGCCAAAAAAGCGGCGCCCGGTCGAAGTCTACCTCCAGGGCCAGGGGCGCTTTCGCCATCTCTTCGAGCCGATCAAGCAGGAGGGGATCATCGCGCGCATCCAGAAGCATGTGGATGAATACTGGGCGAGGGTTTTAGGGGTAACGGAAGCCTCCGAATGATGCCCGAGTCGTAGGCCTCCGGGCTTCGACTCCGGCGCCATCCAGCGCCGGCGCGCATCTTGACAATCTCCCAGATCATGGCTGGCCCGGGCCATGGGTGATCATCGGGATGCAACGCGCCTCCTCGGCAGATGGTATACAATCACCTGCATGATCCCTCTCTCAGTCGGTGCTCCCGGGGTCTCGATCGGCGGCGCCGCGACGTTCGACGGTGTTTTCTTGACCGGAGTCATCGCGGGGCGGCTCGCGTAGGCGGCTTGGTCGAGCGTGTGGTCATATCTCTGGCTCGTCCCCCTTGGATTCGCGGTTGGCGCTTACGGAACACTGATCGGGGCCGGAGGGGGATTTGTCCTGGTCCCGATCCTTCTCTTGCTCTATCCCGAGGAACGACCAGAAACAATCGCGAGCATCTCGCTTGCTGCGGTCTTTTTTAACGCCCTGGCCGGGTCGCTCGCGTACGCCAGGATGGGGCGCGTCGACTACCGCTCTGGCTTGCTCTTTTCTGCCGCCACAATTCCTGGGGCCGTGCTCGGGGCGCTCACGACGGGGACGCTCCCTCGTCACGCGTTCGAAGTGATGCTTGGACTCCTGATGCTCGGCACCTCCGTGGTCCTCATCATCGGACCGGCGAGCCCTGTCTCGCTGAGACCGCGCGCGCATGCGCTCGTGGTACGGAGGGTTATGGAGGCGGACGGCGCCGCCCACACCTTCTCCTATGATCCGGTGGTTGGCGTCAGCATGAGTCTTCTCGTCGGGTATTTCTCCAGCGCGCTGGGGATCGGCGGAGGGATCATTCACGTCCCCGTGCTGACGAAGCTTCTGAACTTCCCGGTCCACATCGCCACAGCCACTTCGCAGCTCACCCTTGCCGTGATGGCGCTTGCCGGGAGTCTGGTTCACGTCGCCACGGGCGCGTTTCATCGCGGGATGAGGCGGACCGTGGCGTTGACCATTGGAGTGCTCCTTGGCGCTCCTCTGGGCGCGTGGCTCTCCTCGCGCATCCGTGGGCAGTGGATCGTGCGCGCGTTGGCTATTGCGCTTGCGATCGTCGGGCTGCGCCTCCTCATCGGAGTGGAGTAGACAATGACTCCACTCTCCAGGCTCCGCGTGGCGTTCCTGTTCATCTTAGGGATCGTGGCGGGGGGGACGTTGGGGTATCGCTACCTGGAGGAATACTCGTGGCTCGAATCCCTCTACATGACCATTATCACCCTCTCCACCGTGGGATTTCAGGAGGTGAGGCCGCTCAGCCCTCTCGGACGGATCTTCACGATGGTGCTCCTTGTGGCAGGGTTGGGGGTCTTCTTCTACACTGCCGTCGCTGTCGCTCAGCAAGTCGTGGAGGGTGAGTTTCAGCAGTTCTTTGGGAGGAGACGAATGGAAAAGCGGATCAGTGCCCTTGACAGCCACTATATTGTCTGCGGGTTTGGACGCATCGGAGAGGTGATCTGCCGCGAGCTGGCGTCAAAGCCCGTCCCGTTCGTAGTCATTGAGCGCGAGGAGGAACGCGCCCGGAAGGTAGAAGAGGCTCAATATCTCATGCTTCCGGGAGACGCGACCGACGAGAAGATTCTCCTGGCGGGTGGGGTGGCGAAAGCCAAAGGGCTCTTCGCCGCCTTGCCCACGGATGCAGACAATGTCTTTGTGACGCTCACAGCCAAGGAGCTCAACCCCGCATTGGTCGTCGTGGCTCGGGCTGAGTCCGAGCGAAGCGAGAAGACCCTCAAGCATGCCGGCGCCGATACGGTGATCTCTCCCTACGCGATGGGCGGGCACCGAATGGCCCAAGCCGCGCTTCGCCCCGCGGTGGTCGATGTCATCGAGCTGGCCACCCATCACCAGAGCCTCGAGCTTCAACTGGAAGAGATCGGCGTTCCATCCGGGTCGCCGTGCAGTGGGGTCACGCTGGGCGACTCCGGCTTGGAGCAGTTGGGCGCAATCGTCGTGGCGATCAAGCGGACGTCGGGGAAAATGATCTTCAATCCGTCGCCCAAGGAGACGATCGAAGCCGGCGACCGCTTGGTGGCCCTGGCAGACGCTCCGGGACTCAAAGAGTTGGAGCGGCGGGTCGGCGTTGGCGCGTCATCTTGAGCACCGAGCCGGACTTGAGGGATCGCCCTGACGCTGAAGAGCGCTTCGAAGCCCGCAAACGCCAGATCGGGCTGATCCTCGGCCCGCTTCTCTTCCTGGCGGTTCTGGTCTGGCCGATTGAGGGGGTGAGCCGCGAGGCGCACCTCTTGGCCGCGGTCTTCGCATGGGCCGTCACCTACTGGGTGACGGAACCCTTGCCCGTCGCAGTCACAGCGATCCTCTCATCGGTCTTATCTATCATCCTGGGCGTTGCCCCGGTCAGGAGCGTTCTCGCCCCGTACGCTGACCCGATCATCTTCCTCTTTATCGGGAGCTTTATCATCGCCGAGGCGATGAAGAGTAGCGGCCTCGACCGGCGGTTCGCCTTCGCGCTCCTGCGACGCCCGTGGGCGACCAAAACCCCCTCGCGGCTGATGGCGACGATAGGAGTGATCACGTGCGCGATCTCCCTGTGGGTCTCGAACACGGCGACCACAGCGATGATGCTTCCGATTGGCATCGGTGTTCTGGGCGCGCTTGGGCGGATAGGCGATCCCAAACAGAGCCGGTTCCCCATCGGCCTCCTGCTGATGCTGACGTGGTCCTCGTCTGTCGCCGTTGGCCTCCCGATCGGCTCGCCGCCCAACCTGATCGCCATCGGGATGATCCGAGAGCTGACGCCCCAGCGCCTCTCGTTCTTTGACTGGGTCGCTGTTACGATGCCGCTCACGCTCCTGATGCTGATTCTGGTCTGGCTGATCCTGCGCGCTCTGTACCGCGAAGAAGCGAGCACGGCGGGGGAGATCGAGCGCTATCTCACAGAGGAATATCAAAAGCTTGGCCCGTGGAGCAGGGCGGAGATCAATGTGCTCGCGGTCTTTCTGCTGGCGGCAGTGTTGTGGATGCTCCCCGGAGCGATGGCGATGGTCACCTCGCCGGACGCCCCGTTCCCTCGATTCTTTGAAGCGTATCTCCCCGAATCAGTGGTCGCGCTGTTGGGCGCTATTCTTCTCTTCATGCTGCCGGGCGATAAGCGCGGGGAGGCGACGATCAGTTGGAAGCAGGCGGCGCGGATCGATTGGGGGACCATCCTCCTCTTTGGAGGAGGCCTCTCGCTCGGGCGGCTCCTGTTCGAGACGAAGCTTGCGGAAGCCATGGGGAAGAGCATCGTCAAGATCTCCGGCGCGGAGAGTGTCTGGGGTCTGACAGCCGTCGCCATTGTGATCGGCATCTTCCTCTCGGAAACCTCGTCGAACACCGCCTCAGCGAGCATGGTCATCCCGGTGGTGATCGCCGTGGCCCAGACCACCGGCGTGAGCCCGATCCCGCCCGCGCTCGGCGCAGCGCTCGGGGCGAGCTTCGGCTTCATGCTTCCTGTCTCAACTCCACCCAACGCGATCGTCTATGGCTCAGGCTTGGTCCCGTTGAAGGAGATGATCAGGTCGGGAATTTTGCTTGACCTCAGCGGGGCGGTCCTGATCTGGCTGGGACTTCGCCTCTTCTGCCCTTTGTTCGGCGTGCTCTGATTGCCCTTGACACCGTCGGTGTCAAGGGATAACTGGGGAAGTCCGCAGCGCGACCAGAACCTGGTTAGATCTCATCAGTGGGGATGGGGCGAGCATGCCCCATGTGGGGAGCCGGCTCACAACATCTCTAGCCATCCACCCAAGGGAACCTTTCAATCTTAAAGAAACGTTCGAAGGCACACGCCTTGCAGCCTGCCCAACTGAATACACGACCAAAGGCGCTGGCGGCCGCACCGAGCAGCGCGGGCTTCGCAGACTCGTAAGAACTCATTTCAAACCTCCGGCCGAGCCGAGGGAGGGTCCAGCGGGTGGCGTGGGAGCTGCCTTCGATCGGACGCGCGGGAGTGGGACCCTCGTCAGGGTGACGGAGCGCGACCAGGCAAAGGCAGCTCCCGCGACAGGACCCGCTGGACCCTCCCGTCTTGAGGCGAAACGGAGGTTCTGAACTGAAGGCGAAGAAGCAAAGGAGGTTCAGCCATGCCGCCACATTGCGATTCGATGGATGGGCCTGTAGTCAAGGCCGCGATACGGGCTCTTGATGCCGGGGACGTCACGCTTGTCCTTCCCTACGTCCATAAAAATGGCGAGGCGGAGGTGATGGCAGCATTCGAGAAAGTTCTGCCTCTGAGAAAGCAGGGGGCGGGAGCGAGAGAGGTGGCCGACCTCTACTTCTTCGAAACGGTTGTCCGTGTCCATCGCGCCGGTGAAGGCGCTCCGTATACCGGCCTGAAGCCTGCAGGGCTCGACGTGGGGCCTGTGATTCCGACAGCAACCGCTTGTGAACTTCGGCCCTCGCCTGACGAGCTGTTGAGCATGCTCACCGACACGCTGAGGGCCGAAGTTCACAAGCGGTTCGACCGCGTCATGCGCCTGAAGAAGCGGGCCGGACAAAGTGTCGACGCGGCCAGAGAGTACGTCGAAGCGATGCTTGGGCTAGAAGTCTACTCCCACACGCTGTATCAGTGTGCGAGAGCCGAGCCTCATGGGGAGGCCCACGAGCACCACTGACGAGATCCGCGAGGGCGCTTTAGCAGAAAGAAGGAAGTGCCATGAGCAACAGTCTCGTCCCGGGCTGTTCCATCCCCTGTTGGATTTTCCTGGGTGGCATGGTGATCAGTATTCTCATAAGTGGGACCGCGTCGGCAGAGACGCACATAAGATGTCGCGGTGCGAATGTCGTGGTCCATTCGCCGGATGAGGCAGACGCTCTGACTGCTTGCGATGGCGCCGCGGCCGCAATCATCTTTCTAACTTCTCAGGGCTTGGATGCGGGCGCTGAGATCGAAATGAATATCGTGCAGAAGCTGCCTGAGGGTTGTGGGCATTCCGCGGCAGGTTGCTACCTTGAATCGAAACGGTGGGTGCTCGTGCTCCTTTATTCCGAGTTCAACAAACAGAAGACCTGGTTCAATCTTCCCATAGGCCGTACTCTGTATCGCGGTCTCGTGTCTCACGAGATCGCACATGACGTGGCTGCGTGCAACTTCAAGGTGGCGAACCCCTCTATCCAGGCGAAGGAATATATCGCCAATGTCACGATGTTTTCGACCATGGCTCCTCGACTGCGTGAACAGGTACTGAAGCAGTTCCCCGGTGAAGGGTTCGAAGGCGACTGGCAGATGTCTACGACCATTTACATGCTCGATCCGATGCGGTTCGGGGCTCAGGCGTACCGCCACTTTCTGAAGCTGGCCAACGGGCGTGAGTACTTGCACGCTATTCTCTCCGGGAAAGCCTTGATCGAATGAGAATTTCCACACTCTTACTGCTCTGACCAGAGGTCTTCCCTCCTCCCCGTCAGCGCCTTGATGGGCTATCTACAGGCAGAGTCCCGCCGTGTCCATGCTGTGAGACCTGGTATTTGTTCACTAGAAAAATGAGGCAACCCCTCCATTTACAACGCGTCGCCTTGGGGGAAGGCTGATACTGGGTTGGTCTTTTCAAAAACAGGCGGGTTGGACTACCGCCGCTTCCCTAGCGGATCGCTCCTGAGGGGGGGGGTAGCCATGAGCCTCACCAGGGTGGGCCTTCGCGTTCCCGGGGTGCAGTCGAACCCGCTCGCGAAGATCTACACTGTTACCTCGACAAGCTCGGGGACCCGAAGGAGTTCCCGAGCGTCGCGACGACCTATCGATTGACCGAGCATCTGCACACCGGCTCCATTACCAGGAACCTGCCGTGGCTGGTGGAGATGATGCCGAGCCTCTTCTGCGAGATCTCACCTGAGCTGGCCGGGGAGAAGCTGGCCCTTGCGGCCTTTCGCGAGCGCGGCAAAAAGGAGGAGCAGCCATGGGAAAGAATCCGGTCTGGGGCTCGCGCTGATGATGGAGGACGCCGATGACGGATGAGGTAGATCTGCAACCGGCGTTGAGAGAGAAGGCCAACGACCTCTTGCGCGCGCTCTCACCGTCAGAGCGCGAAGCGTTGCTCATCAAATGCTGGATGTCGCACGCCGCGCGCTGGTTCATGGCGGTCGCCAAAGAATACGGCATGCAGGTCGCGAACCGTTTGAATCAGATCGCCGCGCATGAGATCGGCACAGTCAAAGCCCGACGCATTGCTCGGGCGTTGCGGTTGCCGCCGGTGACGACCCTGGACGATTATCTCCTGGCACAAGAGCTCTTCATCAGCCTGCTCGGACCTGACCTGCTCGATTATCGCGTGACCAAGGTTGACGACCGCGCGTATCAAGTGCACGTGCGGCGCTTCGCCCACGAAAACGCGGCGCGCGCCGGTATCCCCGACGACTATGAATGCGGCATCTTCGCGCGGGTCACCGGCTGGCTCGACGCCCTCGGGCTGAACTACGAGCTGCGCCCGTCCCTGGGGAGATGTCTCAAGGCCCAAGGGCGCGAGTGCGTCTACACAGTCACCCTCGGGAAGCTGGCTGAGGGTGATACGGCTCAGGCCGGGAAGCAGCAGGAGGGATAACATGCCGGAGATCGCGCTCTCGATCAATAACGCGCTGTCGCGCCGGCGCTTCGTCGCGACTTCTACCAGCGGCCTCGCGGCGCTCCTGGCAGGGTGCGCCGCTTCGGGGCGTCTTCCCCGCGACATTCGACTGACCCTGCCGAAAAATCCGGCCGATCT
>Ga0209342_10004599_pt1 | contig 14299 bp, 9 predicted proteins | sample RifCSP16_2_FD_184023 | JGI IMG/M metagenome (GOLD analysis project Ga0209342, IMG submission 184023) | Soil microbial communities from Rifle, Colorado - Rifle CSP2_sed 16_2 (SPAdes) (version 2) | ecosystem: Environmental > Terrestrial > Deep subsurface > Rock core/Sediment | place: Rifle... | reverse complement strand
AAAGCTCTCTAATCATCCCTTCTTTAATAGCTTTATGGAGATAGTTCCCCACATTAAGCGGGGTAGAATCTTCCATCCAGTCAAAATCTATATGGGCATCAATATGAATTACAATTTTATCCTTAATACCCAATTTTTTCCAGTAATGATAAGCCTCATGATGGTCTTCCACCATAAAAACCTTTTTAGAATGGTATTGTTTTTTACGCTCAATAAGTTCTGCATAAATACGGCGTAAATTGAATGCGACATCCTTCGTTACATCACCAGAGATATGTTCATATTCATGAAAAAACTTAAAGGGTAATTTGGGGTCTTTCTCAAATTTTATACCGTATTTTTCAGGATTTTCATAGATTTTATTTCCCGGAGTAAGATAGTAGGTATTGAAGGCAGGACCTTTGATTAAATTACTATTTTCCACAAGGAAAGCGACAGTATCCATTGCTTCATCTGCGGTCTCTGATGGAAAACCTAAAACTGTCTGCATGGCAACGCTTATACCGGCGTTATAACAGTCTTTAATGATTTTTATATAATTGTTTACATCAACCCCCTTGCCTAAAAAATCCAGCAAACGCTGGCTGGCGGTCTCAAATCCAAAATCTACCTCAATGCATCCCGCCTCTGCGGCAAGCTTTAGAATGTTGAGTTTAAAAGCTGAATCAAAACGGGACATACACCACCAGTCCACAGCAATTTTTTCTTCCAATATCCCTTCCGATATTTCTTTCATCTGACGGGGAGAAAACGCAGGGTCAGAGAACATAACCATGCGGAGATTATATTTTTCCTTTAATATTTTTAAATCTTCAATGACAAGTTTTGGCTTCCTTCTGCGATATCCCTGATGTGGAATTGGAACATCTACACAAAAACTGCATTTATTCCAGTAACACTCTCTTGAAGACTGATATGTCAGGGTGTAAGGATATTTATATGTGTCTAAAGCAAAACCATCAAAATCAGGACACGCTAATGTATTAAGGTCTTCAATAGTGTGCCGCTGGCTTTTCACCCATTGGGAATCTGATTTAAAGATAAGATTTGAAACATTTAAAACACCGGCATTACTATCCAGAGCCTTTACCAACTCAAGAAGAGGCATCTCTCCCTCAAATATTATTATGAAGTCAAATAATGCACCCATGTCAGACCGTTTCATCAATTCTTCCCTGAAAAGGGTGGGCCACTGGCCTCCTATTACCACAGGAATTTCAGGATGTCTCTTCTTTAAAAGATAGCTGAGTGTAAATGCCCCTATTACCTGCGCCGGGGATATAATTGAAATTCCGATAAGGTTAGGCTGTGTATCAAAAAATCTCTTTTCTATACCTTTTTCCAAGAAAAACTGTAGAAAGGTGTTCTCTTTTTCATCCTGAATATAGCAAAATAAATATTCGGAAGAAATTAACCTTTCAACAAAATAAAAGGAAGAATTTGTATTATCATTGTATGGAAGGTCATTATTCCAGACCGGTAGAAATTGTGAATAGTAATAATTATCCTGGCGTTTTTTTTCAAAAAACTGGTTGATATCGGAAATATTTTTAAAAATATATTGATTGTATTCCAAATTAAGGTCAGATTGTATTGCATCTATTCCGTGAGATTTGAGATAGCCAGCTAACATGGGGGTTCCTAACGGTGGATAGTCATAGATATAAGAATAATTTGGCGGAATGCATAAGTGAACATTTGACATGATTAATCTATTCCTTTCAGTTAGCAAAACTATTCTAAATTTGCCATATTAAACAATAAATTGCAACCAATAAATTCTATTTTGAGGAACTACCTTAATTTGACATATCAAGAAATTTTCTCCATATTTAATGGACATTAACAGGAATAGGTTAGGAGTCATCTAATCTTTGTTTGAACGATGTAATCTATTCCCTCTGCTGTCTCCACACCAATGCCAATCCGCCTATTAACAGAATGCCTGCCAAAATAAAGGGGTATTTAATGAAATATATCATTGGGAGCAGGATTATTCTTGTAATCGTTTTTAATAACTTATATTTAGAAATATATTTCGCTACCGGCGGTGAATATCTGTAATAAAACCCTGTTACAAATTTTCTTCCAATAGAATTTGTCAAAAGATATTTATCCCTGAATTCTCTCAATATCTTTACTTCATCAGCCATATAACTGCCGTAAGCCGCTGTAGCTATAAAACAGCCGCCTCCCCCGCTGCTGCTAACTGATTTAGGTGGACTGGCAGGAGCTGCATCTGCCGTCGCCCCTGCGGAGGCATTACCCGCCTTATCAGTCGCACATATACGATAGTAGTATGTTACCCCATTGGTTAAAGAGCCATGTAAATAGGATGTATCAGTACCGGAATATATTTGCGTCCCGCTATTACAGGAAGCAGGTATCTTGCTTGTATCGTAAACAAGTGTATAGCCTTTTATCCCGCTCACAGTATCAGAAAAACCAGACCAATTCAATGATACCTGGGCATCCCCCTGGGTTGAAGAAAGTATTCCATCCGATGGCAAAGTAGTATCAAGAATAATAGAATCTAAATATGGGGTCGTATTGATATTGCCCACACTATCCTTAAACCATACATAAACGGCTTTTTCTCCATCCCCCGAACTTAATATCCACAATTTTGAAGCCTCATACATCTCCCATAATGAACAGAGAGTAGTATTACTTACACACATTTGAGATACGCTGCTCAAATCAGAAGCCGACAGGGTTAAGGTTACAGAGGTCAGGGTAGTATATGCAGCACCATTACTGATAGAAACAGAACCTGACGGTGGTGTTAAATCACTACTCCCGAAAGTCAGGGTAGCAGTCATCGTATTAGAAGATGCACTAATATTTGTAATGCTGACATTGCTCGGGGTTCCATTGTAGAAGTTACTGTCAGGTAATGATGTGTCCCGGAACAATGTATTATTACCTGTGCCGGGGTAAGGGTCCCCCTCATCTCCATCATTATTACCCTTTTCCATATCGTAGGAATTATCTGCCTGAACAAGGGCAACACCATAATGATGAGCATTACATGAGGGTCCATCCGGATAGCACTCTCTATCGTTAACAGTATTTAAATTTAGCGCAGAGGAAATCCAACCACCGTCAATATGCCATATAAGTAATCCTGCCCCCGGCAGTCCGGCATCAAAACCTGTTTTTTGCCTGTTCTCTATAAGGAAATACTCCCCGGAAGCAGGTGTTCCATTACCGAGACGATATACATCTGCAGCAGTAACAGCCTGTGTTATGTATTCATTAATCAGAGTCCCTGAAACCTCTGCCGGTGTAACCCATCCGAGATAATATTTTGACCATGCATCCGGATGTGCAGGACGGTCTCCGTAAACTGTCGTATAGTTCCAGCCTCCGCCTGCCATCAAACTCCACCTGCCTATACCTTCAGAACTACTATCCGTATCATAAAGGTCAGGCAGGCCAAGGACATGTCCAAACTCATGTGCAAAGACACCGACTGTCATTATATTGCTGCCGAGTTTCTCGGGTTGAACAGTATATACATTAACCTTAATATATCCACCTTGAGGGCATGCATCATCTGTAGTATATTCACCACCGTTACTGCTCCAGTAGTAGTAGGCATCATTAAGATTCCATGTATGCGACCATATATCAGCTGGCAATCCGCTGACAGATTCCTCACCGCTGCCCTGGTGGACTATCATCACCATATCAACATAACAATCACCATCGTTATCATAAGGAGCAAAGTTGAATCCATTATTATCTGCCACAATCACAGCCTCTCTGACAAGGGTCCCGGGAAACATATCTAATCCCTGCGTATCATTTTCTCCATAGTAGTCATGGTCTCGTGCTGCCGTATACCACTCTATAACTCCACCGGGACCGGCGGAAACCGTGAATTTTCCGTAAGAAACCTCACTGTAATAATCCTTCATACTGTAATTACCTGTGCCAAAAAGGAGGTTATTGAAATCAGAAGAGGTATAAGTAGTTGTCGTATTATTGAAATTGATTAGAATGACAGGGATATTGGCTATCCCGGTTGATGCAGTTGCCCTTTTAGGAAATTTTAAAACAGGCGACCTTGAATACTTCGCTGAGGTTTTATTCAGCAGAGTATCCTTAACCGGTCTCTTATGTTTTGCAAGAGCCGGGGGATAATCACTTCCAACAACATTTGAAGAGCTTATCAGACTTCCGTCAGAACCGTTCACTGCATATACCCAGCTTCCCAACACTCCATCAAATATAATAGTATAGCCATCCACAGTCTCCCACCCATGCAGCAGCTCATCACCCCATTTTCTTGCCTTAAATGTCGTGCCATCAGCCTGTGTCAGTTCAATCGGTTCAGGGCTGGCAGATATAGCATAAACTTCGCCGTTAAGCCTGATTATTACCCATATCACTATTAAAACTAAAAGAGATAATTCTTTCTTCATACGGGTTTATTTTATAACCTCAAGGGCTTTAATCCAGAAAAGCCCTCCCCTCTCATCTCCTTTATATTCTACAACTGCCTTTATTCTTTTGCCGAATATCTCAGGAGGCTGTTTAAATTTTGAATAGAATATTACAGACTCCCCTTTTTTACCCCTTAAAAAATTGGGGTAATCTTCCACATCCATTACATCTTCCACAGAAATTATAAGTTTATAGAGAACCTGCTCCGGTTTTATTCCTTCAGTGGCTGAAGATTCCAGACAGTATCCTGAAACAGTCCCTTCTATCATAGCTTTATTTGTCATCACAGGGATGGCATGTGCCGATACACTGAAGCCAAGAAGAATTATTATAATTACAAATTTGCAGTTAATCATTATTGCAAACAATATATGTCGGACTCCTGCTTAAGATTATTCCCTTTTCTCTGAGATGTATGGTCTCGCCACCCCTCCATGCAGCACTGCATTTATTCCTCTCAACACCTGAAATATGTTCAGAATTGATATTTTCTCTGTAACCATCAAGAGTCCAGCATACATATATTTTTTGATTGCCCCTGTCAAATTCAAATATAAAAATATGACCATCCGGGACGGCTAACTTTTTAACAAATTTGCTTTTGCTCAAATGTTCTGTCATTGTTTTATATGCATCATAGGCGGGTCGCATTGTGAATGTCTTCGGATTGCCGGCATAAATGAATTTATGATGCACCTCCGGGGCATCCTCTTTTTCCGGGTTGTAGCTGTCATCAAGTATCCCCTCCTTATAACTTGCGTAGTGTCCCCAATAAACCCTGTCTGTATAGCCACCTGCCGCTGAAAGGACATAATATCTCACAAGATAATCGGCATACTCATCTGCATTAACTCTCCTTTCCTCAGAGGAATTGTAAAAGGGTGCGCGGACATTCAGATTCCACTGGGTAAAAGAAGATATAAAAGTTTTTATCCCATACCTCTCAGAGATTAAATCCAGAAACCTTGACTTGTTAATCAAATCCATACCTGCCATATCCTTTAACCATCTGCCAAGAACATGCTCATCAAAGGCTTCAGGCTGTCCAGCCCTGTCAACAAATAGGTTGTCAGTTGAACCCTGAATGTTTATGCCATTATCTTTTATTGCCTCAAATATTGCTAATTGCCAGAATGGTTCAAAATCCTGTATATTGGGTGCAAATATATTGATAGATTCGCTCCGCTCACTACGAGCCTGATATTTTTTTGCAACCTCGGCTGCAATCTTTAATGAAGTTATATAATCAGGAATAGTATAACCTGACCAATTCTTACGATTCGGGACTGAGCCGATTTCATAATTCTTTATATCAGAGGAAAATCTACTCATCACATCTTCTAAAAATTTTCTCCATTTATCCTGTATCTCTTTTTCATGCATCCTGCCTGCCTGTTCCTTTGATTGGACAAGGTGAAGCATGATATCCATCTTTTTATCAATAAGTTTATTTAAGAATCTCTCAATATGGACTTTATTTGATTCATAGCCATAGTCAACTCTGACAGACTGAACCCCCATCTCTAAAAGGTTTTTTATGATATGCTCGTCTCCTTCAGGGAAACTGGATGGAGCAACATTTAACCCAAAAAATCGGCTGTCAATTTTATGCTCATGGAATTCAGGTTTCTCCCAGAAATCTTTTAAATATAATGGCAGATTTTTTATATTGGCGAAGATAAGGGAACTTGCGTGCATCGCCTTCTTTTCGGCGGTGACAGAAGTCTCTCCACTAATGAGATAGATTATTTTAATGGCTGTTGTAAATTGAATTACAAAAAGAAAAACTGCTATAACAAATAATAGTAAACTCCATTTAAGGATTCTCTTGTTCATGTATAGAAAATTATAAAAGCGACCACAGATTTCGCTGATTACCGCAGATAACCCCTCTTTCAATTGTTGAATAGCTTCATATATAGTATATTACAGAAGGAATACTATCAATAGGACTTTTAAAAATTATGTTCTAGCCCAGGTACATCGTGACCCCCTATTTAAGATAAAAGGATTAAGGAAATTAGAATGTTTTAGTGAAAAGAGATTTGAGGAATTAAAAATATTAATCAAAGAATATATATCTTTCAGCAGGGGCAAGAAAGATTCTCTCTCTGGGAAGACTTCAGGGATTCAACATGAACATAGAAGCAGAGGAAAGAAGGAATATATAAGTAGATCATACAGTTCATTTTTCGCTGTGAGTAATAGGGAAAGAGTCTGGTGGGATAAGGAGAACTGGAAGGATATAGAGGATATAGAAAATCCATGGGGAGAATTAAGCGAATCGGAAGAATATTTTTTAAAGAAGATACTCAAGGGTAAGGTATAGAGGGGAGAAAAAGGTATAGGGGGTTAATATCAACCAAGGGGAGATGAGGCAAATAAAAGGCATTTATGGAAGTAGAGATGATGTAAAAAAGAGAGACATCAGCATAATTTGATATAATACCCTCATTTTAACTATAGAGAGTTAAGAAAGGAGGGTTATATAACTGATGTCTCCCGTGAAATATTATACACTGATGAAGAACAAAGACAAGGAATTTGTGTTTGGGATAAGGCTGCAAATGGTAAGGGATGCGTTAGAGAAGGGGATAAAACCTGTTGCACTGTTTTATGGAGCGAGTAAGAATACGGTGAAGAAGTGGCTTAATCGTTATAAAGAGAAGGGGACTGCGGGAATAGAAGAATTGAGCCGTGCTCCCCATCATATCCCTCATAAGACTGGGAAGGAAGTGGAAGATGAGGTTTTAAGACATAGGGAGAGCAAGCCTAAATTTGGAGCAAAGAGATTAAAGAGGGATTTTGAGATAGGCTGTTCACATGGAGCGATAGAGAGGATACTAAAGGAGCATGAAAAGATAGGAGGAAGGAAGAAAAAGAAAAAGGTAAGGAACGATTTAAGGGAGATAAAAGACAAATATCGTTCATTTGAGAGGAATTGCCTTGATACAAAACATCTCTATGATATACCACCCTATTGGGTTCAGATGAGGGCGTTAGGACTCCCAAAATATCAGTATACCTTCAGGGATATGAAATTAGGGGCAATGTTTATAGGATGTTCAAGAGAATTATCGTTAAGCCATGCGACCTTATTTGCAGAGGTAATAGGGATTTGGTTAAAAGAACATGGAGTGAAGGTAGAAGGGACAATATGGCAGAGTGATGGAGGGAGTGAGTTTATAGGCAGTTGGCAGGCGAAGAAGAAATCTGCATTTATAAAGGGTATTGAGAATCTTGGTGCAGAGCATTTCCAGATACCGAAGGTAACATACAATGCAGATGTAGAGGCTGTGCATAATACTATAGAATTTGAATTTTATGATATTGAAGGATTTAATGGGAAAGGAGATTTCTTTGCAAAAGCAAGCACATATTGTGGACACTACAATCTTTTAAGAAAGAACAGTAATAGAAAAGACAGGAGTCCTTATGATACACTCATGGAAACACAAGAAGATATTGACCCAAAGGTATTGACATTACCAGCATTAGACCTTGATAGATTACTTGAGTATAAGTTGAATAAAAATTATACTCAAGGGGGTCACGATGTGCCTAGGTTGTCCTGACTTTTAAAAATTAATTATTGACAATACAAAGGATTTGAGCAACAATGTTTGAGACTGTTATTTTATCAATTTTACTTTTGATTTTCATGGATACACTTAGTTTTTGGAAGGTGAAAAAAAATTAACAGATGAAAAAATCAAAATAGGAATCAACTCAATCTTTTCGATTATTCTCTAGTTAGTCGTAGTCTGGAAACTTGTAACTACCGTGCTTTGACCTTAAAAAAGGTATTAGGGGGAAAACGACATTTAACAACGGTACAAATGAAAACTATAAGCCTTATAGTTTTGTCTGTGTTGTAAAAGTTATACGCCACAGCAAAATCTTAAGTAGAATTTATGTTATACTGAAAAGGGATATGTGGAGACTGATTATTGGCTATTATCCATTCAATCAGAGAAAAAATATCAAAGCAAGAATATGAGTTTACCATTCCACACTTTTTTGAAGAGATGACTGAGGACAATCTTGCTTTCGCAGACATTGAAATGGCAATTGCTAATGGCCGAATAAATCGCAAATTTACTCGGGATCCCAGAGGAACTCGTTATGAGGTTATTGGTACTGCAACAGACGGCAGAGAAATTGCAATCATTTGCAGGATTAAAAGCACAGGGAAGCTATTATTAATCACAACTTATGCTTTGGAGGAATAAGGTGATGAAGAGAAAATTATTAAGATATGATTATGGGGAATGTGAGATTTGTGATAGCCCTCTACAAGAAAGGCTTATAAATCAAGATTTTTGGATAAGGGGGGAACTTATTGTTGTAAAAGGTGTACCGGCAGGGGTATGTCCACGGTGCGGAGAAAAGGTTATTAAATCTGATGTTGGGCGATGGATTGTGAAATTAATAGAAAATTCTGAACGGATTGCAAAGGCTCCAAGAATTACCGTCCCTACAATTAGGTTTGAGGTTGAGGAAGTCAGAACTTAATTGGTTGACAAGGGCGTATAACAAGATTTAGGCGAATTACACGGCACCTATAATCTTCTCAGGTGGAGAATACTCATATCCCAGAGCTTCAGCAACAGCCTTATGCGTTACCTTACTATTCGCCAGATTTAGCCCCTTAAGAAGTGCCTTATTTTTGATGAGTGCCTCTTTGATTCCAAGATTGGTTATCTGAAGGGCGTAGGGGAATGTTGCATTTGTGAGGGCAAAGGTGGATGTCCTCGGAACAGCCCCCGGCATATTTGTTACACAGTAATGAATGATTCCATCAACTACAAATGTTGGGTTGCTGTGAGAGGTGGGTCTTGATGTTTCAATACATCCGCCCTGGTCAATTGATACATCCACAATAACTGAGCCCTCTTTCATCTCTGAAAGCATTCCTCTTGTAACAAGAAAGGGTGCCCTTGCACCGGGTATTAAAACCGCACCTATGACTAAATCAGCCTCTTTTACAGATTCCATTATATTGTGGTTGTCTGACATAAGTGTCCTTATTCTTCCTCCAAAGATATCGTCAAGATAACGAAGTCTGTAAAGACTTGCATCCAGTATGGTCACAGTTGCCCCTGTTCCGATTGCCATCTTTGCTGCATTTGTTCCGACTATACCGCCGCCAATGATAGTTACTTTCCCCGGGGCAACTCCGGGGACACCTCCAAGGAGTATGCCTCTCCCACCTTTTTCCCTCTCAAGATATTTTGCCCCTTCCTGTATAGACATTCTCCCGGCAATCTCACTCATTGGGATTAAAAGGGGCAGGGAGCCGTCATCAAGCTGAACAGTCTCGTATGCTATGGCGATAATCTTTCTATTAAGGAGTACCTTTGTCAAATCAGGGGCAGGTGCAAGATGGAGATATGTATAAAGTATCTGTCCCTCACGGAGCAGGTCATACTCGGAGATAACAGGCTCTTTCACCTTCATAATCATATCAGCCCTGAAATATACATCTTTGGCAGTTGGGGCTATCTCAGCACCCTCAAACTCATATTCCGAATTTGATATACCACTGCCAAGACCTGCACCGTCCCCTACCAAAACCTTATGCCCTGCCAATGTAAATGCCCTGACACCTGCAGGAACAATAGCTACCCTGTATTCATCTTTTTTTATTTCTTTTGGTATGCCTACTATCATGTATAATATCCTACCCTGTGGAAAATATTTGTCAATTGAAAATCTCATCTGTTAAAATGGCTTAAGACCTTAAAGGAGGATTGTGAGCCAAAAAAATCTTTTAAACTTATATCGCACACCTGCCCTTTCGGAGAATAAAAGGAATCAACTCCTTAAAACCGTGAGAGAAAAGATAAGTCCTGATATTGGGTCACTTGAGACAGAATTTTGTTTCAATATCGCCATTTCAGAAAACCTGAATAATGAAGAACTGAATACACTTAGATGGTTATTATCAGAAACTTTTGAACCGGAAAATTTTTCTAATAAAAGTTTTTTCAGCCTTCAGCCTTCAGCCTTCAGCCTTATTCTTGAGGTTGGTCCCCGTATGAACTTCACAACTGCATGGTCATCCAACGCCGTATCAATATGTCATGCCTGCGGACTTACAAAGATAAAGAGGATAGAGAGGTCAAGGCGTTATAAATTAATAGTAAGCAGTAAGGAGTATGCAGTAAGCAGTAAAGATAAAATAATCAATAAAGAAAGTGCCTACTGCCTACTGCCTACTGCATACTTTTTAGATCTCATCCATGACCGTATGACAGAGTGTGAATATTCTGAGCCTCTCAAGACATTTGAGACAGGAATGATACCTGAGTCTGTATACACTGTCCCGCTCATAACAAAGGGTAAATCTGCCTTGATAGAAGCAAATCAGAAGATGGGGCTTGGGCTTGATGAATGGGATATTGATTATTACTACAATCTCTTCGTTAAGGAGCTAAAAAGAAATCCTACAAATGTAGAATGCTTTGATTTGAGCCAGTCAAATAGCGAACATTCCCGACACTGGTTTTTCAGGGGGAGACTTCTGATTGACGGGAAGGATGTCAAAGAGAGCTTGATGGATATTGTTAAGGAACCATATAAGAGGAATCCGAATAACAGCATCATTGCTTTTAAAGATAATTCAAGTGCCATAAGGGGATATAAAATTTACACCCTTCTCCCTGTAATCAGTCTTCAGCCCTCAGCCTTCAGTCTGAAAGAGGTAACATATCATATAATTTTTACTGCCGAGACCCACAATTTCCCTTCAGGGGTTGCCCCATTTCCAGGTGCGGAGACAGGAACGGGTGGCAGAATCAGAGATGTTCATGCAACAGGCAGAGGAGGACTTGTTATTGCAGGAACAGCAGCCTATTGTGTGGGAAACCTTCATATACCTGACTATCCCCTTCCATGGGAGGATGATAACTTTATTTATCCCGGGAATCTTGCATCACCACTCAGGATAGAGATAGAGGCAAGTAACGGTGCCTCAGACTATGGAAATAAATTCGGGGAACCCGTAATACAGGGTTTTACAAGGTCATTCGGTATGAATCTTCCTGATGGAAAGCGAATTGAATGGCTAAAACCTATAATGTTTACAGGTGGAGTCGGACAGATAGACTCAAGACATGTTGAAAAAGATAGCCCTGAAAAGGGTATGCTTGTGGTAAAGATAGGTGGTCCTGCATACAGAATAGGAATGGGTGGCGGTGCTGCATCAAGCATGATACAGGGGGAGAATGTGGAAGAACTTGATTTTAACGCAGTCCAGCGTGGCGATGCAGAGATGGAGCAGAAATTAAACAGGGTCATAAGAGGATGTATTGAAACGGGAGACAGGAATCCTGTAGTGAGTATCCATGACCAGGGTGCAGGGGGGAACTGTAATGTAGTAAAAGAGATTGTCTATCCCGCAGGTGCAAAGGTAGATATAAGAAAGATAATAGTCGGTGATAGCACCCTTTCGGTTCTTGAAATCTGGGGTGCAGAGTATCAGGAGCAGGATGCAATATTAATAAGGACGGAGTATTTAAAATTTTTTAAAGAACTCTGCGGTAGGGAAAAACTCCCTTTCGCAATTATAGGAGAAATAACAGGAGATGGTTCTATTGTCCTTTACGACAGCAAAGACGGCTCAACCCCTGTAAACCTTGCCCTTGAAAAGGTTTTAGGGGATATGCCACAGAAAACATTTAATCTTGAGCGAATTCCAATGAAGACACAACCCCTATCACTCATCACTCATCACTCATCACTCATCACTCATTTAGATAGAGTATTGAGACTTATATCAGTGGGGTCAAAGAGGTTTTTGACAAGCAAGGTGGACAGGTCTGTTACGGGTTTGATAGCAAGACAGCAGTGTGCCGGTCCTCTTCAGCTTACTGTCTCTGATGTTGCAGTCATAGCACAGAGCCATTTCGGATTAACAGGTTCGGCAATAGCCATTGGTGAACAGCCTATCAAGGGGCTTATAAATCCGTCTGCAATGGCAAGGATGAGTGTTGGTGAGGCACTTACAAACATTGTCTGGGCAAAGATAAGCTCCTTTAAAGATATCAGATGTTCGGCAAACTGGATGTGGGCAGCAAAGTTGCCAGGAGAGGGTGCAAGATTATATGAGGCTGTCGTTGCAATGAGTGATATGGCGATTGAACTCGGTATTGCAGTAGATGGAGGCAAAGACAGTCTATCTATGGCAGCAAAGGTTTCCTCACCTACCATCGGGGGGAAGGCAGGAGAGGGGGATGATACAGAGGTTGTAAAATCGCCGGGGACACTTGTAATTTCAGCCTATGCCACATGCCCGGATATTACAAAGGTTGTTACCCCTGATTTGAAGATGGCAGGCAAGAGCAGACTGATTTATATAGATATGGGCAATGGCAAAAACAGACTGGGTGGTTCAGCCCTTGCCCAATGCTATAAACAAATAGGTGATGAGTCCCCAGATGTAGATGACCTGCATCTACTTAAAAATACTTTTAATGCAATCCAACACTTTATTGATAAAGGACTGATACTATCAGGACATGACAGGAGTGACGGGGGGCTTATAACAACACTCCTTGAGATGGCATTTTCAGGGAATTGCGGGCTGGAGATAGCTTTAGAAGGGCAAGGGGCAAGGGGCAAGGGGCAAGAAGTAATAGAAATATTATTCTCAGAAGAACTGGGATTAGTTATTGAGTATCTTTCTGAATATGAAAAGGAGATAGTATCAGAATTTGAAAATCACAATATTCCTTATCAAATCATTGGCAGGTCATTGGCAGAAAAAAGAATTAAAATAACTCTCCAAACTCCTGACTCAGAACTTTTAACTCTCTTAGATGAAGATATGAGGGTTTTAAGGGAAATATGGGAGGAAACAAGTCATCAATTAGATATGTTTCAGACAAATCCTGAATGTGTCCTTGAAGAAAAAGAAGCTATCTATGATAGACAAGGACCATCATATAAAATTACTTTTACACCTGAATTTATTATAAAGAAAAAAGTAAAACCTCCTGTTGCAATAATCCGGGAGGAAGGGAGTAATGGAGACAGGGAGATGACATCAGCATTTTATATGGCAGGGTTTGAACCATGGGATGTAACAATGACAGATTTATTGAGTGAAAAAATAGACCTATCCCGATTCAAAGGAGTAGTATTTGTCGGTGGTTTTAGCTATGCAGATGTCCTTGATTCCGGAAAGGGATGGGCAGGGGTAATAAGATTCAACAAAAAGATCTATGAGCAATTCCAGAAATTTTACCACAGACCGGACACCTTTAGTCTTGGTGTATGCAACGGCTGTCAATTAATGGCATTGCTCGGCTGGGTTCCGTGGCATGGAATTTCTGATAACTTCCAGCCGAGATTTATCCATAATAAATCAGGCAGACTGGAATCACGATTTGTTACAGTAAAGATTTTTGAAAATCCTGCAATTATGCTTAAAGGGATGGAGGGTTCTGCACTTGGGGTCTGGATAAATCATGGTGAAGGCTTTGCACATTTCCCTGAAGAGAAGATACGGGATGAGGTAATAGCAAAAGGACTCGCACCAATCAGATATGCGGATGACAGCGGCGAAGTTACGGAAAAGTATCCCTTCAATCCCAATGGCTCTCCCCTCGGCATTGCAGCCCTGTGCACACCTGATGGCAGACACCTTGCAATGATGCCCCATCCTGAGAGGACATTCCTCAAATGGCAGTGGGCGTGGATGCCTGAGGATATGAAAAGAAATCTCAGGGCATCACCCTGGCTCAAGATGTTTCAAAATGCAAGAGAGTGGTGTGAGGGGAAATAAAGAGCTTTTGATATTTTTATTACCTTATTGTTGTTCATTACTTCAAAATCAGACTTT
>Ga0209342_10004598_pt1 | contig 14301 bp, 13 predicted proteins | sample RifCSP16_2_FD_184023 | JGI IMG/M metagenome (GOLD analysis project Ga0209342, IMG submission 184023) | Soil microbial communities from Rifle, Colorado - Rifle CSP2_sed 16_2 (SPAdes) (version 2) | ecosystem: Environmental > Terrestrial > Deep subsurface > Rock core/Sediment | place: Rifle... | reverse complement strand
GGTGGCCCTGGGCCACCAGCGGCTCGTAGCGCTTGAAGCCTTCGCCGAAGTCGTGCTCCTGCACCAGACCCGCCGTCGCCAGCAGGCCTAAGGTCCGATACACCGTGGCTTTGCCCACAGCCACTTTTTCCTCCCGCAGCACCCGCTCGATGTCGCCCACCGAGACGTGGGCGTCCGCGAAAAACACGGCGCCCGCCACTGCCTCGCGCTGCTGCGTCACCGGGAGATTGTGGTCCCGGAGGTAGCGGCGAAACAGCTCCAGCAGGATGTTCCCGTCAACCTTGGGGGGCGGACTCGTCATGCGCTTCCTCGAACCACACGCCGGCGTCGATTTCCACCGGCGGATCGGTTTCCCCGGCCCGCTCCTGCACGCCGCGGATGACCTCGTCGACCACCGCCGCGGGGCTCTGCGCTACTTCCTGCACCGCCACCTTCCCTTGCCCGCGCTCCCGGCCGCGGATGAGCAGGGTGTAGCTCGCCGTATAGACCCGCACCCGGGCGCCCGCGCCACGCCGCGCCACGACCGCCGTGCCCCACTCGCGGTCCTCGCGCCGGACCGGCGCGAACAACCAGATCCGGGCGATTTCGGCGGACGGCATCGCCTCCGCCACCGCGGCGGCCACGCGAGTCCATCCCAGGCCTAGGCCCGGGGCGCGACCGGGGTCAGGACGAGCGCCGGCGGCCACGGGTTCGTGATGAGCGATGTGCCGTGTGATGGAGGGGGAAAGTCAGAGAGGCTCGGCATGTCAGTCCCTTGCGGGAGCTCCCGGTGCTGAGAGCGTGGCAAGATACGCGGGGGGGGGGCGTGATTCAACCTGGGGGCGGTCTGCGACGTCCCCCTTACGCCCTTACAGCAGCGACACCGGGTCACGATCGAACACCACTCGCACCGGGCCTCCGCCGCGCGCCGCGTGCGGGGCCCGCCGCGCCGCATAGCGCACCAGCCGCCCCACCCACTGCCGGTCCGGCGACCGGAGCACCAGGTGCCAGCGCCAGCGCTCCTTGATGCGCGCCAGGGGGGCAGGCGCGGGCCCAACCACCTCCACTGGCGCCCGCCGGGCCTGGACCAGGCCCCGGAGCCACTCCGCGACCTCGGCCGCGCCATGCGCCACCACGTCCTCGCGCAGGCCGCTGATCACCACGTTGGCCAGGGCCACGTGCGGCGGATACGCCGGTGAGCGCCGGCTGTCCAGCTCCTGCGACGCGAAGGCCTCGTAATCATGGGCTGCGGCCGCCCGGAGCGCCGGGTGGTCCGGGCTCCGCGTCTGGACCAGCACCTCCCCGCCCCGCGGGCCCCGACCTGCACGGCCGGCCACCTGCGCCACCAGCTGATAGGTCCGCTCCGCCGCCCGGAAATCCGGCAGGTGGAGCCCGGTGTCCGCGTCCACCACGCCCACCAGCGTGACCTGCGGAAAGTCCAGCCCCTTGGCGATCATCTGCGTCCCAACGAGGACGTCCAGCTCCCGTCGCCCGAACGCGTCCAACAGGTGCCGGTGCGACCATCTGGTGGACGTGGTATCCGCATCCATGCGCGCCAGGCGCGCCCGCGGGAACCGCTCGGCCAGCCAACGTTCCAGCGTCTGCGTGCCCACACCGCGCATCCGCTGGGTCGCCTGGCCGCAGCGAACACAGCGCGCCGGCAGCGGAGCCCGATGCCCGCAGTAGTGACAGCGCAGCGCGGACGGCGTTTGATGGACCGTCAGCGCGATGCTGCACGAGGGGCACTGGGGCACCAGCCCGCACGAGGGACACTGGAGATAGTGCGCGAAGCCCCGGCGATTGAGCAGCAGCATGACCTGTTCGCCCCGCGCCAGCCGGTCCGCGACCCCCGCGTCCAGGACCTCGGACCACGGCACCGCACCGCTCTCCGTCACGCGAGGCGCCGAGCGGAGGTCCACCAGCTGCACACCCGGCAGCCGGGGCGCCAACACCCGCTCTGGCAACCGGACCAGCCGCACCCGGTCGCGGACCGCCCACACGTCGAGCGATGGCGTGGCGCTGCCCAGGATCAGCCGCGCGTTCTCCAAGTGGACCCGCCGGGCCGCCACGTCGCGGGCGTGGTACCTCGGCGCTTCGCCGTGTTTGTAGCTGGCGTCGTGTTCCTCGTCCACCACGATGGCCGCGAGATTCGCCACCGGCGCAAACACCGCCGACCGGGCACCCACCACCACCCGGCGGCGGCCCGCGGCCAGGGCGCGCCAGGCGTCGGCCCGCTCCCCGTCCGACAACCCGCTGTGGAGCACGGCCACGGTGTCGCCGAACGCTCCGCGCACCCGCGCCACCGTCTGCGGCGTGAGCGCGATTTCCGGCACCAGCACGATGGCGCCGCGCCCGCGCGCCACCTCGTCGCGCAGCGCCTCCAGGTACACCACCGTCTTCCCACTGCCGGTGACCCCGAACAGCAGCGCCGTCTCGCCAGGCGCCAGCTCCTGCAGGACCCGCACCGCGTCGCGCTGCGCCCCGCTCAAGTCAGCGGGGGACTCCGCGGTCACGTCTCGAAAGGGATCGCGCAGCGCCTCGCGCTCCCCGAACCGGGCCACGCCCCGCTCCACCAGCGCCCGGAGGACCGGCCGGGCGAATCCGAGCTGGCCCGTCAGGTGCGCCAGCTCGACATCGCCGCCCAGCGCGTCGATCGCCTCGTACGCGGCCCGCTGGCGAGCCGCCCGCCCGAAGAGCCGCTCCCGCTCCAGCAGCGAGGGCAGCGACCGCGTCAGCACCACGGTACGCGCGCGCCCCGCCGCGGGCCCCAGCTCCGGCGGCTCCACGTCGAGCGCCACCGCGCCGGCGCGGGCCAGGCGCTGCAGCGTGTCCCATACCGGCCGCCGCAGCTTCCTGGCCAGCAGGGCGGCGGGAGCGCGCCCACCGGCACGCTCCAGCGCCGCCATCAGGTCCCGGCTCGCCCCGCCGGCCGCGGCCCCGGGCACTCGCAGCTCGACCACCAGCCGTGATCGGCCCCAGAGCGCCGCCGGTACGGTGGCGCGGAGGGCCAGGCCGATGGGCGTGGCGTAGTACCGTGCCACCCACTGGGCCAGCGCCAGCAGCGGCTCCCGCAGCAACGGGTCGGCGTCCGGCGCCGCGTACACCACCTTGAGTCCCTCGACCGGACCGTCGCCGCACTCCAGCACCACGCCCACCATCTCACCACCGCGGACCGGTACCACCACCCGCGCACCGCGGCGCACCCGGTCGGCCAGCGCCGTGGGAATCCGATAGCGATAGGGTTGATGGCTCGGCAGCGGGAGCGCCACCGAGCAAACCAGCGGGGTCACCGGTGCGGCCAACGCGTGCCTTTCACCAGGCAGAGGCCCAGCACCCGGCGCCGGGACAACGTCCGCAAGGCGGCCGCCGGCCGGCTCAGGACGCCCAGCAGCCCCGCCCAGCGCGCCGCGCGCCACGCTCGCCGCAGCGTCTGCGCCAGCCCGTGAACCATCCAGCCGCCGTCGAGCGCGGCATCGTCCACCGCCAGCTCCACGAAGCCCGCGTCGCGGAAGACCTGCTTCCATTCCACCAGCTGGTGCGGGGTGAGGCCCAGGCGGGTCATGTGCCGGGCGTCGTCCTCGGTGGGCGTCCCGAGCCAGGCCGGCACGATCGCCACGATCCCGCTCATGGGCCGGGCGACACGCGCCGCCTCCCGCAGGATGGCCTGCGGGTCCACCGCGTCCACGTAGAGCGCGTTCAGGATAATGAGATCGAACGTGGCGCTCTCGTGGGGCAGACTCGTGGGGTCGGCCACCTGGAACACGACGCGCTGGGCCAGGCCCGCCACGCGGGCCGCGCGCTCCGCCTGTTCGATCGCCTCCGGATCGGCGTCGATCCCGTGGACGTGGGCCCCGTGGCGTTCCGCCCACCACAACGGCGAGCGGCCGGCGCCGCAGCCAATCCAGAGCACCTCCTGGCCCTCTCGAGGATCGGTGTAGTGCGCCAGCCGGCGGTGAATCACCTGGTCGATCTCCCGCCACGGCTGCAGCACCGTGAGGAGCGTGGATCGGCTCAGGCGGCGACGCGGGCGCGCGAGGGTCGTCACGACCCCTCCCGGTCCAACAGGGCCACAAGGTGCGCCGCGACGCCGGTGCGGATCCGGCGCGCCACGTATCCGCCTTCCAACACCGACGCGATGGGCGCGCCGAGGCGTCGCCACCGCGTGATCCAGGTGCCGTAGTCCTCGGGCTCCAACGTGAACCCGGCGAGGGGATCACCGGCCATGGCATCGAAGCCCGCGGAAACGAGCACCAGGTCGGGGAGCCACCCATCGGTCGCGCTCCGGACGGCCTGGTCCAGGTCCTCCACGTAGCGCTCGCGCGGCAGCCCCGGCGGCCGCGGAACGTTGAACACATTGCCGACGCCCCGCTCGTCCGCGCGGCCGGTCCCGGGGTAGAGGGGCCACTGGTGAAGGGAGACGAACCGGATGCGCGCGTCCTGCTCGACGAGGGCCTGGGTGCCGTTGCCGTGGTGAACATCCCAGTCCACAATCAGGACGCGGCGACATCCCCATTCCTCCAGCGCGGCCCTCGCGGCCACCACCACGTTATTGATGAGACAGAACCCCATCGCCTCGTCGGCTAACGCGTGGTGTCCCGGTGGCCGCACCGGCGCAAACGCCGACCCGCCGTCCAGCGCCAGTCGCGCCGCCGCCATGGCGGCGCCGGCCGCGTAGCGTGCGGCCGCGAAGCTCTTGGGACCCATCACCGTATCGGCGTCGAGCCGACCTCCGCCGGCCGCGGCGATGGCGTCGAGGCGCGCGATGTAGCCCGGCGGGTGCACCCGCACCAGCGCGGCGTCCGGCACCGGATCCGATTCATGCCAGACGATGGCCTCCGCCAGGGGCGGGGCCCTCAACTCCTCGAGGATCGCGCGGAGACGCGCGGGCCGTTCAGGATGGCCCGGGCCGGGATCGTGATCCAGCGAGGATGGGTGCCAGACCACGTGGAGGCTCATCGCGCTTCAGCGCCTCGGCTCGCTCCGAAGCGCCTCGCTCAAGCGAGCGATGTCCTCCGCCATGGCGCGGCGCGCCGTCCGGACGTCGTCCAAGTGCTTCAAGTACCGCCGCCACAGGATCACGGGCAGGACCGCCAGGGCGCCGAACACGCATCCCCAGACCACCAGCACGGGCCGGTCCGCCCAGACGCCGGCCAGGATCAGCAACACGGCGTCGAGGACCAGGAACCCCACCGCGGCCACGACGCCGGCACGCACCGGTCCCCGAGTAGCGGTCATCGCACCGGTTGACGTCCGGCCGGCAACACGATGAACGCCGCGCCGTGGGGCACGCTCAGCCCCGCCAACGTTTGCCCTTCGTTCGCGATCAGCCCGCCGCGGTACTTCACGACGTGCGACCCGCGCTCGTGAGCACGCCCGGTGGCCTGCGCCAGCGCCGCGGCTTTGAGGCCGGCGACCGTGGTCTCCGGCGTGAGACGCAGCGCCACCGTATCCCACACGTCCGTCACGAACACGCGAACGGGAATCTGCGAGGAGCCGGCGGTCTTGAGCGCGGTCACGAAGCTGTCTCGCGCCCGCCCGCGCGCGGAGTGGCGGGAGCGGCCGTCGGGGCCGCCGAGGCGGGATGATCGGGGGCCGGAAGGGTTGAGAAGAACCGGCCGATGGCCTGATCGAAGAACAGCGACGATGCCCGCACGCGGGTGCCGCGGTCGGCGGGCCAGACGGCGATCGCCAGCTCCTCCCCGCCCTGGCCCCGGAAGGTGGCGAAGGCCGGGCCTTCCTGTTCCAGGAAGGCCGCGTGATGTGGCACGCGCTCGGTGAAGAACGCTCTGGCGCGCCGCAGCACTTCGGGTCCCGGCAGCGCGGTCTCGGTTTCGTGCATCATGGCTCGAGGATCGTGACTGTCGAGCGGAAGATAACCCGCGGCAACGGGGGCGAAAGCTGGGAAGTGTCCGCCAAATCAGGGGGCCAGCCGCCGCCGCAGGGCTGCTTCCACCTGCGAGTTCGGGACGGCATCGGCGCCGGCGTCCCGTGCGGCGCGCAGGAGATCCGCGTGGACGTGGGACCCGAACGCCAGCACCGCCACGCCCGCGGCGGCCAGCTCGCGGATCCGCTGCAGGCTCGCCTCGCCGCTCAACTCCACCACCGCCATGGCCGCTTCCCCACCCGAAGCCACGTGGGCGCCGGCCGCACGCGCCACTGCCTCGAGCTTGGCCCGGAAGAACAAATCCCGAGTCACGATCAGCACCGCACGGTTAGCCTCGCCGGACACGCACGCGCTCCTCGGTGGGCGGGTGGGCCCGGCGGAACAGGTCCAGCACGCCGGGCTTGCGTCGCAGCACGACGACGGCGTCACCCATGGGGTTGGGATCGAGTCCCTCGAGCGCGAGGTACAACGGCAGGGTACCGGACGGCGCGTCGGCGCGAAACGTCCGGCCGTGCCACTCGACCTCCACCGGCCCCTGGACCGTGCGTTTCACCTCGCGGTCGAAGAACAGGTCATCGTCCACGCAGTACACGCCGTCGGCCACGCGCTCGCCGGAGAGATAGAAGAGGGGGTCGTACGCCTGCCCCTCCTGACGGCGGAAGTTCTGCTCGGCGGCCCAGTCGTACTGGTCCAGGTCGTCCGAGCGGGCGCGCCATTCCAGGTGATGCCGCAGCTCGTGGGTCAACGTCTCCCACGCTTCCGCGCGCCAGTCGAAGTCTCGCCGCTCCCGGGCCAGCGCCACGAAGGACCCGTGATACAGCACCACGCGCGACGGGGGCGGGTCCTCGGCCGCCTCCACCGGGATGCACTCGCCCATCGTGTACACCGACGAATACACCGGATGGCGGACCGTCTTGGGACTCACTTCGATTGCGAACACGCCGTCCAGGTACTTGGCCGGCACGTCGTTCACCATCCTATCCACCAGCGCCCGAAAGTCGCGGAGTTCCATGAACAACCGGCCATCAGCCGTCAGCACGCAGCCATCAGCGCACGTCCCTGATGGCCGACGGCTGATTGCCGATTGCGGAATGCTGACTGCCGCGGATCCGGCGCACCATCCAGCCGTTGAGCGCCGCCAACACCGCCAGCACCACGCCCCACTGGAGCAGGATGGTCCCCACGTTCTCGATACCGAAGGGGCTGAGCCACCCCGCCGGATCCCAGCCCCGCGCCTGTACCAGCCACCAGACCAGCAGAATCAGGGCCTCGAGCGGGACGATCACGGCGATGATCACGTCCCACCAGGCACCGAGCCGGATGTCGGAATCCGGATGGTTGAGCTGCTCTTCCCGGAAGCGCCGCACGCCGGACGCGATGACGGCGAGGGCGAAGAACAGGCCCGACACCATGAGGCCCACACCCCAAACCCAGTCCTGGTTGTGCAGGACATCGAGCGACCGCGCCGACGGCAGACCCAGGAGGAACGCGACGCCCCCCACCCACTTGATCGCCCGCGCCCGCGCCACGCCGGCGTCCAGCGCCACCCGGGTCGCCAGCTCGATCATCGCGACCAGGCTGGTGAACGCCGCGAACGCGAGTGCCGTGAAGAAGAGCACCATGAACATCCGGCCCAGGGGGACGCGCGCGAACAACTGCGGCATCCAGATGAAGGTCAGGCCCTCGTTCCCGGACCCGAAGATGGTCTGCTCGATGAGCTCCGGCGTCAACTGCTGCCCGGACCGCACGGCCTCCGCCAACGCCGGATAGGCGCTCAGCGCCTCGGGCTGCGCGGCCAGGTTCGCCACCAGCTGCGGCACCACCGCAAACACGGTGCAGAGCACCATGACGCCCGAAAACAGCGAGACCACGTTGTTGGCGGCGGGCAGCATCACCGCGTTGAGCGCCGTATCCTCCCGCTGCCGCAAATACGCGGCGTAACACAACACCAGCCCCCACCCGGCCCCGGTATCCCAGGCGTTCTGCGTAAGCGCCTGCACCCAGAGGTTGGCGTTGGCCAGCCGGGCCCAGTCCACGGTAAACAGGTACACGAGCCCGTCTCCCGCCCCGGGAAGGGTGACCGCGCGGATGGCCAGGATGATCACCAGCACGATCAGCGTGGGCATCATCACCTTCGCCACACGCTCGATCGCCGTGACGCCTCGGGCGACGACCCACACGCCCAGCGCGATGGCGACGCCGTGCGTGACGACCGGCCACCACGAACCGGTGTACGCCTCCCAGAACGTCCCGGGCTCGGCGCCCGGCACCTGCCCGAACAGCGCCGCCCAGACGTAGCGGAGCGTCCAGCCGGCCACCACCGAGTAATAGAACATGATCGCGACGGCCACGAACGCGATCCAGGCGCCCATCCAGGCCCAGCGCGGCCCGGCCATCTGCAGGAACGCCGCCACCGGCCCGGAGCGCGTCTGCCGACCCATGCCGAACTCCACCATGATCAACGGGATGGACCAGATCAACAGGAACACCAGCCACGGCACCAGGAACTCACCGCCGCCGTTCTGGGCGGCGATCCGCGGAAAGCGCCAGATGTTGCCGGTGCCGACGGCCATGCCCAGCATCGCCAGCATCATGGTCCAACGGGTGGAGAATGTCTCGGTCTTCATTGCAGCTCCGCCTCCAGCCGCGAGAGCAGCGGCCCGAACGACAGCGGCGCACCGGTGACTTCCTGGGCCAGCCGGTCCGCCGGGTCCGCCTGGCCGCGGCTCATCAAGTGCTGCAGGAACACGCCCGCGCGGGGATTCCGGAACCAGTCCACTTCGAACCGGCGCGTCAGCTCGACCGACAGCGCCGCCTCCAGCTGCCAGGCGCGAAGGTAGCGCGCGGCGTAGAATCCCGGATCCACATCCTGCAAGTAGTCCTCCTCGCCGTACCGGAACAGGGTGGCCTCGCTCAACCGGCTGGCGTACGCCGGCCCTCCGCCCGAGAGCCCGCTCCCGTGCAGCACGATCTCGTACCCCAGCTTGGCCGCGTAGCGCCGCACGCTGTAGAGCTCGTGCACCAGCAACTCGAAGCGCAGGTCCCGCACCGCCGCCGCCCGGAGCCCGGTGTATCGCTCGAGCCACCTCGGGTCCAGCGTCAGGTGATCCCACAGCATGGCAAAGCCTTCGGTGACCGAGTTATCGCCCAGCCAGCGGTCGGCGAAGGACCGGCCCGGGTCCACCGAGGCGAAGTGGAGCGAGTGCCCCAGTTCGTGCCACAGGGTCCGGTAGTCGCTGTGCCCGCCCCGGGGACGCAGTACCAGATACACTTCTTCGGGCACGCGAATCGGGACGCAAAAGGCCCGCGGCTGCTTCGCGGCGCGCTCCTCCGTGTCGAACCGCACCCGCCCGGCCTGATGAGCATCAATGCCCATCTCGCGCATCTGTCGGACGGCGGTCTCGATCAGGCCCCCGAGCGGGAAGGCCGCGTCGTACTCCTTGACGCGAAAGGCCCATGCCACATCGGCGCGGGCAAGCTGGCCCACCGGGACGCCCAGGCGGCGCTTGGCCAGCCGCCCCAGCGCGTCTCGATACAGGGCGTCGCTGGCGGAGAGGAAGGCTTCGCCCGCGCGCGCCAGCTCCAGAAGGTCAATCCCCATCAGCGCACAGGAGCCAGCGACGTAGTTCCCGTACGCCAGCCGCTCGACGGCGTCGTGCTCCAGCCGGAAACGCTCCCGACGGAGCCGCGTGATCTCGCCCGCCACCAGCCGGGCCCGCGCCTCGTCCAACGCCAGCCGGCTCGCCCGATCGGGCTGGTTGGCGAGCTCGATCGGCACGCGCAGGTAGGGCACCTCGCGGTTGCCGGCCCGGACAACCGCCTCCTGCTCCCAGCGGAGCTGGTCCTCCTCCAGCGACGCCACCAGGCGACCGAGGCGGATCCCCACGATCCACTCGATCAGCGGCGCCACGCCGCTGGCCCGCGCCGCGTCCAGCGCCTCGTCCGAGACCAGCCCCCCGTACCGGTCGTAGATGGCCTGGAATGCCGGCTGAGCTTTGAGGCCGGCCCCGGTGAGGTAGTACTCCCTGCCCAGCTCCTGATGCATCGCCTCGCCGAGCTCGACCAGCCGGGCGAGGTTCACGGCTCCAGGCGGTCGCGAAGGTATTCCGCCAGCCGGTCGGCCGCGACGCGCGACTGCGCCAGGGTATCCCGATCGCGCACGGTCACGGTGTGATCACTCAGGCTCTGGCCATCCACCGTGATGCCGAAGGGCGTGCCGGCCTCGTCCTGCCGGCGATACCGGCGGCCGATGGAGCCGCCGTCGTCGAAGAACACCGTCAGGCGGCGGTGCAGATCGTCGTACAGGCGCCGCGCCATCTCGGGCATCCCGTCCTTGTTCACCAGCGGGAAGATGCCCGCCTTGATAGGCGCCAGCGCCGGATGGAGGCGCAGCACCACGCGCGGCTCGCCCTCCACGGCCTCCTCGTGATAGGCGTCCACCAGGAGCACCAGCATCAGCCGGTCCACCCCCATCGAGGTCTCGATGATGTAGGGAATGAAGCGCTCGTTGGCGGCGGTGTCCACGTACTCCAGCTTCTTCCCCGACGCCTGCTGATGGCGGGAGAGGTCGAAGTCGGTGCGATGGTGGATGCCTTCGAACTCCTGCCACCCGAAGGGGAACTGGTACTGAATGTCGAATGCGACCTTGGCGTAGTGCGCCAACTCCTCGGGGCCGTGCTGATGGAACCGGAGCTTGTCCGGCGTGATGCCCAGCCGGACGTGCCACTGCATCCGCTGCTCGCGCCAATACTCGAACCAGCGGGTGTCGTCGCCCGGCTTCACGAAGAACTGCATCTCCGCCTGCTCGAACTCACGGGTGCGGAAAATGAAGTTCCCGGGCGTGATCTCGTTCCGAAACGCCTTGCCGATCTGGGCGATGCCGAACGGCACCTTCTGCCGCGACGACTGCAGCACGTTGAGGTAATTGACGTAGATGCCCTGGGCCGTCTCGGGGCGGAGATAGACCACCGCCGCCTCCTCCTCCACCGGCCCCATGAACGTCTTGAACATCAAGTTGAACAGGCGCGGCGCCGTGAGCGTGCCTTGGTTGCCGCACACCGGGCAGCGGGCGTCCGGCGTGCCGGGAGTCCCCTTCAAACGCTCGTCATCCGCCCGGAACCGGTTCTTGCACTGCTTACAGTCCACCAGCGGGTCGGTGAAGCCCGCCACATGCCCCGAGGCTTCCCACACCTTGGCGTGCATGAGGATGGCCGCGTCCACGCCCTCGATGTCCTCCCGCTCGTGCACCAGCGCGCGCCACCAGCGCTCCTTGAGATTCTTCTTGAGCTCCACGCCCAGGGGCCCGTAATCCCACACCGAGCCCAGTCCGCCGTAAATCTCGGAGGACTGGAACACAAAGCCGCGACGCTTGGCGAGCGAGACCAGCCGGTCCATTACACCTGTGTTGGCCATGCGGGCACCAAAGGGAAGACGGCGGAAGATAGTGAGGGGACTGCGTAAGGGGTGAGGGGCAAGGGGGCAACACCTCACCCCTTACCGCACACGCATTCGGCCTATCCCCGTGGTTTACCGCGACATCGCGAACTTGTTGCGTTGTTACATAACAGCAAGATCTGCTTGAACTTGCGTTCGAGGCACCAGCCCCGTAGCTTAGATTTTCTCTCCGCTTCGCTACAACCTGGAGAACGGGTTGGATGCCTTGGTGCGCCCGCAAGGCGCTGAAGCTCTCAAGCGGATCGTCCACCAGCGCGAAGTCCACCTGCGCGACCTGGTGGGCGTGGTCGCACGCCATTGGCGGCTGGTGGCCCTCCTCACGGTGCTGGTCGCCGGCGGGGCCTGGTACTCCGCCCGGCGGCAGGTTCCGCGGTACCAATCGCGCCTCACGGTCCAGGTCACCTCCCCCAAGACGGTGTTCGCGCAACTGGAAGGCGTACGGGTGGATGAGCTGGCCCTGCAAACGGACCCGGTCCTCTCCGAGGCCTTGATCCTCACCACCCAACAACTCGCCCTGGACGTGGTCCACAGCCTGGCCCTCCAGCTCGAGCTGAACGATCCCGCGCTCCGCCGGGGCGACCTGTTCGCCGCGGTCTCGGTGGATTCGGCGGCGCCGGTTGGGGCGTACCGGCTGAGCGTACCGCCCACCGGCGGCTTCGAGCTCCGCGACGAGTTGGGAGCGGTGGTGACACAGGGGGCGGCGGGAGAACCCGTCGTGGGGCCGGGATTCACCCTCGGGCTGGTCCCCAACCCCAACGCGCGGCTCGTGGACTTTCGGGTCGTCCGGCCCGAGGCGGCCGCCGCGTGGGTCAGCGGGGGGCTCTCGTACCGGGTGCGGGCAGCGACCAACGCCGTGGATATCAGCTTCGGCGGCACCGATCCGACGCTGATCCCCCTGGTCCTGAACGCGGCGGCGGTGGCGCTCCGAATGGACGGCGTGCGCCGGGCGCAGGAGATCGCGGCGCGAAAGCGGACCTACGTGGCCGAGCAGTTGGCCAAGGCGGATGCCGCCTATCGCGTGAAGCTGGGCGAGATGCAGCGCTACAAGGAGGGCGAGCAAATCACGGACCTGAGCGTGGAAGAGCAGGCGGTGGTGCAGTCCATCCAGACGCTGGAGCAGCAGCGCCAGTTCCTCTCCGTGCAGATTGCCACGCTGCGCGAGGCCGTGGGCGAGCCGCTGGATTCCATCGGGATCGAAACCCTGAACCGGCTGGCGGCGGTACAGGACATCGGGCAGAACACCGCGCTGGGATTCCAGATCCAAAACCTGCTGCGGCTCTACGAGCAGCGGCGCACGCTCACGGCCGGCACGCAGGGGCTGCGCGAACGGAACCCGGAGGTGGACGCCCTCAACCAGCGCATTCTGTACGCTCACCTGGCGCTCCGCGACGCGGTGGGCGCGGCGCTGGAGGGCCTGGAATCCCGCCTCGCGGCCCTGGACCAGCGCATCGGCGGCGGCCGGGCCCGGCTCCGGACCTTCCCCGGCAAGGAGTCCCGCATTGCCCAGCTGCAGCTCGAGGCCAGCATCCTGAACGACACCTATCGGTACCTGTTGACCGAGCACGAGTCGGCGCGGTTGACCGAGGCCACCATCGGGCCATACATCAACCTGCTCGATCCCGCGTCGCCCGCCTTTCGCGTCGGCACCACGCTGCGGCAGAAGATCGTGCTCGGCGTGCTGGTGGGCCTGCTGCTGGGGCTGGGCGGGGCGTTCTTCCTCGAGTATCTGGATCAGACCATCAAGAACGCCGGCGATGTGGAGCGGGTGACCGGCGTGCCGATCCTGGGCCTGATCCCGCACGACCCCGCGCTCGCCGCCGGCTCGGGCAACGGGAGGCGGGCGCCGGTCGCGGTGGTCACGCGAATGGGAGCGGATCCGCCGGCGGCGGAGGCATTCCGGGCCCTTCGCACCAACGTGACGTTCGTGGGCGCGGAGAAGCCGTTACAGTTCGTGGCCATTACCAGCCCGGGGCCGGGCGAAGGGAAGTCCACCACGGCCGTCAACCTCGCCGTGGCCCTGGCGCAGGGCGGTCACCGGACCCTGCTGATTGACGGCGACCTCCGGCGGCCATCCATCCACCGGGTATTCGGCCTGGTACAGGAACCGGGACTCACGGACGTGCTCGTGGGTCACGCCCCCGCGCGCGAGGCGGTCCGGCCCGAAGTCGTCCCGGGCCTCGACATCCTTCCCGGCGGGCCCGTCCCCCCCAACCCCTCCGAGCTGCTGGGATCGGGCGCGATGACCACGCTGATCAACGGCTTCCGGCGGGAGTACCATTACATCATCATCGACACCCCACCCACGCTGCCGGTGACCGACGCCAGCGTGGTCGCCTCGAATGCTGACGCTGCGATCCTGGTGCTCCGGAGCGGCGATACCGAGGAAACCGCCGCCCAGCGCGCCCTGGAGCAGCTGCACCGGGTCCATGCCCGCATCGCCGGGGCCGTGCTCAATGGCGTCAGCGCGCGGCAGGACCGGTACTACACCCACTATTCCTACCGGCGGGAGGCCGAGGGGCGCCGCCGGCTGGGAAAGATCCGGGCGATGATCAGCCACGCGTTGTAGGGCGGGGGATGGAGGGCAATGGAGGGGGAGTCGGCCTAACTGCGAAGCTGCTGCGGCATTGCGTTTGACACGATTCTCGCAGGGACGTATGTTGCGTTCGTTGCTCCTGACAAGGGCAAACCGTCGGCGACGGCGGGGCGCAAAGCTAGGGATCCGCCCGTGCGGATGGCCCGGCTGCCGGGAGACCAGAGTTCAGCGTCTTTCAGCACGGCTCGCCCCTTCTCGCCTGGTGCCCCACCGGAGTGCCGGGCTCTTTGCTTGTCGGGAGCGACGCCTCGCCCGCACTTGGTTCTAGGGCGCAAAGTGTGTGGCAGGCGGGCCCCCCTAAGATCGCAAGGTCTTAGGGGGGTGTTTTTTCCCCACCCCCAAGACCCTTCCCTTCAGCCGCTATGCCGCTATGCCGCTAGGTAATGATCTG
>Ga0209342_10004596_pt1 | contig 14307 bp, 18 predicted proteins | sample RifCSP16_2_FD_184023 | JGI IMG/M metagenome (GOLD analysis project Ga0209342, IMG submission 184023) | Soil microbial communities from Rifle, Colorado - Rifle CSP2_sed 16_2 (SPAdes) (version 2) | ecosystem: Environmental > Terrestrial > Deep subsurface > Rock core/Sediment | place: Rifle... | reverse complement strand
GGATGTCAACCCTCCCGACCCTGTGCGGCCGGCCTTCAACGAAGTCAACCAGGCCATCCAGGAGAAGGAGCGTGCAATCAACGACGCGTGGGCGGAATGAAACACGTCGCGGGCGAGCCGTTCTCCGAGCGACTCCATGGCGTCCGTGTGTCTCGTCCCACGATAGGCATTCTTCATCCCCGCCAGGACGGGGACGAGGTTTTCGGGGAGCGTGTAGCGATGCGCGAAGTCCGTGCCGAGGAGGGCCCGCGCTGCCTCGCTCATGACGTTCTCCGACGGCTGTAGGTTAATCGCCTCGCGCAGCCGCCAGGCCTCATGCGCGGCGACAAGCTCGCCGAGATCCGCCACGCCCTGGGATATCCTGAGCGATTATTAACACCAAGCGCCGGACGGGCTCCAGAAGAATCAGTTGTAGAGGTTGAATTCGTCCTTCTCGGGGACCGTATCCCAATCCTCGTCCCCTTCCTCGAAGACCGCATTGAACAGCGCGCTCACGACCTCGCGGAGCTGCTGAATCTCCGTGCGGAGTCGCGTGAGTTCCTGCATCAGGTCTTCGTTGGACGGAGGCATCGGCAACCTCTTCACGCTGCTATCACGGCGAGGGTTCATATCCCTTTGCCTTCGATTCTTGATGCTAATTCTCGGAACCTAATCATCACGGATTTTTCTCCGTCAACGACGGCGACCGCGCTCCCGATCGCGGCCTCCCGGACCTCTCGGGCTGCGTCCATCGCGACCCCGACCGCCGCCCCGATCTCGGGACCGATCGCGGCCGCCGCCGCGTCCGCCACGATCATGTCCTCCGCGGTCTCCGCCCTCGCCGCGGCCGTCGCGCTGCTTCTCTGTGATCTTTCCCGCCCCGAGCTCGGTCGCGGGGACGAACAGTTTCAGGTCTGCGTAGTCCGCGGCGAGCTTGCGACGTTCCGTGCGCTCGTCACGTGGACAGTACAAGTCCCGATCTCGAAGTTCAAGAGGTCCACGGCAGACGGAACAAATTGCCTTGACGACTCCGAGGGTCGGTTCGGCGGTCGTGAGCTGGAGGGACGGCTTGACCTGAATCACCTTCGCCCGGATGATGTCGCCGAGCCGGAACTTGTCGTGGATGTCCTCCGTGTAGTCCTCGGACACGTTCGAGATGTGGATCGTCCCCTCGGACTGGCCGCTGATCTGCCGCGTCCGGCCGTGGATGGCGAGGATCGTCGCGGTCGCCATCATCCCACGGATGTCGTCCACCACGCCGTAGACGATGTCACCGACTTTCAGTTCCGCAGGAGGATTGAATGCGCGCACCCGCGCGACCCGGTTCTCCGGATTGAGCTCGAGTACGCCCGGCGTCGACGCGTACACAAGGCCGTTCCGTTCGTACGTCCCGTCGCCGGGCTCGAATTCCTCCGCCACCGCGATCTCATCGCCCGGCAGGACCATCTTCGCTTCCAGATCACTCCGCTCCTTCGGGCCGCACGAACACGGACCACGGTATTTAGCCCTTCGCCACTTCTACACGATAGAGCACCACTGCGAGCTTCCGGGCGGCCTCCCGATGGAAGGGGAACAAGTGCGGAATCGGGAAAGCATATTCGAGGCGCTCCGTAATCCGGCCGCCGGACGTCTCGACTCGGCGACGGACGAAGGCTTCCGCGGTCCCATTCATGAACGTGTAGACCACGGAGCCCACGGCCAGGGCCGTGTCCAAGAACGGGCGGTCGGCATGCCGGGACTGCGCGCCGAAGGGCGGATTCATCACGACCGTGTCGAACACGTCATGGACCGCGCGGACGTCGGCGAGCACCCATTCGACGTCGGCCTTGACGCGGCGCCCGTTGCGACGGGCGACGCCAATCGCCGTGGGATCGGAATCCACGCCCAGCACGCGGGCAGCTCCCAAGAGTTTCGCGCCAATCGCGAGGATCCCGTTCCCGCATCCCAGGTCGACGACGGAGCGGCCGGCGAGGTCCCCGTGCCCGTGGGCGAGGTAGAGGACCTCCGCCGCAATCGGCGCCGGGGTCGTATACTGCTCCGAAGCCGCCGCGGGCCGGGGGATTCGCTCGAGGGACTGCAAGGCCCGTTCCAATTGAACCTTCTTCGTACCCTCCCCTCCTCACGCGATACGCTCACTCCTCTTCCCAGGTGGAGGACTCTTTCGAGGCCTCTGTGCCGCGCGCCGTGATGACGGCGGTGAAGTCCTCCGTCCCATGCCACATGATTGTCAGCAGCCCTTCTCCCTCGAGGCGGGAGAGTTCCACCTGGAGGTCGTCCACCGTCAGGCCCCGGAGGATCTCGAAGAACTGATTCTTCTTCAGGCCCATCGTGCCTCGCTTCTCGAGGAGCAGGAGGATTTTCTCCGGCAGTCCCCGCTCGATCGCCTGGGCCTGCTCCCGCTGGAATCCGCGGTCGACCATCCCGATCGCCAAGGCGTGGAACACGTCCTCGACGGACTCTCCCGTCTGTGCGGACGCGTAGACGAAGGGCGTGCGGAACGACTCCGCGAGGGACCGGACCTCCTCGTCCGTGATCGCCCTCCGGCTCTCGAGGTCCTTCTTGTTCACCACGACGTAGAGCGGGACCTCCCCGGCGATCTCGAGGGCGGACGGGATCCATTCATTGAGGGCATACAAGCTCTCCCTGCGGGTGAGATCCGCGACGGCCATCAGGGCCTGGGCTCCATGGTAGTACGTCTCGCGAAAGAGATCCTTGAATCCGTGTTGGCCCATGATGTCAAAGATCGACAAATCCATCTGGACCTCGATGTCCGCCCCGTACGGCACTTCGAGTTCCACCTTGCTCACCTGGGTCCCAACCGTGTGCAGGTACGTGTCCTGATATTCGTTGAGGACGAACCGTCGGATGAGGGAGGTCTTACCGACGCCGCTCTCCCCCATGAGAGCGAGCTTCGTCTTCATCCGTCGAATGTTCGGCACCGGCGGCCTCGGGCCTCCACATTCCGACGCCCGGTATAAGCCGTTTCGCCGCGGACGGTCGACCCAATATGGTCCCAGGAACGCGCTCCCCCCCTGAAATTGCGCGTTTGTGGTGTCGCTCAATCATTGCGCGTTGTGCGTTCTACATGTTGGGAATTGGAATCAGCACGAACGTCGATGGCTTTATCCCCCACAGGAGGAACGCGTTCCACATGCGACTTCGCCCCGAGGGGCCTCGGATCCCTGTCCCAAATTGGCTCATCGAGTGGTCGAAGTCCCGGGACTTGTTCCTGACGCTCGCGCACGACCCGTGGGTGTTCCGGCCGAACTGACGCATCGTTCGGATCGGATAGCGAAGATGTTATAACGGTTCGGATTATCCACGGGACCGGATCGAGGCGGATGGCGCATCCGGGACCCGTGGGAGACGAAGGGGAGGAGCACCACGGCAGCCCGTGGCCCGTGATCATCGCCGTGGGCATGGGAATCGGCTACGTCGGAATCGTGTCGGCGAGCATCCCGATCCTCCTCGCCGGCGTCGCGGTCTTCGCGGGAGGCGCGGGAGGCTGGGTCCACGACGACTTGCAGCGTCCGTCGAGCGCGTTCTACGGGCTCGCGGCTGCGGTCGAGTCGAAGTTCCCTCGCGTGAGCGGCCGGAAGCTCGCCCTTTGGTTGTTCCTGGTCACGGAGATCATGTTCTTCTCCGCAATCATCGGCGCTTCGTGGACCTTGCGTCTGCGGACGACGACGCCGGGCGCGACGTTCCAGGGCCCATGGGCGACGCCTGGAGAGATCCTCAACGTGCCGCTAACAGGACTGAACACGTTCATCTTGATCTGCAGCAGCCTGACGATGGTCGAGGCCCTCGCCGCGATCGAGCGGGGGGACCAGCGCAAGGTGCGGTACTTCCTCCTCGCGACCCTCCTCCTCGGCATCACGTTCCTGAGCATCCAGGCCTACGAGTACCAGAAGCTGTACTTCGGCGAAGGGCTCACCTTCACGCACGCGCCGCTCGGGACCGGCGTGAACCCACTCTACGGGGCGACGTTCTTCGCGCAGACCGGCGTCCACGGGTCGCACGTCACCGCCGGCGTGCTCGCATTGGCGTATACCACCAGGAAGGCGTTCAAGGGCGGATTCACGAAGGAGAACCACGAAGCCGTCGAGCTCGTCGGCCTGTACTGGCACTTCGTCGACGTGGTGTGGATCTTCCTCTTCACGATCGTATACCTAATCTGAGGTGACAAGCACGGCGGCAGAAACGGCGGTCGCGATCCGCGTCCCGACGGCGGGAGAGACGTCGAGGAAACGGCCGTACATTCCGGTCTTCGGGACGCTAGCCGTCGTCACCGCGTTGGAACTCGCGATCACGACGCCGGGCTACTTCCCGGCGCTCGAGCACACGTTCCGCATCGTGCTCCTGGTCGTGCTGTCGACGATCAAGGCAAGCCTTGTCGTCGCGTATTACATGCACCTCCGTTACGAGCCGCGGTGGCTCGCCTTGATTCCGCTCGCGGGCCTAGCCCTCGTCGCGGTCCTCGTCGCCGCACTCATCGCAACGGTCGCCCATCCGTAGCGTGAGGGCATCGAACAAACGACGAGCGGCTCAATGTCGGATCCTCAGGACGATCCGCCCGAGGATGCGGCCCTTCGCAATCCGCTGATGGGCCTTCGACGCTTGCGACAAAGGATAGACCGCGGCGAGCGGCACCTGGAGCCGGGCCTTAACCACCGCGGTGTCGAGCCGTTCGAACTCACGCGGACCCGCGATTGCGTCGTACACGAGATGGTGGATGCGGCGACGACGAGGTTCCGGTTCGACTCCGTACGGGTAGGCGATCCGCCCACCCGGCCGGACGAGATCGAGACATCGCTCGAGCCCTTCGCCTCCCGCGAGCGCAAGCGCCGCGTCGAGCGCTCCCCGGGCGACGATCCGAAGACCGTCCAGACCGTGTGGGCTCCGGGCGTCGATCGCCTCAACCGCGCCCAGGCGACGGACGAGCGCCCTCGCGTCGCGACCCGAAGCGGTCCCGATCACGCGCGCCCCGCGACTCCGGGCGAATTGTACGGCGAGGGTCCCGACGCCGCCTGACGCTCCGAAGATCAAGATGGTCTCTCCGCGCCGCACATGCAGCGCGTCATCGATTCCCTGGAGGGCGGTTAACCCCGTGGTCGGTACGGCTCCCGCGTGCAGCAAGTCGAGTCGGGGGGGACGTGCCCGACGTTCCGGATGTCCACGGCCGCGTATTCCGCGTAGAACCCTCCCTTCGGGTTCGCATACTGACAGGCCCATGCCCGATCTCCGGGACGGAATGTCCGAACTCGCGCCCCCCGCTGCCACGACGATTCCGGCACCGTCCGTCCCCGGAATGTGGGGGAACGTGGGAGGGCCGCCGGGCTGCCACGTTCCCGTGCGGACCTCCGCGTCCCACACCCCGACGCCGGCGGCATGGAGGGCGATCAGCACCTCCCGTGGTCCGGGCTTCGGCACCGGAACGGCGTGGAGTCTGAGCACCTCCGGAGGCCCGAACCGGTCGACCGCGGCGGCCTTCATTGCGGTCGGTAGGGTCGGTTGTCGGGAGAACGCGTTGGCGGTCGGTGTCAGAGACATCCATCCTGACCTTCCCGTTCCGGCCGCTCGGTGCGATGGCGAATGGAGGTCATAAGAGCCTCCCGCGCATCCGCTCGGACGAAGACGGAGTGGCACGAATCGAGTCGGAAGACAAGTGGGCTCGACCGGATTCGAACCGGTGACCTTCGCTGTGTGAGAGCGATGTCATAACCGCTAGACCACGAGCCCGACGGTCGCCGAACGCAACCCACGATATAAATCTCCATCGAAACAACGGGGATTTCGACATGTCCCTTCAGAGCTTTTATTAGCGGTGACCCGGTTAGCTCCGCGGGAGGCTCCCACAACGGCAAAGGAAGAGAAGACCGACATGGTGGCAATCGCGAAGAAGCAACTCCAAGGCCGGGGCTACGTGATCTCCCTCTCCACGAACCGGGAAGGGGAGACCCTGATTGGCAAGCTGCGCGTGACCGAGGCGGCGACCCAGCGGACCGTCGCGAACCTGGTCAGCGTGTGGAAGGTCGACGACCTGGAGCTCGTCTTTGGGCTCGACGCCGGGGAGGGCATCGCGCGGGATTTCATGACCCAAGCGATGAATCTCTTCGATCTGTTCAAGTACGTGATTCCCGGCGCCCAGATCAAGGAGGAATGAAGGCCGGGACATCACGGTTAAATAGCCTTGACCATCTGGAGTGAGTCGCCAGGATGGACCCATCCAGCGTGCTCCTCGCCTTGGAGGAGCAGAAGAAGTGGCGGGAACGCCGGAAGCGGATCCGAGAGCGGATCCGGCAGCTCGAACGCCGCCGGGCAGTGCTCCGGCAGGAGTTGGACGCCGTCCGGAACAGGATCATGGAGTTCGGGCGCACCCTGCTGGACCAGAGGCTGGGGAGCCAGACCATGCCCGTCTTCCCACCGATCGCGCCCGGGCGGTGACGATGCCGGGAAACTTTCAGGCGACGGAACGGGAGGTCGGGCGGTGGCGCCAGCGCGAGAGGCGCATCCTGGACGCCCTCCACACCGTGGACGACGAACGACGCCGCTTGGCCGATGAGCTGCTGAAGGTCGAGCAGCAGATCTCGTACTACGACTCCCTCACGCGGGAGATGAAGCGAGAGCTTGGGCGTCCCGGTCTGTCGAGTCTCCTCTCCTCCCTCCGCCGTCCTTAGGAGGAGCCTCGTGCGAGTCAACCTGGATGGCGTTCCGCGCGAGGTGAAGACCGTCTGGCTTGAAGACGACCTCGTGAAGATGATTGACCAGCGGTACCTCCCGTTCGAGTTCCGCATTTACGAGGCCAAGAGTGCGGAAGACGTCGCCGTGGCGATCGAGGACATGGTTGTGCGAGGGGCACCCGCAATCGGAGCGACCGCGGCCTTTGGGCTGGCCCAAGCGGCCCGCCAGGGCGCGGACCTGAAGGCCGTCGGCGAACGGTTCCGAAAGACCCGCCCGACCGGGCACGATCTGTTCTTCGCGATCGACTTCATGTTGAAGGCCGCCATGGGTGGAGAGGACTTGGTTGCGGCCGCAGGACGGTATGCGCAGGACGAAATCGAGCGTTGCCGGAAGATCGGCGAGCACGGCGCGAAACTCATCCGGAATGGGACTCGGATCCTCACGCACTGCAACGCGGGCGCCCTCGCGACCGTGGACATCGGGACCGTCATGGCGCCGATCCGGGCCGCGAAGGAACAGGGCCGGCGCTTCTTCGTCTATGTGGACGAGACGCGTCCTCGCCTGCAAGGCGCGCGCCTCACGTCTTGGGAGCTGCTCCAGGAAGGGATCGAACACGCGATTATTACGGACGGCGCTGCGGGCCACTTTCTCGGACGCGGCGAAGTAGATCTTGTCCTGACTGGGGCAGATCGGATCGCGGCAAATGGGGATACGGCGAACAAGATCGGCACTTATGCGATGGCGGTCGTCGCCCGGGAGAACGACGTCCCGTTCTACGTCGCCGCGCCGACGAGCACCATCGACTTCGACCTGCCGTCCGGCGAGAAGATTCCCATCGAGGAGCGGTCCCCGCAAGAGGTGCTGCATCTGGACGGCCAGCCAATCGCTCCGAAGGAAAGTCCCGCGCGGAACCCCGCGTTCGATGTGACGCCTGCGAAGTACATCACGGGCTTCATCACAGAGAAAGGAATCCTGAAACCTGCGATGTTGCGCTCCCTTCGGGAGGGCGTGCGACCGCGGACCACGAAGAAACGCGCGCCGAAACGGCGTCGCTAGGCGCATACGCTTTTACGCGCTCAGCTCCTTCGCGGCGTCGTGCGGCTCCTCACGATGTGGTTCGGCTCCTTTCTGGTCGAAGACGGGAAAGTCGTCCACGAGCGCCTGTTCCCGAAGGATGCCGCGGCGATTGCGGAACGACTCGCCCTTGTGGAAGACTGGAAGGTCCTACCCGAAGAGCGAGAGCTGATGTCCCTCGCCGACGAGGTGTTTGTCGTCGAGCCCCGCCTGGAGAGGGCCGGCGGAAACCTCACGAAGGAACGGGTGCCCTTCCTCGACCCGGACGCGTTTGGGTACGGTCGGGATCTTCTCCATGAGGCGATGGTCCAGCTCGCGAAAAGTCGACTGCGAGCGGCGATTGGCCCGGATGACCACCTGCGGCAGGCGGTGGGAGCCCTGGACGAGGTCCAAGAACAGGAGAACGCGTTGGTCGAGCGACTGCGCGAATGGTATGGGCTCCATTTCCCTGAGCTTGCTCCGATGGTCGATGTGGGGACCTACGTCGATCTAATCGCGCAACACGGCCGACGAGAACGGATGCCAATCGACCGGGCGGAAAGCGTGGGAGCGGAACTCTCGGACCGAGAGGAGGAGCTGCTGAAAGGATTCGCGCACCTCGCGAAATCCGTGAGCGAAGAGCGGAGGGCCATCGAAACGTACGTCGAGCGGTCGATCCGGGAACTCGCTCCAAACGTGTCGGAACTCACTGGGCCAATCCTCGCGGCGCGTCTCGTGGCCCTCGCCGGAAGCGTGGAGAAACTGGCTCGGGCTCCCGCCGGCACCGTCCAATTGCTCGGCGCGGAACGCGCCCTATTCCGCCATCTCCGCTCCGGTTCTCGGCCGCCGAAACATGGAGTCCTGTTCCAGCATCCCTGGGTCCATCGAGCGCCCCGGTGGCAGCGGGGGGCCATTGCCCGTGCGTTTGCGGGACGAATCGCGATGGCAGCGCGGGCGGACGCGTACACGAAACGGAGGATTGCACCAGAACTTCTGAAAGGCCTCGAGCGCACCATCGAAGAAATCCATCGTCGAAAGGCGAATCGACCGATCCGGACGAACCGCCGCGACGCTCCGAAAGGGCGGCCGCGACGCCAGGAGCGGCGCCGCTGAGGAAACGTTTTTAGGGACTCGCCTCATCGCCGCGCCCGATCTGGAATGTCCTGGGAACAGGCGGAGATCCGGGAACTCAAGGTGAACCGGTACATCGTGGTCGACGAGGAGCCGTGCCGGATCATCAGCATCCAGACATCGAAGCCTGGGAAACACGGCGAGGCGAAGGCCCGGCTCGAGGTGGTCGGGCTCTTCGACGGTCAGAAGCGGTCCATCGTGCACCCCGTGACCCACAAGGTCCGCGTCCCGATGATCGACCGGCGGAAAGCCCAGGTGCTCTCCATGCACGGGAACGTGGCTCAGTTGATGGACCTCGCCACGTACGTCACGTTCGAGCTCCCGGTCACGGAAGAGTATCAGGGGAAGGCCGAACCGGGCCAGGAAGTCATGTACATCGAAGCCCTCGGGCGCCGCAAGCTCGCCACGCAGTGAGCGGGGTCGACCTCAAATAAGCGCAGAGGATTCCTGCACGCCCATGGCCGGGCCCCGCTTTGCGGACGCTGTCGCACCGTACGATAGGGCGCGCATCGCCCTCTTTGGTGTCCCCTACGACCGCACGTGCTCGTTCCGCGGCGGCTCGCGTTTCGCGCCGCGTGCAATCCGTGAGGCTTCCTACAACTTCGAGACGTTCATGATGGATCACCAGCGGGACTTGAGCGACATTGCGGTCGCCGACTTGGGCGACACGCCCTCGTTTGGGCCGACGGCGGACATGGTCCAAGGCGTCACGAAGATGGCCTCCTACGTCGTCCGCGCGGGGAAAATCCCCATCGCGATCGGCGGGGAGCACAGCCTCGCACCCGCAGTCGTCCGTGCGTTCCCGAAGGACATCGGGGTGATCGGAATTGACGCTCACCTCGACTTCCGGGATTCGTACCTGAACGACCCGTGGTCCCATGCGTGTAGCGCGCGCCGGATCGCGGACCACGTCGGCGTGGAACACGTCGTCTACATCGGCGTGAGGTCTTACAGCCGCGAGGAACGGGAAGACCTGGAGCGGCTCGGCCTATCCTACGTGAGCGTGTTCGACGTCCATGACCGAGGGATCGCGGCGGGCGTTGAGCGTGCGATGAAGGCAATCAATCGGGACAAGATCTATCTGACAATCGACATCGACGGGGTGGACCCGGCCTACGCCCCGGCGGTCGGCAATCCCGAGCCGTTCGGCCTCGCACCGATGCAGGTGAAGAAGCTGATCGGGATCCTCGCCCCACACCTGGTCGGGATGGATCTGAACGAAGTGAGCCCTGCGTGGGATTTCGGTCAGACCGCGTTGCTCGCGGCCCGCCTGATTCGCGAGGCGATCGCCGCGATGGGCGAGGCCCGCGGATAGGCCGGTCCGACGGGACGGCCCGAACCTTTTTACGGTGTCCGTCCCTCGCTCCGCCCGTGCCGGGATCAATCATCCGCGTCGAGCATCTCTCGAAGACGTATCTCTCGAAGGAACGCAAGAAGGGGAACCGAAAGAAGAAGCTCGTTCAGGCGCTCGATGATGTGAGCCTGGCGATCAATGACGGAGAGACCTTCGGCCTCCTGGGCCCGAACGGCGCGGGGAAAACGACCCTGATCAAGTGCCTCACGACGCTGCTCCTCCCTTCGTCCGGGGGGGCGTGGATCAACGGATACGACGTGCTCCGGCAGGAGGACATGGTCCGGGCATCGATCGGCTGCATGCTGATGGGCGATCGAGGTCTGTACTGGAAGCTCACCGGCCGCGAGAATCTCGACTACTTCGGCGCGCTCTATCATGTGCCCCGAGAGGTCCGGGTGAAGCGGATCGAAGACCTCGTCACGCTACTGAAACTCGGCGACTTCATCGACCGGACGGTCGAGACGTACAGCGCCGGCCAGCGCATGATCCTCGCCTTCGCAAAGGCGCTCATCAACGACGCCCCCATTCTAATCCTCGACGAACCGACCGTCACGATGGACGTCCCGACGGCGAGGGAACTCCGCCACATCGTGAAGGAACTGAATCGGCAGGGGAAGACAATCCTGTACACGACGCACCTGATGCACGAAGCGGAGGAGCTGTGCAATCGGGTGGCGATTATCGACCACGGAAAGATCATCGACCTCGGGACGACGGCGGCCCTGAAGGCGTCCATCTCCACGGAGGACGTCGTCGAACTCGAAGGGATCTTTCCCGAGGCCACCGTGGGGCGAATGCGGGCGGTGCCGGGAATCCGGGACGTGACCGTGACCCCGATGGACTCGGGAATCACGAAACTGAACGTCGCCTGCGAGAATTCCCGGATGATGCTCCCCCGAATCATTGATGCGGTCACCGGAAACGGCGCGACAATCCAATCGATCAAGCCGAAGGAGGTCACCCTCGAGGACGTGTTCATCGCGAAGACGGGTCGGACGCTGAGCGTTGACACACAGGTCCTCGGAGAACGGGAGGCGCGTCCTCGCGGCGGCTGAGACGGTCGGTCGGGGACTCGGCCTGGGCCGTCCCGGGCTGCGCGCGTCGGCGGACGTGGTCTGGACCGTGTTTGTCGCCCGCTTGAAGATCATTAGCCGGTACAAGGGCGCCATCCTGCTCGAGTCGTTCCTCCCGGTCTTCTTCGCGGCGCTCCCAATCCTCTTGGGAACCGCGGTGGCCGGGAGCGAGCAGAACGCGGCGAACAATTTCTTCCAAAACACGTCCAGCGCGGGGCAGGGGACGAGCCAGTATCGACTCTACATGCTCCTCGGCTCCAGCACGTTCATGGTCGTCTCCCTCATGCTCTGGCTGATCGGCTACTGGGTCCGCCGGGAGCAGGAGACCGGGACCCTCGAGTCGATCTACCTCGCTCCCGCGAAGCGCCTCCATATCCTCGCGGGCGTCACCTCGTACAGCCTCGTGCGGTCCCTCTCGGCCTTCCTCGTCGCGATGGTCATCGGCTCCCTCCTGTTCGGCGTGAACCCGTTCGATGGGAATCTGCTCGCGTCAATCGGCTACCTGGTCCTCGGGATCCCTGCCCTCTGGGGGCTGTCGTTCATCTTCGGGGCCCTGATCATGCGGGTGAAGGAGGCGAACTCGGTGATCCAGCTGATCCAGTGGGTCGTCCCGTTCTTCATGGGGGTGTACTTCCCGGTCACGATGTTCCCGCCCCTCATGCGGATCGTCGCGATGACCTTCCCGCCCACCCTGATGAACGACGCAATGCGCTCGTCCCTGCTGAACATCTCCTCCCTGTACGGCCCCGGCTACATCGTGCTCGGCCTGATGTTCATGGCTGCGTGGATCACGCCGCTCTTGGGCTACGAGTTCTTCGGGCTGATGGAACGCCGCATCAGGCGAAACGAGGGGGTCGGTCAGTACTGACCGCCGCACTGGAGCACCGAAGTTTCGGACTTGCCCGGCCGGACACCGCCCAGAAACTCGCAACGTTCTGGGACATGTCGAAGAAAGTCATCGTCGAGTACAGCCGCTACCCGGTCGCGTTCGTCGCCCTCTTCGTCCAGGTGTTCGTCATCATCCTCCTATTAATGATGAGCTCCTTCGCCTTCGCGGCGCCAGGCACGTCGAGGAACCAGCTGAGCGTGTTCGCGGGCATGATGACCTACGGCTTCGTCACGAGCATGTTCCTCGGCTTCACGCTGTGGGAGATGGGCTTCTCCCTCCGGGAGGAGCAGGTCCGAGGTACCCTTGAATCGCTGTATCTCTCGCCCACGAACAAGTTCTCGAACCTCCTCTCCCGCATTTTCGCGATCGTCGTCTGGACAACGGTCATGTGCGCCGCCGCGGTCGTCCTCGTGAACCTCCTCGTGGGCGGCCTGCCCCTGCAGAATGTAGCCTACGGCCTCCTCATCCTCTTGCTGTCAATCTCCGGATTCCTCGGACTCGGTTTCCTGTTCGCGGGGGTCACGATCAAGTTGAAGGAGACGGCCCAGCTGCTCGTGAACGGGCTCCAGTTCTTCTTCTTCATCTTCTCCGCCCAGTTCTTCCCGTTCTCCGTCCTGCCGCAGCCCGTCCGGGACTACGTGAGCCGCTGGCTACCCGTGAGCTATGCGGTGGACCTGTTCCGCACGACCCTCCTCGGGATCCCTCCGGAACTCATGCCGACCCAGCCCCTCACGGAGCTCGGGATCGTCGTGGCGTTCGGGGTCCTGTCCCCCATCCTCGGATACTTCGCCTACCTCGCATTCGAACGGCAGGCGCGCCGGGCGGGGACGCTGGGCGAGTATTGATGGAAAAGGGCGCGACGAGCCCTGGTTGCTCGCCAGGCCACGGGCTCCCAAGTACCCTCCCCCTCGTCCCCGGGATTCCGTGGTCCGCGGTCCCCGGCCGCAAATGCCCACCCGATGGCGGCGCGGAGCGGCGCAAACCGGAGCTCGTCCCAACCCGTGGCAAGCCATAACACGGGCGCGCATATAGTTTCCCACTCGCTCTCAGAAAACGCAAGAACGTTTATGTGCACCCGTCCGTTCGTTCCCAATCCGGGTCGCATGACGAATGAATGGAACGGCCCCCTCCGCAAGGTGGACGCCTACCGATATGAAATCCCGCGGTCGTACAAACCGCAGATGCGGACGGACGGCCTGATCTTCGTCGATGAGACGCTCGTGGCGCAGCTCCGTCAGGACCAGGCGCCCGAACAGGTGGCGAACGTGGCGACGATGCCCGGGATCGTCGGACCCGCAATGGCGATGCCGGACATCCATTGGGGGTACGGCTTCCCCATCGGTGGCGTCGCCGCGTTCGATTCCGACGAGGGCGTGATTTCGCCCGGCGGGATCGGATATGACATCAACTGCGGGGTTCGGCTGATCCGCACGAACCTCACGGAGGCGGAGATCCGCCCGAACCTCCGGGCCCTGACGGACGCCTGCTTCGAGAACGTCCCCAGCGGCGTGGGGGAGGGAGGCCTCACGAAGGTCTCCCGCCAAGACCTCGCGCGCCTTACGACGGACGGGGTCGCCTGGTCCCTTGACAAGGGCTATGCCTGGTCCGAGGACCTCGAGCACATCGAGGCGACCGGCCACCTCCCGGATGCGGACTTCTCGAAGGTGAGCGAGCGCGCGATCACCCGGGGAAAGGGCCAGGTTGGGAGCCTCGGCGCGGGGAACCACTTCGTCGAGATCCAGAAGGTCGACCGGGTGTACGACGAACGAGCGGCGAAGACCCTTGGGATCGACGGCGTCGGACGGGTGTGCATCATGGTGCACACCGGATCCCGCGGCTTCGGACACCAGATTGCGACGGACTTCATCGACGTGTGCGAGCGGGTCGTGAAGCGCGAGAAAATCGAGCTGCCCGACCTTCAGCTGGCGTGCGCGCCGATCGGCTCGAAGGAGGGCCGGGACTACTGGCAGGCCATGTGCTGCGGAGCAAACTTCGCGTGGAATAATCGGCAGGTCATCACGTTTGGGGTGAGGAACGCGTTCGCGCAGGTCCTCCGACGGTCCGCGGAAGACCTGGGCATGGGGATCGTCTACGATGTGTGCCACAACATCGGGAAGATGGAGGAACACCTTGTCGACGGAACGCGC
>Ga0209342_10004595_pt1 | contig 14310 bp, 5 predicted proteins | sample RifCSP16_2_FD_184023 | JGI IMG/M metagenome (GOLD analysis project Ga0209342, IMG submission 184023) | Soil microbial communities from Rifle, Colorado - Rifle CSP2_sed 16_2 (SPAdes) (version 2) | ecosystem: Environmental > Terrestrial > Deep subsurface > Rock core/Sediment | place: Rifle... | reverse complement strand
GGAAGAGTCATGCAAGGTCAGGTCTTTCTGTGCATACAAGGCCACCCGTCCGGCCTGCGTGCCGGAGGCATTGATGCGACCGTGGACATCAATCTTGCCGTCGTCCGCGGCGATCCGCAGATCGTGCGCCAGTATGTTGGTATCGATCGAAACATCTCCCGAGCGCTGCCGCAACTGCAGGCTGTCGGTGAAACCTGCCTGTTCGCCATTGAGCGCGGCGATGAGCGCCGAGAAGTTGTTCGTATTCGCAAGCGTCCGGGTATCCAGCGCGAACGAACCCGTGCGGCCGCCGTGGTGCGCCTGGCCGATAAGTTTCGCGTCTCGGTGCAGTTCCACTTCCCCCTTGGGTGCGAAGATCGAAACCATGCCGGCGTCGCCGCCGCTCGGCGCCCCGGAGACATCGATGCGCGCGCCGGCGCCGGTGAGCGCATCACCCTGGATGCGGACATTGCCCTGATCGGCGGTGAGCGTGACCCGCCCACCCGGCGAACCGACCGTGATCTCGCCGAAGCGCAGGTCGCGGCCGGAAACGTCGATGGATGCGGTGGGCGCGATGTTTACGTCACCCTTCGTGGCCTGCAAAGTCGCGATGCCTGACGGCAATTCGATACGCGTACTGTGATCGATCGCGCTTGCGGCCAATTCCAGCTTCGCGCCGAGCTCGGTCACGGGAGCGAAGGTGGCGGGAGCCGCCGGCGTGGTAAGCATCATATTGCCGGCCATCGCGCCCGTCGCATCCTGTGTATCGATGCGCACATCGGCGCCATGGCTCGCGGCGACGCGCGACGCGCTAAGCGTGAGATCGCCGGCCACGTGCAGATTGACCGGCGTGTCCGTTTCCGGCCGGGCAACGATTTGCTCGCTGGCGGAGACGATCGTGTTACTGAAACCGCGCACCGCGAAGTTACCTTCGCCGAGCGTCACTTCGCGCGCGGCAATATTCAGCACGCCGCTGCCATTCGGAGCGCCCGCCGAACCCGGGGTGTATGGGCGGCCAGAGCGATTTGACAAGGAAATCGCATCGGCCTTGATCGACACATTCTGGTTCGCGTTGCTGTATCCGGCCAGGCCGGCGGCATCCAACGCGACCTGATTGAGGTTTTCGAGGGAAACCTGTCCGTAAAGATCGATGGTGCCGCGGCTGTTGAGCGTCAGATTGCTTGCGTCCAGCTTGGCAAGGCGATCATTCGACAGCATCAGCCCGCCGCCGGTAACGACTCCCTGTGTCTCGCCCAGGCTGACGCGCGCGGCGGCGAGGCTAAGCGAACCGCTGTGGGTGCGCAGGTCACCGTCAACGACGGTGTCCTGGCTCGCATCCAGGGTGATGGAGCGCGAGGCGTCGAGCACCGCGCCGGCGGCAACGTCGAGTGTTCCCTTCGTGCCCGCGCTGGACGTGCGTTGTACTCGCACCTGCTCGGCCGAGGAAATCCGCGCCAGTGCGCTGTCGCCGGTAAGCTGGATCGTTTCGGGTGCAATCACCCGGTTACCATCCGCCGCCGTGATCGTCGCGCCGTCGGCCACCGCGACGTGTTCTTGCGCCGCCAACATCACTTCGGGCGCGGTCACCGTCGCGCCCGACTCGACCGTGACTGTCGTCGCCCGGACATCGAACGCTTCGTCCCTGCCTTGCCGTTGACGACTCGCGCCCAACAGCAGGCTGTCCGCGTTCAGATTGTTCAGCTCGGCGGCGAGCAATTCCACGCGCCCGCTTGTCCCGCTGCGCTGCGCCACCACCGCGAGGCGGTCGGCGAGGATATCAACTTCAGAGCCGCGGCCGGCTGCCGTGCTGGTAGCCAGCGTGCCCCCCAGGGTGAGCGCCGTGCCGGCATCAATGACCAGTTGCCCGGCGTCCCGATTCTGGCGGCCGCCGGCCGCGAAGAAACCGTCGGCGCGGCTTTCCAGGTATTCGGCACGATTTCTGACCTGCGCGCCATTCTCAATCTGGAAGGCCGACCACAGACTGTCCCGGATGCCGGTCCCGGCGATGCCGCGCTGACCCGCGACAACCGCTGAACCGTCATGCTGTTGCACCACCGTGCCCGGAACCGGGGCGGCGGTTTTTGCGAGCGGCGTAACCAGATAGGCCCCCGGCAGCAGGGCGTAACCGGCGGGCAATACGGCGTACTGACCGGCCGGCAGCGGACCACCGCCCGCCATATATATGGTGTCACCGGGCTTGGCCGGCGAGTCCTTGGACAGGAACGGATCGTAACTGCCGAATGGGTTGGTTTGCGCCGGCACGATCGCGAAGGCGTTGTTTGGCGTGCCGTTCGACAGAGTATTATTGAGAATATCGGATGACCCGCCTGGCCCGGGTATTTGTTCGCGTGCCAGCAGGTCGCCACCGCCCGTGACATCCACCACCGAACCGGGCGCCAGCGTCACTTCGGGCGCTTTCAGCGCGACACGCTTTTCCGGCGGCGCGTTATAAACCCCTTGAAAATTTCCGAGCGGATAGAGCCAGTCCTGGCCGAATTCGGTCCTGCCGAAAGGCGCCAGCTGCCCGGAACCGGAGACGGCGGTGACGCTGCCGGCGCCGAGTGCCAGCGTCCTGCTTGCGTTGAATTCAATCCGACCGAACGGTGCCCGCAGCGTGCCGTTCTGCTCGATGTCGGCGGCCGCGAGCGTGAGTTTGGAACCGGCGGACAGCGGTGCCGTACTTGCTCCGCCCGGTTGTACCGTGATCCTGCCATTGTCCCCGGACACCGACACAGTGAAGTCCGTCGCCGTAGCGATATAAACCTGGTCGGCGCGCAGTGTCACGTCGGCCGCGCTGTTCAACCGACCCATCGCGAAGATACCGTCGGCACGATTCTGAATCTCGTTACCGCCGATGAGACGGATATCGCCGTCGCTTTCAATCCGCACCGGCGCTGTATCGGTGCCGCCGCCGTCGGGACCGAAACCTCGCAACAGAGTAGTGCCGAGGAGATCGACGTGTTGCGCCTGGACGAGCAGGCTGCCGTCACCGGACGGATTCACCGCTGTGTCGTTGATGAAGCCTTCGGACGCGCCCAATTGCACATAGGCGGCGGCGAGTTTCGCGTGGCCGCCGTGGGAAGCCAGCACCGGCGCTTCCAACACCAAGTGTCGCGCGAGCGCGAGCTGAACGTCGCCCTCCAGCACAATCCTGGCTGCGGTCTTATCGAAGGCATCGGCGCTACGGACGCGCAGCTTCAACCGATCGAAACCGCCGGCGGTGATCCGTTCCGGATTCAGTCGCACGATCCCGTTCAGCTTGTCCGGCACCTCCTTACCGATGGCCGGCGCAACGGATTCCGCGGATTCCGTCGTGGTGAGTACGATGTCACGCGGACCTGTAAGGTATACCGGCAGGCCGAACGGCAGCTGTTGCTTGATGCGGTTCGTTGGATCCAACGCGACATTAAGCGCACCGCCCGCCGCGCCGGCGCCGCTGCCGGGCACGCCGCGCAACCCGCCGTTCAGCACCATGCCCTCGGCCGCCAGCAGATCGATGGTGCCCGCGGCGCCGTTGACCTCCGTCGGGGTGACGGATGGACCCAGCGGCACATCCAGAACCTGGGTCGTGCCTGACACGTCGATCTTTGAACCCGGACTTGCCACAAAATAGCCGCGCTCGGCGGCAATGGTCACGGTACCGCCGTCCCGCACCGTTCCCGTGCGCAGACCTCGGCCGGTGCCGTCCGGGATCGGCTGGAAGTCCGCTTGGGCGAGCAATTGCCCATTCGGTCCTAGCCAAATCGCCTGGCTGTTATCGAAACCCTTCTCGTTGCTGTCGGGGTCGGCCGGCGCTGTCAAGGTCAGCCGGATATTTCCCGCCGGCGCGGCGATGGTGCCATCGACGATGAGTTGTGTATCGGAGGTCAGCGCGATACTCGCGCCGGGGTTGGCATGGATGCTGGAACCGCTCTCCAATTCGACACGGACCGTGTCGACGTTGACGTTCTCGGCACGTGCGAGCGAAAAGTCCAGCGAGACCGGTTGCTGCTGATAATCGGGCAAGAAACCCAGACCGCCGAGCCGGCCGAGTTCGGTGCCGGTCGGTAGTAGGTTGAACGACGGGTTCAATACACGATTCAACGCACGCAGCCTGATGTCCGTGTTCTGGGCCAGCGTGATGCCGGTGTGCGTGGCCTTCAGGTTGTAGGCCCTAAAGCCACCGCTCTGGAAGAACGCGGGCGGCAAGTACACCGTATTCTCGGGCGTGTCGCCCGCCGCGCCGCCGATACGGAAGCCCGCGCCGGTCAGGCTCAGGCTCCCGCCCTTATTGAAGGAGTAGGCGTGCAGCTCCCCATCCAGGCGCAGCAGCGCGGGCTTGTTGGCGTCGGCGCCGGGCAAGGGCTTGCTGGCGATGCTGATGGCGCCGCCGTCGCCGAACTTGAGCTTGCCGTTGCGCTGTAGTTGCGCACCCCCATCGGCGTTGATGACACTGGCGCGCTCCAAAGTGACATTCCCCATCGCCTCCATGGTAACCGAGCCGCCGTTGATGAACACCGGGTCTTGCGGCGCCGCTCCCGGATTCAGGACCACGCTATCATTGACCCACTGGCCGGACACATCGATCTGGGCATCCGCCCCCAGTTCTGCTTCCAAACCCGCGTTGATCCGGACACGCCCCCCGTGCGCAGCGATGTCGCCTTTGACGTCGACACGACTCGCGGTCAAGGACAGCTCGCCGCCGGGCGCCAATATGAGGTTCGCGTTCCCGGGCGTCGTGATCTCCCCGTTGGCATAAACCCGCAGACGGCTCACGCCGACCGCGCCCAAGTCCGTCAGCGACCCCAGGGTGAAATTCTCCAGCCCGGAGTTACTTGCCGCGCCGAGTATCAGCTCGCCACCCAGCGGTACCTCATCGTAGCGGCGCGTGTAAGCCGCCCCGTCCACCGGGAGACTGGTCGGCGGGAGACGTTGATTCCGGCCGGCGGTGGTTTCGCCGCGCAGTGTGCCCTGGAGAACCAGATTATCCGGTTTATCATTACGCGCGTTGATCTCCACGGTGCCAGCGTCCTTGCCTTCCACGTAGCCGCGTTCGAAGCGGGCCGATCCCTGCGCGCCGAAGACCTCGGTGACGCCCCATTTCCGGTGCACCACCTTGTGGACGCCGGAAATGCCATCGTAGGGCCGGTTCGGATCGGCGTCGCCGATGTCGTAGGCTTTGCCTTGCGAAATGAGTTGGGTCGTCTTGACAAAGCCGTCCTGATAACGGATCGCGCCCCCGGAAACATCAATGGTCGCGGATTCGGCCGTCACGACCTTGTCGTCGGACAGAATCGACACCTTGCCGCCCGTGGAAAGCCGCTCCGCCAGCGGCCGTTCGATTTTTTCGATGTCGGCTTTGACGTTAGCCAACGGCGTGCCCTGGCGCACGTCCACGTACACCGTCTCGCCGCGCAGCGGACCGTTGCGCTGCAGCGGCGAATCGGCCAGCTGGCTGCCACGCAACTCCACCGCGATGACGTTGCGCTCCATGGGCAGAACGGCGGAGGCGAGGCCGGATACATCGATGCGGCTGCCCGGCGCCATCACGAACTTGCTGTCGTTGTTTGTCGCAGAGTCGTTGGAAGGGCCGGGGGCTTGCGGGCTCTTCGTGGCGATGATGCTGACGTTGCCGCCGGGCGCGACGACCTGGGCGCCGGACTCGAGCGTTACCTGATCGCCCATCAGTTCGATTCGGGAGAGCGGTTGCGCCTGGGCGTCCGCGGCGGTCAGGGCAAGATCATCCGGTGCGACTTCGGTCAGGCTGCCCGCGCCCAGCGTGAGTGTTCCGGTCTTGGACGCGACGGGAATATTGACCACTTTACTCCCCGTGCGGATCGTAACGAATTGAGTCGTATCGCGCGCCACCAAGCGTATCGAGCCGTTGAGATTGACCGAGGTCGTGGCGCGTACGATGCCGTTCTGATTGACAACCAGTCCGATTATACTGACGTTGCCGCGTTCGGCGATGATCTTGCCGAGGTTTTCGACGTCGCCGCCGGTTTCAACCTCGACCAGCAATCCGCGCAGGTTCTCGTCGTCCGAATTGGCGAGATAGACCTTGTCCTTGCTCGCCGCCAGGATCGCTTGTCCGCCGGGTGTATTGATCTCGCCTTGGTTCTCGACTACCGGCGCAAAAATCATGATGCGCCCGCCCACGGCGCTCTTGAGCACGGCGCCGGCTTCGATCTGGATGAAGCCCGTGCCCGTGCCCGCGCCCACGAAGGCCGCACGCTCTTTCCCTTGCGCTTGATTGATGGCGTTGGTGAGTCCGATGTTGGCGAAGACATCATCGGTGATGTTGATCGTGGAGGCGACCAAGGTATGCGTGTCCACCACCGCGCCGTTGCCGAAAATGATGCCGTTCTGGTTGAGCAGGTAGATCTGGCCGTTGGCCTTGAGACTGCCAAAGATTTGGCTCGGACTGCCTTGGAGAATGCGGTTCAGCGCTGATGACGATGCGTCCGGTTGTTTGAACTCCACGGACGCATCGCGGCCGATATTGAAGCGCTGCCAGTTGAGGATCACCTTCTGGCTGTGCTGCGTGATCGTCATCGCATTACCGACGGGTGGCGGCAGTACCGCGGAACCCGAGCCCGGTGCAACGAATTGCGCCGCCGCTATCGGCAACTCCGTGGGCGGCGGCGGTTCGGCCCTGGCTACGGGTGTATCCAGGACCGACGTTGCGCCGCTCAGCGCCAGGAACACAAACCACCGCAACGATTTCCGGCGCGGGCGCCAAGCCGCCAGCCGCGCCTTATCGCGCTTGCGATAGGTCCGGGTATTCGCCTTGACGGCCCATGGAAAGCTCATCCGATCGCCTTTAATTTTTGAGCGTCTAACGAAAAAAGAAGGCACGGCCACTGTCTCCGTAGGGTGCGTCCCACGCACCAAATAAACATACGGAAACGGTAAACATAAAAACCGGTGCGCGGGGCGCACCCTACAAGCACAGCATCCCGCCAACTCGCAACAACCACGGGCTGTAGATTCGGCGGGGCGGGATGGTAGTCGCGGATTGTTACGAAACCGTGAAACTAACGCGGGTCCCACGCCGATCCACGTCCGGCGGTTTCATGGAGCACGCTGAAAATCCATCGCCGAATCGAGCGGCGGTCCCAGAAGCTGGGATTCGGCCGCATCGGATGCACTGGTCGTATCGGATATATTCAGCCGGGTATGGACATAGGTCACGGTCGCGCGGGAATACTCTTCATCATAGGTAAGCCGGACTTCGACCGGACTATCGGGCCACTTCCATTTCCTGAGATTCTTGCGCTTATTTGTTACGAAACGTCGGTCGTAGTTGTTGATTGTTTTGGAAGCTTGGCCGTATGTTTTAATCAAGGCGGCCTCTATTTTCTCGAAGTTTTCCTTTCCATCCAGCCACGCACTGGCGCTGAAAAACTTGCCTTTCGAAAAGGAATAGGCCTCCTCGGCCACGGGGACTTTAAACAGCGGCGGCAGGCGCTTGCCCGGCCGTGGTTGATAGATGGCGATGCCGCCGGTGGAAGAGCCGAGGTGCTTTTTTAGTTTTTTACTCGGCGACGCGCCCCAGGCCAAGTCGCGGAAACCCTTCGGCGCTTCCGGCGAACCGGCCAGCGCGGGACCGGCGAAAAGCAGGAATCCAAGAATTGCAATGACGATGTGATTGCTTCGCATATTTATCCTCGCAAAAATTCGGTGCGCCCCAAGAGCAAGCCAATCGGGATAGGGGATGACCGGTGATCCCGGTCATTCCCCTCCCACACCACCGTACATGCGGGTCCGCATACGGCGGTTCGGAAGTTGACGGCAGATGCCTGAGCTTTCGAGGCCGTGGGTCGCCGTTGACGCTTCGACGCTGCGCGTGATCCTCGGGGCTTCACCCTTGCGTTCTCGCGCGAGCTCCGGTTGCCCGGACTTCTGCCGCCTGGCGTCTTCAAGACTCACGATCTACTCACCCTCCTTCCGTTTGGCCCTTCGTGTTTTTGCAAACACTACTACGGCCGCTGCTGACTTCTCGCTGCCACCTTGCGATGGTGCCCTTTCGGGCATGAGGCGAGATCTCCCCAGATAAGAACACTGACCTTCACGGCACAACTGCCGGATTTACGCTACTGCCCCTTGGCCACTGAAGCTTCGCGGCCATTGGCCCGCTCGCTCCGGGCAGCATCGCCTTATATCCGGTTTCTGTTCGTCAGCTCGCCGTTTCGTTTCGCACTTCCTTTCCACGCGCGGTCGCCCTTGCGCAGTTGTGGTTCCCTTCCCTTCGAGTGGCCTCGTTGGGGGAGGACTCTCACCTCCAAGTCAGTGCCCATGCTGGGCGTACCAAAGAAAACGGCCCCCCATCGCTGGGGAGCCGCCATTTCTACTACATCGACATCAACTTCATACTACATCTTACACATCTTCATCAACCCTCTGCCTGGGGAACGGCGGAGGGAAGCGTTTACGGCGTGTAGCAGTTCTGATCGCCGTCGGTGTTCTCGCCGGCCGAGCAGTTCTGCGGACCGACCGTGATGTCGACACCGGGGGAGCCCGCCTTCCTGAACGCCGAGGGCAGCGCGCAGGTGTTGGGCCCGGTAGAGGCCACGCGCAGGAACCAAGCGACCGGACGGACGAAGTCCAGCTCCGGGTCCGGCGTGACGGTTGCGGAGGGAGTGGCCAGCCAGCAGCTTCTGCCGAACCCGTGGATACAGCTACCCGTGCCTTTGGGTAGCTTCGCCAGCAAGAGCGGGTCCGTCAAGGCCGGCTCCAAGCCGGCGATCGCATCCACCGTGAGCGCAGGCGCCGCGCCGTGGTGCTGAATCGTCTGCTGCGCCACATCGAAGTAATCACCCGCATGCGCGTTCACCAGGGTCGGGGCAAAGCCGTCGATCTTGATGAAGCGGTAGTCCTTGCCGTACGTGAACGTCGTCGTGCTCGGAACATTCTTCTCCAGACTCTGCACGCCGATGGCCCAACGCTTTAACCCCGTGGGGTTCGTGGAGTTGACGGTGCCGTCGTTGTAGGCGTCGAGGCAGGTCTCGACGTCGCCCGAGCCCTCGTTAAGCGTCACCCTGCCAACTTCCGCCGGTAGCAGCGTATCGATGAGGCCATCGAAGGTAGGATCGCAGGGGTAGCCGAGGAGGATCGCGTTGAACTGCGCCTGGGTACCCGAACCTTTTACACGGCGGCAGATATGGATGGTGTCGTCGCTGGCGCCGCGCGCGATGGCGCTCAGCGGGGCGTAACCGCCCGACCCGTAGGAGGTCTCGGCCTGCACGTCAATAGCGCTGCGGATCGCGCCTTGCAAGCCCCTGGCCATTGTCGAGCGGATCTCGTTGGCCATCAGGCTCGGCATGCACTTCTCCTTGTTGGCATTGTTTCTGGAGTCGAGGATGCCGCCGGTGAGAGGCACGCCTGCGGCGGCGGCGCCGGGAAGAGGATCGGCAAAGCCGTCGCCATCGCTATCGTACGTGGCGGCGGTAATGTTGCCGTAGGTCGCGCCCGCCGGGTTGCAGTCCGCGAACAGCGGATGGCCGGTCGGGAACTGGGCCTGCTGCAGATCCAGGTACATGCGGACGTTGACCGGGGTGTTGAAGATCAGCTGCCCCAAGGATTTGACCGTCAGGCCCGTGGCGTCATGGATAGGCAGAGACGGGCCGGGAAAGCCGTCCAGATCGAGGTCGCTGGCCGTCACGTTTTCGTCGAAGCTGGAGGTGAACTTGCTGGGCTCGATATCAGAGGTGCCGATGTCGGGCACGCGGCTCACGCCGTCGGTGGCCGGGTCGGCTTCGCTGAAGCTTGCCGGTATGGCGAAGCCGGTGCAGTGCCAATGCGTGACAATCGGGTTGTCAGGTAAGCTGGCGGGTTTTGTCGGGTCAAGGGCATGCACTACGGCACCGGTAGCCGGGCAGTTGGTGCCCGCACCGGTTGAAGGCTTCATGAAGCCGACAGCAGTGCCCGTCGCCAAGGGACCGACACCCACGCCGGAACCGCCTTCGTCACGCTTGTTCCAGAGGAGTTTGTCACCTGCGGTGAACCCGGTGGGCGCTGGGCCCTTGATTAGACAGGCCACCGCCCAGAAGCCGCTCGCTTCCAAAACATCGATCGGTTGAGTATCACCAACCGCTCCGGGAGTAGAGCAGAAGGAACTGATCACGGCGGACTGCATACTGATCGTGGACGCACTGGCGCCGCTGTGCCAGAGCACGACGCTGCCGGCGGGATCGACACCCGCGGCTGTATCGCCATCCGTCGGCCATACCGGCGCGAAGGCGGCGGCCTGACCGGCCAGCGCCAAGGCGCCGGCTGCGGTCAATGAAGCCAATAATTTACTAAATTTCATAACTATCTCCTGTTTAAGTGTTTAAGCATAAATTAGTAGATGTTTCATATGTAGGCTGCGCCTTGCGCGCCGATCGACATCCGGCGCGTGGGAACGCACCCTACGTGTTTCAGGCCTGCTTGCGACGCCGGCCGATGCCGACCAGACCGAGCAGGCCGGAGCCGAACAGCCATACCGCAGCCGGAACCGGCACCGCGCTGACCTGACCGACATACGACACCGTGCCCGTCGTCGCATCGACCTTCCACTTACCGTCGGAGAAAGCCGTGGCGAGGGGTAAAGCGTCAAAATCGATGGCTTCGGTTGCGCCGAAGTAAATGAAGGACATCAGCTGAGTGCCGGTTAAACCGGTCTGCTCGTTCGAGAAGGTCCAGATGCCGCCAGCGGCGCTCGACCAGGCACCGCCCAAGTGGCCTGACGGGGAGGATGCAACGGAGATCGCCGAGTTCGGGTTGGTCGAGGTGAAGAGGGTGCTGTTAAAGCGCTCGTACCTCTCGGTAGCGCCCAGGCCTGTAAACAAGGAGGTATTGTCGAACGGCCCTTCTGTGGCGGGATTGATGGTCGCACCGGCGCTGCCGTGGGTCGTCAAGAGACCGGCGTTCGGTCCTTTGCCCATGTTGCAGAGGCCGCCGAGGTTCCAGCGCATCTTCGTCTGGTCCGGGGAGGCGGCGATGAAGCTTTGCAGCAGCGAATCGGTGACGCTGAAGGTGTTGATGAGGGAGGCGTTGTTGCTGCGGAAGGTGTTGGCCGTCAGATTCAGGTCGAGCACCAGCGACTTGGCCTGGCCCGGATCGAGGATACTGAAGAACAGTTCACCGACGCCCGTTCCGGTGCCAAAAGCGGGTTCGCTACCAGAGACAAATTTATCAGAATCGATCACACAGGTAGCCGATGGGCAACCCACATTGGCCGCCTGGGCGGCGCCCGTGGCGGCCATCGCCACGGCTACCACCAGGGTTTTAAGTTTCATTTTTACGTTCATGAATCGTCATCCTCCGTTAGGTGTTGAAGCTGCGGTTACCTGACCGTTTTGTCCTTGCCTTGCCGGCGCTTTTTCCGGCGGGAGCTCGGCGCGGACAAATAAAAAAGCCAGGTCACCACCCGATTGTTCGGTAGCGACCCGGCTTTCTTGAGCAACCCAAGATCCGTGGCTTTCCGGCCCCGCCTCGCGACGGGTGTGGCCTTCCCAGTGTGACGTTCTTCGACCCGGTCGCACCGCCCTTGCTTGAAATTAATTCTCTGGAAGGGCGGCGCGACCGGCTTCTCCGAACATCGCGGCGCATCCTCGCACAGCAACCGTGACGACAGCTTGAAGGAATAATGAATTTTTTGTTGCGGATCTAACTATTGCGCTGCGCCATCCAACGTCATCGCACGTCCGATAGATAAGCCGTACCCCAGCCGCTTGTGCAAGCGACGATCACAATGACTTACAGGAGCAGTGCGTGCGTTTTTCAGACGACGCGGCGCATGTTGGCGCGGCGCCATGTAGACTTTTTTAAGGAATAATGAATTTTTTGTGAAAAAACCAAAGGGAACGTATACGTTTCGTATGACAATCGTATGCGATTTGTAAAATGCCGGTCTGGGTTTGCATTAAGTTTTTGCCTCTAGCAGGTTGCTGAAAAAGTCATTTCCCTTCTCCCTCCGGGAGAAGGCCAGGATGAGGGGGATATTAAAAACAAATGCTTAACAACTATGATCACCCTTATGATCACCCTCACCCCAACCCTCTCCCGTGGGGAGAGGGAGTTTTTCAGCAACCTGCTAGCGAGTGAGTAATTGCTCGACGGGTCACCGCGAAATACTCCCTCCCCCTTGCCCCCTCCCGTCAAGGGAGGGGGAATTCGATTTTGCCTGCCGCGCCGTTTTCAGCCATGCGAATTTCAATAGAGCCAGATTTTGAGACATTCGTTTTAACGTGCCCCGCAACCTCTCGCGTCGTCATTGTTTTTTCAATTCAGAAACCGTACTCCAACCGGATGTGCAGACGGTCGTCACCGGTCCGGGTGACCGCGGTCAGCGAGCATCAACAACTTGGCTAGGCCGCACGGCGAACGGATTTGGCGCCGATCTGGGCGCTGAGCGTGACGGTTTCCCAGGGCACCTGTACGTGCCCGCGCCGTGTCTCAATGAGCCCCGTGCGCACGAGCCGCTGTATATCGGCTTCGACGTGCTTGGGATCGCGGTTGAGTTTGTGCGCGAGCGCGCGCGCGGTCATCTTGCCGCCGGCGTGCAGCGCGCGCAACAGTTCCAGTCGCCGCGGTGTCAGGACACGGGCAAAGGTCATGAGGTCCTCAAAGTCAATACGCTCGACGAGCGCCGGCCGCTCGCCCTTCTCGATGGCCTCGCAGACGGCGATGAATTCCCGGGCCGCCGCGCGCACCGGGCGCACCCCCACCTTGATCTCCTTGCGTCGGCTCATGGTTGTCTCCTCGCTCTGGCGACGTCGTTCAGAAAATCCCGAATCAGGGTACGGTAGTCGACAAAAACGTAACGTTCTTCGTGGTTCCCGTCGTGGCGATGGTCGCCCTTGCCGGTTTCGTTGTCGTAGCGAATCGTCACGCGACCGTCCGCCGAGCCGTAGTGAAGGCGGTATTTCAGGCCATGCGGCCGGTCGGCCGAGCGCTGCGGCAACCGCCAGACCACCATCTCCAGGACCGCGCCGTCGGGATAGGTTCGTTTGTAGCGGTAACGCCGCGTGGCCCGCATCCGATATTTATATCATAACGCGTCGGATGGGTAAAACCCCGTCATTCTCACCCATGGCGAAATCACTTCCTCGCACGTCATCCTTTTCAATTCAAAACCCGTACTCCAGCCGGAAGTGCAGACGATCGTCGCCGGACTGGGTCACCGCGCCGCTCTTGAGCGCCCGCGCCCAGTCCAGTTCGCCCTTGAGATTTTTCAGCGCGGTGAATCGCAGGCCCGAGCCGGCGCTCGCCAGGTCGAAGCGCCATGGCTGATCCGGCAGCGGATCCTTGATGCGCAGGTGCGCGGCCTCGGCGAAAATCAGGAACAGCAGTCCCTGCAGGCCGGGCGTCTTCTCGCCGGCGAATGACGGGCTGCGCCATTCGAGGCTCGCCTGCATCCCTTCATCGCCCAGGCGTTCGGATTCCAGATAACCGCGCACGCTGTCGGCGCCGCCGGCGCTGTACTGCTCGTTGCTGATCAGCGGCTGGCTCGCGACCTGGCCACCGACCTTGGCGACCCAGCTCATGTCGTACGGCAGTTTCTGCGTGCGCTGGTAGTCCGCCTTCAGATAGAGATAATTCGAACGCGCCTTGAAGCGCTTGCATTCGAACTGATCCACGTCCTGACCCAGGCAGTCGACCTTCCTGTCGGCGAACCCGCGCAGGGAAAAATTAAGCGAGACGCCGAATTGGTTCGTCGCGGTTTCCCCCGGCAGGCTGGCGTTATACGCGACGGAAAACGGGACGTAGCGGATCGGCGTCTGCAGGCTGTCCGCGCCCTGCAGCGTCACGTTCTCCTCGAAATCCTTGATGTCCACGCCCAGGGAAAGCGAATGAAAGTACTGCCTGCGCGGCGGCAGCGGAACGATCCGCCGCACGCCATAGATGTCGCCCGAACCGATGACGGAGATATCGCCGACGGCGGCGACGTTGCTGCGCGAGCGCACGGCATACAGGGCCGTCAGCTTGTCCGAATTTTCCGAACGGAATAAATAAGAAACCGAGGCCACGCTTACCTCGCCGGTGTTTTCCGGCGCCGTCTGGTATTGCAGCGACAGGCTGTGCTCGCGTTGCCACAGGTTGTCGTAGCGCAGCTGACCGATGGCGCGCGTGCGGCTGGTGTTGGCGCTGTAGCGGTTGTTGGCCTCCAGGCTCGCGTGCAGCGGCGGCTGGTCCTTGACCTTGAGCTCCACGTCCACCGTGCCGGGCGTGCGTCCGGCGCGGAACACCGGCGTAATCCGCCGGTCGGCCGAGGCGTTGTTGGCGGCTGGGGCGCTTTCCGTCGCCGGCGTGACTTTGGCTCGCGCGACGTCATATGGGAAGCCTGGAAGGTGAAGCTGGTGGTAA
>Ga0209342_10004591_pt1 | contig 14317 bp, 14 predicted proteins | sample RifCSP16_2_FD_184023 | JGI IMG/M metagenome (GOLD analysis project Ga0209342, IMG submission 184023) | Soil microbial communities from Rifle, Colorado - Rifle CSP2_sed 16_2 (SPAdes) (version 2) | ecosystem: Environmental > Terrestrial > Deep subsurface > Rock core/Sediment | place: Rifle... | reverse complement strand
CAGCATTGACGCGCCGGGCGGCGTGCTGACTCAGCGTTACCCGACTCTGCAAGATTGGCCCGACCTGCCCGCCGACTCCGTTGCTCAACAAGGCTGCGGCGCAGAGCGGATTGACGGCGCAGGCACCCAGTTCCCGCTCGCCCGCGATGCCTATCAGGCCGTCGCCGACCGCGTGCTGGCCGGTCACCCGCTGGAAGTTTTGTTTCTCTACGACGCCAATCCCGTGTACGAAGCCCCCGGCGGCGCGCGCTTCGTCGAAGCCTTCGACAAAATTCCGTTCGTCGTTTCGTTTGCCTCGTTCATGGACGAGTCCGCGCAGTACGCCGATCTCGTTTTGCCGGAGCCCACGTTCCTCGAGCGATACGAAGATCATTTTTTTGAAGGTCTCGGCTATCCGGGCGTGGGACTCCGCCAACCCGTGATTCCGCCCCGGCACGACACGTTGAGCGTCGGCGATTTCTTTCTGCGCGTGGCGACGGCGGTGGGCGATCCAGTGGCGCGCGCGTTCCCGTGGAAATCATATGAAGACGCGCTGCGCTTCCGATTGGCCGACGTGGGCGCGGATTGGCAGACGCTGGAAGAGCTTGGGGTATGGATGACGCCTGGCTATCGCTTTGCGCGGCGCGGTAGTGAGAAGTGGGTGAATGAAGTGGTGGGCCGCGACCGCCGCAACGCGCCGCGCGATGGATACTTCGACTTTTACAGCCGGGAGTTGAACTGCATCCTCGGCGCGCTGGACGAATCGCAACTGTCCGCGCTGGGCCTCTCGCAGAGCGGCGATGCGGTGAACCTGCCTCACTACGAGCCGACTCCCTATGCCGGTGAGGCCGCCGAACATCCTTTCACCCTCAACGTAGTCACGTTGATGAGCCTCGGCCCGGTGAGCGCGGCGGCGAACATGCCCACGCTGCAAGAGATCAGCGGGATGACCGTGGGCGAAACGTGGGATAGCTGGCTGGAAATGAATCCCGACGCGGCGCACAGGCTCGGCTTGCAGGATGGCGACTCAGTTTGGGTCGAGAGTCCGTTCGGCAAAGCGCAGACGAAAGTGCGTTTAGTCAAAGGTCTGCGCCCCGACGTGGTGAACCTGCCATACAACCAGGGCCACACTGCCATTGGCCGCTGGGCCAAAGATCGCGGCGTGAACGGCATGGCGCTGCTCAGTCCGGCGAGTGAACCGGCGGCGGGGCTGGCCGCTTTTACGAATACGAGAGTGAAGGTGTATCGAGCATAAACTTCAAACTCCAAACTTCAAACTCCAAAGCTCAAATCCGGAGTTTGAAGTTTGACTTTTGAAGTTTGAAATTTGAGATTTGGAGTTTTTCATGCGTTGGTCCATGGTGATCGATCTCGACAAATGCGTGGCCTGCCAGGGTTGCAGCATCGCCTGCCGGTTTGAGAACAACACCCCGGTGGTGAATCCGAGCGAAGCCCTCAAGGGCCGCGCGATCCGCTGGAATGACGTCTTTCCCCTGCCGATCAACCCGACCGAGGAGACCGGCGAGTACCCGCACGTCCAGACACGCTACCTGACCCGCCCATGTATGCACTGCGATAACCCGCCGTGCGTCAAAGTCTGTCCGGTGCAGGCGACCTACAAAGACGAAGAGGGGCTGGTGCGGCAGAACTACGCCCGCTGCATCGGCTGCCGCTTCTGCACCGTGGCCTGTCCCTACGGCGTGCGTTACTTCAACTGGTACGCGCCGGAATGGGCAGGGGCGTTGCACGCAACGCCCGTGTCGGCCCCTGAATACGCCAACCCGGATCGGATCGAAGGCGGCGGCGACCTCGAAGGCCCCGCGGTGCGACCGTTGGGCGTGGTGGAGAAATGCACCTTCTGCATCCACCGTATGCAAAAGGCCCGCGCCCGCGCTGAGGCCGAGGGCCGCGACTTCCGCGCCGACGAATACGTGCCGGCCTGCGTGGAGACCTGCACTGGCAAGGCCCGCTTCTTCGGCGACTTGGACGACCTGCACAGCACTGTCTCGATGCTGGCAGTGAGCCCGCGCGCCTTCCGCCTGCTGGAAGATGTGGGCACGCATCCTAAAGTCATTTATCTGCGCGAGGGGTAGCCCATGCTGAAAGTTGACCCCCGCGACAAAACGAAACTGATTGACCCGCTGTTCGCCGCGCCGGGCGCGCGCTTCTGGCTGGCCGCGCTGGCGCTATCCGCCGTGATCGCTTGGGGCGGTACCATGTACGCCCGCCAATTCATCTTCGGCCTCGGCGAAACAGGAATGAATCGCCCCACGTATTGGGGCGTGTACATGGTCAACTTTATTTTCTTCATCGGCATCAGCCACGCCGGAACGCTCATCTCGGCTATCCTGCGTGTTACCGGCGCGGAATGGCGCAGGCCGATTACCCGCGTGGCCGAGGCTATCACCACCTTCGCCCTCATCGTCGGCACGTTGCAGATTATCATTGACATGGGCCGCCCCGACCGGCTCCTATTCGTCATCCTGCACGGGCGTTTGCAGTCGCCGATCCTGTGGGACGTGATCTCGGTGACGGCGTACTTCCTCGGCTCGATCACCTACCTCTATCTGCCGCTGATCCCCGACGTGGCTATCCTGCGCGACAATGCGCCCGAGACCGCCCCCGGCTGGCAGCGCAAACTCTATACCCTGCTGGCCCTCGGTTGGCGCGGCAACCGCGAACAATGGGCGCGGCTGGAGAAGGCCATCTCGATCATGGCCGTGTTCATCATCCCGGTCGCCGTCTCGGTGCATACCATCATCTCGTGGATTCTGGCGACGACGGTTCAACCCGGCTGGCACTCGTCCATCTTCGGCCCGTACTTCGTCGTCGGCGCGATCTTCTCCGGCATCGGCGCGCTGTTCATCGCCATGACCGCCGTGCGGAAGGTGTTGGGGCTGGAGCAGTATATCGCCGGGCGGCAGTATCGCAATCTCGGCCTGCTGTTCGTGACGATGAACGCCATCTGGGCTTACTTCACGTATGCCGAACATCTCAGCATCGCGGCCGGCCAGCAGGTCGAAGAGTTCCCGGTGCTGGCTGCCAAACTGTGGGGCGAGTTTGCGCCCGGCTTCTGGCTGATGGTCGCCTTGATGGCCGCCGCGTTCTGGGCGCTGGCCGTGCCTCGACTGCTGCCCGCTGCCGCCGAGCGTGTGCCCGTGTTCCGTCCCCGCTACGCGCTGGCCTCGGCCGGCGCGGCGGCAGTCGTGCTGTTCCTGCTTGTCACGCCACAACCAACCTCAGTTCACGCGGCGCTCACGGATGCCCAGATTCGCACACTGGGTTGGGCGCTGCTTGCGTTGTTCGTCGTCGGCGCGGGGTTGGGTGTCAGTCCGTGGCTCAAAGCGAGGCCGGTGACCGCTTCCGTGATCGCGGCGGTGTGTGTGGTGATCGGCATGTGGCTGGAACGCTGGAACATTATCGTGCCGACGCTGACTCACCCGCGCCTGATCCCCTACAGCCTCTATCAGCCGACTCTCACAGAAATTTCGCTCACGGCCGCATCGTTGGCATTGTTTGGCCTGATGTTCCTCGTCTTTTTCAAGTTGTTTCCCGCCGTCTCGATCTGGGAAGTGGCCGAAGGGCGCGTGATCGAAGAAGCACAATCGAAGATCGTCATCCCCGCGCCGGAGCCGTCGGAAACGAGGCGGCTGCGCCAGCGGAGATTGAAGCTGTAAAGGATAAACCATGCGCCCGGCGGCGTCATATCATCCCCAGAACAAACACGAAGACGCTATCCTGTCCCCCCTGCGCCGTATCACGTTCGCGGATCGCTGGCTGTGGGCGGTCTTGCTCGGCGTGATGGGCCTCGGGGCCTACGCCTATTCGCGGCAGTGGATTTTCGGGCTGGGCGTCACCGGGTTGAACCGCCCGGTGTACTGGGGAGTCTATATCACCAACTTCGTCTTCTTCATCGGCCTGGCTCATTCGGGCACGTTCATCTCGGCCATCCTGCGGCTGGCCGGGGCCGAATGGCGCAAGCCGCTCACGCGGGCGGCGGAGGCCATCACGCTTTTCAGCCTGCCATTCGGCGTAGCTAGCATCTTGATTGACATGGGCCGGCCCGACCGCGCCCTCAACGTCATCCTCTTTGGCCGATTCCAGTCGCCGCTGCTGTGGGACTTCACGGCGGTGTCGCTCTATCTCTTTTCCAGCGTGGTCTTCTTCTATCTCTCGCTCCTGCCCGATATTGCGCTCTGCCGCGACCGGCTCACGGAGGCTCCTCTGTGGCAACAGCGCATGTACGACCTCTTCGCCCTCGGCTGGCGGGGACATCCCGAACAGTTTCGCCGCCTCGAGCGCGTGCTCGACGGCATGGCGATCTTTATGACCATGCTCGTCGTCACCGTGCACACGGTGGTGTCGTGGGTGTTCGGGATGACGATTCAACCAGGCTGGCACACGGCCCTCATCGGCCCGTTCTTTCTGCTGGGCGCGATCTTCTCCGGCACGGCGGCGGTGGTGATTGCGCTGGCGATCCTGCGCCGCGTGTATCACATGGAAGAGGTGCTGACCGTCAACCTGTTCAACTCACTGCGCAAACTGCTGATCGTGTTCACGCTGGGCTGGTTGTACATGATCGTGGCCGAGCACCTGACCATCTTCTACGGCAGCCTGCCCGACGAGATGGAAGTCTTCTGGCAGAAATTCACCGGTGAATATGCCCCGATATTCTGGCTGATGGTTCTCACGGTCTTCGTCCTGCCGCTGATCATTTTCGTTTTTCTGGGCAAGAGCCGCATCGGCTGGATGGTGACGGCCTCGGTGCTGGTCAACGTCGGCATGTGGCTCGAGCGTTACGTCGTCATCGTCCCGACGGAGACCCGGCCCCGTCTGGTCTCTACGTTGATGGAGGGGATAGGGAACTATCAGCCGACCTGGGTGGAGGGGGCGATCACCGCGGCGCTGTTCGCCGGGATGGTGCTGCTGTACGCCGTGTTCACCCGTCTTTTCCCGGTTGTGCCTGTGTGGGAGACGGCGGAAGCCGTCGAAGCCGAAGTGCCCCCGGCCAGGCCGCGCCGCAGGGTGTTCGGGGCGGGGCGGCCGCGCTGAAGAGGAGCGCCTTGCAGGCGCGATTAAGGAGAACACAAGATGCCCATCGGCGAATGGATCGCAGCGTTTTTCACCTCGCCCGGCCCCGGCGGCGTGGTGGTGATCGTGGTCATTGGCCTGGCGGCCGGCATCCATGTCTGGCTGACGCGCTGGATATTGCGCGGCGGCGAGCAAGCCGAGGAAGAAAAATACCGCTTCAAGTAAGCGGCAATTGAGCAATCTCGGTTCGCGCCGCAGTTGAACTGCGGCGCGAACGAGAATCAAGGAGGCTCTGATGTCACAATTCTGGTATCTCATCGTGGGCGTTGTCGTGGCGCTGCTTCTCATCGCCCCGGCGGTCAAGATCGTCTGGCAGTATCAGCGCGGCGTGGTGTTCCGCTTCGGCAAACTCGTCGGCGAGCGCGGGCCGGGGCTGAACTTCATCATCCCCTATATTGACCGGATGCTCAAAGTGGATATGCGCGTCGAGACGCTGGTCGTCGAACCGCAGGAAGTGATCACCCGCGACAACGTGACGGTGCAGGTGGATGCGGTGGTGTTTTTTCAGCCAGTGAATGCCACCGATACCATCGTCAAAGTAGGGAGTTACGCCAAAGCCACCAGCCAGATCGCCCAGACTACGCTGCGGAGCGTGCTGGGCCAATCGGACCTGGACGAACTGCTGGCGCACCGCGACAAGATCAACCAGCGCCTGCGCGAGATCATTGACGAACACACCGAACCGTGGGGCGTCAAGGCGGGCATCGTCGAAGTCAAAGACGTGCTGTTGCCCGAGGCTTTGCAACGCGTGATGTCCCGGCAGGCCGAGGCCGAACGCGAGAAGCGCGCCAAGATCATCCACGCCGAAGGCGAGGAGATCGCTTCTGAAGCATTGGCGAGAGCGGGGGAGCGGCTGGCGGCGGCTCCGGCCAGTTTGCAACTGCGCTATCTGCAAACGCTGGTCGAGATGGCCGGCGAAAAGAACGCCACCATTCTTCCCATCCCGCTGGATATTATTCGCCAGTTCGCGGGAGCGATGAAAGGATAATCCACGAAGGACACGAGGGCACACGAAGGCGCGAAGCGTTCGTGCCCATTCGTGTGTCTTCGTGGATTCGGAAAACTGAGTTCCAATGTTGCGGGCTGACCTGTATGGGGCATTGGCCGAAGCTTTAGCCGAACCGCCGGAGTGGCTGGCTTGGGCCGGGCGCGAGTGGCCGCTGTTTGAAATTGCGCTTCGCCTCGCGCTGCCCTCGGAGGCCGCCCGCCGCGCAGTCGAGTCGCTGGCCGAGATCCGCGCCGAGTCGCTCGCCGTACGGCGCAAGCGATACACTGCGCTGTTTATTGGATCGGGCCGGCCGCGATTCTGGCTGTACGAGTCGGCGTTCCTCAGCGGACGCCTGCTCGGCCCGGAAACCTTCGCCGTCGAGCAACTGTATCGCGCCGCCGGGCTGGAAACGGCGGGCGCGGAATTGCCCGACCATGCTTCGATGGAACTGGCCTTCCTCGCGCATCTGGCCGCCACAGGCCAGACCGAGGACGAGCGGCTATTCGCCAAGAATCACGCTGACCGCTGGCTGCCGCAACTGGGCAGAGCGCTGGCGCGTTCCGGCGACGAAGTGTATGCGCCCATTGGTCAACTGCTGGCCGACTGGCTGAGAGAAAGAGATTGTGCGCGAAGCGTGCGGAATGCGCGCGAAGCGTGCGGAGTCGCCATTCGCCACCCGAAGGGGTCATTCCACATTCCAAAACTGCCCGCCATCCCGCAAGCCGAGTCTTGCTCCCTCTGCGGCTTCTGCGTTCAAGTATGCCCGACGCGCGCGCTCGCCATCCGAGAAACTTCTGCTGAAACGAATCTTGTCTTGAAGGTCAGCGCGTGCGTGAGCTGCGGCAAGTGCGAGCGGGTCTGCGAGATGCGCGCGCTGAGATTAAGCCCTCACCCCCCGGCCGCGTGCGCGTCTCCCGTTCGGAACGGCGCCGAACAGGAGAGGGGGAGTGTTGTACTGCGCCGGTCGCCGCGCGCAGTCTGCCCGGCTTGCGGGCAACCCACTATCAGCCGCGCCGAACTCGATTTCGTGGCGGCGCAAATCGGCCGCCCCGCCTGGCTCGAATACTGCCTCGACTGCCGGCCTCAATTGATGGAGAACCCGCGATGAACTTCCCGATGCAATACCCGGTATTTCAATTTTTCTACTGGCTGGTGAACACCGCCAGTTTGGGAGGGATTGCCGTGGCCTTTGTGGGAGGCGGATCAGTGCTGACTTATTTCCTCACACTGCGCTGGATTCGCGGCGGCGGGGACGCCGACGAGCGCGACACCTACACCTATCCCACGCCGACTCTGCACCACGACCAGTCCGAAGAAAATTCCTAGACGAGCGACGGCGGAGGGCCTCGCCAAAGCCGGTTGACAAATCCTGCCAGACGAGATCGCTTCTCGAAGTTCGGCGAATTGCTCCACAGTCTGCGGCGACTCGCGCTTCGCCGCCGTTTGAGCGAGTTGCGCCTGCTGATCGAGGGCGACCAGCGTCTGCGCCGTATCGTCGTGCGGCTCGCGCGCCAGGCGGCGGCGCTCGTCTTTCTGCCCGGCGGTGAACGCGTTGAACAATCTGTCGAATGCCGAAACCGGGCGCGATCAATGCGAATAGCAGAATTAGAATCAAGACGAGCAGCGCGGCCTGTGTCGTCCTCAACAGCGGGTTATCCACCGCTTCCCACGGCTCTTCGACAACCAGCGCCCAGCCGACGATCTCTATCTGGCTGAATGCGCGCAACTTTGCCAACATCGAGCGGCGCTTGCACGGCGGCGATGGGCAAGCCATGCAGCAGTTCATGTCGGATTCGCCCTGGAGCGGGCAAGCGGTCTTCGGTCAGATTCAAGTTAAGCGGCAAAGGGACTTGACTCGCGCCAAAGCAGTTAGTTATACTGTGAGTCGGGTGGTTGGTACAACCCAACAAGTACCATATGGCTGCTCTCGACCGCAACAGCTTCAAGCCTATCTACTACCAGCTCAGCGAAAACTTGCGGGCGATCATCGACGGCGGCCTGTCGCCCGGCGATCAAATCCCTTCCGAAAACGCGCTCATCGCCCAATTCAGCGTCAGCCGGAACACGGTACGGCTGGCCATCGACACCTTGATCCGCGACGGCCTGGTTTGCCGGGTCAAGGGCAAAGGCACGTTTGTCGCGCCGGAGCGCATGCGCTACGGCCTGTTGCGTCTGGCCAGCTTCAGCGAAGAGATGCGCCGGCGCGGCCTGCAGCCCGGATCCCGCCTGCTCAACCTCACTCAGACCCCGCCGCCAGTGAAGATCGCCAGCCGTTTGCAGCTTTCGCCGGGTGCGCCGACGTTCGTCATCGAGCGCCTGCGGTTGGCCAACGGCGAACCACTGGCGCTGCATACCACTTACGTGCCGCAGGCGCTGTGTCCCCGGCTGGCCGAGGCCGATCTCACCACCGGCTCGCTGTATCAAATTCTTGAAGACGAATACGGCCTGCGCATCGGCCACGCCGAGCAAGTGCTCAAGCCCACGGTGGCTACCGAGTACGAGGCCAGCATGCTCGAAGTAGCGCCGGGCAGCCCGCTGCAATTGGTGGAAGGCACCACCTATCTCGAAAACGGCGCGCCGTTTGAATACGCCAAGCTGCTCTATCGCGGCGACCGCTACGAGTTTCCCATCACAGCGGTGCGGGCGATGGTCGCCGCCCGCGGCGCGGAGGAGCTATGACGTCGTGGAGGGGGGTGGGCCTGTTAGCGGCGTTGTGCGCAGCGCCGGGCATTGCCGGGCACGAAGGCCCGGTGGCCGAGGTCATTAACAACCATCTGTCGGCGCGGGGCATCGACCATTCGACGGATCGGCTCGGCAACGTAGTGGCCCATCTGCCGGCCGCCAATGCCGAAGGCGAGCGCGCCGCGCATTTTGATCTTTGCGCACGTGGGCGAAGTGGGTTACATGGTGCGCAAGATCGACGCCAACGGCTTTCTGTACATTGAGCGCGTGGGCGGCGCGTCGGCGCAGGCGTTGCCCGGCCACTGTTGTTGAGACGCAACATTTGTTGAGACGCAACATGTTGCGTCTGTACAGATGCCGGCCCGCCCACACGTTCTTCACTGCGCCGGGCGGCAAGGGCGTAGCCTGGTGTATTTTCGGAGGAGGTGATATTGCGCTTTTACGTGCCGAGGGCTTGAGCCGCCCGATGACGATCCGATCACTTCGACAAGATAAGCAATAGCGAGGAGACACTGTAATGAAGACAAGATTGTTAACATGGGTGGGGGTATTGGTCGTCGCCAGTATGCTGATTGCGGCCTGCGGCGGGGCCGCCACCCCGGCCGCGCCCGCCACCGAAGGCCCGGCCAAACTCAAGGTCGTTTTGTTGCTCAACGGCGTACAGGGCGACAAGTCGTTCTTCGACTCGGCCGTGCGCGGCGTGAAGAAGGCCGAGCAAGATCTCGGCCTCCAGCTCAAGATCATTGAAGCTGGCATTGATCCGGCCAAGTGGCAACCCGCGCTCGACGATGCCGCCGCCAACGAAGATTACGACGTTTTGATCGTCGGCACCTTCCAGATGGCCGAGTATTTGCAAGCGGTTGCGCCCAAGTATCCCGAGAAGAAGTTTATGATCTTCGACGTGAACGTGGACTATGCCGCCTGCGAGTGCAAGAATGTGTACTCGGTGCTGTATAAGCAGAACGAAGGCTCGTATCTCGCCGGTGTGTATGCGGGCTTGATGACTCAGCAGACAAGCGTTGCGGGCATGAACGCCGACAAGATCATCGGCACAGTGGGCGGGCAAGACATCCCGGTGATCAACGATTTCATCGTCGGCTACAAGCAAGGCGCGAAGGATGCTGGCATCGATCCTGATAGCGGCGTGATCGTGCAGTATGCAGGCAGTTGGAATGATCCGGCCAAAGGCAAGGAAATTGCGCTCGCCATGTATCAGCAAGGCGCGGATATTGTCTTCCAAGTGGCGGGTGGCACGGGCGTTGGCATCTTCCAAGCCGCCGAGGAAACCGGCCAGTTTGCGATTGGCGTGGATTCGGATCAGGCCTTGATCATCGAAGAAACCGACGCCGATCAGGCTAAGGTCATTCTCACTTCCATGTTAAAGAACGTGGACAACAGCCTGTATCGCGCCCTCCAGATGCACCTCGACGGCACGCTGGGCTACGGCACGGCTGAAGCATTGGGCGTGGCCGAAGGCGGCGTGGGGCTGGCTCGCAACAAGTTCTACGAGGCCGCAACCCCCGACGACGTGAAGGCCAAGATTGAACAGGCCGAGAAAGATTTGTTGGCGGGCAAGATCGTCGTGGAGACCGTTTTCAAATAGCCCGTCGTTGTTTGGCGTACTCTCTTCTCCCTCTCCGGCCGGAGAGGGAGAAGGGGGATAGGTGGCTGGAGGGCGAATGACCGCACTTATTGATATGCGCGATATCGTGAAGGTGTACCCCAATGGCGTCGTTGCCAACGACGGCGTGGATTTCTCGGTGGAGCGCGGCGAAATTCATGCCCTCGTTGGCGAGAACGGGGCTGGCAAGACGACGCTCATGAAAATCCTTTACCGTATGGAACAGCCCAGTGGCGGCGAGATCATGCTCGACGGCAAGCCCCAACACTATCGCTCGTCGCACGACGCTATCGCGGCGGGCATTGGCATGGTACACCAAAACTTCATGCTCGTGCCCTCGTTCACGGTGGCGCAAAACATTGTGTTAGGCCAAGAGCCGTCGCGGCGCGGCTTCATCGACGCCAACGAGGCCGTGCGCGCCACCGAAGAACTGGCGAAGCAGTACGGCTTGCGCGTGGACGCCAACGCCGTGGTCGATAGCATCAGCGTCGGCATGCGCCAGCGCGTCGAAATTCTTAAAACGCTCTTTCGCGGAGCGCGAGTGCTCATTCTCGATGAGCCGACGGCGGTGCTGACCCCGCAAGAAACTCAAGAACTGTTTCAGGCCGTCCGCGCTTTGGTCAAACAGGGCAAAACGGTCATTTTTATCACTCATAAGCTTCGCGAAGTGAAAGAAATATCGGATCGCGTGACGGTGATGCGCGGCGGCAAAGTAATGGGCACCATCGCCACATCCGAAGCCACGCGCGAAGGGTTGGCGCGCATGATGGTCGGCCGCGACGTTTTGCTCACCGTAGACAAACCTCCGCACCAGCGCGGCGAGGCCGTGATGAAAGTTAAAAACTTGTCGTACGTAGCCGAAACCGGACGCGCTTTACTGCGCGACGTTTCGTTTAACGTCTATGCCGGTGAAGTGCTGGGTGTGGCCGGTGTTGAAGGCAACGGCCAAACCGAGCTGGCCGAAGTGCTGAGCGGCTTGCGTCCGGCGGCCGGCGGCACGGCCACTATCAACGGCGCATCCATTCTTAACAAAGAACCGCGCGAAGTTCGGCTGGCCGGCGCGGCGCACATCCCCGAAGATCGGCTTACCAACGGCGTCGCGCTCAAAGCCTCTATCGACGAAAATCTCATTGTGGATCGCTACTTCGGCACGCCGTTTAAGAGGGGCGTTTCGATTGACTACAAAGCCGTGAAACAGCAGGGCAAGCAGTTGATGCAGGAATTCGATATCCGCGCCCCGCATGGCCAGGTGACGGTATCATCGCTTTCGGGCGGCAATATGCAAAAGGTGATTGTGGCGCGCGAGTTCACCTCGCACCCGGCGGTGCTTATTGCTGCACAGCCCACGCGCGGCATCGACGTGGGCGCAACCGAATTTGTGCGGCAGATGCTGGTGCGCAAACGCACCGAAGGCATAGCAGTCTTGCTCGTCTCGGCGGATCTGGCCGAAGTGATGAGTTTATCGGATCGCATCATCGTGATGTACGAGGGGCAACTGACGGGGGTCTTTCCCGACGCGGCTAGCGTGGCCGAAGAGGAACTTGGTTTGTATATGCTCGGCCTTAAGCGGCAAGACCCTAAAGCGATGGAGGCGCGACTGTGAAGAATTTTTTCGCTTCACCTTTGTGGCGCGAGTTTGCCCGCATTGTGGCGGCGGTGCTGGCCGCGTTGTTGCTGGGTTTCATCATTACGCTGTTCGTCAGCGATGATCCCGTTGGCGCATATCGCGCATTTTTGCTTGGCCCCCTTACGCGCCTCAATCGGTTCGGGGACTGGATCGAAGAATCGATTACGCTGATATTTGTAGGGTTGGCGGTGGCGCTGGTGTTCAAAGCCGAGCAGTTCAGCCTTGGCGCTGAAGGCCAGTTGTTGCTGGGCGCGCTGGTGAGCGGTTCTATTGCGTTGTTTGTGCCTTTGCCGGCCTTCATTCGTATCCCGTTAGCGTTGCTGGGCGCGGTGGTGGCGGGCTTCTTATGGGGCGTAATTCCCGGTTATCTTAAAGCCTACCTGGGCGCTAATGAGATTGTGTCAACGCTCATGTTGAACGCTATTGCGCTAAAAATATACGACTTCTTATTGACCTATCACATCAAGCCGCCGAACGCCGGGTACACCGCTTCGGAAACATTCACCGCCGACGGCATTCTGCCTAATTTCATCCCGCCGTTGCCGTTTTTGGCTGACATCCGCAAGCTGTTTGTGCAACAGACGAATATTACCGTTGCCCTATACATCATGATCATCGCAACACTGGTGGTATATTTCATCATGTATCGCACGCCATTTGGGTACGAATTGCGGATGGTGGGCGCGAACATCAAGTTTGCGCGGTACGGCGGCATTGACACCAAAAAAGTGATTTTGCTGACGATGGCAGTCAGTGGCATCTTCGCCGGACTGGCGGGCGCGCATCTTTCGATGGGCATTCATACCAAACTCATTCTCAACATCTCGCTTGGGTTGGGGTTTGAAGGAATCGTAGTGAGCCTGCTGGCGCGAAACAATCCGCTGGGCGTGCCGTTCGCCGGGCTGGCCTACGGTTATTTACGCGCCGGAGCCGACATCATGGAGCGCAGCAGCGATGTGTCGCGCGAAATGGTGTTGGTGATTCAGGCGATCATTATTTTGCTGGTGACAGCCGAACGCATTTGGCCGTTAGCGCAAACGCGCCTCGCGGCGCGCCGCGCCGAACAAGAACAAGCGCCGGCCGCGCCGGCCGCGAGCCATTAGCCAATTGGCCGCCCACGCAACACTGGGCGGTTACAGTTAGGACAGGAGCATAGCTATGCCACTGGATGTTGTGTTACGGGGGATTTTTAGCGCGCTATTTGTTGCCAGCGTCATCCGCATTAGCACGCCGCTTATTCTTCCGGCGTTAGGCGGTCTCGTCTCAGACCTTGCGGGCGTGATAAACATTTCGCTCGAAGGCACGATGCTGGCAGCGGCCTTTGTCGGTGTTGTAGTGAGTGCGTACACCCAAAATGTGTGGTTGGGTGTGCTGGCCGGAATGTTGGCTGGGTTGGGGGTGTCGGTCCTCTTGGCCTATTTCCATCTCTATCTCAAAACTGACATTATTCTGGCGGGCATTGCCATCAACATCCTGTGCACCGGCGGCACAATCTTTCTGCTTTATATCCTCACCGGCGATAAAGGCAACTCGTCCACGCTGGCCAGTGGCGCAGTGCCCAACGTGCATATTCCTTTTATCAAGGACATTCCCGGACTCGGCACGATCCTCAGTGGACACAACGTGCTTACCTATTCGGCTTTTATTCTTACCTGGTTGGTGGCAGTCTTTCTCTATCGCACGCCATTTGGCGCGCACTTGCGCGCCGTAGGTGAAAACCCCGAAGCGGCGGCTTCGGTGGGCATTGATGTGGTGCGCACCCGCTTGATTGCCTTGTGCATTAGCGGCTGGCTGGCCTCGTTGGGCGGGCTGAATCTTTCGATGGCCTATCTCACCCTCTTCCAACGCGACATGACTGCCGGGCGCGGCTTTATTGCGCTGGCCGCCGTGTTTCTGGGCGGGCGGACTCCGTGGGGCACGCTCATCGCCGCCATCGTGTTTGGGTTTGCCGATGCGCTCTCCAACCAGCTCGGCTCGCTCAAGATACCGCCGCAATGGGTGCAGATGATCCCGTATGCGGCCACGATCATCGCCCTCGTCGGTTACAACCTGCGCCGCCGCGCGCAGGCCGCCGAGCGGGCGCGCCGCTTCCAGGAGAAGCATCTGACCGAGATGGCTGCCGCGCAGGCGGGGACGGATTGAAACAAAAAACTACACATGCTAAATAAAATTCTCGGATGCTTATACGGCCAGGCCCTCGGCGACGCCTGGGCCATGCCGGCGCTGTTCACGCCCGACGATACGTGGGCGCGCTTCGGCGGCTGGATCACCGACTTCCGGCCGGGGCCGGCCGATCACTTTGTGCACGCCGGGCTGCCAGCCGGCCGGG
>Ga0209342_10004588_pt1 | contig 14322 bp, 10 predicted proteins | sample RifCSP16_2_FD_184023 | JGI IMG/M metagenome (GOLD analysis project Ga0209342, IMG submission 184023) | Soil microbial communities from Rifle, Colorado - Rifle CSP2_sed 16_2 (SPAdes) (version 2) | ecosystem: Environmental > Terrestrial > Deep subsurface > Rock core/Sediment | place: Rifle... | reverse complement strand
GCCCGTCAAGTCGGGGGTGATTGCGTGTGAGGATCGGTCACTTGCGCTGCCACTCGGCCACGCCGCCACTGGCCTGCTCGATGCGTGTACTCTGCAGCCATTGCAGCGCGGCCGGCACATGCCGCACGTGTGCGTCCGCCATCTTCGACGACGACCTCCACGCCAAGCGCGTGGCCTCGCTGGGCAACCCGGTCGGAGGGGCGCTGGTCGGCGCTCGGCTCGCGGTGGCCACGCTCGGTCGGGCGCTGGCGATCGCGAAGCGCCGCAATCCCAAGCACGCAATCAAGCAGGTCGATCGGTTCTTCTCCAACACCGGGGTCGATGTCTGGCATCTCTTCGCCTCCTGGGTTTCGTTCGTCGTGGGGCCGCGCGCTGGTGCTGGACGGCGTTGAGGCGGCCATTCATGCTTCGACTCCCCTATTCGTGACGGGCTGCACCGAAGCAGTTCTCACGGTGTGAGGGCGCCGGGCGCGGCCACGTGACCGGGATCAAGTCCTGAGGCCCCGTCTGTCCGCTGCCCAGGGGAGAGCAACCGCGCGGCGAGGCGCAGAGCAAGCAGGCGGTCCTCTTCACGCTCCCTGTTGCGCCTCGTAACGAAGCACGGCCGCGCGACGCCACTGAGGTGGAAGACCGGCTCCTCACGATGCGTGACGAACGAACCAGCCCCCTCACGCAGAAGTTCGACGAGCTGATCCGTCAGCATGCCACGTTCCGTGAGACTTCCGGCCTGACATGAGGGGATGGTTCAGGGAGCCGGCGTCACCGCACGGGTAGCTCGTAGGGCGCGCTCGCGTTACAATATGCAGCTCCGAACGACCCGCGCATCCAGTGGCGCGCCAGCTCGACCGCCCAGCCCGTCCCGCCGTGGGCCGTCTTTGGCGGCGATGCCCCGCCGTGCACTCACGATCCGGACCCGCTTCGAGCCGACGCGGCTGGGGCGCGAGTTCCTGCGGCTGGCGTACGAGGCGGTGGTTCCCACTCGACGAGTGCGCGCGGGACGGGCCTGCAGTCGCGGAGCGCGAGATCCCGCCGTCACAGCCGAGCGGCAAGCCCGGCGCCCCGATCACGCGCGCCGTCGAGAGGGACCTGAAGGCCGCTGTGCAACGACCTAGGGGCCCGCGCAGCTCCCCTGGTACCCTCGAACGATGCGAACCCTGCTCGCTCTCACGGCCGCCCTGACCGTCGCGGGTGCCCCGGCCGACGCTCCACCTCCAGACGCGCTCGCGCAGGCGAACGCCGATTTCCACGCGATGTACCGCGAGGCCAAGGCACGCGCTCTCGCGAGCGCCGGTCCGGTCCTGATGGTCGAAGGCGACACGCTGGTCCTGCGGGACGGCGCCACGCGCACGGCGGTGAAGTTCCTCCCGCCCGGGTACAGCGCGCTCAAGGAGGTGAGCCACGTGCCGCTGGCGCTCTTCGTGCTGCTCCGCGACGTGGAGGGTCCGCTGGCGTGGCCGGCGAGGAAGGCGCTGGAGGGCCTGGTCACCGAGGTGAGACGCGCGCGCGCTTCGCTCGGGGCCCGGCCGTTCCCGAGGAGCACCCTCGCGCGGCAGGAGCAGGTGCTCGACGGCTCGGCCGCCCTCGTCGAGGGGATGATCGGGCGGGGCGCCGTCGCGCCGGGTGAGGTCGCTGGCTTCGCCAGGCGGGTGGGGCCGCTCCTCGAGGCAAATGCGGCAGACGCTGCCGCGCTCGAGCTGGAGGCGCTGCAGAAGCAGGTCGTAGCGTGGCGGGCGAAGCTCGGCTCCGCCTGGCCGCGCCTGCACGTCGTGGTGATGGGCAGCCACATGGCGCGGACGAAGGAGATCTCGCTGCAGTACTTCGAGCGGCTCCTCGGCGAGTCGCGCGAGGGCGGCCGCGTGGTCTTCGCCGAAGGTCTGTGGGACGAGGAGAAGGCGCTCGACCTGCTCGCCACCCATCTTGTCGACGGCGCCGCGAGCGAGGCCTTCTTCGGCAACGCGGTGAGGCTGCACGAGGACATGCTCGGCGAGGGAGCGCGGAAGTACCTCGACGCGCACCCGCCGCGGTAGCTCGCGCGCTGGCGCCTCGCCGCCGGGCTGAGGTCCCGGGCTGGTGCCACCCCGGGGTCGTCCTGCCTCCGCACGCAGCCGCTGTCTTCGCCGAAGGTTGACCACCCAGCGGCGCGGGTCGCGCCTCGTCCGGATCGTCCCAGGAGGAAATGCACATGAACCTACGTTCCTGCTCACCGCGCAGCGCAGCGTCAATGGCCTGATCGACCCCGACCTGCTCGCGCTCGCCGGGCGGTACTCGGTCAGCTCGGACTGCACCTAGGACGGCGTTTGCGAGCGCGAAAAGCAGCGAGAGGCGAGTCAGAAACGGGTCTCGCAGGGCCGCTCCGCCGCGAAGCGCTCGACCATGCCCGGCGACCAGGGGAAGGCGCTGTCGTTGAAGGCCCATGCGAGGCTGCCCGCGTAGCCGGCGGCCCACAGGTCGGCCGAGAGCTGGGCAGCCGAGCGCGCCGGTTGGCCGCCGATCTCCGACACCCCCTGGATCGGGAACTCGCCCATGACCACGGGCTTGTCGGTGACGCCCGCGGCGGCGAGCGTGACCGTCGCGTACGGGTACCATTGGTGAACCCAGTCGTAGTAGTGGAACTGGTAGAAGTCGACGTCGACGTGGGACCAGGCCCGTGCCCACTTGATCGCCGCGCCCCCGATCGTGATGAGCGCGCCGCTGCTTCCGCGCAGGGCGGCGGCCGTCTCCTTCAGGAAGGTCTCCATCTGCTGGTGGGTGACGGGCTGCAGGCGGCTCTGGGGCTCGTAGGGCTCGCCGCCGTACAGGTCCGGTCCGGTCATCGCCCACTCCGGCTCGTTCACCATGTCCCAGGCGATCATGCGCTGCTTGTGCGGGCTGCGCTCGACCGCTCGCGCCACGGGGACGACGAGGTTGTCGATGAGCTTGCGGCGGAGTGCGGCGTCGATGACCATCGGCTGGATCCCGCGCGAGGTGATGCTGCCCTCCTCCTGCGTCGGGCCGAAGCTGTCGAAGGAGAAGAGCGTCAGCATCAGGTAGACGTCGTTCTCCTCGGCCACGGCCAGCGCCTCCTCGACGTCGGCGTCGAGGCTGCCGGCGATCCCACTGGGGGCGCCGTCCGCTCCCCAGGTGATGCTCTCGGTGAGGAAGCGGGGGAACATCCACCAGCGGATGACGCTCACGCCGGCGTCCTTCATCGCCCTCATGTCGGCCGAGAACCGGTCACGGGCGCTGGCCACCCCAGGGGAGCCCCAGGCCGACACGCCGCCGAAGTCGCCGCCCCAGTTGCCCCACGCCCAGTTCACCCCGTAAGCGAACCGCTCCTCGCACCTCCAGACGAGCCCGTGCGGCGCCGGGCAGCGGTCGCCGCAGCTGTCCGGCGACGCAGGTGTATCGCTGCCGCACGCGCAGGCACAGGCCATGGCCAGCGCCGCGAACCTCAGCGGGCGGGGACGCGAGCCGAGCATCATGTGAGGCGCCGTCCAGGAGCGGCCGTGGATCGAGCGCACGGTAAAGATAGCTTGCCAGGGGCCGCGCCAGCCGGCAAGGACGAAATTGACCGTCTGTCGCGCTGGCCCGCGGCCGCCTCCAGCCCAAGGAGACCGTCGGGGGCGGCCGCCCCCGACGGTTAGTTTAGGCGCTACTCCAGATCGGCCGGATCGTTGAACAGCACCGACAGCCTTATGCTGCCGTGCCCGAACTGCGGGAAGCCCGGCGCCGAGCGGTTGCCGGGATCGAGGTTGGACGCCGTGTCGTCCGGCGGGAACAGCACCAGCGAATTCAGGAACGCCATCAGCGCGTCCGTTTCGTGGCGGTGCAGCTTGGCGAAGGCGTCGCGCGCCGCCGCCGCCTCCCCGCCGTGGCGCAGGATGACGTCGGTCAGCGTCATGCTGCGGCCGTCGTGCCCGTAGGGCCCGGTCGACCCCACGCCCCACAGAGGCCGGGTGAGGAACTGCGTCTGCAGCGTCCCGTCCCAGTTGCGCTCGTGGAGATCGGGGCCCAGGTCGTGGCGCTTGAAGTCGGTGAAGATGCTCTGGACCAGGAACGGCCCCCCCTTCGGCTGTTTCAGGGCGGGGAACCCCGTGCCGTCGTCCACTTCCTGGATCATGGTGGTGGCGGTGGCGAACAGGTTGTTGAAGACGCCCTTCACCGGGTCGTAGACGGTCTCCACATCGCCCACCCGCCGGTCGTGGTCGATCCGCAGGTCGGCGACGTGACAGGAGGCGCAGCCGGTCCTGTCGAACACCCTGCGTCCCTTGGCGGTCGTCTCGTCCTGCGCGTGTAACCCCGGCTTGAAGTAGTTCAGCAGGTAGAACTCCAGGTGATCCACGATCGCGGGGTCGACCTCGTTTCCGTTGGCATCGTCCGGCTTCGGGGGCGGCTCCACCTTGTCTTTCGACCCATCCAGCGGCATGCCGGACGGCGTGACCACCGTGCCGCCGGCGCTGGCCGTGAGCAAATCGGGATCGCTCGAGGCTTCCAGGCCCATCTCGTTGTGGAGCGCGCCGACCACGAACTCACGGATGGAGATGGTACCGCCCTGGGCGAAGAAGGGCCGTACCCGCAGGTCGGGATCGACGCCCTCCACCCGGGCGGTGTCCAGCGATCCGTCCCGGTGGGCGGTGATCGAGCCGAAGGGAATGCCCTTGCTCAGGAGCTGCTCGGTGACGGAACGCTGCTTCCGCCTGGCCTTGACGATGGCCCCATCGCGAATCGCACGCAGGTCAGACGTGATCTCGTCGGCCAGCATCTCCTTCAGCCCGAGGCCGAACAGGTGTGGAGAATCGCGACTGTCGGGGCGGGTGACGACGTCTCCACCCGCGCCGGCCGCTCCGCGGGGACGGCCATGGCAGAGCGCGCAGCTGTCGGCGAGCCCGGCGCCGATGGCGATGTCGGTGTCGATGTCGCCCACCCCGTCCCTCTCGTTGGGGCCCTGTCCCTGCGCGCGGGTGAACTTGCGCTGGAAGAGCTGTCGCCCACGGCGGATGGATCGAAACGGGTCACGGGCAAGGATGAAGACCGAGGAACCCGGCGTCATCTCGTCGCCGCGCCCGGCACCTATCTCCTCCGGCAACGACTTGTTGATCCCGGCCCTGGCCGTGCTCGGCGCCTGGGTGTTGTCGATCATCTGGGCGGAGGCCACGCTCACGGTGAGGACCGAGCCGGCCGTCGTGGCCCAAGCAACGAGTCCCTTCGTCTTCCATCGCATGCTTCGACTCCCTTCTTCGGTGACGGGCTGCAACGGAAATGCAGTCCTCACCTGAGGGAGCCGGACCGACGGGGCCACGTGACCGGGATCAACTTCTTACGCCCCGCCTTATCGCGGGCACGCTGCCCGGGGAGCGCAGCCGCGCGGCGAGGCGCAGAGCGAGCAAGCGGTCCCCTCCACGCTCTACCGGAAGACCGCGGCCGAGCTGCTGCGGAGGTTCCCCGAGGTCGTCGAGCCGCTGCGCGACGGGCGCCTTTGCGTCACCACCGTCATCGAGCTCGCCAAGGTCATCACCGAGCATCAGGTAGACGTCGTTCTCCTCGGCCACATCAGGGCCCAGCGCTCATTTGCTGAGCCGGTGCGGCTCCCGCCTGTCGCTCCCCGGGGCGGGAGATCTCCAGGAAGGACCGGAACGACGCGATCCGGTCGGTGCCGATGAGGTCCACGCCTGCTCTGAGGGCCGCTGTCCACGCCTCCCTCCGCTCGGGGACATCGTACAACCGCAGGCGCCGCCCGAGCTGGTGGACCTTGTCGACGATGGCGCGCAGGCGGCCGTAGGGCACGACCGCCCGCCGCTCATCCCCTCCCACCACCTCGTGCCATGGCAGCGCGTACCAGGTCCAGCGCCGATCGGCGGCGGCGTCCCCCCGACGGAGCTGGTTGCTGTCGCGGCATGCCAGGCGCACCCTGTGACCATCCGTGTAGCGGGTCTTCGCCTCCTCGTCGCCCGTGAGGATCACGATCACGGGCCCGTGGACCACGGCCTCGTCGGTGAAGACGGTCAGCATCGGGTATCGCTCGAGGAGCGCGTGGAGGGCGTCGGTGAGCTCGGGCCGCGACTCCTTGAGGTCGATCCAGAGGTAGAAGGGCCTCCGGTCCCCGTACACGGAGCCGAGCCGGTCGACCCGCTCCTGAAGCGGGACGAGGTACAGATCTTCCAGGCGGCCCCGGCTGAAGGAGGGCTCGTGCGAGACGACGATCTCGCCTCCGCGCAACCACACATCGGCCTCGACGCTGGGGAACCCTGAGCGCACGGCTTCGAAGAGCGGGCTGCGCTGCTCGAAGTCGTTGTGCGAGTGGGCCACGGCCAGCAGCGCGCCGTCACCCCGCTGCGCCATGTCGTGGCCGCCCCCGTGCATGAGGGCGATCAGCACCATGGGAGTGATCAGCATGTTGCTATCGTGAAGTGCAAAGCGCGAGGCCGAGCAGGTAGACCGAAACAGAGCGTACCGGAAGAGGTCGGTGATCATTCCTCCACCGCTGGCGTGCGATGTAGGGAAAGCGCCGCTCGTGCGCGGGAGGCCGGGGATGCCACGCCCTCCAGGGAGCCGCGGGCGACCTCTACGCGACCTTCCGTTCGGAGAACGGCACGACGCGCATAGGCCCGAGAGCCGCGCGCGGCAGCTCGACCGCGCCGACTCCGGTCGTCACGTCGAGGCCGTCGAGGTGGCGGTCGATGGCGCGCTCGATGTCGCCCGCGCTGGCGAGGACCGGCTTCACCTTCATCCCGGTCGCGAAGGAGACCTCGTCGAGCACCGCGAGGTTCTGCGGCTCGCTCGTCGCGATGACGATCGGACCGCGCCTGGACGACGACACGAGGGCGATGGGGAAGACCTTCCGGGAGCGGATGAGCTTCTCCGGCACCAGCCGGACGATGGCCGGCGGGACGTACCGTTCGCCCAGCTCGATGTACGGGACGGTGAGCTGTCGCGACAGCTCCGCCAGGAGCACTGGCTCCGAGACGAACCCTAGACCGACCAGGGCCTCGCCCAGCCGCCCGCCCCAGCGGCGCTGGTGCGCGAGCGCGCTCTGCAGCTGCCAGCCGTCGATGCGGCCTGACTGGATGAGGAGCTGTCCGATTGGAAGTCGCGAGGTCACTTTCCACCCCCTGCGCCCGGCGCGGGCGCACGTGGGGGTGGGTTATGCGCTCGCTGTGCCAGGCGATGGAGTCCGGCCAATCAACCCTGTTTATTTCGTCAATACAGCGACTTGGGCTACGTGGGTTTCGGACTTTCTCGTCCCTCGGGGGCGGGGCCAACACACGGGTGCGAGTGGACCCGGAGCGGGTTCTGCCGCGGCGCCAAACCCCAGGCCCCACGCCACCATGCCGTCAGCGCTTCTTCGCGCCCTTCCTCCCGGCGATCTCGTTGAGCCGCGCCCGCGCACGCTTCGCGGCCGTGGTCTGGGGATAGCGCTTCACCACCTCCGAGAAGAGCTTCGCGGCGGCTGCGCGGTCCTCGAGCCCCAGCATCGATTCGCCGGTCCTGAGGAGCGCGTCCGGCGCCTTGTCCGAGCGCGGGAAGTCCTGCGCCACCTTGCCGTACTCGAGGATGGCCTCTCGGTAGCGCTTGTCGCCGAACCACAGCTCCCCGAGCCTGAAGTGGGCATCCGCCGCCCGGGGGTCGGTGGGCCACTTCTTCACGAACTCCTCGTAGAGCCCGCGCGCTACCGCGCGCTCGCCCTTGGCCTCCTGCTCCTGCGCGAGCGCGAAGAAGGGCCCCGGCGCCGACGGGCGCTGGAGCGCCTCCGCCTTCTTCTTCGCCTCCCACTCGGCGAGCGCGCCGGCGCCCTTGAGCGCCGCGAAGCGCGCCTCGGTGTCACGCTCGAGGGTGTCGAGCCGGTGCGTCTGCTCCTCGAGGATACCGCGCAGCCGCACCGCCTCCTCCTGGAGGCGATCCTGGTTCACGGCCAGATCGGCGCCGGTCCGGTGTGCGGCCGCGTTCAGCTCTTCGATCTTCTTGTCCACCGCGGCGATGCGCTCACGCAACGCCGCCCGCTGCTCCTCGAGCTGCTTCGCCGAGAGCTCGCTCTCCCCCTCGAGGCGCTGGATGCGCGCCTCCATCTCGCGGCCCTTGCTGGCGGTGACGCAACCCGCCGCCGCGACGAGGAGAGCGAGCCCGGCGAGGCGGCTCACGAGCGGGGCGCTCCGGCCTCGGGCCTGACGTCGCTGCGGCGGTTCTTGGAGTAGCACGAGTCGTCGCTCTCGCTGCACACCGGCTTCTCCTTGCCGAAGCTCGTGGCCCGGAGGGCGGCGCCGACCCCGAGGTTCCCGAGGTACTTCTTCGCCGACTCCGCGCGGCGCTCGCCGAGGTGGAGGTTGTACTCGGTCGTACCGCGCTCGTCGCAGTTGCCCTCGATGACGAGCGACTTCACGCTCGAGCTCTTGATGCACCCGGCGACCTTCTCCAGCGTGCCCCGCGCCTTCGCGTCGAGGTCCGCCCTGTTGAAGTCGTAGTAGACCGAGGGCGCGCCGGCGGGGCCCACGTCGGCCCCCACGCACTGCGTGTAAGCGGCCGCGGCCGCGTCGTCGGACGACAGCTTCTCCACGCACTTGCCGGCCTCGCAGCCCTTCCCCGGGCCGCATTGCGTGTCGGTCTCGCACTCCGGCGTCTGGACGGCGCACTTGCCGTCCTGGCACGCCTTGCCTGGCCCGCAGTCACCATCCGTCTCGCACTCGGGCTTCGGCATGCACTTGTTCGCGCGGCAAACCATGCCCGGCTGGCAGTCGGCGTCCGCGCCGCACTCCTGGCAGCGGCCCTCGACGCAGATCTTGCCGAACCCTTCCTGCTCCTTGCAGTCGTCGCTCGTCTTGCACTCACCGTCCTTGGGCTTCGAGGGGCAACCTGCGAGGAACATCGCTGCTAGCGGGATCGCAACGAGCATGGCACGGCGCATTCGACTCCTCCGTTCGGACGATATCGGTAAAGGAACTCGGTGGTTTTTCGCTCGGTTCGGAACGCGTGTCAAAGGAAAAGCTTCCCAGGTAAGTTTCCGCACATGCCACAGACCATCCTCGTCGTCGACGATGAGCGGAACATCCAGCTCACGCTCTCGCGCGCCCTGACCCTTGAGGGGTACCTGGCCGAGACCGCTGGAGGAGGCGTCGAAGCGCTGGAGAAGATCGCCGCCCTGCCGGTCGACCTCGTCGTCATGGACGTACGAATGCCCGACCTCGACGGGCTCACGGTGCTCGAGCGAGCGCGCCAGACGCGCCCCGACCTGCCGGTGATCGTCATGAGCGGCCACGGGTCGATCGAGACGGTGCGGCAAGCGTTCAAGCTGGGGGCCTTCGACTACCTCGAGAAGCCCATCACGGAGCGCGACAAGCTCCTGGTCGCGGTCCGCAACGCGCTCGCCCTCCGGCACCTCGAGGAGGAGAACGCCGAGCTCAGGCGCGAGACCGGCAAGGGGGAGATGGTGGGGAGCGGCCCCGCCATGGCTCGCCTGTTCGAGCTCGTGCGCCGCGCCGCGCCGAGCGAGGGGCGCGTCCTCGTCACGGGCGAGAACGGCACCGGGAAGGAGCTCGTCGCGCGCGCGCTGCACGAGGGCTCGCGCCGGAAGCCCGCGCCGTTCGTGAAGCTCAACTGCGCGGCGGTCCCGGCGGAGCTCATCGAGAGCGAGCTGTTCGGCCACGAGAAGGGGGCCTTCACCGGTGCGGTGGCGGCCCGCAAGGGCAAGTTCGAGCTCGCGGACGGAGGCAGCCTCCTCCTCGACGAGGTGGGCGACATGCCCGCCGCCATGCAGGCCAAGGTGCTGCGGGTCTTGCAAGAGGGTGAGCTGGAGCGCGTGGGCGGCCAGCAGACGCTCCGGGTCGACGTGCGCGTCATCGCATCCACCAACAAGGACTTGCAGGCGGAGGTCGCGGCGGGCCGTTTCCGGGAGGACCTCTACTACCGGCTGGCGGTCGTCCTCTTGCAGGTCCCGCCGCTGCGGGAGCGCAGGGAGGACATCCCCGACCTCGCCTGTCGCTTCCTCGAGGAAGCTTGCCTGCGCAACGGTCGCCGGCCCATGAGCTTCACGCGCGACGCCTACCTCGTGCTGCAGGGGCACGAGTGGCCGGGTAACGTCCGCGAGCTCCGGAACCTGGTCGAGCGCGTGGCCATCCTGTGCGACGGGCCCGTGCTCGGGCCGGAGGTGGTGGCGGCCGTCCTCCCGGGCGCGCGGAAGCCCCGGGTCGACCGCCTCCGGGAGGGCGCGAGCTTCCACCAGATGGTCGAGGAGGCCGAGCGCGAGATCATCCTCTCCGCGCTCGCCCGCCAGGCCGAGAACGTCACCGAGACCGCGCGCGCGCTCGGGCTCGAGCGGAGCCACCTCTACAAGAAGATGAAGGCCCTCGGCATCCGCCGCGAATGACACGTGTCACGCCGGACACGCCACCGCCGGCAGGTCCGGAATGGCGCGCCCGCTCGGCTGTTTCCGATCTCGGTCGCCGGGCATGAGCGATGCTAGGGCCTCCTCCCGGCTTCTGGCTCACGAGAGCCCTTGCACTCCGGGGGGAAGGAGCGCTACGAGGCGTCCCGGACCGACCCCCACGCCGCTCGAGCTTCGCTTGCATACACCTGCCGACATCTCGCTCTCACGGCGGACCGCCCTTCGGCTGGCCATGGCGAGGGTCCTCCGCTTCGGCCGCCGCCATCGCGCCGTCGCCTCGCTCGCCGTGGTGGCCTCGCTCGTGCTGGCGGGGGGCGGGTTCGCGCTCGCGGCCGCCCATGACCTGCCCGCCTTCGACACGCTCAGGGACTACGAGCCGCTCACCTCGACGCGCGTCTACGGGGCCGACGGGAGCGAGGTCTTCGAGTTCCACCGCGAACGCCGGACCGTGGTGCCGTTCGAGGAGATCCCGGACGTGCTGAAGAAGGCGGTGCTCGCCTCAGAGGACGCGCACTTCTACCAGCACGAAGGCGTGAACTACCTGGCCATCGCGCGCTGCGCGCTGAAGAACGTCGTGCGCGGGCACGCGTTCTGTGGAGCCTCCACCATCACGCAGCAGGTGGTGCGGACGTTCCTGCTCTCCTCGGAGAAGCGCGTCACCCGCAAGCTCAAGGAGATCGTCCTCGCGCGCCGGCTGGAACAGAATCTCAAGAAGGACGAGATCCTCTTCCTGTACCTGAACCAGATCTACTTCGGGCACCAGCGCTACGGCGTGGAGGAGGCGGCGCGCTTCTACTTCGGGAAGAGCGTGCGCCAACTCACGGTGGGTGAATCGGCGCTCATCGCCGGTCTGGTGCAGTCGCCGGAGCGGCTCTCCCCGGTCAAGCACCCCGACGCGGCGAAGGAGCGGCAGCGCTACGTGTTGCGGCGGATGGCCGCGGAGGGCTTCGTCTCCAAGGCGACCGCCGACGCCGAGGCCGCCAAGCCCATCAGGGTCGCGCGCCGGTCCGGCGACACACCGGGCGCGTCCTACGCCGACGCGGTGCGCAAGTACCTCGACCAGCGCTACGGCGCCGAGCGCGTGGAGACCGACGGGCTGGTGGTGGAAGTCGCCATGGACCCCGCCCAGCAGAAGGCGGCCGAGGACGCGCTGGAGGCGCAGCTCCGGGCGGTGGACAAGCGCCAGGGCTGGCGGGGCGCGCCGCACCACCTCGACGAGCGCCAACTCGCCGCGGCCATGCCGCTCTGGCGGGAACGGCTCAAGGCCGCCGCGCCACGCGACGGGTCGGTGGCGGCCTGGGACCTGGGCCGCGTCTCGAAGGACGACATCGAGCCGGGCACGGAGAACCAGGCGGACATCCGGCGAATGGCGAGCGTGAAGCCGCTCCTCGTGGACGGCACCTATAGCGTGCTCGTCAAGCACGTCTCGGACCGGACGGCGACCGTCGACCTCGGGAACGCGACCGGAGCGCTGGACCTGTCCGACGTGCGCTGGGCGCGCAAGTGGAATCCCACCGCCTTCACACCCGCACCTCGGCGGATGAGGGATGTCCTCCAGGCGGGGGACGTCGTCCTCGTGCGCGTCGCCCGGAGCAAGGCCAGCCCGGCGGATCTCGCCCGGGCGGGGAAGCCGGTCCCCGTGTCGCTGGAGCAGGTCCCCAAGGTGCAGGGCGCCTTCGTGGCCATCGATCCCGCGACCCGTGGCATCCGCGCGCTCGTGGGCGGCTACGATTTCGCGATCTCGCAGTTCAACCGGGCGATCCAGGCCAGGCGCCAGCCCGGCTCGGCCTTCAAGCCGTTCGTCTGGGGGGCCGCCATCGAGTCGCGCCGGTACACCCCCGCCACGGTCGTCTACGACACCCCCGACATCTTCCGCGACGCCTGGACCGGGAAGGAGTGGAAGCCGCAGAACTTCGAGCGCGACGAGTACGTCGGACCGATCCTTCTCGAGCAGGCGCTGGCGCACTCGAAGAACACCGTCTCGGCGAAGCTGGTCGACGCGCTCGGCGTGGACGCGGTGATCGGGTTTGCGCGACGGTGCGGCGTCGAGAGCGAGCTTCCGCGCACGCTCTCCCTGGCGCTGGGGGTCGGCGAGGTGACGGCGCTCGAGCTCGTCAACGCGTACGCGACCATCGCAGCGCGTGGCTTCGCGACGCCCCCCCTCCTCGTGCTCAGGGTGCGCGACCGCAAGGGCCAGGTGCTCGAGGAGCATCCGCCCGTCACGGCACCGGCGGCGCATGCGCCAGTCGAGGCGCTCCCGGCGGTCGCGACCGCGAGTTCGACCGCGGAGGCGGAAGCGTACGCGGAAGCGGAAGCGAACCCGAGCCCCCCGCCGCACACCATCCCCGCATCCGGGCTCGAGCCCGAGGTCGCCTTCGTGCTCACGTCGATGATGCGCGACGTCGTCGAATACGGCACCGGCGCCGCGGCGAAGAGCCTTGGACGCCCGCTCGCCGGCAAGACGGGCACCGCCCAGGAGCATCGAGACGCCTGGTTCGTGGGCTTCTCGCCCGATCTCGTCGCCGGCGCCTGGATAGGGTTCGACTCCCACGAGCCGCTCGGCGGGCGCGAGACCGGCGCCGGAGCCGCCTTGCCAATGTGGATGGCCTTCATGCGGGAGACCCTCGGCCGGTCGGCGGTGAGGGAGTTCCCGCTCGTGCGCAACGTCGAGCTCGCGCGTATCGACTCGAGGAGCGGCACCCTCGCCGACCCCTCGACACCCGACGCCATGATCTTCTCGTTCATCGCCGGGACCGTCCCCGCGCCAGCCGCTGCCTCGGTCGAGGCCTCCGCGCCGCAGGGCTTCTTCATGGACGACAACTGATTCAACCTCCTGGCTCAGTGCGCACGCAGGGACTTCAGGCTTCAGGCCTCGGGGCTTCCGCTGTAGCCTTGGCCCAGCCTTGGAACCTGGGGCCTCCGTGATCTCCCTGCTAGCTCTCCTCACCTTCACCGCCGGCGCAGACCCAGGCGGCGCCCTCGCCTCGGCAGTCGACGACCTGGCGGCGCGAACCTGCGCCGGGACGGAGCCTGGCACGGTGGCCCTCGCGGTAGAAGCACCGGCGGCAGCTGGGCTGCGCGAGCCCATCGAGACAGCGCTCGCGGCCGCACTGGCACAGCGCGGGTTCACGCCCGTCCCGCTGCGGGGGGCGGACGCCGCCTACGCGGAGAAGGCCGCGCGCAACCTCGCGGCCGACCTCCTCGTGCGCGTGCACGCCGCGCTCTCCGCCGAGGGGCTGGCCCTCACGGCCGAGGCCATCCCCACGAGACCGAACTTCTTCCTCCAGCGCATCCCCGAAGCCAGCGCCGGCGGTGCGCGGCTCTCGGCGGTGACGGTGCCGGCCAGTCCGTCGCTCAGGGCCCTGGCCTCTGCCACGCGGCCGGCGGGCGCCCTCTCGCTCGGGCCGATCGCCATGCTCGACGAGCGCGTCCTCGCGCTCGGGGCCGGATCCGCCGAGGGGGGCGCGGTCCGCGTTGCCGCTGTCACTGCGACCCGGGTGCTCCTTCTCGACGCCGTGGGCACGGTCCTCTCGACGTTGGCGCTCCGACCCGCACTGACGGGCCCACGCGTGCGGGATCGTGCCGCGACCGTGGCGGTGGGCGACTTCGGCGCCGGGCGCGTCGCCTTCTCGGTGGCAGGCACCCCCGGAGGAGAGCTCCTGTCCGCGGCTGGCGACCGACTCGCGGCCGCGGGGACCCTCCCCGCGGCGCTGCTGGCATCGGGCGCCGCGGGCCCTCTCTTCGGCGCGTTCATCCCGGGGCACGGCGTCCTCTCCACCGCTGTCGGCCGCGACCCGGCGGCAGCGCCGGCGGCGCAAAGAAGGCCGCCGGCTTCGCCGGCGGCTGCGCCTTCGGCGCAGAACAGGCCGCCGGCTTCGCCGGCGGCTGCGCCTTCGGCGCAGAACAGGCCGCCGGCTTCGCCATCTTTGACATCGGGGGCTCCGCCCCCGATACCCCCGGCCCCCCCGACC
>Ga0209342_10004587_pt1 | contig 14324 bp, 10 predicted proteins | sample RifCSP16_2_FD_184023 | JGI IMG/M metagenome (GOLD analysis project Ga0209342, IMG submission 184023) | Soil microbial communities from Rifle, Colorado - Rifle CSP2_sed 16_2 (SPAdes) (version 2) | ecosystem: Environmental > Terrestrial > Deep subsurface > Rock core/Sediment | place: Rifle... | reverse complement strand
GGGCGAAAAACACATTGGCCTCGCGCTCTCCGATCCGAGCGGGATCGTCGCCCGGCCGCTCACGACCCTCAAACACGAGGCCCGCGAGAAAGACGCCGCGCGCATCGCCGCCCTCGCCGTCGCACATCAGGCCGACATGATTCTCGTCGGCCTGGCGCTCGACGCCTCCGGCGCCGTCGGCCCGCAGGCCCGCCGCGCCGAGCGCCTGGTCGAAGCCCTGCGTGCGCTCACCGCACTGCCCGTGACCACTTACGACGAAAGCTTCTCCACCGAAGCCGCCCGGCGCGCCCTCCTGACCGGCGGCAGGAAGCGCCGCGCGCGCCGGGAACAAATCCACGCCGCCGCCGCCGCCGCGCTCCTCCAGAGTTACCTCGATGCGCATTCGAGCGAATAGACAACGCGCCAACCTCGTCGGACGGTTCTTGATCTTCATGCTCGCCATCGGGGCGTTTGCCGCGCTCGGCGTCGTCATCCTGATCCGATTGGGGACGGCGGCGCGCGACCTGGGTCCCGCCGCGGAAGACCTGAACCCACTCGAAAGTTTCCTGCTCTCGACTTATCTCTCGGCCCACGCCGCCGACCTCAACGCGCCCGCCGGAGATGACGTGACCCCAATCATCCTCTCCGTTCAGCCGGGCGCCTCCGCTGCCGGCGTGTCCGCTCAACTCGCCGCGTTGGGACTCGTGCGCGACGCGCGCGTGCTCAACTTTTATCTCCGCTACACCGGCCTCGACAATCATATCGAAGCCGGCGACTTTGCCCTCAACCAGACGATGACCATCAGGCAAATCACCTCGGCCCTCACCAATGCCCGTGACCGGCAGATGGCCGTGCGCCTCGCCGAAGGCTGGCGGCTCGAACAGATGGCTGAGGCCTTGAGCGCGAATCCTATCTTGAACGTTGCACGCGACGAATTTCTCGCCCTCGCCGGGCCGGAGGCGCCGCACACGGGCTACACTTTCAGCGGCGACCTGCCTCCCGGCGCGTCGCTCGAAGGCTTCCTCTTTCCCGACACGTACCTTTTCCGCCCCGGCGCGACCGCCGACGACGTGATCAAAGCGATGCTGGACAACTTCGAGGCCCATCTCCCCGCCGATTACCGCAGCCAGGTTGCCGGGCGCAACCTCACGCTCTATCAGGCGATCACGCTGGCGTCGCTCATCGAGCGCGAAGCCGTCGTGGACGACGAGCGTTCCCTCATCGCCTCGGTCATCTACAACCGCCTCGCCATCAGTCAGGCGCTTGAGATTGACGCGACCGTGCAATACGCCGTCGCCGCCCCAGGCGACTGGTGGCCGAGCATCGCCGGGCTGGACTTCCGAGCCATTGTCAGCCCTTACAACACGTACTACGTCACCGGCCTCCCCGCCGGGCCAATTGCCAACCCGGGCCTCAAGTCTATCCTCGCCGCCGCCAGTCCCGCCGCCAGCGACTACCTCTACTACCGCGCCCGCTGCGACGGTTCGGGCCGGCATAATTTTGCCGCGACCTACGAGGAACATCTTGCGAATGCCTGCCCTTAAACTGTTTGCTGCTGGCTGCCTGCTCCTCACGGCGTGCTTTCCCGTCACCCGCCCCGTCGTCAAGATCGCCCTCGTCGCTCCGTTCGAAGGCCGCTACCGCGAGGTAGGCTACGAGATCAATTACTCCGTCCGCCTCGCGGTCCGGGAAGCGAACCAGAATGGCGGGGTAGCCGGCTACTCCATCGGGCTGCTGGCCTTTGACGACTCTGGAGACCCTGACATGGCGATGGCCCAGGCGCGCAAGGTCGCTTCAGACCCGCAGGTGATTGCCGTCCTCGGCCACTGGCTCGACTCCACCACCCTCGCCGCCGTGCCCGAATACGATGCTGCGGGCATTCCCTTAATCGCCACAACCACCTCGCCCGATCTCCCCATATCCGCTTTTCGCCTCTGGCTCACCCAATCCGCCTACAACAACACGCTGCCCTCCGCCCTCCACTGCCCTCTCCCCTGTGACTCATTAGAAGACTTAGATTGGTTAATCTCCCACCTCCAGCTTCCAATCTCCCCCCTCCAAATCGTCGGCCCTCCCCTCTGGAGCCAGCCCCAATTCACCCGCCTCGCCGGTCCCGCGGCCGAGGACGTCTATTTCCTCGCCCCAGCCCCTCTCCCCGCCGACTCCGCCGACCCGACTTTCACCGATCACTACCGCGCCATCTCGTTCGGCGTCGAGCCGCGCTCGTACGCCGTACTGGCTTACGACGCGACGCGCCTCGTCTTCGACGCCCTGGCCAGAGACGTGAAGACGAACGGCGCGCCGACGCGCGCTGGCGTCGCCGCCGCCCTCGCCCAGGCGGATTACGCCGGCCTGAGTGGAAAGATCAGTTTTGACTCAAATCACGATTGGGCTGAAGCGCAGGGGTGGGTGTATCAGTGGAAGCATGGAGAAGTGGCTAAGCCGTGACTCATTTCTCCATCCAAATAAACCCATCACCGTCCCCTCAGCACTTCATAAAACAGCGGCAGCGGCTCCACCTTCTTCGCGCTGAACCTATGCGCGGCGAGCACGCGCGCCTTTGCCGCCTTCAGTTGCGCCGCGTCGTTGGCGTGAATGGTGAACAACGGCTCGCCTTTCCGAACCCGATCGCCGACCTTGTGGTGAATGACCAACCCGACGGCGTGGTCAATCGAGTCGCCCTTTTTCGCCCGGCCAGCCCCTAAATCCACGGATGCCAGCCCGATCTCGCGGGCGTTGACCTCACGCAGATAACCCGAGCGCGGCGCGTTCACGGTCTCGACCAGCGAGGCCTTGGGCAACAGGTCAGGATTCTCGATCACCCGCACGTCGCCGCCCTGCGCCTCCACGAGCTGCCTGAACTTGGCAAACGCGCTCCCGTCGGCCAGCGCCGCTTCCAGCCGCGCCCGCGCGGCCTTCGGCGTCCTCGCCTTGCCGGCCAGCCTGAGCAAATGCCCGGCGACCTCCAGGCAATGCTCGCGGAAGTCGTGCGGGCCTGCGCCGCGCAGCGTCTCAATGGCCTCTTTCACTTCGAGCGTGTTGCCCACCGCATGGCCCAGCGGCTGGTTCATGTCCGAGATCAGCGCGACCACCCTGCGCCCGGCGATCCGGCCGATCTCCACCATCGCTTGCGCCAGCTTCGCCGCCTCGGCGACGGTCGGCATGAACGCGCCGCTCCCGGCTTTCACATCGAGCACAATCGCCTGCGCCCCGCCGGCGATTTTCTTACTCATCACGCTGCTGGCGATCAAGGGGATGCTGTCCACTGTGCCGGTCACATCACGCAGGGCGTAGAGTTTGCCGTCGGCCGGCGCGAGATCCGCCGATTGTCCGGTGAGCACGACGCCGATTTCCTTCAACTGCCGCTTGAACGACTCGGTGGAAAGCGAGGCCCGGTACCCCGGGATGGATTCCAGCTTGTCCACCGTTCCGCCGGAATAGCCCAACCCGCGCCCGGACATTTTGCCCACCGGCACGCCGCACGCGGCCACCAGCGGCTCCACGACGAGCGTCACCTTGTCGCCCACGCCGCCGGTCGAATGCTTGTCCACCGCGAAGGGCACGGTATCGCTCAAATCCAACACCTCGCCCGAACGCGCCATGGCCAGCGTCAGGTCAGTCGTCTCGCGGGCCGTCATCCCCTGGAAATAGACTGCCATCGCCCACGCCGCCACCTGATAGTCAGGGATTTCCCCCTGGGTCATCCCCTGGACGAAAAACTCGATCTCTGCGCGGCTCAACTCGCCGCCGTCGCGCTTTTTGATGATGATGTCTACGGCACGCATAGGTCCTCGGACAACAGGTGGGTAACGGACATACGGATGTTGGAGTGCCAAATTATAGACGTTGGTTATCTCAACGCAAAACAGTATAATCCGTCCACCTTATCCGTTACTTATCCCTTGCCGCCATGCCTACCTGTGACCTCCTCCTCACCAACGCCACGGTACTCACGCTGGATGAGCGCTTCACCCACTATGCCTCAGGCGCAGTCGCCGTCACGGGCGATTCCATCGCCGCCGTCGGGGACATCGCCAGGGAGTATCAAGCCAAACAGACGGTAGATTGCGGGGGAAAGGTTGTGTTACCCGGCCTGGTCAACGCACACACGCACGCGCCGATGACCCTCCTGCGCGGCCTGGCCGACGACCTGCGCCTCGACGTGTGGCTGTTAGGCTATATGCTGCCGGTCGAGCGCGAGTTCGTCAGCCCTGATTTTGTCAAACTTGGCGCGGGCCTCGCGTGCGCCGAAATGATCCGCTCCGGCGTCACCTGCTTCGCGGACATGTACTACTTCGAGGAGTCCGTCGCCGAGGTGACCGCCGCCGCCGGGATGCGCGCGCTGTGCGGGCAGACGGTGCTCAAGTTCCCCTCCCCCGACGCCGCGAGTTACGAAGACTCGCTCGCGCTCGCCCGCGACTTCATCACACGCTGGAAGAACCACCCGCTGATCGTCCCGGCCCCCGCCCCGCACGCGCCATACACCTGCACAGCCGAAATCCTGCAAGCCTGCGCCGCCCTCGCCGTCGAGTTTGACGTCCCCCTGCACATCCACATCTCTGAGACCTTGCTGGAGGTCGAGAACTCGCGCCGGGAACACGGGATGCCGGTCGTCCCCTGGGTGAAGAAGCAGGGATTGTTCGACGCCAAAGTCCTCGCGGCGCACTGCGTCCACGTTGACGAGGGGGAAATACGCACGCTCAAGAACACGCGCGCCGGCGTGGCGCACAATCCCACCAGCAACCTCAAACTAGCTTCGGGCATCGCGCCAGTCGCGAAGATGCTCGCAAGCGGGTTGAACGTGGGGATCGGGACCGATGGCCCGGCTTCGAATAACGATCTGGATATGTTCGAAGAGACGCGCCTCGCGGCGATCCTCGCCAAGGGGATCAGCGGCGATCCGACAGCCTTGCCCGCCCGCCAGGCGCTGGCGATGGCGACCCGGCTCGGCGCGCGCGCCCTGCATCTCGGCCACCTCACAGGGGCGCTGGAACCGGGCAAACGCGCCGATCTCATCGTCCTCGACCTCCAACCGCTCCATAACGCCCCGGCCTTTGCCCGTGACGCAAATGCTGTGTATTCGCAAATCGTCTACGCCGCCAAGTCCACCGACGTGACGGACGTGATGTGCAACGGCCAATGGCTGATGCGCGACCGGAAGCTGTTGACGGTGGATGAGCCGGCCCTGCTGCGCGCCGCCCGCGACTACGCCAAGAAGATTGACATTTTCCTCATTCAGCGCGAAGGGAGCGTCTTGCAAAAACTCGTCGCCATCGGCGGGGCGGTGGAGCAGGAAAGTTTCGAAGTGCAAGTCAAAGCGCGCGTTCCCGGCGAAGCGGCTGAGCAGGCGCTCGAAGTGCTTCAAGGCGACGTGATCACCATCATACGCTCCGTGCACTATCACGAGTACGACACTTACTTTCTGTTCGCCGACCCGAGTCAGGGGCGCCTGCGCTATCGCGAGGATGAATTCCTGGACGACCAGGGACAGGTCACGAGCGTCCGGGCGCGGCTTACGCTCACCGGCCAGGCGCGTGAAGGCGAATTTGGCTCTGTGCTCCTCTCGCGGTCGCATTATCTCGCGCCCGCCACCTATTCCTTGCGGTTCTATCGCGAGTACTTCAAGCCTGTCGCCGAGCGCGAGGTGGAGAAAGACCGCCGGCGCTGGCTGGTGGTCTACAAGGGGGTAGAGTTTTTCGTGAACCTCGACCGGCTGATCAAACCGGCAGTGGAGGGGTATTATCTCGAAATCAAATCGCGCACGTGGTCGCGCCGGGATGCGCAGGACAAGGCCGCGATCATCAGCGAGCTCCTCGGCCTGTTCGGCGCCTCGCCAGATAACGCTCTGAAAGAGGATTACGTGGAGCTGACAGGGCGGAAATAAGCATCAGATGGAAACTTGGCGATGGTCACCGGGAGCAACTCTGGCCCCGGAAGACGTGGCTTAAAAAATCACGCGGCCGGGGCGCTGGACCCGGCGGTCGCGGCCTACCGCGAGGCCGCGCGCATCTCGCTGCGCAGCGCCCGGCACCTGCTCCGCCGGGGCCACGCCTGCCGCATACAGGGGCAGCTCGATCAAGCGCTGACGAGGAGATTTTGCGGGAAACGGGCCTGGCGCACGAGCAGCGCAAGGAATACGACCTCACAGAAAGTAAAGGCGTAAACACTGAACCACTGATTCCATCGAGTATTTCTGGCTCGACGTTGACGGTGACCGTGTAGAACGGCTGGGGAACGCCGCCCGGCGGGAAAAAAGTAGTGCCAGCCTGATGAACGCCATCGTACAGGCCCAGTTCCAATTGATACTCCCCTGCCTGAGCATCCGCCGGGATGGGCAGGGAGATGGGTTGAATATAGATATCGTTCAAGCGGTAATAATAGCCTTCAATACCAGGGGCGTCAGCATTTACGAGTATGATCCCCTCAGACGTATTGAGATGCGCATAAGGGCCGTAGAGGAACTGAGTGTAATTGTCAGGCAGCGCCTCGATCAGCCAGTAGGTAAGCACGGTTGTGGTGCCTCCTGCGCGCCAGGGGCCGTCCACGGTGTATCCCAGGAAGGTGCGTCCTGTGTCACTAGGCCAGTTCACAGGAATCTGTGGGAGCCTGCTGACCGCCGCACGATCCAGGGACGGGAACACATCAAAAGCCACGAAACTGTTGTCGGCAAAGGCGAGGGTTTCGGCTCGCTTGGCAAGCAAGAATAGAGGAGGCGGCCCGCCCCGTCCCAGTCGGAGGTAAATAGCAGGCCGATCCAGAGGCAGGATGATCAGGCGATCATTAAACCAGGATACCGTCGCCATGGGGCGCTGTGCCCAGGCTGTGAGATCGGGAGGGGGAATGTTGGCATAGCCCTCGTTCACCCGGTAAGTATCGGCTAGACGGCGCAACACCTGGGCAACACGCCGACTCGTGCCGAGGGTAATATGATCCAGCTCGCCGCTCGCCGGATGAGCCGCATTGTAATCACTGTAGAGATTGAAATTGGCGAGGGACACCACCGCTAAGCACAAGCTACTCAGCAGCAGGAATCGGCCTGACCAGCGCCACCCCGTCCAGATAGGCCGCAAGCCGCGGGCAATCAGCAGATGCCCGGCAGGGATACTCAGCCGTAAGTGCCAGGGATGAATCTCATGCCTGTTGATACTCAGCAGCACAATCGGCGTCAACCACCAGATTAGCAAAGCGGCATTGACCCAGGCTTGCCGATCACGCCGCCAGCAACTGCGCAACGCCAACACCACACCCACGATTAACGCCACCACAAGCACGTAGCCGAAAACCTGGGCCAAGGTGACCAGGATCGGCGGCGCGGCTCCCTCGGGCAGAGAGGGAGGGCGATAATCCAGACCAGCCGCGTAACGCACCGCAAGCCGCCAGGCTTGGGCTTTGAACTGTGTCTGCTCCTCGGCCTTCTGTGAGAAGATCGCCAGCCGGGCAGTTTGGGTCGGCCAATCGCGGATCAAATTGAAGACGAAGAGGCCGAGGCTTGTCGCAAACACTAACCCGCCTGCCCCTGCCGCGCGCCAGGGCACGTGCCTGAACCGAAGGAGCAAAATCAATCCGATCTGGATCGGGACGATGAAGAGCGCGAGCAAGTAGGAATGAGCGAGAATTGTCAGGCTGATCAGTGCGGCAAAGACGCGCCTGTGGCGCGCGTATTTCGCCGATCCTGACAAAGCCGGCAAGAGCAGGGCCAGAATCAAGGCTGTTCCGATGGGAGTTAGCGCCGACGACCAGGTGGCGCGACTGTACAGGATAACCCAGGGGCTGATCGCAAAAACAAATGATCCGATCAGGGCCTCGCACTCGTCAAACATCTCGCGCCCCAAGCGATAGAGCAGCGGCACCGCCAGGACATTCAGCGTAGTGACGAACCAGAACACGCCCCACATCGAGCCAAAGAGCGTGAGAGGAATCAGATCAACATATGCTTGTCCGGGAGGGTTACTGATGAAAAACGTGGTGACTTGCCCCAGCGTGGGCCATTCGCTCTGGGAAAGCAGGCGCTGGGCCTGGGCGATAGGATAAGCATGGTCCCAAAGAAGCCGGACGTCATCGAGGCGATACCAACGCACGAAAGCGCCCAATGCGGTGATAAGAAGCGGCCAAACAAAATTGAGGCGGTTCATGCGAGTTTTATATGAGAGATAGCCAGTTTCCATATCGCCAATCATAGCACTCTGGCACGCCTCTTGCATCCCCACGGCGTGCCATGCATCGTTCCAACCTCCTCAACCTCATCGAAGCCGCGCTCGCCGCCGGGCAGGCCGCCTATGCGCGCCAGGCCGCTCAGCGGTATCTGGCCGATTGGCCCGGCGACCTGGGCATGCAATCTGCGCTGGCGCGCGCCCGCCTCGTCGAGGGCGATCAGACCCTCGCCGTCAAAACGCTCGAAGGGCTGACGGCCGCCGACCCGGAAGATTTCATCGCCCAGCGTCTGCTTGGCGACCTGTTCCGGGCGCTCGACAACCTCAAGGCCGCCTCCCTCGCTTATGCGAACGCGCACATTGGCGACGGGTTGGGCGCGCCGAAGGGCCTCACGCTCCCCGCGTGGGCCGTCGCCTCGCGCGCGGCGTACCTCGCCGGGCGCACCGGCGATTGGGAGACCGCCCGGCGCGAGTCGGAGTTGGCGGTCGAAAGCCATACCGCCTCCCCCCTCCCCTCACTCCTACACTTGTGCTCCCTCTGGCACGCAGGGCAGCTCGACCTCGCGCTCCCGCTGGCCGAGGGTTTCCACGCCCGCTGGCCGGGCGTCGTCGCCTTCAAATTGTGCCTAGCCGAATGCCTGCTCAAAAACGGCGAGGCGAGCCGGGCGCTGGCGCTCCTGCACGACGCCGCCGCGCAGGACAGCGCCGGGCAGGTCGCGACGCGCCATTGGGGCGAGAACCATCCGTACCGCGCCCTATGGGAGACAAACGTGAGCCTGGCAGAGGCGCTCCCCGGCCCGCTGCCCGCGGAGTTAATCATCGCGCTGGGGCTGAACCGGTTGGGAGGCAGGAGTCAGAAGGCGGAAGGCGGAAGGCGGAAGGCGGAAATCCAGGGGCAGGAGGAAGGCGGCAGGCGGCAAAAGCCGGAGGCGAGTTCGGCGAGCGCGCACACCCCGGAGGAAATCGCCGAGATTCAAGCGCAGCTCGACGCGCTGGCAGAGCAACTGTACAGCAAAAACGCCAATCTCCAGTCTCCCATTACTAATTACTACGTTCTCCTCTCCAGCCGCACCCGCCTGATGCAAACATACGGGCTGGATGGATTCACGGCGATTAACCAGGCGTTGAACGCCCTCGCCGCGAGCGCCGAGACGCACACGCAGACCCGCCTTCCGCCGCAAAGCGGGCAGGTGCGCGCCCGCGTGGTGTACGTGGACGACCCCGCCTCGGTGCGGCCCTTCGGCCTGCGCCCCGTGAATCCGGGCAGCGCCTGGGACATCAAGATGCTCCTCCACGACCTGGCCGGCCAGCTGAAGGCGGACGGCGCGGCGATGGGCGCGCTCTTGATCGTCGGCGGCGAGGAGATCGTCCCCTTCCACCGCCTCCCCAACCCGACCGACGACGTTGACGCCGACGTGCCCTCCGACAACCCCTACGCGACCTCGGACGCAAACTACTTCATCCCCGAGTGGCCGGTCGGGCGCATCCCTTCGGGCGCGGGGAAAGACCCGGCTCCCCTTCTCCACGCGCTCCGGGCCGCCGCCGACGCATACAGCGAACAGGCTAATGCGCAATCGCGCAACTGGTTTGCGCGCCTGATCGCGTGGCTCTTCGGGCCGGGCATCACCATCCGAGGCAAACGCAGTTTTGGCTACTCGGCCAACGTGTGGAAAAACGCCTCGGCGGCGGTGTACACGACCATCGGCGACCCGCGCGACCTGCTGACCTGCCCGCCGGTGGATGCGAACGCCCTCCCCGTCGAGGGCCTCGCGCCCTCGCGGTTCTCCTATTTCAACCTGCACGGCGTGGAAGACGGGCCGGAATGGTACGGCCAGCGCAGTTACGAGGACGGCTTCGCCGTCCCCGAATATCCGGTGGCTCTGCGGCCTTCGGACGTGGTCAACTCGGGCCGCGCCCCAGCGATCGTCTTCTCCGAGGCGTGCTACGGCGCGAACATCCTCGGCAAGACGGCGGAGAACGCGCTGTGCCTGCGCTTCCTGGACTCCGGCACGCGCGCACTCGTGGCCTCGACCAAGATCGCCTACGGCTCGGTCGCCGCCCCGCTCATCGGGGCCGACCTGCTCGGCCAGCTGTTCTGGCAGAACGTGAACGCGGGTTTGCCGGTCGGCGAATCTCTGCGGCGGGCCAAACTTCAGATGGCGCAGGAGATGCACGCGCGGCAGGGCTTCCTCGACGGCGAAGACCAGAAGACGCTGCTCTCTTTCGTGCTCTACGGCGACCCGCTGACGACCGCGCCCGGCGCGCCGCCGCCGAAAAGCGCCAAGCGCTGGCATCCCAGATTTGCCGAGCCGCCCCCCCCGGTGTGCGACCGGGCGGAGGACGAGGGCGCGAACGGCGTCTCACCCGAAATGGTGGCGCACGTCAAGAGCGTCGTCGCGCAATATCTGCCCGGCATGCGCGATGCGCACTGGCGTGTGGCCCACACCCACGCCCATTGCGCGGCGAAGAATCACCACTGCCCGACCGCGCAACTGGCGAAGACCGGGCCGGCGACGCGGCTCTCGCCCCGCCCGCTGCGCACGCCGCACCACACGGTTGTGACGCTATCCAAGACGATCCGCGTCTCCGCGCGCGCTCACTCGCATTACGCGCGCGTGACGCTGGATGAAAAGGGCAAAGTCGTGAAAGTGGCGGTATCAAGGTAATCAAGGTCAGATACATAAAGAAAAAATCCGCGTGTATCTGTGGTTCCCGTTCAAACGGTTGTATTCAAAAAATGACGGCCATCGGTTTCCACTACTTCCCCGACGAGATGCACTACCGTGACGCCGACCTGCACGCCTGGCTACCCGAACTCCAGGCCCTCGGCGCGCGCTGGCTGACGCTGGTCGGGTCGCTCACCCGCGCGGTTCCTGAGCCGTTCATCCGGGGCCTGGTCAATGCCGGGATTGAGCCAGTCATCCACATCCCGGCCGCGCCTATTCGTCAGGTTGATCTCCACAACCTGCACCCGCTGCTTGAGTCGTACGAACACTGGGGCGTGAAGCACGTCGTGATCTTCGCCGAGCCGAACGCGCGCGCGATGTGGGCGGCGAACGAGTGGGGCAAGCCGGCGTTGGTCGAGCGCTTCCTCGAGATGCTCATCCCGGGCCTGTTGGCCCAGGCGGAAGCCGGGCTGCTGCCCACGTTTCCGCCGCTGAAAGCCGGGGGCGACTATTGGGACACGGCGTTCCTCGAAGCGGCGCTGGCCGGAATGGCTCGCCGGGGGCTGACCGACCTGATGAAACAACTTTCGTTCGCCGTCAACTTGTGGACGTTCAACCGCCCGCCGGATTGGGGCGGAGGCGGGCTGAAGAAGTGGCCCGACGCCCGACCGTACCGCACCCCACCTGGCTCGCAGGACCAGCGCGGGTTTCGTCTGTTTGATTGGCTGGACGAAATCATCCAGGCTCGCGTGGGGGCGGCGCGTCCACTGGTTTGCCTGGCCGGCGGGCCGCGCCTGGGGGATTTTACCGACCCCGCATTTCCGGCGCTGGACCAAGCCCGGCACGCTTCTTGCACGAGAGAGATCGCATGGGCCGTGGCTGAGAACGCTCTGCCCGGCAATCTCTTGAACGTGAGCTTCTGGCTGATCGCCGCAGGTGAGGGAAGTCCGTTCGCACGCGAAGCCTGGTACCGGAGCGATGGCTCGACGCTGGCGGCGGTGGAGACGCTCAAGCAGTTTGCGGCGGCGACGCGCGCGAAGCGGCCCGACTCGAAGCAGCCGCAGGACGCGCAGCCTACCCTAAGCGCCCCGGTCTCTGGGGCCGCTCCTGGGGATGAAAATGTCATCACGAGGCGCGCCCCCCCTAATCCAGGGGGCAGGTCGCACAGGCCATCTGCCGCCGGGATGGCTTCATCCTCTTCGAGGGCCAGCAAGGATGCGGGCTCAGCGCCTAAATCCATCCGCCATTATCTGCTTCTGCCAATGTTCGAGTGGGGCGTCTCCGAGTGGCACTGGAACGCGGCGCTCAAGTATGTGCAAGCCTTCCACCCCACCTGTGGTTTTTCGCCGGATGAAGCGCGGCAGGCCGAGCGCGTCACCATCCTGGGCAACGAGCAAGGTGTGAGCCGGGAAGTGGAGGCGGCGTTGAGGCAGGCGGGATGTCAGGTGGAGAGAATTCGGGTGAGGGGGAGGAAGTAATTGGAGATTAGAGATTGGAGGCTGCGCGGTATGATTCGTGCAACACTCAACTCACAGGCGGCCTGAGGAGGAAAAGATGGAGGACCACAGGAAGACCGTAATCAAGGTGGTGGGACTGGGCGGCGGCGGGTCGAACGCCGTGAACCGGATGATAGAACTGGGAATTGACGGCATCGAGTTCATCGCCGCGAACACCGATGCGCAGGCGCTCGCGCAAAGCCTCGCGCCCGTCCGCCTGCAGCTGGGGCCGCAGTTCACGCGCGGGCTGGGCGCGGGCGGCGACCCGGAGATGGGCGAGGCGGCGGCGAAGGAGAGCCGCGACGAGATCAAAGAGGTCCTCAACGGCGCGGATTTGGTCTTCCTCGCCGCCGGCATGGGCGGCGGGACCGGCACGGGCGCGATCCCGGTCGCCGCCGAGGTGGCCCGCGCCACGGGCGCGCTCACCATCGCCATCGTCACCACCCCGTTCCTGTTTGAAGGCAACCAACGCCCGAAGAACGCCGAGGCCGGGCTGGCCAGGCTGCGACCGAACGTGGACACGCTGATCAACGTCCCCAACGAGCGGCTGCTGCAACTGCTGGGCAAAAACATGAAATTCGAGTTCGCGCTGCGCGTCGCCGACGAAGTGCTGCGCCAGGGCGTGCAGGGCATCGCCGAACTGGTGAGTAAGGCCGGCCTGATCAACGTGGACTTCGCCCACATCCGCAGCCTGATGGAGTGCGCGGGCGGCGCGATGATGGCAATCGGCAACGGCAAAGGCGACCACAAGGCCGTGGAGGCCGTGCGCCAGGCGCTGCGCATGCCATTGCTCGACATCCGCTCGATTGACGCGGCGTGCGGCGTGCTCGTGCATTTCACAGGCGGCGAGGACCTGGGACTGCACGAAATCAGCCAGGCCGCCGAGGAGGTGAACCGCGCCGCGCCCCACGCCGACGTGATCTTCGGCGCAACGCTCGACCCCATGTTTAAGGGACGCGCGCAGGTCATCCTCATCGCCACCGGCATGGCCTCGCAACCGCTGAAAGCGATGGCCTCGGCCGCGTCGGAGAGGCTCATCCAGCGGCCCGCCCCGGCTAAACACTCCCCCGCGCCAACCCCACCCCCGGGCTCGCCCCCCGGGCTCGCCCGAGGGCGGGCCGAGGGCGGGCCTGAGGCGGCGCCGGTCCATCTGGCCGACGCGCTCTTCAACGGGGCTGCCGCGTCTACCGGCGATCCGCTCGCCCAACCCTGGGTGGTCGCGGAGGCGCCGGCCGCCAAAACGCATAATCTGGATGTCCCTGCATTCCTGCGCCGGCGGCGTAGTCTGCGGGACTTTGAAGGGAGGCAGTGAGATGGGTCTCTCCACCACACAGATTGAAGCCATTGCGCAGCAGGTCTATCGCCAGTTTCCCGAAGTCAAGGGCATACAACCGGCGGTGCAGAACCAGCCGGCCGCGAAAACTTCCAAGGCCCCCGGCCCCCAGGCTGGACATTTCCTGTTGACCTTCAAGGGCAAGGGCCAGGGGCCGGGCGGGCAGAGCATCGTCCGCATCATCCGCGTCGTCGCCGACGAGCGCGGCAAGGTCCTCAAAATCAGCACGTCAAAGTAATCGTCAGGAGAAGAAGAGATGTTCCATACGGCTTATCGCAATCGTCTTCAGGCCCGCTGGGTAGATGAGCTCCGGCTGGAATACTGGCGGCAGGTGCTGCGCCTGACCCGCGGCGCTGGCCGTCTGAAGAGGCAGTTCGCCCGGTGGGAAGCGCAATTCAGGCCGTTTCGCGATCTGATGTGGTGGCCGATCGTCTCAGGCCTCCTCGGCGTCGTCCTGGGGCTGGTGTTTACAACGATCATCCCGATGATCTGAGATTGCCGGCCGCGAAACCCGGTTTCTGGCAGAAACCGGGTTTCGCTGACCATTCTCCGCCTCACCCCCCTCCATACAACCGAATAGCCCTGAGCGTTGCCGGCCCTGCCCCGTAGCAGCCGGATGATTTTATAGGGCATTTGGTGTAATATAGACATGGTCGCCAGCGGCTGCCGCGCCGTTGCGCGGCCATGCTTCCCTTTGCGC